>Ga0075012_10002839_pt1 | contig 16802 bp, 10 predicted proteins | sample All_14_2_FD_71474 | JGI IMG/M metagenome (GOLD analysis project Ga0075012, IMG submission 71474) | Freshwater microbial communities in response to fracking from Pennsylvania, USA - Allegheny Zone_MetaG_DW_15 | ecosystem: Environmental > Aquatic > Deep subsurface > Groundwater > Drilled... | reverse complement strand
CAGGCCGAGGCCGCCAAGGCCAAGACCATGAAGGACTACCACGGCGAGTACATCCTTTGCGTGGAAGGCTCCGTGCCAACCAAGGACGACGGCGTCTATTGCTGCATCGGTGGCAAATCGGCGCTGCAAGTGCTCGAAGAAGCCGCCGAAGGTGCCAAGGCCATCATTGCATGGGGTAGTTGCGCTTGCAACGGCTGCGTGCAGGCCGCCCATCCGAACCCAACGACCGCCACGCCGATTCACAAATTGGTACACGGAAAGCCTATCATCAAAGTGCCAGGCTGCCCACCGATTGGCGAGGTCATGGCGGGTGTCATCATCCACATGATAACCTTTGGCAGGCTGCCAGAACTGGACAGGGTTGGTCGCCCAAAAGCTTTTTATTCCAAGCGGGTACACGATACTTGCTACCGCCGCCCATTCTACGACGCTGGCCTTTTCGTCGAAACTTTTGACGATGAAAACGCACAGAAAGGCTACTGCCTCTACAAGGTCGGCTGCAAAGGCCCAATGACCTACAATGCCTGTGGCGTGACGAAGTGGAATAACGGTACGAGCTACCCCATCCAGGCAGGCCACGGCTGCTTCGGTTGCAGCGAGGAGAACTTCTGGGACAATGGCCCGCTGTACCGCCAAATGGCCAATTTCCCCGGCTTCGGCATCGAAAGCAACGCCGACGAAATCGGCATGGTAGCCGCTGGCGCAACAGCCGTGGGCATTGCTGCGCACGCCATTGCCACCAATTTAAGGAAGAATAAACTTATCAGCAACGTCATTGCAGAAGGCAAGGACGCGGAGAAGGAGCTGTAGGGACAGTTCTCATGGGGTGTTTTTGATTGACGATTGTCGATTACATGATTGTTGATTTTTGATGTGGATGGGTGAAGTTTGATTTAAAATGGCTGATTTCATCCCTCGAACTGCGTACATCAGCAATTACATCAACAATCGTCAATCATTTAGTCATCAATCGTCAATCAAAACTCCTTATTATCAAGAAATAGCAAATCCATCCATCATGGGACAACGCATCGTAGTGGACCCCGTCACCCGCATTGAGGGCCACCTTCGCATCGAGGCCGAAATCAACAACGGCAAAATCACGGACGCATACAGCGCAGGCACGATGGTGCGGCTGCTGGAGGAAATCCTAAAAGGGCGTGACCCACGGGACGCTTGGGCCTTTGTGGGCAGGGTCTGCGGGGTTTGTACCTCGGTTCACTCTGCGACCTCGTGCCGGGCCGTGGAAGATGCACTGGGCATCACCATTCCGCCGAATGCTGAGTTGGTGCGCAATATCATGTACTGCGCCCAGCAACTGCACGACCACGTCGTTCACTTCTACCACCTCCACGCCCTTGACTGGGTGGACGTGGTGTCGGCACTGAAGGCCGACCCGAAGAAGACCTCGGAGATTGCGCAGAGCATTTCCAACTGGCCGAAAAGCTCGCCGGGCTATTTCTCTGATTTGCAAAAACGGCTGACCAAATTCGTTGAGAGCGGGCAATTGGGCATTTTCGCCAATGGCTATTGGGGCCACCCGGCCTATAAACTACCCGCCGAGGTAAACCTGATTGGTGTGGCGCACTACCTCGAAGCCCTCGAATGGCAGAAGGAAGTGGTGAAAATCCACGCTATTTTCGGTGGCAAGAACCCGCACCCGAACTACCTCGTGGGCGGCATGGCCTGCGCCATCGGATTGGACGACGTGAGCGGTATCAACGCCGAGCGATTGGCGTATGTACACCAGCTTTTGCAGGATGCGAAGGAGTTCGTCGAGCAGGTTTATATCCCTGATTTGTTGGCGGTTGCACCGTATTACCTCGATTGGGGCGCCATCGGTGGCGGCTTGGGCAGCTATATGAGCTACGGCGATTTGCCGACCAATGGCTTTGCCGACAAGTCCAGCATGAAGTTCCCAGCGGGCGTGATTTTGAACAAAGACCTGAGCAATATCATGGAAGTGGACGTCCGGGACGACAGCGAAGTGCAGGAGTTTATCCACCGCTCATGGTATGAGTATGAGGGCCTCAACGAAAAAGTAGGCCTACACCCTTGGAAAGGCGAATCGAAAATCAAATACACCGGCCCGAAACCGCCTTACGACCACCTCAACGTGGAAGAGCGGTACAGCTTCCTGAAAACGCCACGCTGGAAGGGCAACGCTGTGGAGGTAGGCCCGCTAGCGAGGGTGCTCATCGGTTACGCCCGTGGTCGGGAGGACTTCAAGGAGGTGGTGGACAGCACATTGGCGAAGCTGAAAGTGCCCGTGACGGCACTGTTTTCAACGCTGGGCCGCACGGCAGCCCGTGGTTTGGAAAGCATCCTAGTGGCGCAATGGGGCTTGGAGTTCTACGACCAACTCATCACTAACCTGAAAAATGGTGATACCCGCATGGCCAATATGGAGATGTTCAACCCGGCCAAGTGGAAAAAGACCTGCCAGGGCGTTGGCTACTCCGAGGCTCCCCGTGGCGCACTGGCCCACTGGATTGTCATCGAAGACCAGAAAATCAAGAACTACCAGCTCGTGGTGCCGACCACCTGGAACGCATCGCCACGGGACCCCAACGGCAAGCAGTCCGCCTACGAGGCCGCCCTCATGGACACGCCCGTACACGACCCCGAGCAGCCATTGGAAATCCTGCGCACCATCCACTCCTTCGACCCGTGCTTGGCTTGCTCCGTCCACGTTTATGACGAGGAAGGGAAGCATATTAGTAGGGTGAAGGTGGTTTAAGATTGGTGGTTTTTGATTTAAGACGTAAGATTTAAGACGTAAGATTTTAGATTTAATTGGCGATTGAGTGATTGATTATTTTTTTTTGACTTGAGCAGCAATCAAAGGCTTTTTAGGGGTGCTGAAAAATCTAAAATCTTATATCGTCTATCTTATATCTTATATCAAAATGAATAAAAAATTAGACCATATCAATATGGCAACGCATACCGCAACCCACAAACTCCGCCGTGTCTTCGTATGGGAATTGCCCGTGCGGTTTTACCACTGGCTGAACTCACTTGTCATTGTTGCCCTCATCGCAACGGGCTACCTGATTGGCAATCCGCCCGCCTTCTTGTCCAATGCAGAGGCATCCGACCAATACCTTTTTGGCTGGATTCGCTTCATCCATTTTGTGGCGGCATACCTGTTCTTTTTCAATTTCCTGTTCCGGCTGTACTGGGGCTTTGTGGGCAACAAGTATGCGGGCTGGAAGAACTTCATTCCTACCAACCGGAAGTTCTGGTCGGAGATGTGGGAGGTCATCAAGATTGATATTTTCCTGCAAAAAGACAAAGAACACCTGTCCGTTGGGCACAATGCGCTGGCGGGTTTCATTTACTTCCTGACCTTCATTGCCTTTTTGTTGCAGTGTATCACTGGCTTTGGCCTGTACGCCTCCATGAGCGATTGGTGGTTTGCCGATATGTTCGTTTGGGTGGGCGGCATTTTTGGCGGTGATTTTGGGCTACGCAACTGGCACCATGCGGCCATGTGGTTCTTCATCATCTTCGCAATGGTGCATGTTTACCTCGTTTTCTACCATGATTATGTGGAGGGCAGGGGCGAAATTTCCTCGATGGGCGGTGGCTGGAAGTTCATTGAAGAAGAGACTTTTCACCATGAAAATGAAGGACACCAATAGGCAGGTTTCGCTAATTTGTTAAGGAGGAAAGTCATTCCAACTATATTGAAACATTAGTCGTAGTGCCGGGCATTCGCCCGGCTTTTTTTTTATTTCTTAAGGCTATGAACCCCAGTTATTTGATTGACAAATCTCTCTCGCAAGAAAAGTCATTTATGATTCCTATCATCATTTAAAATCAGGTATTGACCCAATTTTAGGGCGTCTTCCAAAAAGGGGAAGCACTCATTAATTGTTCATCAAACTCGGCGAATAGTTCTTCGTTGAGCAAAAAGCCGGGTTAAAAAATGGAATTATGAAAAAGCTATTTGTCTCCATTTTCACCATATTCACGGCTGCCTTGCTGGCGCAAACAGGACACGTACTCCAAGGCGCTGGCGCTGTCAACTTCTCGATGGGTGGTGCTGGCACGGCCCTCCCGCTCGACCCCAACGGAGCGCTGCAATGGAACCCCGCCTCCATCACGGCTTTCGACCGTAATGAACTGGCGCTCAGCGTTGCCTATTTCACGGCTGCCCCTTCGGTAAATGCCAAAATGACGCAACCAGACGGCCAAGGCGGAACTTTTGAAATCAAAGGCACCACCGATGACGAATTGGGTGCATCGCCACTGCCTACCTTGGGTGCTATTTTCACCAAAGCGGACAGCAAGTTTGCCTTTGGGGTCTCCGCTTTCGGCATTAGTGGCTTCGGCGTGGACTATCCAGCTACCACGGAACTGCCTACGCCTGACAACCCCGACTTCAACCCCAATGCCTCCAACCCGCTGCTCTACCCGCAAAGCATGGGCGGTTTCGGGCATTTGAACTCCAATTACCAACTGATGCAATTGGGGCTGACTGGGGCTTACGAAATCACGGAGGGCTTGTCCATCGGCATTGCCCCGACCTTTAATTATTCTTCCCTGCTCATCGAACCCGTGCCTATCGCTGCACCTTCCGAAAAGGGTTATCCGCTCGGTGAAAAAGCTTCTGCTTTGGGTATCGGCGCACAGGCTGGCCTGTTCTTCCACCTACCAACGGGCATCAATTTCGGTGTGGCTTATAAAAGCACGCAGTTTTTCAAAGAGCTTGAAATCGAGGGCAAATACGCAGACGGTTCGGCGGCTCCGACCAGCAATTTCAAGATGAATTACCCTGCTATCTTTACAGCAGGTGCGGCATATACGCATGAGAAATTCGATTTTGCCTTGGACTACCGCCTCATCAATTACGAAAAAACCGACGGTTTTGAAAAAACGGGCTGGGTCATCGGCCAGAACGGCTTCCCGACTGGCGCAGTTGCTGGATTTGGATGGAAAAACGTGACGGTTGTTGCAGCTGGCCTGCAATTGAAAATGCTGGAAAAACTGCCCATTCGTCTCGGCTACACCTATAGTTCCAACCCGATTACGGAGGACAACGTTTTCTTCTCTTCGGCTGCCCCTGCCGTCATCAAACATGCCGTGCAAGCTGGGCTCAGCTACAAGTTGAACAGCAATTTCGGCATCCACCTGACCTACCACCGGGGCTTCGGAGAAGACGTGACCGGGCAATTGATGACCCCGACATTGATAACTGCCGACAACCCGCTTGGTAAAATCCCCGGCAGTGAAATCACGAGCAGCATGCACACCGATGTGGTGCTTTTGGGCGTGAGCTATGGCTTTGGTAAATAAATTCCAAAACATTTAAGCAAAAGAGGCATGAAGCGTTTACCTTCATGCCTCTTTGAATGTCAATAAATTCCAATTGAAAAGACTACTCATCCTCGGCATCGGCAATTACCTCATGGGCGACGAAGGCGTGGGCGTCCATTTTGCACAACGCCTTGAAAACGAGCCACTTCCACCCGGCGTGGACGTGCTCGACGGCGGCACGGGCGGCTTCCACCTGACCCATTACATCGAAAAATACCCAGCCGTGATTCTCATTGATGCCACGCTGGACGACCACCCCATCGGCCACATCCGCCTGTTGGAGCCTCGCTTTTCCAAAGATTTTCCCAAGGCCATGAGCACCCACGACATCGGCATGAAGGATGTCATCGAGGCCATGTTGTTCATGGACAAGTTGCCCAAGATTTACCTCTTCGCCGTTTCCATCGAAAGCCTGCAACAGCAGCAAGTGACGCTGACACCGGAGATTGAAGCGGTATTGCTAGAGCTGAAAAAGAAGGTGGTGGCATTGGCAAACAAACTGGTGTCAAGCCTGTAACCCACATTTCCATTGACAATTTTACGCCTGCCCAACTGACAAAAATCACCTGCCGCCCTTCCCTTTCATCTCATCTTGCGGCCTGTTTTGTCAAAACAGCCAAACTATGCCACAATCAGATTCCAAATTAGAAGGACTGCGCAAAGCTGCGCTGCATTACCATGAGTTCCCCCGTCGGGGAAAAATCGAAGTCGTGCCCACTAAGCCATGCGTCACACAAAATGACCTTTCGCTCGCTTACACGCCCGGCGTGGCACAGCCTTGCCTCGAAATCGAAAAAGACCCCTCGCTGGCCCGGCGCTACACGGCCAAGGGCAACCTCGTAGCCGTCATCAGCAACGGCACGGCGGTGCTCGGCCTCGGCAATATCGGCGCATTGGCCGGCAAGCCCGTGATGGAGGGCAAAGGCGTGTTGTTCAAACGCTTCGCCGACGTGGACGTGTTCGACATCGAGGTGGACACAGAAGACCCCGACGAACTCATCCGCACGGTGCGCAATATTGCGCCGACCTTCGGCGGCATCAACTTGGAGGACATCAAGGCGCCGGAGTGTTTTTACATCGAAGAAACGCTGAAGCGGGAACTGGATATCCCCGTTTTCCACGACGACCAACACGGCACGGCCATCATCTCCGGGGCAGCACTGCTGAATGCGGTGGAACTGGTAGGCAAGGATTTGGGCCAAATCAAAATGGTCATCAGCGGGGCAGGTGCGGCGGGCATCGCTTGCGCAAATTTCTATGTGTCGCTAGGCGTGAACCTCGAAAACATCCTGATGACCGATAGCAAAGGCGTGCTCTGGCAGGGTAGGGGAGACGATGATAGCAACCCGTACAAGCAGAAGTTTTATCGCAAAACAACCGCCCACACGCTGGAGGACGCCATGCTGGGCGCCGATGCGTTTTGCGGCGTGTCCAAGGCCAATTTGCTGACACCCGAAATGCTGCAAAGTATGGCCGATCGGCCCATCATTTTCGCCATGGCCAATCCTGACCCAGAGGTGGAATACCCCATTGCGAAGCAAGCAAGGCCAGATGCCATCGTGGCCACGGGCCGTAGCGACTACCCAAACCAGGTGAACAACGTACTCGGCTTCCCCTTCATCTTTCGGGGGGCGCTCGACGTGGAGGCCACGGCCATCAACGAGGAAATGAAAATGGCGGCGGCAAAGGCACTGGCCAACCTCGCCAAGGAGGAAGTGCCCGACTCCGTCAAGCGGGCCTACGACGATATGGGCCTCAGTTTCGGGCCGGACTATATCATCCCCAAGCCCTTCGACCACCGGGTGCTGGTAGCGGCATCGTCGGCGGTGGCGGAAGCGGCCATGCGCAGTGGCGTAGCGCAAAAGCAGCTTGACCTAGACGCCTATCGGGAATCCCTGCGGCAAAAAGTGGACTGGTCGAGGGAGTTCATGCGCAATATTTATATCCAAGCAAAAAAAGACCCCAAGCGCATCGTGTTCCCAGAGGCCGACCACCCAAAAATCATCTGGGCGGCCAGCGAAATCGTGTCGGAAGGCTATGCCAAGCCCATTTTATTGGCAAAAAACAAGCAGGAACTCTTGCAGCATTTCGAGGAACTTCACCACAGCGCTGAAGGCATCGAAATCATCGAGCCAAAGGCTTGGGAGCACCGTGACCAATATGTGAAAGAATATTATCGGCTGCGCCAACGCAAGGGCGTCACGCAGGTTCAGGCCGATTTTGACCTCACGAATTATTTCTACTTCGGCGCCATGATGGTGCAGCAGGGCCATGCCGATGGCATGGTGGCTGGCGTCACCGCCAATTATATTGACGTATTGCGGCCTGCCCTGCGCATCGTGGGGGCGAAGGACAAAAGTAAACCTGTGGCTGGCATTTACATGATGCAGCACGAGCGCAAGACCTACGTCTTTGCCGATGCGGCAGTGAACATCAACCCGACGGGGGAGCAACTGGCGGAAATCACGCTCATGGCCGTTGAGGAAATGGAGCGGATGCGCATTGAGCCGAGGATTGCCATGCTTTCCTTCTCCAATTTCGGTTCCGTGCGAACACCTGAGACCGAAAAAATAAGCCTGGCGGTGGAACTGGTCAGCGCCCGCCGCCCCGACCTCATGGTGGACGGCCCTGTGCAGCCCGACGTGGCCTTTAACCCAGAGGTTTTGGCCGAGCATTATCCCTTTGCCAACCTCCGCCGCCGACAGCCGAACCTGCTCATTTTCCCCAACCTCGATGCGGCAAATATCAGTTTGCGATTGGTGAGGCACCTCAGCAGCGCCCATTCCATTGGGCCGTTGATTCTTGGACTTGCAAAACCTGTACACCTGCTGGCGAAGGCTACCGAGGTGGACAATATCGTAAACATGGCGGCTATTGCCTCGGTGGATGCGCAGGGGGTGGGGTAGTCATTGATGCATTGGGCTGTGCCGTCAATAGGAATTATTTGACATTGGGCCATTTTTGAGCAGTTGTTTTTGATTGATTTGCAAACAATCTTAATCATTAAAAACAAGGATTTGGATAACCTGTCGAAGGGTTTGCCAAATCCTTATATTCTTTGAGTTAACACGGACTTCTTTCAATTAAAAACCAAAAAACAAAGACTCAATGTAAACATGTATTTCACCAAACAAGCCATCAATTAACCATCCAACATATTTATTTAAATTTTAGCAAAATCCCTGTCTTTTCTCACCTCCTAACCTGACCATAATCATCCTTCATAAGTAAAACATCGGTGACTTTTGACCCATATCAAAAGCACAATTATGCAACCCATCAGTCTCGCCCGCCCACAATTGCTCAACGCCATCTGGGCCATGCACGATGTAAAAGGTTTCCTCGACGACAACGATATAGCACAGCTTTCCACTCTCTTCGGCGTCTCTGCCGTGGAAATTGAGGGCGTCGTGTCGTTCTACCATTTTTTCCACCGCAAGCCATCGGGTAGGCACACCATCTACCTGAACAACAGTATCCTGTCGGAATTCAGCGGTTTCGAGGAGGTGAAGCGGGCCTTTGAAAAAGAGACCGGGGCCGCACTCGGCAAAGTTGACCCGACAGGCAATTTCGGCTTCTACGAAACCTCCTGCATCGGCCTCAGCGACCAAGAGCCTGCGGCGCTGATTGACTTTTGCCCATTCACCGAACTGACGCCGCAGAAGGTGAAATACATCGTCTCCAAACTGAAAACCGGCTCCTCCGCAGCGGCCATTTGCGAAGCACCTAAAGACCATATCCGCTACACGCCGCCCGATGACCGTGCCTTTATTTTCAGGGAGTTTGAGCCGGGGCGGGCCATCAAAAAGCTGGTGGATTTGGAGCCACAAGAAGTTTTCAACCAAATAAAAGAAGCGGGCCTGATGGGCATGGGCGGTGCGTTTTTCCCGACGGGCCTCAAATGGGAGCTTTGCCGCCGCAACCACAGCAACCGTAAGTTCGTGGTCTGCAACGCCGACGAGGGCGAGCCGGGCACTTTCAAAGACCGGGTGCTGCTCAACCACGAGCCAGGCCTCGTTATCGAAGGGATGATTCTCGGCGCTTATGCCGTCGGCGCTTCGGAGGGCAAGATTTACCTGCGGGCCGAGTACCGCTATTTGAAGGATAAAATCGAGGCGACGATACAGGACTTCCGTGACCGTGGCTTGCTCGGTGACGACCTGCCCGCCAAAAAGCCGTTTTCTTTCGATATAAAAGTACAACTCGGCGCTGGGGCTTACGTCTGCGGCGAAGAAACTGCCCTGCTCAATTCGATGGAAGGCCTTCGGGGAGAACCCCGCACGAAGCTCTATTTCCCAGTAGAAAGAGGCTATTTGAGCAAACCGACCATCGTAAATAACGTGGAAACCTTTGCCTGCACGGCCCGCATCATTGAGCTTGGGCCACAGGCCATGCTTCGGCTCGGCACGAAGGAATCGCCTGGCACGAAGCTCATCAGCGTGAGCGGCGACTGCGAACGCCCCGGCGTCTATGAGATTGAATGGGGCATGAAACTCGGCGACTTCCTCGACCTCGTGGGGGCGCAAGACCCGTATTTCATCCAAGTGAGCGGCCCCAGCGGCACCTCCGTTTCGATGAAAGAACGTGGGCGGCGCATCAGTCGGGAAGACCTCACTTGCGGCGGTTCGTTCATGGTTTTCAATAAAAATCGGGACGTGCTGCAAATCCTGATGAACTTCTCCAATTTCTTCAAGCATGAGTCCTGCGGCATCTGTACGCCGTGCCGTGCCGGCAATTTCATCATGAACCGCAAGCTGCAAAAAATCCAGCTCGGCCTCGGCTCGCTGCGAGACCTCGTTGACCTAGAGGATTGGGGCAAAACCCTCAAACAGGCCAGCCGCTGCGGCCTCGGCCAAATGGCACCGAACAGCATCATTGACGCCATCCACAAGTTCCCTGAATACTTCGACAGCCGGGTGGACAAGTCCGGCAGCCGCCTGAATCGGGGCTTCGACATGGCGGCGGCGGTGCGGGAGTACGAGGCTGCCGTAAAATGATGAGCGGGAATTTCGCAAGACTTATTGAAAAAAATTAGGATGACAGCGGTGGTAAATCCTTGGTGAAATATGGCCGCTGGCACCTTCCAATAGCATCAAAATGAAACGCATAAACATCCCTTTCCTCTGTCTCCTGACTATCCTAGCTCTTAATTCGGTTGCTTCGGCGCAAACGGATTATTCCTATAAAAACAAGGCACTGTCCATAGATGTCAGGGTGCAAGACCTATTGGGGCGCATGACTTTGGAGGAAAAAGCAGGCCAGCTCAACCAAGTCAACGGCGGTTCACTGACCGGCCCACAAGCTGCCAACGACCCAGGCCAACAGGGCAAGCTGAAGCAGCTAAAAGAGGGCAAGGTTGGCTCGTTCCTCAATGTGCTGGGCGCTGCTGAAACCCGTGCCGTGCAGAAAATCGCAGTCGAGGAAAGCCGGTTGGGCATTCCACTGCTGTTTGCTTATGACGTCATTCACGGCTACAAGACCGTTTTCCCAATCCCATTGGCCGAGGCTTGCAGTTGGGAGCCAGCATTGGCTGAAAAAGCTGCGGGCATAGCTGCCAAGGAGGCATCCGCTGCTGGCCTGCATTGGACTTTTGCGCCGATGATGGACTTGACCCGAGACCCCCGCTGGGGCCGGGTGATGGAAGGCTCTGGTGAAGACCCGCTCATCAACAGCGTGTTCGCTGCTGCACGGGTTCGGGGCTTTCAGGGCAATTTCGACAACCAACACTTGCTGGCTTGTGTGAAACACTACGCTGCCTATGGTGCTTCGGAAGCCGGGAAGGAATACAACACCGTTGACGTTTCCCGCTACGCATTTTGGAACACTTATGCGCCGCCTTACAAAGCAGCAGTGGACGCAGGGGCCGTGACGGTGATGAACAGTTTCAATATTTTCGATGGTGTGCCAGCCAGTGCCAACAAGTTCCTCGTGACCGATGTGCTGAAAAACCGATGGGGCTTCAAGGGCTTCCTCGTCTCCGATTGGGCGTCTTTCGGTGAGCTTATTACCCACGGCCACGCCGAAGACGCCGCCGATGCTGCCATTAAGTCCATCCTCGCAGGCTCGGAAATGGACATGGAATCACGTGTGATTATCGAAAACCTGCCCAAACTGGTTCAAGACGGGAAAGTGCCGCTCAGTTACGTGGACAATGCGGTGGCAAAAATCCTGTACTGGAAATTCAAATTGGGCCTCTTTGATGACCCGTACAAATATTGCGACCCGCAGCGGGAAGCAGCTACCCTCATGGCTCCTGCCCACATGGACGCTGCCAGGGAGGCCGCCCGCAAGAGCATGTTGTTGCTGAAAAACGACAACAAAACCTTGCCCCTGAACAAGAATGCCAAGAACGTACTGGTGGCCGGATTCTTTGCCGACAGCCAAGAGGACGCCCTCGACTTCTGGTGCGGGCAAGGTCAAGCGAAGGACGTGGTGACTTACCGAAAAGGCATCGCCAACCTGTTGCCGAAGGTAAACATCAGCTACGCTCAGGGTTATGAAGCCTCCGGCAAAACCAATGCAAAACTGCTGGCCGATTTGAAGAAAAAAGCTGGCGCAGCCGACGTCATCGTAGCGGTCATTGGCATCACAGGCAAGCACGCCGGGGAGGCTCGCAGCCTTGCCGACATCTCGCCCGCCGAGGGTCAAATGGAAATGCTCCGTACTTTAAAGGCAACTGGAAAACCGTTCGTCGTGGTGGTGCATGCTGCCCGTCCAATGGTGCTAACAGAAGTTGAAAAGCTCGCTCCGGCCATCCTCTATGCTTGGATTGGTGGCACCCGCATGGGCGATGGTGCAGCCGATGTGCTTTTCGGGGACTACAATCCCTCCGCCAAAACGGTCATTTCGTTCCCAGTGGCCGTTGGTCAAATCCCCGTTTACTACAATGCCTACAATACGGGCCGCCCACACGTGGATGGCAACGAAGGCCCCAATGATTTCTGGGTTTCCCGCTACCGGGACATCCCCAATTCGCCCCTCTACCCATTTGGATACGGGTTGAGCTACACCAGTTTTGAATATGGTGAACTTGGCTTGGCTGCTGCTGGCACGGGCGAAAACCCAGCTTGGACAGCCAAAATCAACGTGAAAAACACGGGTACTAGGGAAGGCGAGGAAATCGTCCAATTGTACATCCGTGACTTGGTGGGCACCTACGTCCGACCAGTGAAGGAGTTGAAGGCTTTTGAAAAAATCAGCCTCAAGCCCGGCGAGTCGAAGACCGTTACGTTCACGATTGACACCGCCATGCTGAGCTATTTTGATGAAAATGGCAATCCGATGCTCGAACCCGGCAAGTTCGAAATATTCGTTGGGGGCAATTCACGGGACGTGAAAAAAGCGATGCTGAAACGCTGACACCAGGTTTGTCTTGCAGTAAATGCCTTGCATGAAACGCATGGGTAAGCCTGCTCAAAAAAAGTTAAATCAATGAAAAATCCAATCACCATAGCCATTGACGGCAAGGAAGTGCAGGCCGAGGACGGTGAACGGCTGATTCAGGTCATCCGTCGGGCGGGTTTCGATGTGCCGTCGCTCTGTTATTACGAGCATATAGACCCTCCACTGGGCACTTGCCGGGTCTGCACCGTGCTGGTCAATGGTAAGCCAATGGCCTCCTGTACCTCCAAGGCACGCAACGGCATGAACATCACCATACATGACCCTGAGCTGAACGATACCCGCAAGGCGATGGTGGAGATGCTTTTTGCCGAAGGCAACCACTTTTGCCCCGCCTGTGAAAAAAGTGGCGACTGCGACCTACAAGGCATGGGCTACCAACTGGGTGTCAATGCGAGCCGCTTCCCGCACCTTTTCGTGAACCGCATCATTGACTACAACCCCAAGCGGGTGGTCATTGAGCACAACCGCTGCATCCGCTGCCGCCGCTGTGTGGACGAGGTGTTGACAACTGATGGGAAACGGGTGTTCAGCTTCGCAAACCGGGGCAACGACACCGAGGTTGCCATTGACTACGAACAGGAGGCCACCCTGACGGAAGAGCATGCCATGCACGCAATGCACATCTGCCCGACTGGGGCGATTTTGGTCCGGGGCAAGAGCCTCGCCAGGCCCTTTGGCGACCGCAAATATGATATTGGTGAATTGGCGAATGGGGAAACGGTTCCCGTCGTATTTCCAGATGTCCACGCCTTGAAAAATGGCGATAAAAAAGTCATCGCCACGGTCTCGCTGGCAGGTTGTTTCGGCTGCCACATGTCCATGCTCGACCTCGATATGGGTATTTTGGACTTGGTGGAACTCGTCGAGTTCAACAAGTCGCCACTGACGGACATCAAGGAATTTACCAAGAAAGTGGACGTTGGCATCATCGAAGGTGGTTGCTGTAATTCCGAAAACGTGGAAGTGCTGCGGGAGTTCCGCAAAAAATGCGACATCCTAGTGTCCATTGGCGAGTGCGCCATATGGGGTGGTCTGCCCGCCATGCGCAACACCGTTCCCCTGCGGGAATGCTTGGAAGAAGCGTACCTGCACTCGTTTACCAGTGAAGAAGACGCTGGAATCATTCCAAACCACGAAGACATTCCGAAAATATTGGACAAAGTCTATGCTTGCAGCGAGGTCGTGGATATTGATTTTTTCATACCAGGTTGCCCGCCAAGTGCCAACCATATTTGGAAAGTGGTGAAGAATCTTCTTTTTGAACAAGAATATTCAGTGCTTTTTTCAGAGTTCAAGTACGATTAAAGATTGGCGAAGGCCATTTTTTAATCAAAAGAAAACAAGTCGCACATCATGCAAAAAGTAATCATAGAACCCGTCACCCGTGTTGAAGGCCACGGCAAAGTCACCATCCACCTCGACGACGAGGGGCGGGTGAAGGACAGTTTTTTCCATATCGTCGAGTTTCGGGGCTTCGAGCGATTCATCCAAGGGCATCCGTATTGGGAAGCACCCGTGCTGGTGCAGCGGCTTTGCGGCATCTGCCCGGTGAGCCACCATATTGCGGCAGCAAAGGCCATTGACCAACTGGCGGGCCTCGACCCGAAAGACCTTTCGCCCACCGCCACCAAAATCAGGCGGCTGCTGCACTACGGGCAGATATTCCAATCCCATGCCCTGCACTTCTTCTACCTCGCCTCGCCCGACCTGCTGTTTGGCGTGGATGCGCCCGTCGAAAAGCGCAACGTGGTGGCCGTGGCCTTGGAAAACAAGGAACTGGCCAAAAAGGGCATCCTCATGCGCAAGTTCGGGCAGGAGATTATCCGGGCCATTGCGGGCAAGCGCATACACGGCATCGCTGCCGTGCCGGGCGGGGTTCACAAGCACCTGACGCTGGAAGACCGGGACTATTTTTTGACCGGAAAAGACCTGCCCAGCGTGGACACGATGATTGAGTGGATGATGGAGGTGATGGCATTTATCAAGGACTATCATGGGAAGAATGCCGCTTGGCTCGACAGTTTTGCCTCCTATCCCAGCGGCCACCTCGGTCTCGTGAACGCCACCGACGGCTCGCTGGAGCTTTACGATGGTCGCCTACGGGCCATTGATGCCGACGGCAACCGCACCCTTGATGACATCCGGGACGTGGACTACCTCCAATATTTTGCCGAAGGTGTGGAACCGTGGTCGTTTCTGAAGTTCCCATACCTGCGCCACTTGGGCCGGGAGAACGGCTGGAGCAGGGTAGGTCCGCTGGCTCGCCTGAATGTTTGCGACAGCATCGGTACGCCATTGGCGCAAGCCGAATTTGAGATTTACAAAAACTACACGGGCGGCAAGCCGAATAATCACACGATGCACTTCCACTGGGCGAGGCTCATCGAGATGCTGCACTGCGCCGAGTTGATGCAGTCGCTGCTGCACGACCCCGACATTCTCAGCGACGACATCTTGCGCAAAGGTGAGCGCCGACCGGAGGGCATCGGCATCGTGGAGGCACCGAGGGGTACGCTCATCCACCACTACCAAGCCGACGAAAAGGGCATGATAACCCGTTGCAACCTCATCGTGAGTACCACCCACAACAACGAACCGATGAACCGGGCTGTGCGCTGGGTTGCCAACAACATCCTCGATGGCCAGCCCAAACTGACGGATACGCTGCTGAACCAAGTGGAAATTGCCATCCGTGCATACGACCCTTGCTTGAGTTGCGCTACCCACGCCATCGGGCAGATGCCGCTGCAAGCGGTGCTGTATGATGCTGCTGGAAATGTGCTGGACGAGCGTTTGAAGTAGATTTCAAACGGATGTAAGTGGGGCAAAGCGGAACACGGCGTTTTTCAATATCTAACGCCGTGTTTCCCTTTGCTTTGAAATTCGATTTTTCGCCGAAGGCGAAAAAAGCGACTTGTGGTACGGCCACTTTTTTGTGAAATCAAAGAAATCAGTTAACGACGAGCTTTTTCACCATAAAATCGCCGGAATCATCTGCGATTCGAAGGAGGTAGGTGCCTGCTTGCAAATTGTTCTCCAACGTCAAAACGGATTCGCCTGCCTGTATTTCCTGTTGCTTCGCAATGACCAGCTTGCCGCTCCCATCCAATAAATTCAGGTTCAGCGACCGGGCTTTGGCGCTACGGACTTTTAGCTGGATGCTTTGGCCAGCGCTGATTGGGTTTTGCACCAACCACGCTGCGAAACCGGCTTTCTGCAAATTTGATGTGCTGGATGGATTGCTGGATGGCCCTAGGTCGTGAGTGGCAAAATCCAATGTAACTTCCTGATTTTCATCTACTTGGATAATGGTGAAAGGCTCACAGGACTCCCAGGTATGGTTGTCGTTCGGGAAAACCACGGACGCCTTGCAGTAGCCAGCCGGGCAATTGAATTCATAATTTCCGTTGGCATCGGTGGTGGTGAAATAGGCCAATTTGTTGACTTCAAACTTCAGTTGCCAGCCAGCCAGGTTCAAGTCCAAACCGTCATTGGTGCAGTTGTCGTTGTCGTCCCGGAACAGTTTTCCGGTCATTTTGGCCATGTTGGTGCAGCCAAGACCCGGAACAAGGTCCAATATTTCCGCATTCGAATTTGTCAATTCCACGGGTGTGGGGTAATTGGAGATGGAAAGTGGCGGCACTTGGCCATTCAGCGAGTTGAAATTTATCCTAAACATGGCACCGCAATCTGGAAAGCTAACCCCTTGTGCCATGGGGTCCCACCATGAAAAAGTCAGATGCCCATTTCCCGCCAAAACAACCGATGGGATGCCGAAATTGGTTTCGGAAAGCCCTGGCAGGTTGAAGTCGCCGATGGAAACGAACTCAAGCTGGGTGGTGTCCCAGGTGATGGTGAACTGCATGGAAACAATGTCCTGAAAATTGTAGGCCAAGGCATCGGCTGTGACTTGGTTCCCGTTTTGGGACATTTGCAGGGTCAGCCCAAAGTCGGTGGCTTTTGCAAAAAGCGGAAACAGGAGCCCAAAAACGGCGAGGAAGGAATGCTTAAGCATCCCTGAACAGAAAGTCGGTGTTCTAAACATAGGAAAATAGTGGTTTGGATTATAAAAT
>Ga0075012_10002837_pt1 | contig 16804 bp, 10 predicted proteins | sample All_14_2_FD_71474 | JGI IMG/M metagenome (GOLD analysis project Ga0075012, IMG submission 71474) | Freshwater microbial communities in response to fracking from Pennsylvania, USA - Allegheny Zone_MetaG_DW_15 | ecosystem: Environmental > Aquatic > Deep subsurface > Groundwater > Drilled... | reverse complement strand
GGTAGTGGGTGCCGTTTTCTTGGCTTTTATTTTCGGGGTGTTTTCTCTTGTTTATAAGGCAGGTTCATCCAAGTCTAACGAGAAAGTTGTCAAGGCAGAGCCTGTAACCATTCTGAATATGAAGTCTGAACGGTCTGAAACTAGTGTGGCTGTGCGTCGTGCGATTAATAAGGCGAGGTCTTGGGCTGAAGAAGTTAAAAGGAAGTCGGAAACGCGTCGTAAGCTTGTCGAAACGAAATCAGCTTACCTTGCTTCGCTAAAAGCACGAGTAGCGCATGAGCCTTTGGAGGTTGTTGTACTCGGGGGCAAAGGCTGGGAAACGAAGAAGGGTGTGGCACACTTGGTGTCTGTGACTGAGGATGTTGTTTTCATTACTGATCCCGAGTCAAAAGAGGAAGTTGTGATTCCCATGGCGGAGTTCACCGCCATAGAGATCAGTGGTCCAGGGAAGGTTTCGGGAGATGCCGGGGTGGCTGGTGGAGGTTTTGGGTTGGAGGGTGCGCTACAAGGGATTGCACTTGCTACAGCCTTGAATATCCTGACGAGCCATAGCACCACCAAGACGGTCATTCGCCTCGAAACTCATAAATCCGAGCTGATTATGCTCTCTTCAAAAATCGAGCCCGAGCCTGCTCGAATATTGTTCTCGTCAATTTTCTTGAGAACTAGGAATGCTTCACGGATGTCCGTCGCTGAGAGTATCCCGGATCAGATACTGAAATTGCATGGCTTGATGGAGGATGGAGTCATTACCGATGAAGAGTTCTCTAGGGCAAAAAGTAAGTTGATCGGGTGACTCTGCATCTCTGATCGTTGTTGTTTTTCAGGCCGCTTTTGAAGGCGCAGGGCCCCTTCTCTTGGCGACCGCAGACGACGCCCGAGTGCAAGTCGCGGTAGCGCGAGCTGCTCGTCGGCATGGCAAGCGGACCGCGTCACAGAATCCAGTTTCCGTGTCAGTGCGGGGCCGCTGAAGCAACATGCCCGCGTCAGCGGCGGTGTTCGTACCGATAGAAGAGATTCGGTTCGGACACGGTATAGAGCGCGCGGTTCGGGCCGAGTGCGATGGGTTGCCGCTGAAGGTGTTTGGCTTGACGAGCAGTCTGGGGGCTATCTTTTTTCGCTGCGGCTCACGATAATCCGACCATCCGCGGGAGAGAGGGGCTGGCATTGCCGGACTCCGCCGAAGGCGCAAACTCCCATAATCGCTCAGGCATGAAGAACCGCGGGGATCATTCGCCGACTGGAGAGCAGTTGCAGACGTTTCGACATCTGGCAACTCACCGAAGGGGCAGGCCCGTGTGGGCTGAAACTCTCAGGTAAAAGGACAGGGGGAGAGGCGTCGCCGGCACGTTTGTACGTTGCCGGACTGGACGGAGCCTTTCCTCATGCTGGACACCCTTGCCCACATCTTTCAGCCGCTTGCCACCAAGCAGTTCGACCTGCTGCTGGTCATCTACCTGATTGCCATCACCACCGAAGCCATGTCCGGCGCGCTTGCCGCGGGGCGTCGCAACATGGACGTTTTCGGGGTGGTCGTGATTGCCTTCGTGACCGCCCTCGGCGGGGGCACGATCCGGGATGTGGTGCTGGGCAATTTCCCGATCGGCTGGACGCAGCATCCAGAGTATGTCTATCTGGTACTGCTGGCGGGTCTGGCAACGACTGTGCTGGCCAGGTTCATGCACCACATGAAGCGCATCTTCCTGATGCTGGATGCGATGGGGCTGGTGGCGTTCTCCCTGATTGGCTGCACCATTGCACTGCAGCTCGAGTACCCGGTGATCGTGGTCATCATGGCGGGCATGCTGACCGGTATCAGCGGCGGCATCCTGCGTGACGTGTTGTGTAATCAGGTGCCGGTCGTTTTCCGCCGGGAGCTCTACGCCAGCGTTTCCCTTGTGGTCTGCGTACTTTTTCTGGGGTTGCAGACGCTGGGGGTGGACGCTGACCTGAACACCCTGTTCTGCTTCGTCCTGGGGTTTGGTTTTCGCATGTTGGCCTTGCGCTATGGCTGGAAATTGCCAACCTTCTCCTATCAGCAACGCTGGGACTAGCAGACTGTCACCTTGCTGCAATAATCGGTTGATACATTGTGTAACACAATCGTAATGCAGGCCGCGCGTGTTTGGGCGTGTGGGTTTTTCTATGGTGCAGGATCAGGCAGCGGCGGGCGATACGTTTCAAGCAAGGTGGTGCGCAGGGGGGCGGAACTTGGTCTTGCGACCGGTGAGTCCGCAGGATGTCCGCCTTTCACAGGCGTTCATCGAGAGTTTGTCCTTCAGTTCGCGCTACTTCCGCTTCGGTCGGGGTGATGTCGTTTTTGCCGACAAGGAGCTGCTGCAATTGTGTAGCCCCGATCCGCGCGAGTGTGCCGATTTCATCGTTCTGGATGTGACCGACCCGGTTCCGGTGGAGCTGGCATCGGCCCGCTATTGCATACAGCCCGGCACCCGGTCCGCAGAGTTTGCGCTTGCCGTTGCGGATGATTGGCATGGGCAGGGGCTGGGACGCCGGCTGGTCGACGCCCTGCTCGCCAGCGCCCGGCGGCATGCTCTGGAGGAGATCTACGGTATCGTTCTGGCAACGAACTGTCGTATGCTGGCATTTGCCCAGCGCCTGGGCTTCGAGTGTTCGGAGGCTCTGGCGGAGGGGGTGCTGCTGAAGGTGGTGCATCGCATTGATCGGCCTCCGCTTGCTCCGCCCATGGAAAGGTTCGTCCCGGGCGTAGGGGTGTCAATCCGTTAAGCCGGCGGGGGTAGCGTGGACGACAGCGGTTGTTCAGTGCGCTAGCATGCGTTGAACATCGCTTTGACGTGCGGCCCTGCACGCGGATTGCTTTGCGTTGTCGTGCCGCCTTTTACTTTGGCAAGATCGATGGCCAGCGATCAGAAGACCTTATCCCCCAATACGCCGAACAGCCCGGCTGTGCGGTTGACCGTGCGCTATGTATTTGCGCTGACGGTGGTCGCCTTGCTGGTGACGGGCGGCCACCTGTTCATGCGGCAGGCGCTGGAGGCTGCTGAGAGCGATTCTCGCGTCATCAATCTGGCGGGGCGGCAGCGGATGTTGTCGCAGCGCATGGTCAAGGATCTGGCGGCTCTGGCGCTTGAACCGCGCGTGGCAGGCTCGGTGTGGGCGCGTCTGGATGGCGATCTGACCGCATGGGTGCGCACGCATGCAGGTTTGCTGGAAGGGGATGCCGGACTGGGCTTGCCGCCGGCCAAGGATGCATCGATCAGGCAGATGTTGGTGGCGCTGGATCCAGACGTGCAGGAACTTCAGGCCCAGATATCGACGACCTTGATGACGCGCGTTCTGCCTGATCAAACGCTGCTGCGCGCTGCCATTGATGTCAGCAACCGGTTTGTCGAGCGCATGGATGCGCTGGTGTTCGAATGGGATGCCCTGTCCAAGCGCCAGATCGAGCGCCTCAAGCAGGTTGCCCAGGTGAGTTGGCTGTTGGCCCTGCTGACGCTGGTGGCCGAGGCGGTATTCATTTTCCGGCCGTTTGCACGCTGGTTGGCAGACAGCGAGGCCTCCCTCTGCAGTCAGCAGCATGTTCTGGCGGAGAACGCCTTGTTGTTGGAGCAGACTGGTGAGCTGGCAGGCGTGGGGGGGTGGGAACTCGCACTTGATCGGCGGGCGTTCGTGCCCGCGCCACAGGCGGCGAAGCTGTTGGGTTTGTCGGCTGGATGTGAAATGCCGCTTGCTGATCTTGTGCGCATGGTGGTCGCAGATGCCCGGCCGGTGCTCGAGCGGTCTATTGACAAGGCAATTGCAGACGGGTGTGCGTGGGATGTCGAGTTGCCGCTGGTGAATGTCGCGGGACGCGAGATGTGGCTGCGGGTGGTGGGGCGTGCGGTTCGCGAACAAGGGCGGACGGTGCGCGTCTTCGGCGCGCTGCAGGACGTGACCAACATGCGCTCATTGGCCTATCAGGCCAGTACCGACGCCTTGACGGGTTTGCCGAATCGCCGGCACTTTCTTGCACGCCTGACGGACGAGCTGGCGCGAGTCCAGCGGATGAAGCGTCACGCGGCGTTGCTGATGCTGGACCTCGATCACTTCAAGCAGATCAACGACCGTTACGGTCATGCTGCGGGTGATCTGGTACTTCAGCGCGTTGCGGTCGCACTGCATGATGCGGTGCGGGCGACCGATGTGGCTGGACGGATTGGCGGCGAAGAGTTTGCCGTACTGATGCCGGAGTCTGCACTCGATCAGGCTCGGCAACTCGCCGAAAGGATCCGGGCGGCGGTTCAGGCGCTCAATATTGTCTATGGTGAAGTGAATTTGGGCGTCACCGTCAGTATTGGTCTTGTGGAACTCGATGCCAGCTCGACCGCGGATCAGGCGCTGAGCCTGGCGGACAAAGCCCTGTACAGCGCCAAGGCGCATGGAAGGAACCGCGTCGAGGCGGCTCTCCCGGCAGATCATTGACATCCCGGTCGGGACTTTTGCACGGTTTCCGCTGTGCAGCGACGCGGTTGCCGATTGTGGCGAGTAGAATCCGACTACTCAATAAGTCATAGTCTGAGTCGTTCAGCCGTCGCCATCGTGTCCCTCTCCAACCAAGCCAGAACCATTCCTCGACTCCACCTGATCGGCACGCTGGTCGTGGTCGTGGTCTTGACGCTGGCGCTGGGCAGCTTCTTTTCGTGGCAGTACATCGAGGCGCATCGTGCGTCGATCAGCCGTCTGGAGCAGGTGGTCACGCGTCAGGTCGAGGCCAGGCTCGATGCAGAGATGGCTTCTGCATTGGCATACCTGGAATTCACCCGCTCACGCACCGAAGACACCTTGCGCCGAGCGGTTGTCGAGCCGGTCGATGCAGCGATGCAGATCGTCGAGGCCATTCATGCGCGCGAGTCCGGGCAGCGGCCGGATGCCGAGGTCCAGCGCCTGATCATCGAGGCGCTGAGACCGGTGCGTTTCTTCGATGGGCGGGGTTACTACTTCATTGATGACATGAGTGGCCGCTTCGTACTGCTGCCCACCGCGCCGCAGTTCGAGGGCCAGTTGCTGCCCGACAATCGGGACGATACCGGGCACTACATCATGCGCGGTCTGATCGAGGCGGCGCGCAAGCCGCGTGGCGAAGGGTTCTCACGCTACCGCTGGTATCGTCCGGATGACCCGTCCCGCATGGCCGACAAGCTGGCTTATGTGCGCTACTTTCCGCCCTATGACTGGCTGATCGGTACGGGGGACTATACCTACGAGTGGGAGGCACGCCTTCAGCAGGAGGCCATTGCCCGCCTGCGCAGCATCCGGTTTGGCGAGAGTGGGTATATCGGCATGATTGATGCCGAGGGGCGTTCCCTGCTGTCACCATCGGCACCCGAGCTGGAAGGCAAACACTACAGCGAGCTACCGCCTGCGCAAGCGGCGGCACTGAAGACCCTGTTCAGCAAGGCGCGGGAGGGCGGTGGACTGGTCCGCTATCAGTGGCCCAATCCGGCGACCGGGCAGCTGGCGACCAAGCTGGCCCGGGTGGAGACGGCACAGCCGTGGGGCTGGGTGTTGGTTGCTGCGGTCTTCGAGGACGAGTTGCACGGCGCGCTGGCCGATGAGCGGCAGTCGTATGAGGCTGCGAGTGGCCCAAGGGTACATGGTCTGCTGTTGGCCATGGGGCTTGCATTGTCGATTGCACTGCTGGGGTCATGGCTCTTCTCGCGCTGGTCGGGGCGCCTGTTCAAGCGGTACCACGACGAGAACCAGGCGCAGCGCCTGGCTCTGCAGGTCCAGGCGGAGAGCCTGCGCGAGAGCGAGGACAAGCTCGCGACCATTCTGGATAGCGTCGAGGCCTACATCTATATCAAGGATCGGGACTATCGGTATTTGTACGCCAATCGTAGGGTGTGCGAACTGTTTGGCCGCGAGTTGGAGGGGGTGGTTGGCAAGTCCGATGAGGACTTCTTTGACATGCAGACGGCGGCCAATCTGCGCAAGAACGACACGCCGGTGATCGAGCAGGGAGAGCGGGTGGCGCTGGAAGAGGTCAATACGACCCTGGATGGCAAGGTTGAGCGTGCATTCCTGTCGATCAAGCTGCCGTTGCGGCGGGAGGACGGGACGGTTTACGCCCTGTGCGGCATCTCGACCGACATCACCCAACGCAAGGCGATGGAGGAGGAGATCCGTCACCTGGCCTTTTACGATCCGCTGACCGACCTGCCCAACCGCAGGCTGCTGATTGACCGCCTGCAGCAGATGATTGCGCAGGGGGCACGTACGGCCCAGCATGGCGCGTTGTTGTTCATCGACCTGGATAACTTCAAGACCTTGAACGATACCTTGGGGCACGATCAGGGCGACGCATTGCTGGTGCAGGTTGCCCACCGTCTGCGTGCCTGCGTGCGTGAAGAGGATACTGTGGCACGCATCGGCGGCGATGAGTTTGTCGTCATGCTCGGCAGCCTGGGGCTGCAGGCCGCCGAGGCGGCGTCGCGTGCACGCGCGGTGGGTGAAAAGATCCTGGATGGCCTGGGGCAGCCTTATGGGTTGCAGGGGCGTGCGCATTTCAGTACGCCCAGCATTGGCGTGACCGTGTTCGCGGGTCGGGGCCTGAGGGTGGATGAGCTGCTCAAGCAGGCCGATCTTGCGATGTACGAGGCCAAGGCCGCGGGGCGAAACACGCTGTGTTTCTTCGATCCTGAGATGCAGGCTGCGCTGACCGCTCGCTCGATGCTGGAGTCTGACCTTCGCCTGGGGCTCTCGTTGGGGCAGTTCATGCTGCACTACCAGGCTCAGGTGGATGAGGGAGGCGCGCTGGTCGGTGCGGAAGTCCTGCTGCGTTGGCAGCATCCGGTCAGGGGGCTGGTGTCGCCGCTCGATTTCATCCCGCTGGCGGAGGAAACCGGGCTGATCCTGCCCTTGGGTGCGTGGGTGCTGGACGAGGCTTGTGCCCAGTTGGGCCGCTGGCGCGCCGATGCCCGCACCTCGGCGCTCACACTGTCGGTCAATGTCAGCGCACGTCAGTTCCATCAACCCGGTTTTGTCGATCTGGTCATCGCAGCCCTCGAACGTCACGGTGTGGATGGGGGCTTGCTCAAGCTTGAGCTGACCGAGAGCCTGCTGCTTGACGACGTCGATGACACCATTGCCAAGATGAGTGCGTTGAAGGCGCGTGGGGTGGGGTTCTCTCTGGATGATTTCGGCACCGGCTATTCGTCGCTGGCGTATCTGAAGCGGCTGCCGCTGGATCAGTTGAAGATCGATCGCTCCTTCGTGCGTGATCTGCTGACCGACCCCAACGACGCCGAGATTGCCCGCGCCATCATCACCATGGCCGACAGCCTTGGGCTGTCGGTGATTGCCGAAGGGGTGGAGACCGAGGCGCAGCGTGCTTGCCTGGCGAATCAGGGTTGCCATGCTTACCAGGGTTACCTGTTTGGTCGTCCTGGTCCAGTGGAGCTGCTCTGGGAGCAGCTCGTCCCAAAGGCGTAAGGTGAGCGCCATGCGGTCGGGCGTGAGTGGTATCGAAGCCGCGTATCGATGGACCTACAGGCGCTAATCGGCGGTTTTTGATGTCATGTGTTGCCTGGCTGGGCGATAATGTCGGACTGTGGCAAAACGGATATTCTGGACATGAAGCGCGTTGATGATTTTCGCCTGCGGCTGGGCTCGCACGAACTGGTTCCGATCATGGTCGGTGGCATGGGGGTCGACATCTCGACCGCCGAGCTTTCGCTGGAGGCGGCGCGGCTGGGCGGCATTGGCCATATTTCCGACGCCATGGTGCCGACGGTATCCGACCGCCGTTTCAACACGAAGTACGTCAAGAACAAGCTCAAGCAGTACAAGTTCAACGTTGCCAACTCTGACAAGTCGGTGGTGCAGTTCGACCTCGGCCTGCTTGCCGAAGCGACTGCCATGCACGTCGGGCGCACCATGGAGGCCAAGCGTGGTCCAGGTCTGGTGTTCATCAACTGCATGGAAAAGCTGACCATGAACAGCCCCAAGGAAACCTTGCGGGTCCGGCTTCAGGCCGCCATGGACAACGGTATCGATGGCATCACGCTGGCCGCCGGCCTGCACCTGGGGTCTTTCGCGCTGATCCAGGATCACCCACGCTTCAACGATGTCAAGCTGGGCATCATCGTGTCTTCGCTGCGCGCCCTGCAGCTCTTCCTCAAAAAGAATGCGCGCACCGGTCGCTTGCCTGACTACGTGGTCGTCGAAGGCCCGTTGGCCGGCGGTCACCTGGGCTTCGGCATGGACTGGGCGCAATATGACCTGGCGACGATCACCGCCGAGATCCGCGACTGGCTCAAGGCCGAGCAGCTCGATATTCCGTTGATTCCGGCTGGTGGCATCTTTACCGGTTCGGATGCGGTCAACTTCCTCGAAGCCGGTGCGGCAGCGGTGCAGGTGGCCACCCGATTCACCGTGACCACCGAGTGCGGCCTGCCTGAAGACGTGCAGCAGGAGTACTTCAAGGCCAGCGAGGATCAGATCGAGGTTAACGGCATCTCACCGACGGGTTACCCGATGCGTATGCTCAAGAGCAGCCCCGCGATCGGCAGTGGCATCCGTCCCAATTGTGAGGCGTTCGGCTATCTGCTCGATGCCAAGGGTAACTGCCAGTATATCGATGCCTACAACCGCGAGGTGGCGGCACACCCCGAAGATGCCAAGATCAAGGTATGGGACAAGACCTGTCTGTGCACCCATATGCGCAACTTTGATTGCTGGACCTGCGGGCACTATACCTACCGGCTCAAGGACACCACCCGGCAGAATGCCGACGGCAGCTACCAGATCCTCAGCGCCGAGCACGTATTCCACGACTATCAGTACAGCACCGATAACAAGATCGCCTTGCCGTCCGCTCCGGCTGCGGTCTGAGCTTTTGCGTCAGGGGCGGATGTCTCGCCCCTGGCGCTCAGCCGTACCGGCGGGCGGCCTGCACCGCAAGGCCGGCGCCGATGCTGCCGTACAGGTCACCCTCCACGCAGCGTGCCCCGGGCAGTTCTGCAGCGATCCGTGCGCGTAGCTGGGTGACCCCGCTGGCGCCGCCAGTGAAATACACCGTGTCAATCTGTTCGCGCGCCAGACCCGACTCTTTCAGCAATTCATCTACGGTAGCGGCGACCCGTTCCACCAGCGTGCGGGTTGCGAGGGTGAAGGCCTCGCGGCTGATCGTATGGTTCAGCCCTTGCTCCAGGCGGTCCAGCGTCAGTTGGGCGGTTTCGTTCTCCGACAGGTCGATCTTGGCCTGTTCTACCTGCAAGGCCAGCCAATGCCCTTCACGCCGCCCGACCAGGCGTGACAGACGATCCAGCTCGGTGCGTGCGGCCGCGTCGCGGTAGATGTGCTGCAGGTCCGATGCGGTTTGCCGGCTGTAGGCGAAGTTGATGGTGTGCCAGGTTGCGAGCTGGAAAAAAATGCTCGAAGGCACCTCTGCGCCGTTCTTCATCTTGCCGCGATAGCCAAGCAGGGGCATCACGCATTCAAGGCTGAGGGCGCGATCGAAGTCGGTACCGCCAATATGAACGCCGGCATTGCCAAGCAGATCGGCGCTGCGATCTTCGAGCAATGCCCGTTCCGGCGAAAGGCGTACCAGCGAAAAATCTGCCGTGCCGCCGCCGATATCTGCAATCAGCACACGCTCTTCCCGGGTCAGCGACGCTTCATAGTGCAGGGCGGCACCGATCGGCTCGAACTCGAAGCTGACCTCGCGAAAGCCCGCTTCGCGTGCGATCTCGGCCAGCGTGTCCTCGGCTCTGCGGTCGGCGACGAGGTCGTCGTCAACAAAATGTACCGGACGCCCGAACACTGCCTGGTCAAAACTGCGACCCGCCTGCTGTTCGGCACGCCGCTTCAGTTCGCGAATGAAGCTGGCAAGCAACTGGCGGTAGGAGAGGGCTCGGCCCAGCACCTCGGTATGACCGTCGATCAGGCTGCTGCCCAGCAGGCTTTTCAGGGCCCGCATCAGACGGCCCTCATAGCCTTCAAGGTATTCCGCCAAGGCAGCCCGGCCGAAGCAGGTCGTATTCTCGTCGGCATTGAAGAACACTGCGGAAGGCAAGGTCGGGCGCGCATCCTCGAGGGCAAGCAAGGTGGCCATCCCGGGTCGTAGCCAGCCGACCGTGGAGTTGGAGGTGCCGAAGTCGACGCCGCAGGCGCGTGCTGGCGAGGTAAACATGGGAGCGTGCTGTCCAGCAGGAAAGGGCCAAGATGCTACGCCATGCGGGCCTTCGCCGCGACCCCTTTGCCCCTCATCCTGGTGAAGTCCGGCGTGTGCGAGTTGCAGCGCGGACACGCGTGTGCGCTTGCAGCGTGCCCTCAGGCGGTCAGGGGTGTAGGCTTGATCCATGACTGTTCTCTGGCCTGACTGTTCCCATGAACGAGCCCAATGACCGGATTGCGGATGAGCCTGTGGCACTGTCGCCGGGTGAGGCGGATCCGGGTGTGATGGATGCGCAGCCTCGGCGCCTGAGCTTGCGCCGGGTTGCAATCGATACTTATCGCGAGAATGTGGTTTATCTGCATCGCGATTGTCCGGCCTATCGCGCAGAGGGGTTTCAGGCCCTCTCCAAGGTCGAGGTTCGCGCCAACGGTCGCCGTATTCTGGCCACGCTCAATGTGGTCGATGATGAGTCGATCGTGGGTTGTCGCGAACTGGGTCTTTCGGAGGATGCCTTTGCGCAACTAGGGGTGGCGGATGGGCATCCTGCATCGGTGTCGCAAGCTGAACCGCCCTCGTCGATTCCAGCCCTGCATCGCAAGATTGCCGGTGAGCGCCTCGGACAGGCCGATTTTCGCGCCATCGTGCGCGACATTGCCGAGCATCGTTATTCCAAGATCGAGCTGACTGCCTTCGTGGTCGCTTCCAATCAGGGCGAGCTCGACCGGGAGGAAGTGTATTTCCTTACCGAGGCGATGGTGGATGCCGGTAGCCGGCTGGACTGGCGTGAGCGTACCGTCGTCGACAAGCATTGCATTGGTGGTATCCCGGGCAACCGGACGTCGATGCTGCTGGTGCCGATTGTGGCAGCACACGGCATGTTGTGCCCAAAGACCTCGTCACGTGCCATCACGTCGCCGGCGGGCACAGCCGATACCATGGAGGTATTGGCCAATGTCGAACTGCCGATGGATGTCCTGGCCGAGATCGTGCGTGAACACCGTGCCTGTCTGGCCTGGGGGGGGACGGCCCACCTGTCGCCGGCAGATGATGTGCTGATTTCGGTGGAGCGTCCGCTGTCGATTGACTCTCCGGGACAGATGGTGGCCTCCATCCTGTCGAAGAAGATCGCCGCGGGATCGACACATCTGGTGCTGGATATCCCGGTGGGACCCACCGCCAAGGTGCGATCGATGCCCGAGGCACAGCGGCTGCGCAAGTTGTTCGAGTTCGTGTCCGGTCGCATCAATCTGGCGATCGATGTCGTCATCACCGATGGCCGCCAGCCGGTGGGGCGTGGTATCGGGCCGGTGCTCGAGGCGCGTGATGTGATGCAGGTGCTCGAGAACGATCCTGCTGCACCCAACGATCTGCGTCAGAAGGCGTTGCGCCTGGCCGGCCGCATGCTTGAATTTGATCCGGATGTCCGCGGAGGCGACGGCTTTGCGATTGCGCGCGACATCCTCGATTCGGGACGGGCGCTTGCCAAGATGCGGGCAATTATTCAGGCCCAGGGCGCGCGTACCTTTCAGCTTGAGCAACTGGCACTGGGCTGCCTGCATTTTGACATTGAGGCCGAGCGCGATGGCGTGGTGACGGGCATCGACAATCAGCAACTGGCGCGTATTGCCCGTTTGGCCGGGGCGCCCAAGGTGCAGGGCGCAGGTGTGGACCTGTTCTGCAAGCTGGGTGACACGGTCATGGTGGGTCAGCCTTTGTACCGGGTGTACGCTGACTATGCCGCCGATCTCGAGTTTGCACGTCAGGCTTGCGTTCGGGCCAGTGGCTATCAGCTGGGCGAGGTTGCTGAGGTGCCACACTGTTTCGTGGAGTTCTGATCATGACGGGTGTGCTGCTGTACTTTGAGGATGAAACGGGGCTGGCGCTGCGCCTTGCCGAAGCAGCGGGGCTGGAAGCCCGTCGTGTCGAGTGTCATCGCTTTCCCGACGGCGAGTTGCGCCTGCGCCTGCCCGAAGTTTTGCCGCAAAACCTGGTGGTCCTGCGCGGATTGCAGCTGCCAAACGACAAGCTGATCGAACTCTTGCTCGTCGCACGTTCGGCACGTCAGCGTGGCGTGCATCGGATCGTGCTGGTGTGTCCCTATCTGGCTTATATGCGACAGGACATGGCGTTTGCACCTGGTGAGGTCGTCAGCCAGCAGGTAATTGGCGGATTCCTGGCCGGACTTTTCGATGCTGTGCTGACTGTTGATCCACATCTGCACCGTGTGTCGTCTCTGGCCGCGGTGATGCCCGGTTGTCAGGCGATAGCCTTGAGTGGTGCGCCATTGCTGGCTGAGCTGGTGGGCGAGCGGCGCCCGGACGCTTTGCTGCTGGGGCCGGATGGAGAGTCTGCACAGTGGGTGTCGGTCGCTGCGGCGCATGCTGGACTGGATCACGCCGTCTGTACCAAGGTGCGTCATGGCGATTGCGAGGTCGCGATCGAACTGCCCCGTGTTCCACTGGCCGGGCGCAAGGTGGTGCTGGTCGATGATGTCGCCAGCAGTGGGCATACGCTGGCGGTTGCGGCGCGTCTGGCCCTGCAGGCCGGTGCTGTTTCGGTAGATGTTGCGGTGACCCATGCCTTGTTTGCCGGTGTTGCGTTGCAAAACGTACAGGATGCAGGCGTGGGTGAGATATGGAGCACCGATAGCGTGGCCCACTCGACCAATGTCGTCAGCGTGGCACCGATGTTCGCATGCGCGCTTGATCAGTTGCATCGGGGGGGCGGGTGATCCTTGGGGTACGCAACTTCATGGTGGCACCGTCTGTCCGAGCAGGCAGGATTGGTGCGGTGCATGCAAATCGATGACGATTCGGGTCGGTAATGCTAGGATCACGTTCCGCCGTCAAGTGACTTTTTTCACGGTATCCAGGAGCCCGGCAGTCTCCTGGCAGGGCAATAACCCAAACGGGCGAGGAGGCGTGTGGAGCAAGCGGGTAAAACCGTCGTGTTTGCCGACCTGACTGGCAGCACCGGTTTGTTCGAATCGGCGGGTAACGTGGTAGCGACGCATGTCGTGACGCGCTGTACCCAGGCACTCGGAGCGCATTTCGCGCGTGCCGGCGGCCGTATCGTCAAGTTTCTTGGCGATGGGGTGTTGGCGACGTTCGATGACACCGTGGCCGCGGTCGAGGCGTGCACCCGCACCCGCGACATCCTGCACGACCTCAATACCGAGCAGTTCCGCCATGCGCCGCTGGCCTTCAAGATTGGCGTCGCCCACGGCGCGATCATCGAGCAGGATGGTGATTGCTACGGCGACACCGTCAATGTCGCTGCCCGGCTCTCCGATCGTGCCGAAGCGGGGGAGATTCTGGTCAGCGAGTCGGTCTTCAATCGTCTTCCCGAGTTGCAACGCCTGTCGTGCAGCAGCCTCGACCGCATCATGGTCAAGGGCAAGGCCGAACCCCTGCGTGTCTGGCGGATAGATTGGGCCAGAACCGCCGAAACCACGCTGACGATTCCGCTGGACATGCTCGATGGGCGCGGGCGACTTGCCGCTGGCCAGCGCCTGCATCTCGATCTGCTCGATCAGCACCTGCAGTTGCTGTCGTCCGACGGGCCATTGGTCATTGGTCGTGGTGACGAGGTGGGATTCTCCATCAACGATCCCCGGGTGTCGCGGCGCCATGCCCGTATCGAGTGGACTGCAGGTCAGTGCGTGCTGACCGATTTCAGCAGCAATGGCACCTGGGTCAGTTTCAAGGGTGCGGCTTCGCCTGTGATGCTGAAGCGTGACAGTTGCATGCTGCATGGTAGTGGCGAGATCGGCCTGGGGGCGGCACCCGGCGATTTCACCGCGCCGACCTTGACCTTCCAGGTCATCGACGACGCTTGAGTCCGTTGATACGTGTGGAGCTCGATATCTCCCTCGTGTCCCTCTGCGTGTTCCCTATTCCTGCATTTTCGCTTGCCATCAATCCGATGAAGCTCCTACCTGCTGTGTTGTTGTGCTTGTGTGTCGGTGCTCAGGCTGCCGAATGGACGACCCGCCCCCTGGGCGAACTGGCGGTCTTCCCCGAGTTCCGTGCGCCGGTGGTGGTCATTGCGCGTGACGAGGCCCGGTTGGCCGCAGAGGTGTCCGCGCGGGTCGTGGCGATGCCCGTGCGTGAGGGGCAGGCCGTCCGTCAGGGGGCAGAGCTTGTCCGGCTGGACGATGCCGGATTCCGGATTGAAGCGCAGCGTGCGCAGGCTCAGGTTGACCTGGTCACCAGTCGCATCCGGCTGGCGCAGGCACAGCTGGAGCAGTCGCGTGCGCTTGCCGGCAAGGGCTTCATCAGTGCGGATGGCTTGCGTATCAAGGAGACTGAACTGTCCGTGCTGGGCAATGAGCGCGCCGCGGCCGTTGCGGCCCTGGATGCCGCACGTCTCGCCCTGGCCCGTACGGTGGTGAGGGCGCCATTCGATGGTGTGGTGCGTGAGCGTCAGGCCAGTGTCGGCGATCTTGCGGGACCGGGAACAGCACTGCTCACTCTGGCTTCGAGTGCGCCAGCCGAGGTGCATGCCCAGGTGCCGGCGGGCATGGTGGGCAGCTTGCAGCAGGCCAGTACGGTGTCGCTGCATGTGGGCGATGGCCGCGTACCCGCCAGCATTGTGAGGGTTTCGCCGGTGCTCGAGCGTGCGGGTCAGACACGCATCGTCGTGCTGAGTGCAGGGCAGCCCCTGCCGCCCGGACTGGCCGGTGAGTTGCGCTGGCAGGGGGCAACTCCGCATCTACCGCCGGATTACCTGCTGCAGCATGAGCGTACGACGGGGGTATGGCTGGCGCGTGATGGAAGGGCGGTATTTCACCCGCTACCGGCAGCGCAGGCCGGCAGGGCGGTGCCACTCGATCTGCCGCCGGAAACGCAGGTCATCGACGCCGGCCGCTTCTCACTGTCAGCGCATGAGGGGGCGAAGTGAGCGGCTTCTACCGGCGGCTGATTGACAATCATCCGCTGGCCAACATTGCATTTGTGCTGGTGCTGCTGGGGGGCGTGTTCAGCTATCTGACCATGCCGCGTGCGCAGGATCCGGAGATCAACTTCAATTGGGTGAGCATCATCACCACCTTGCCCGGTGCGTCGGCCGAGGATGTGGAGCGAGAGCTGACCGGTCCGCTTGAGGATGCGATCAAGCAGGTCAAGGATATCCGCTTCGTGTCTTCGTCCAGTCGAGAGGCGGTGTCATCCATTCTGGTACGTTTCGAGGAGATTCCCGAACGCACCTTCGACAAGCGTATCAACGATCTGCGGCGCGAGATCCAGAACAAGGCAGCCGCCGAACTGCCTCCCGAGGCCAACGACCCGCAGGTGCTGGAGATCACGTCGTCGAACGGCTTTCCCACCGCAATCCTGGTATTGCGTGGCACTGGGGGGGAGGCGCTGCGGTCGGCCGCCTTTACCACCCGCAAGGCGCTGGAGAGGGTCACTGGCGTCGATCAGGTCATCGCTGCCGGTTTCGATGATCCCCAACTGCAGGTCGATTTCGACCCTGCCCGCCTGGCGGCGACAGGCTTGTCGCCGATTCAGCTATCCAACAGCGTTGCTGCCTGGTTTGCCAATACTCTGGGGGGACGGGTGCAAGTCGGTGACCGTGACTGGCTGGTGCGTCTGGAGGGGAAAACGCCCGATCCGGAAACCTTGGCACAGGTCGCGGTGGTCACCCCTCAGGGGCGGGTTGCGCTGGACGAGGTGGCGGCGGTTGCGCGTGGACACGAACGTCCCGCGCAGTTGGTGTCGTACAACGGCCAGCCGGCGGTGATGCTGTCGGTGACCAAGGATGCGCGCGCCAACACGCTCGATCTGGTCGATCGGCTCAATGAATTCGTTGTCGAACGCAATCGCCTGCTGGTGCCGCAGGGTCTGGAACTGGTGCTGGTAGACGACCAGACACATGCCACCCGCAACGCCATCGGCATCATGGAGTCCAATGCAGTGTTCGGGCTGGCGGCGGTGCTTGGCATGTGCTGGCTGTTCCTCGGTTCGCGTCTGGCACTGCTGGTGGGCATCGGCGTGCCCTTTGCGCTGGCCGGCACTTTTGTCGCGGCCAACATGATTGACTCGACACTGAACCTGACGGTACTGCTGGGTGTAGTGATTGCGCTGGGGATGCTGGTGGATGACGCGGTGGTGATCGTGGAGTCGATCTACTACCGCATGCAGCGTGGAGAACCGGCTCATGACGCGGTGATCGGTGGTGTGGCTGAGGTTGGCCTGCCCGTGCTGGCGTCGGTGTTGACCACGATTGCCGCGTTCCTGCCGCTGATGCTGTTGACGGGCATTCTGGGCAAGTTCATGTTTGTGGTGCCTTTCGTCGTGACCGTAGGCCTGCTGGTCAGCCTGTTTGAGGCGTTCTGGATCCTGCCAACGCATATCCTGAGCCTCAAGCCCGATTTCGGCGGGCAGCGCACGCGCACCCAGGTATGGCGCGAGCGCTTCACTCACTGGGTGAGGGTCAAATATGCGCGGGCGCTGGTTGCGGTGCTGCGTCGGCCAAAGAGCATGGCTGCGGCGCTGATGCTGGTGATGGCGGGTGCCGTGGGTGCATTGGGCAGCGGTTTGGTCAAGGTCGAGTTTTTTGCCTTCGATTCAATGCGTCTGTTTTACATCAGCGTCGATATGCCGGCAGGCGTCACGCTGGAGCGTACGCTGGCTGAGACAGAGCGCGCGCGCAAGGTGGTCGAGGATG
>Ga0075012_10002836_pt1 | contig 16809 bp, 12 predicted proteins | sample All_14_2_FD_71474 | JGI IMG/M metagenome (GOLD analysis project Ga0075012, IMG submission 71474) | Freshwater microbial communities in response to fracking from Pennsylvania, USA - Allegheny Zone_MetaG_DW_15 | ecosystem: Environmental > Aquatic > Deep subsurface > Groundwater > Drilled... | reverse complement strand
GTGATGGAGGAGCTGCAGGGAATCGCCAAAAGCAGTACCTCGTCCAAACAGTTTTTGAAGCTTGTCGCGACCTCGTTAGAGAAGGTCTTTAGAATGGAGCTCAAGGGCCACGGATGCAGTTCTCCGGCTCGCAAAACCAGAATCGCCACTCAGTTGGATAGCATCCCCGCGTTCGACGATGATGAGGGCGTCCTCGGCGACCACGATCGACAGCTCCAGCGCAAGGCTCTGGTGATGTGTCTGGATCATGGATTCATCGCGAGGCTGCTCGCTCAGCGAGAGGACATTCGCGAAGAGGTGTTGCGGACGGTCAAGCCCCCAGAGAGTGCCGGGGAGTTGGCTGTGGAGATCTCCTTTACTCAGCCCCAGCTGCATGAGACGCTCCGCGACCAGTTCATGAAGGACACCGAGGCTTCGATATCTTTGGCGGCGACAGGGGACAGGGGTGGCGGATCGCCTCCTCCTCACTCGTGCGGAGTTCCCCATTAGCATTTCACTACAAGGACTACACTTTTGACTATTGACGATCTCTATCTGATACATATGATACTATAGCATTCTTCCTACGACTCAATCAAGTTTATATACGCAACCACTTGTTACAAGCAATGTAAAACAAACTGTACATGATGATCATAGAAAACGTCTCACCCCCTCCCTCTCAATACTTGCCTACAAAGCCAATGACCACTGCGCTAATGTTGTCGACGCTGTGCAAGTCCAGCGCCTTGTCCACAAGCTCCACCGCGGCCTTGCGGACGTCTCCGTGGCGATGCAAGTGGAAGCGAACAAAGTTGACTGCCTGTTCGTTGGAGATGACATCCCACAGTCCATCTGAAGCCAGAATGAGGAACTCGTCCTGGGGTGTCAATACAATCTGCATCGTGTCCGGGACGGCGATCAGAGTACCCTCCGACCCGTGATCCTCCTCCCCGGGCTTGGCCAGCGGACCGCTCTGGACAATCTGCTTGAGCTCCCGCCCCTTGTGCTGAAGGTCTCCAAACGCACGCGAGACGGCTAGATCTCCATACAACCGTCCCTGGCGATCGACGATTCCCCCCGCGGCTCGGATTCTCGTCTTCTCGTCGTCGCGGTCGGCCTTGTGGTCTTTGGAGATCTCGATGGGCTTGCCCGCGCGGCACAGAACGGCCCGCGAGTCTCCGACCCACGCTACGGTCAGAACGCACGGCTGCTTTGGCCGCGATCCTCCCCGCACAAGAGCGACCAGGGCGGTTGATCCCGCCTTGCGGAAAATGTCCCCGGCCTCCGACTTGCTTCCTCCGCCCTTCGTTCTAAACAGCGACTTTTGATGCTCGCCCTTGGTGGTCCGGCTTTCCATCTCCATCAGCTCGGTGGCAGCGAAGTGGAGCATGGCACGGTCCAGAGCCAGACAGGTTCTACGGATCGCCACGGGAAGCCCGGTGGAGTCGGCGAACTCGCTCAGCTTGCCTGAGGTCGGATCCCTCAGGCCGAGGACGCTGCCACCTCCAGGGCTCGCTGACGCCATCGTCGGCGACGCGGCCATTGCGAGGGACGCGGAAGCAAAGTCGGGCTGGGCGCTGAGAACGCGATGGAACCTGGACTTAAGCTCCTTGGCGACCATGTCACCGTTGTGGCCGTCAAACACCGCTGCAAAGAAGGTGTCCGGGTTGCGAAGCTTGGGGACGATGGCGACAAAGTCCTCCATGGTGGGTCGCTGTCCCTGGTCCTCGGCGTACCCGTACTTGATCCCGCAGTGGGGGACGTGGTAGCCTCGTTTGGCCTTGACGAGCGGGACCCAGGGGGAAAGAGGCGCGAGGGCCGCGTCGGTGGGGGCCTGTTTGGCCTGCTGCATGGCCATGAACATTCCCTTGTCGTTGAGGATGTCCGAGAGGGACATCTCCACGTCCTCCTCCTCCGCGGCCGTGGAGGTGACGTCCAAACTGCTGTCGGTGTGCTTGCCCATCCCCCCGCCACCTCCGGCCATGTCCTCAAAGGACCCGGACCCTTCCTTGCTCGCCGTGGACCCGGCGCGGCCTCGCATGTTCCGCATAATCTCCTTGCTCTGCACCCGCCGAGTAAAAGCCTGGACGACGGACATCTTCTTCTTGCCGAAAAAGCTGTTGGCTCCTCCACTCCCTTGGCGATGATGTCCGCTCTTCTCCCGCATCGGCAGCGACTCCCCCTCGCGCTTCTTTCCGACGTCGTACATCGCGTAATCCATCGAGTCCGCGTGGTCCACCCGGCGCGCAAACGAGTCCCCGTCCCGCTCCGATTCGTCCTCCTCGTCGTCCACCGAAACGACCGAGTCTCCGAGGTTGAGGTTGTCGCGGATGTGCTTGGAGAGTCTGGGGGAGGTCAACGCGGAACCGCTGCTCGCGACGCTGTCGGTCATGGACACCGCGCTACCGGTGAGCGGCCCGCCCCTCGGCGAACTACCCACCGGCCCTGCCGACTGGTTCTTTCCCAGCGTCTTCCTTAACAGCGGCGTCTGGGGCGTCTCCGCGCTCTCCAGGACGGTGATCGCCCCCTTGGTCTCGTCGGCGGAGATGAGTCCGCTCAGGGCCGAGTTGACGCGCATCAGCTGGGGCTGGATGCCCTCGAAGCGCGGGAGGGGATCGGCGCCCTCCTCCGTGACCCACTCGTGCTCCATGGTCTGCGTCAACGTCATCCGCTGAGCGGGGTCCTTCACCAACAGCCTCGTGAGCAAGTTCCGCAAGTGGGGACTCAGCTTCTTTCCCCAGTTGCCCGTGAACACCAGCTCGTCGTTCTGGACCTTCTTTGCAAGCGTCGGCTCGTCCTCGGCCATCCACGGGGGAGCCCCGGTAACCAGCATGAAGAGAGTAGCCCCGCAACTCCACAAATCGACCGCAGGACCGTTGTACAGATGCTTGTCCTGGCTGAGGAGCTCCGGGGCCATGAACGCGGGGGTTCCGGCGATTCCCACGGCCTGGTCGCCCTGCAGAACTCTCGCGGCACCAAAGTCTCCGATCTTGACCACCTGGTCGCCGGTGAGGAGCAGGTTCATGGGCTTGATGTCGCGGTGGATGACGTTGTGCGCGTGCAGATAGTCGATTCCGGAGAGCAAGTCTCTAAAGTACTTCCTCGCCGTGGCCTCCGGAAGGGGCGTGTTCCCCTCGAGCTTCTCCATGATCGCGCCCTTCTCGCAGTACTCCTGAACGAGGTACAGCTGGTCGGCCTTGGGGTCGTCGATGACGTCTACTAGGTTGACGACATTCTCGTGGTTCAAGCGCTTCATAATCGCCGCCTCGCGACGCATGTCCTCCAGGCTAGTCTGGTGCTTGGACTTGATCTTGTTCTTGAACAGACTCTTGTCGATAATCTTGATCGCAAACTTCTCGTGCGTGTCCACCCGCTCGCATAACCGGACCACTCCAAACGTGCCCTTGCCAATCTGCTCCCCCAGGATGTAGTTGTTGATAATCTTCGCTCCGCCTGACGTCTTTCCGGTCTTGAGCTTCTGTTGGGTACCCGCGGGCTTTTGGGTCACCGACGCACCTCGCAGACGCTTCGGGTCGCCCTTGGCCGCGCTGTTCGGGTTCAAGGCCTGCGGGGAGAGCATCCCGGCCGTCGCCGCGCCAGGCTTGACGGAAACAGAGTTGACGCGCTTCCACTGGCGCCTGTCGCGGAGCTCGCGGATCTTCTTGCTCTCCTGCTCCAGGAGCTTGGAGAAGTCGTCGGCGGACATGAGCTCCTTAAAGTCCTCCGCGGAGAGGTACATGAGGTTGAGCTCGGTGGCGGCCTTGACTGAGGCGATACGGGGCTCATCCGACAGCAGGGCCATCTCTCCAAACGCGTGGCCCTCGTACAGACGGGTGATGATCTTGTCCTCGTCCTCGATGACGAGAGCCGAGCCCTTGGTGATCATGAAGAAGGCGTCTCCGCGGTCGCCCTGCTTAACCACAAAGTCGTCCTTGTTGAACTTGGCCGGCTTGAGGCGCTTGACGATCTCCAGCTGGACCTCCTTCGGCACTCCCGACAACAAGGGTACCTTTTGGAGAATCAAAAAGTAGCGGATATCGTCATACTTTTCAAACGACTTCCTCGAGAGGGACATGCACTTGGTGCGGCCGTACGACGTGACGGTCGCAACGCGCTGCCCTCCGTAAATGAGTACAAGCTCACCAAAGAAATCACCCGGGTAGATGTGCGTCAGGTCTCGAGTCTCGCCGCTATCCTCCGTCTTGCTCACGACTGCCTCGCCCTCTACGATCACGTAAAACTTGTCCCCAACCTCGCCCTGACGCACGATAAAGTCTCCGTCGTGAAACGATTCCTCCTCGAGCTCAGCAAACAACTGCTGCTGGTGCTCCTGAGAGAACTGCTGGAAGAAAGGAACCTCTCGAAGCACATCGATGGGGAACATCTTGCTGTTCGATGGCTCCTTGGCATTCAAAGAGGTCTCGACGGCAGCTTGCATTTCCTGTGCCTGGATTTCAGCGAGGGATTCGTCAAAGAGATTCTCAATCTCGTCGTCGTCGTTCATGGACAAGGACGAGTTGCTTTCCTCGCCCGAGTCAGAAGCCTCGCTACCCCGCCTGCCACGAACGGCAAGAAGACCGCGAGGGTTCTGCTTTGGCTGCTGACGGCGAACGACATCGTCATCGCTATCTTCAGATCCGTTCGAGTCGTCATCGTCCATAGCCATCCCGGGTCTGGAAATGCGCATGGACGGAGTGACCGTCGTTCCCAAGTCGTCAAAGCGATCCTTTTTCTCATCCTCATCGTCCGAGGAAGAGAAGGACATTACCTCGGCATCCGCCACGTCAAATTCGTCCTCATCGCTGTCGGATTTTTTCGCGCCGGATAGCTTACTCTTGGGCAGAGAACCCCCATCCCCGCCGACTGTGCTCTTCTTCGTAGACTTTTTGGGCGATCCAATCTTTACCGGCGGGATACCCTTCTTTACAGACGTCCGCGGCGACTCCAGACTCGCCCTTGATGTTTTGGGTGACTTTGCGCCATCTGTTGACCGCACGTCCTTGGGGGGCTTGAACTTTGAGTCCTGTTTGAGCTGCTTCGCGGAGCCTCGCGGACTGGACCCCACGGACGAGTTGGGGCTCCCTGGCGCCGACCCGGGAGGGCTCAGAGGGGGCGAGGTGACCTTGGGCGAGGGCGCGGGACCTGGAGACCCGGGCGAGGACGCCCCCGCTGCCGTCGCGGTGTTCAGCGAGAGACCATCAGGGGGCTTTTCGTCCCGCGCCGACTTTTGTTTTATCAAAAAGAGACGGCGCATGGTTCCGGGCGAAGAGGTCGCGCAGCCCGTTTTTTTGTGCTTTATTTAGTGTTGGTCGGTCGGAGGTATAGCGGGAACCACAGAGGGCTCGCCTGCTCGAAGATCAAGACGCGGTCAAGGATCCTTTGTTGTTGTCGAAATCCGGAAAAAGCAAGACTTCTTCTCTACCTCCCTTCCCGACAACAACGAAAACTGCAAAAGAATGGAAAAAGCCTGCCTGGCAGAGAATAAATAACAAGCCCTCCTCGTGAGATCCAGGGACCCGCTGACAAGTATTTCTCTTAGAGAGAATCAGATCCTTCTTTCACTTTCTCCCGCTTATTCTTTCGCTCCTTTGTGAATTCACTCTAACTCCTGCTTGCTCTGCTTCCCTTTCTTCCTTCCCGCCGTTTTGCATGCTTGTTCCGTTGGCCCGGGTACCCTGGTAGCATCTGGCCCGATGTACCCGGGTACCGCTCACTGCTTGTGCTTCTGAATTCTGATTGATTTTGAGTCTCTCATCATCACACAATAATTGCTACGTAGTGAACTCTTGGGGAGGGATGGTCGTTGGTGAACGAAACCTGATCGCGTCGCGCTCCCTTCTCATCGAAAGCCACTGACTAGCTGTTGGAGTTTTTGATTCGATTTGCTCTCTCTTAAAGACGGTTCTGCCGACGAGGACGAAGCAAGGGAAATCGGTTCGAGCAACCAGGCAAGGATATCGTCTACTTTGACCGACAACGCCTAACGGCTGGTCCTTGATTCACAGCTGGATCTCGTGAGGTGGGACGGTCGGGAAGATGACGCGTGTCCTCTCGGTTCTAAACCAGTTCTTTGGGGCGGCACCGGGCGAGCATTCGTCGTCGCTTGTGTTGCCCCTAGTTCACCTGAACCTGGTGCTGTACTCGTGCGCGTTTTGGATGCAGCAGCCGGTGATGCCAGAAAAGATCAAGAGCCTCAACGCTTCGGAAATGGAGTACGGATCTCTCCAGTCCTTTTCCGCCGTTCTTGCCCTACTGGGCTCGACATACATGGGACGGTACGTAAACAGTTGTTGAACGTTATGGTAGAAACCTATACAGCAACGATAGATCAGGTATGTATGGGGACTAACTGCGATAGATACGGAATAGGATTGTTGATGTTCACGGCGCCAAGACCGGCTTGATGCTCGCTCAAGCGGCCAGTGGGCTTCTCTACCTGACGGCCGCCTTTTCAACGACCGTGAACCAAATGTATTTCACAGCGTTTCCTGCTTTCTTCCAACATGCGATGTTATGCTGCTCCGCAGCAGTTGCGTCACTCTCGTCAAACGATCTACGGGCGGTCGCACTAGGCAGGCTAGGACTAAGTTATGGAGTTGGAATGTCGGTCGGGTCGCCTATCGGTGGTTGGATAGCCAAGGAACTAGGTGTACAGGCGGCATTTCTATCAGCAGCTACCGTGTCACTTATGATATCGGTGTTTAATCTATTTGTTCTACCCTCTCTCAAGCCAAAGTCTGATGGTGTCTCGGAGCCCAAACAGGGCCTGGACATGAAAGCAGTATGGCGGGTAGCCACATCATCCGGGGTGGTGCGAAACCTCATGAGCCTTTCGTTTGCATCGGGACTGGCGACTAGTGCATTCCGCGCCATGTTTGCATTGGCGGCGATTGAGGAATTCGGCTTGAACTCTCAGGATCTTGGTTTCCTCATGAGTTTCACCGCGTTTGTCAGTCTCATCACGAATGTGTTTCTTATCGGATGGACTGTGACTCTCCTGGGGGAAAGGGCGACATTGATACTATCCTTGGTGGTTCAAAGTGTTGCCTTTGTCGCAATGTTTGTTGCCAGCCACCTCCCCAAAACGCTCGTGCTCATATCGATCCCTCAGTCAGTATCCTCCACGGTCTTCTACACCCTCTGCTCGAGCATGTTTACGAAGAGCGTGGTCGCGAAAGACCAAGGGACGGCTGTGTCTTTGAGCCACGCGATGAGGAGTTTGACTCAGGTCATCGCACCGATTCTGGGAGGGTTCATCATGAAGCGCTACCACTTCGCGGGCGTTGGTCTGTTCGCGGCTTCTCTCACCTTTGTAGCAGCACTACAGGCAGCCTGGGGCCTCCGTGACGTATCGGTAGATTCCGCGTACAAGGTTAGTGCTCCAGCCACTGTGGTCGAGAATGATGGAGGTCCCCAAATGAAGGAAGAGAAGAGTCGCGTGGACTGATATCAACATGCAACGATAAAGATACTATGTACATAGAAGTATAAAGTCAACTGAGACAATTTTTACTGCTCCTCCCTCACAGCGCTTCCCAATCGTAAGGTGGTCAGGACGAAATACTCGCCAAGGCAGATAGTAGCTGCCGAACGAGCGTATCGGCTCCAGCTTTGTCCAAGTTCTTCTTCTCTGATGCTTTCAAGATAGCTCCGATGAGGACCACGTGCTGCGGATTCTCAGCGTTGACCCACACCTTCCCGTTGAATCCAATGCAAACTTCAAAGGGTACGTGCTTGCCTATGGAGGTAAGGACGGGGTTATTTGTTTCGCTTAACCGTCTACAAGAAGACCGCCGAACAGTGAAGACACAACCTCCCTTTAGCTCTCCAAACTGGGACTCGCCTGTGGTCCAGTCTTTTTTCTTGCCAGACCCCGTCGCCTCGCACGTAATCTGGGGCTCCATGTCCACCGCGGACTTGGTAACCCGGGCAAAGATCAGGGCGCCTGGTTGCAGATTTGGACTGTTGCGCTTGCTCGCGCCATCAAAGGCGAGCGCGTCTAGTGAGGCCAGGCGCGGCGCCCCGATGTCGACGCTGTACGTCTCTCCCCCGGCCTCCACAATGGTCCCAATGACCACGTCGCCCTCCATGGGCGTGTTTCTCTTGTGGGTCTCGCCCACCCAGCACCGCTGCTCATCGACGAACAGCGGCCCTGCGAACGTCGCGAGCACCCTCCCGTCCTTTATTCTCGTCAGCCCGCCTCCCACCACAGAGACATTGTTCTCGTCGATAACCTGCGAGACGTCCGTCCCGGGAGCGACGATGACGCGATCCATTATAGCTGTGACACACCTACACCAAGAGGGAACAGGCTCAAGATGATTGATCGCGACCTAAAGACACCGACGATTTGTTTGGTGTTCTGACTCTGATCTCCGGCTCTCTCCGCTCCAGGTTTGAGTTTGATATGATTGAGATTGACGAACAGCTACCTTGGTATCAAAACCACGGTGGGTAGGTACCCGTACTGGCTTTGGCGGTTTCTCCGAACCAGAGACCTACGTGGTAGAAATGCGGGGTTGAAAGGTAGAAACGATCTTCATCATACTTCTACGTGCTTGACACGCGTGCACAGTCCGTCAGGGTGCACAAGATACAACTCCACACTGTCATTGAATTAGCTCTCCCCCTCTCGCCCCGCCGCGAGCCATTCGTTTCCGGAATAGCGGATCTGTCCCCAGATCGCAACGCCCTCAGTGAGGTTTCGAGGGATTTCCTCGCTTCGAAGTCTCTATCCAACAACTGTCGGGACTCGCAACGTTCCCCTTGGTTGTGCCAGGTCAATTAATGGACGAAATACACAAGGCAGACGTCCTCCGGTCCGATCCCATCGTTTACATTGATTGCTTATCGTGGCGAGCTGATTTGGTCGAGCTCTATATGTCACAGCACTCCTGCCGACGCGAACGGAATTTGTTGAAAACGAACGATTCGCACCTTTGCCCCTCTGAGCTCAGTCGATATCGGCAATCACAGGCCCCTCTTCCCTTGTTGCCTTGACTCACCAGTACCACTGTACCCTTAGTATTAGTGAGAGTAAGCAAGCGGTGGAAGAATGAGCGCTTTTCAAGAGAAGCCCATCCTGCAGGGGGTGCTGTGGAAGCGTGCCCAAAAGTCAGGGTCCAACTGGAAGAAGAGGTACTTTAAGCTGTTTGCGAATCGGCTCGAGTATTCTGTGAAGGAAAACGGCAAGGAGAGAGGCAGAATGAACTTTACAGAGGAGTTCTTCGTTCAGGACGGCATCGCTCCCAAGGGAAAGTTTGGGTTCCTCGTGACAGACTTCGTTACTTCTCATCATCTGGCGACAGACACTAAGGACCAGAAAGACTTTTGGTGCCATGCAATCGCCACGGTGATTCGCAAGCAACTCGAGCTTGCCAAGTATTTTGAAGAGGTCAGGAAAAGCGTCAAAATCGCCGACGTGGACCTCGCTGAAAAACAATACCAAGCGCGGCTCGACAACTATTACAAGACTGTGGGGCGGCCAGCGAACAAGCAGAACAGAAAGTCGGTGGTCGACTTACGTGCTGCGCAGATTCTCGCCGAGGCGACAGAAGCTGCAGAGAAGCTGGAACAAGCAAATGAGGCAGCAGAAAAGGAGCGACTCCGGGAAGAGGCGGAGAGGCTCGCCAAGGAGGCACAGATCTTGCGCGAGGTGGCAGAGAAGGACGAACAGCCCGAGTCGCTGACTGTCGGAGCCGCGCCCATCCCTGAGGGGGATGAGGAAGCTGCCGAATCTGAAGATGAGGAGGAGCTGGAGATCCCGCCATTGCCACCGATGCCCCCTGCCGCCGACGAGGCTGAGGAGGACACGTCAGCAGAACTCACCGTAGCGCTCCCTCCCGCGGCAGAGGTGTCCCCGGTAGAGCCCTCCAGGTCACCGAAAGGCCCTCCTCCGCAATTGCCTCCTCGCAAGAACACCATCCAGCCCACCCAGGCAGCGGAGATCCTCACCGCTGCCAGTTCCGAGTCCGCCGCCCCCAGCCGTCGCCCAACCATCCAAGCGAAGGACTCTCCCGATGCGCTCCTGTCCGCAGCCGCCCCATCGTGGTCCCAAGAGCCAGAGACCAACAACGTTGCATCCTCCACGCCCTCCAGATCAGGATCTTTCGTTGGGTCCGCACCCGCGTCAACCGCACCGTCCAGGTCAGGCTCCATGATCGGGTCGGCCCCCTCGCAGACCACATCTCCCACTGAGTCCCGCAAGCCCAGTGTCTCAACGACAACGATGGCACCCCGTCCCTCAGTCGTCGCTCTGGCTAAAACCTTCGAATCCTCGCCTTCGACATCAGCAGCGCCCTCTCGAAAAAACACCGTCGTTGCCGAGGCATCTCCTCTCACACCTTCGGCGGCGGCTGCGGCGGACCCGACCCCCCCGGCCGCAAGAAAGCTTACGGTCACGTCCCCCCCACCAGAAGCAGCTCCCGCTCGGAAGCTCACCGTGACGACTCTCCCGTCTCCGACCGCGTCAAAGAGCCAGACCTCGCCCATCGCGCAGGTCACCCAGCCCCCTCCATCATCGTCGCCGTCGCCGTCGTCGGCGCAGGCCAAGGCTAGCCCAGTCGCTTCGTCGCCTCCTCCGGCTCCTGAGCCAGCTAAGGCGACTGCTGCTGCCGCGACGCCAGCCAAGGTGGGGGGTGGAATCGCATCCAAGCTGGGGATATGGCAAAACAAGGTGGATAACCATATGGAGAAGCAATCGAACAATGTTTTCTCAGGAGCGTACCAAGGGGGCAAGGTCGCGATCAACAAGGATCAGTACGGCAAGGCCCCAGAGGGATCCGTGAGTTCATAAGAACAAATGCTGCCGAAACGAAGACTAACTTCCCTTCAAATGTATCAGAAAACGGAAGAGCGCGCAAAGGCTGCCGCGGACTGGGTGGAGCAAGAGATCGAGAAGCTCATCAAGGTAATCCTAGAAATGGGAACATTCGATCCTCAGGAGGGTGGAATCACGACCGTTCAGTTTGGACCGCTCTTTTACAAATACGCCGACATCTCGGATACTTTGGGTGAGTCCAGTCTATCGTTGATCGAGGTTTTTCTGCATTACTGACAAACCATATACCTAGTTGGGATCCTCATGAGGGCCAAGAAGCGCAAGCGCATAATGTACCAAGGGGACATGCTGTTCCAGAATATGCACGATCACGTCAAAATCACCGTCCTACAGGTATGATGAATGTCTCGTGCGCGGTGGTCTTGGGTATCTTTCAGAAAGGTGGTTCCGTCGAGTTTCCCCCATGAGCGAGAGAGAGGGAGAGCGGTCATTGTGCGCATGGTTATAGAAATGGGGTTTCGAAACAAGTCAATGTTAGTGTTCAGTGGTGGGGTCTCTGTGCTGTGAATTATCGTGCTTGCCTAGTCTTTATAGAATCGATAAAACTTTACCACCTCTAAAACTTCGCCTGCATGAAACAGTCGATGGATGCACAGTTAAGGAGGCTCATTGGTCGGTTTAAGTGGTCCGATGCTTGCAAACCGCGTTCCTTGTCGGGGAAAGACACCATCGTCGATAGCAGTGATTTCCGCATTACCTGTCAGAATCAAACGGAGGACGGGCACATGGTCCTGAAAGGCCCAGCTTCTTTGCATGCGTAGAGCGAGTACACGAGAAGCGCCGCGAGGGTCATGATTACGGGGATCGCGGTATCAAACACACGGATCTCGGCCCCCATGTAGCATGATGGGCCAGTGGGGTCTGTTTGTCCTTATTAACCTTGCATCCTTCCAGATTCACCTCTGGTATGAACCTAATGCAACGAACCCTATTGCCTGACCCTTTAGCCGCGTGATGCGATTGTCTTTTTCAGTTCCTTCAGCCCTTCGCTGATCTCCTCTCTCAGGACCAACGCATCGGCGCGAGTCAGGAGGTACATGGCGCGAAGCTCCAACGCCCGGTCCATCAAGTCCGTAAGAGCCGGTTGGGTCGTCTTGGAACCCTCCTTACTAGTATTTGAGGAGGAACCCTCGACATTATTCAAAAGCTGAGAGCGTGCGTTCTGCACAAACAGCAGCGCACGGAGCGTCTCATTCTCATACCGAAGACGTTCCAGCTCTTCATCAGACGAGGACGACGAACTCGTGAGAACTTCACGGGTTTGTCGACTAAGGGTCGTTGTTTCACTCATATTCTCCGATATATGATAAATCCGGTGAGATCTACGACGTTACCTAATAGGGGTGTTCATCCCTATTGTTGTTTGCAATTGTACAGAGAGGATTGAATACTCTGTTGTAGATTGTAGTACTTCTAGCCTCTCGGGTGAGAGTCAGAGTGGGATCAAGTACATACCGCGGTAGTGTCGCAAAACCTGTACTTCTTCCTGTGTCAACACAAAAATGATCATAATAATAAAGTGTTTATCATCGACCGGATAGCGACTCCTCTTTCGTCTACTCTGGTATTGTCCGGAAGGGAGGGACCTCAACGCATATAATTACAAACTATTTCTTGCGTTCGACAGGCTCAGGGAATTGTAATCTCAAAGCGAAAATGTCGTCGCTTGGTGACTTGCTGGACGCGCTCCCAAAGCCCAAGGCCAACCCGGTCTCGCTTCTGGACGCGCTCCCCGACCCGAACCTGCCAACCACCATGGTCGACTACGAGAGTAAGCCCTCGTTGTTGGAGAGCAACGTTGTAGCCATGAGCGCAGCTGAGCAATTTGCGGTCCTCATGCACGCAAAGGAGGAGCACAAGGATAAAGGAATGGTCATTTCATCGTCGTCTTCAGCAGCAGCAGCTCGTCCAAACAAGAAGCGGAAAGTTTCCGAGGCACCGTTACCAAAGAAGAAGCGAGAAAGGAGGCAACGAGGAAAAGAAATCAAACAACGAACTCGGGGGAATCAGCGGGGATAACGGGGGTGAAGTGTAGCACTAGTTCCGCCTGTCTGTATATTAGACTGTACAAATGATCAAGCAATAAATTAGGAAACAAGCGAAGTCAAAGAATGATCCAATCTAACGTGCCGAGACCTCGGCCTCCACAAGCGTTTACAATTTGGCGCTGCTGAGATCACTTCCCGAGCCCTTGGCCTTCCTCTCGGCATCGGATTTCATCCTGACAAAGTCCTTTCCGCGCAAGAACCCATTGCTGGCTTCGTGCCAGTGCCCTCCGTCAACAACAATTTGAGTAGCGTTGATGAAGCTTCCAGCAGGGCTTGCGACGAACAAGACGCAAGAGGCGATGTCATCGACCGTGCCGAACCGGCCGATGGGCACAATGGTACGGATGTCGGGCATCTTAGCGCCAGTTCCGAAAACTCGGCCGGTAGGACCACCGACAGTGTCGGCGATTGGCCCGGGGGCAATCGACACAGAGCGAATACCGTGCTCAGCTCCCCATTCAACCCCAATGGAGTTGGTCATGACATCAATCGCCGCCTTGGCAGCGCTTGCGTGCATCTGGAAAGGCGTGACCTTGTAGTACAAGGTAGCAGAAATTGAGATAACAACTCCCTTCGTTTTCTTGAGCTCCTCTAGGCTTGCCTTGGCCATGTTGAAAGACCCGTGGAGGTCGATATCCATGACTGTCTTGAAAGCGTTCGGGGTGAGATCCTCCGAGGGAGTCACAAAGTTTCCGGCAGCGTTGTTGACCAGGACGTCAAGCCTTCCGAACTCAGAGACAGCCTTAGCGACCATCTTCTGGCAGGACGCAAAGTCTCGGACGTCTCCAGTGATATAGGCCGCGCTGCCGTTGGGAAGAGCCGCAACCGCCTCCTTGAGCGGCCCTTCTCGCCTTCCGCTAATGACGACCTTGGCGCCATGGGCAACGAACATCTTTGTGATGCCCAGGCCGATTCCGGTACCGCCGCCAGTGACCAAAGCAACCTTGCCTAATAATAAGACGGGGCGACGAGCTGTTAGTTCGCTTGATTGAGGACGTCACTGCTTCGCTCGAAAAGCAATGCTTAAATTCAAACTTACCCTGAAAGATATCGGGTCGAAAAATGGAAGGTGAGGCCATTTTGGATTGTCAAACGCTATTGAGTTCGGGGCAACTGCTTGCTTGAACACTTGTCCGTGTGTGTCAGAAGCAGGAGGGAAAGAATGAGTGCGCCCTTGCTTCAGACAGATCTTCGAGAGGGGGGAACGATCTTTCTACCTACCAGGTATTAGATGCTACCATCAACATATTTCACTGAGAAGAAACCTACTAGAATCTTAGCAACGGAGCTTAGTGGTCCGTACTTTTATTCCTTTGGGTTATCGTATCTACAGATACTTGCCACAAGCACATTGTCGTTACTGCAACGAGAGGATCAGTTTATGAGCACACGCAGTCTCTCGTCGTCGTCCACCAACAGGGAACATAAGAAGAAGTGGTGTTCCTTTTTATTGTTTTGAAGCTTCCGTTCCTTACCTATATTATGGCCCTGTGCCGGTGTGCGGCCATATCAAGGCTTGCGAGAATATGGGAATGAACGGGTTGTCCTATTCGAGTGGCCTTACTAGAAAGGTAATAATGAGCTACAAAACAACATCGTTCAAAGTCTCGCGACAGTAGCGCTCAGTGCCCCTGGGGCAGGATAAAACCAGACTGGACGAGGTTCCTCTTGAGGATGACGTTCCGGCACAAGTCAAACACGGCACGGATGTTACTAGAGTCAGTCGCCGTGGTGACATGAACATAGATTTCCTTTGTGGGAATCTTCTTCTTCTTCAAGAACTGCTGCTTTATCCAGTCGATTGCCGCGTCCGCATCGTTATTCTGCTCAGGCGCCGAGGGGAAGAGTCCGGATATGTTCAGTGGTATCTTTTGCTCCAGAAACTTCTGCTCAAAGAGATCCTTCTTGTTCAAGAAGAGCAAAATGGGTACGTTCGAGAACCATCGCGAGTTGCAAATTTCCTCGAAGAGACCAAGCGCTTCATCGAGACGGTTCTTTGTGCGGTCCTCGAAGAGCACCTGATCGTACTCTGATATCGCAGTAACAAAAATCACCGCGGTAACGTTGTCAAAGGAGTGGATCCACTTTCGTCGCTCCGCGCGCTGACCGCCGACATCAAAAATGTTGAACGTGATCTTGTCGATAACAAATTTTTCTTCAACAATACCCGAAGTTCGAACACGAACGCTAACGCAGTCCTCCGTCGAAGGCACCCAGTTCTCCCTGCCCCATCCTTGCACCGAAACCAGCTCCTTCGAGAACTCGAGCCAACAGTCCTGCAGCTGGAACTCCCGTCTCCGATCAACCGCCTCCTTGAACTCCTTGCTGTTTATCAGCTTGGCAAAGTGGTCGGCTAGCTCTGCCGATAGATAGCTGGGATGTTGGGCCGGGAGCTCGTTCACGATCTTGGCGCTCTCCTCAAGCTCCGTGGGGAGCGTAATATTCAAAGTGGGAAGCGCGGCGAGGATGTCCTTCGTTCCTTCAACAAGGTTTCCTATGACCACCGGGGCAATCTGTTGGCGCGTCTGCAAGGGAAATCCCTCCCCATACAGGCATCGGAACTGCTTTCTCAACGCTGTACACAAAAACCGGTTTGAGTTAGCGTCTTGTCGTTTCGGGGTCATTCGCATAAAAGTCGTTCACTTACTCGTCTTGCCTGAGTCTCCAGTTCCTAGAAGCAGAAGCTTCATCGTCCCTATTGTATCCGCAATGAAAAGTCCAATCGTTCGAATTCCGTTAGCTCCGTCCAACTTCAAAACTTTTGTTTTTTTTCGAATGAGGTGAGAGACGAGAGGATACTATAAAGTGGCGAAGGACACAGCATATAAGCGTCACTTACGGGTCTCATTCTTCGCGGCATCGGCTTGCTCGCGTTGAATCTTCTGGTTGAATTTCTGTTGACACCGAAAAAGAATAGGGGAAAGTTGGTGTTAGTCGTTGAGAGGGAAGACCAACCAATGAGGGGAGAAGATAAACTGGTACGTACGTCTTCAGCGCTCGAGGCAGTGCAGCCCATTTTCGTGGTCCAACAGAACACAACACGCTAATAACTATAGTAAAGGTAGTGCAGCAGCGTTCGTTATAATTATTTGTGGATTGGATTGGAGAGAAGAAAAGGGTGTTCCACGTTCCTCATCGCCAATGAGAGCTTCATAGAAGTAGGTTGAAAGAGGGAAGTACTCGTACGTACGACGTTTCTCCTTTGAATGCAACGATCTTTACTTCTAATTTGCTGTCGTCCGTCGTAGCAGCTACAAGTACATGTAGCATGTAACACGCGGCGTACCTACTTCTACTTCATCAAGATCTTCGGGTGGTTTCTGTCATTTCCTATGAACTAAACAGAAAGAAACCTTCCTCTTAGACTTGAAGAAACTCCTCGCATTCATCGCTACCTATGAACACACGCGGTATTAGGTGTGTCTCTTCCTGCTGAGAGTAGAGTGTGCCGGCGGCGCGTTCTTCGCTGGTCTAGGTACCAAAAGACATTACGTCACGTCACCAGCCAGGGGAGCTTGCTCCCCAGGACCAGGAGTTCACAAACGCTTCTTTGGAGAAATGCATGCATGTCGATTTCGAACCGATCTAAGTCGGTCCCTAACCTAGAGTGTCCGGAGGGCCTAATCGCTTTGTGTAACTAGCCTAAAAGTAGCTCTCCTTCGGGTCCCATTATCGAAGCACTATTGCGGACTCTAAGTCTAAGTAGGGTAATTCCAATTTCAACCCGAGCGTTGAATCGTTTTAATTCCACCATGACTTTTCGAGGTTTCTTTGCTCCAATACGACAGGGTTCGTGACGGCATACTCAAAAGTAACTGATCACGTCCAGAGCGTCCGTCCAAAATCGTTCTGGGCCCCCTTTCTCTCCTCCAGTAGAATTAGAAAAGAAGCCGCACTGAAAATACCGTAGATGACACACACCGGACAACTGCATTGCAA
>Ga0075012_10002833_pt1 | contig 16817 bp, 13 predicted proteins | sample All_14_2_FD_71474 | JGI IMG/M metagenome (GOLD analysis project Ga0075012, IMG submission 71474) | Freshwater microbial communities in response to fracking from Pennsylvania, USA - Allegheny Zone_MetaG_DW_15 | ecosystem: Environmental > Aquatic > Deep subsurface > Groundwater > Drilled... | reverse complement strand
TGATATTGCAGCCCATTGGGTGTCGGTCAGTTCTTCATACTGTTTGGTCATGACTTTGATGTTTGGTCACAACAAAGATAGGCACGACACCCATGCTTTAAATTCCCGAACACCGTCTTAGCTTAAAAAACGCTTAGAATATTATGGCAAGACCCATAGATACAGGAAACTGGATGGAAGAACACAGCCCAACAAATTCGCAGCAAATAATTTTATTCAAAAAAAAAGGGAATTGTCGCCTAATATCCATTTCAACTTTTATCTTCTTTGCTGCTGAGCGCCTCTTCACCGGCTATTTCAAACTTTTGAAATAACTGTCGGCTCCATCCATAGGCGACCCATTGAAAAGCAGTTGGTCGTCGCAGAAAAGTACGAATCCAAAAGTGACCAACTCGAACGGTTCGGCCACCAAGCTGACGTAGCCATCGCCCGAAGTTTGCAGGTGCTAGGTAATGGTTCGGACAAGTTGCCCGTCCTCGTTCACCAATAGCGTCCCATCGGCTTTGAATTCCAGGGACAGCCCCTTATTGATTTCATCGCTATACTCCCCTGTCCAGCCACTGAGCGAATATTGCCATTCCCAAGCACCGAGCAACTTGTCGACAGTTCCCATCGAGTCCAGTTTCGATTGGTTGAAGAATTCCATATTGGCATTTGGGATAGTGTTGACTTTGTCCTTTTTGCAGCCGAACAGGAGCAAGCCAAAGAAAAGCAGCGCAATACAGTTATTTTTCATTAAAAAATGTTTTGATTATCCTTTTTGGGGAAAGGCAGCGCAAAAGCATTGCAAGGTTGGCGCAGGAAGAAAATGCAAATTTGCGATTTGATTTTTCCTGTAAAAACAAATTGGCATTCACTTAGCTCTGTCTTATAATAAGGCATTTTCATTCAATATATATGCAATGGCTCGTGAAATATTTGGGGTCTATTTTTTTTAGGGATTTCAGCACTGCACGCAGGTAAAAAACCATTTTTAAAAGATTGAAATACCATTTAAAACTTTAAAAAATAGCCGATGTCGTATAACAATAAAACCATAAAACCTGACGAACCATTGCCCTAAATACCGCCATGTTGCCTCCCGAGTGGCCATCAGGTTTTACGCCCAATTCACCCGAAAACTGATAAAAAACTGGCTGCAACGAGCATTGTCGTAACAGCAAATTACACCAGTATTCGTTGCTGTATTTGCCAACATTTTAGCGCCTATATTTCCCGGCAACCGAATCCGACTGACGCCTATCCGTCACATCCTATTTTTTAAAAAGCTCATTTCACGCAATTTTCTAATTTTACCCTCAAACACTGTAACACAACCATAGCATGACAAGACTTTTTCTTTCCCTTTCGCTCCTTTTCTGCTCACTTGGGCTATCCGCTCAGGTGATCATCAATGAAATTTGCGCTTCCAATCTGACCGGCCTAGCCGACGGCGACGGCGACCGGGAGGACTGGTTCGAGCTGTACAACAACGGCCCAACAGCCGTAAACCTCAGCGGCTGGTTCCTCAGCGATGACCCCACCGAGCCGCAGAAATGGGTCATTCCGAACGGCCAAACCATTGCCGCTTTTGGCTTTCGCACCATTTTTTGCTCCGGCAAGGACAAGGTACAGGGCGCTAACCTCCACACCAATTTCAAGCTGACGCAAACGATGGGCGAGTCCGTGGTGCTGACCATGCCAAACGGCAACACCTCCGATAGCTATACCTTTTCCACCCCGAACCAAACCAACCACAGCTATGGCCGCAAACCGAATGGCAGCGCCACTTGGAAAATATTCCCAAATCCGACGCCTGGTGTCAACAACAATACCAGCCCAGTTTCAAATTCCATTTACGCTCCACCTGTGCTTGCCAGCCAACCAGGCGGGTTCTATTCGGGCAGCGTCACAGTAAGTCTAAGCACTGACCCCGGCTTTACCATCCGCTATACGTTGACCGGCTTCGAACCTACTGCCAGTTCCACAGCCTATACAGGGCCAATCAACATTAGTTCGACCAAGGTTTTGAAAGCTGCTGCGTTCAGTAATGACCCAGAAATACTGCCGGGCTTTGTCACCTATCACACTTATTTCATCAATGTCAACCATTCTGTGCCTGTCGTTTCCATAGCAGGAAACGCCATTGTCAACTTGCTGAACGGTTCTTCCAGCACACCTTATGGTTCTTTTGAGTATTTCGTAAACAATGACCTGAAAGCCGACGGATATGGCGAGTTCAACAAGCACGGGAACGACTCGTGGGCTTATCCACAGCGAGGAATTGACTGGATAACCCGTGACCAAATGGGCTACGACAACGAGCTGAACTACAAATTCTTCAAGGAAAAAGACCGCAAGAAATTCCAGCGCCTTATTCTGAAGGCTGCCGCCAATGACAATTATCCTTTTGTTTATGGCGGCGATGGCGCACATATCCGGGATTCCTATGTGCATACCCTCGCACAGCATGGTGGCATGAACGTGGACGTCCGCACGCACACTTCCTGCGTCATGTATGTCAACGGTCAATATTGGGGCTTATATGACCTTCGGGAAAAAGCCGACGATGCCGATTATACGAAGTATTACTATGACCAAGATGAGTTCGATATTGATTATATCAAAACTTGGGGAAACACTTGGCAGGAATATGGTTCTTGGACGGATTGGTACACGCTCAAAAACTTTATCCTTACCAATAACATGACCGCTTCTGCCAATTATGCCATTGCGGAGCAACAACTGGATTTCCTGAGCTTAATTGACTATATCATCATCAACCAGCACACCGTCTGCAAGGACTGGCTCAACTGGAACACGGCCTGGTGGAGGGGTCGAAACCCCGACGGCACTGGCAAGAAATGGCGGTATGCGCTCTGGGATATGGACGCCACTTTTGGACATTATGCCAACTACACCGGCATCCCCGATGTTGGCCCGAATGCCGACCCCTGCGATGTGGAGGAAATACCAAGTTCCGGCGACCCACAGAATCATATTGACATATTCATGGCACTATATGCCAATCCGCAGTTCAAGGCTTTATATGTCAACCGCTATGCCGATTTGCTCAATACCTCGCTTTCCTGCACTTATATGAACGCCCTGCTGGATTCCATGATCAACGTCATCGCCCCAGAAATGCCTCAGCAAATCTCAAGATGGGGCGGAAATATCAATGAATGGAACCAAAACGTACAGACACTCCACGATTTCATCAACACCCGTTGCCAAATATTGGAGCCAGCCATTGTGGACTGCTACGATGTGACCGGCCCTTATGATTTAACGGTGAAAATATCGCCCGCTACATCGCCGAACCACGTGAAGGTGAACACCATAACGCCGGGCATTTACCCCTATATAGGCTCCTATTTTGGGGGAATAAACATCGACCTGGTGGCACAGCCCGCACAGGGTTGGCAGTTCGACCACTGGGAAGTGGCTGGCAACACGTTCAGCCCCGACCAACTCGCAGCGGCCATCGCCTTGGCGTTCCAAACCACGGGCGAGGTCACGGCATTTTTCATCGAAATCGCACCGTGCAGCCCCCCTACCAATATTGCCATTTCCACCATTTTCGGGACAACCATGATGGACTGGACGGACCAGACGCTGGCCATGAACTACCCGCTTCGCTACCGCAAACTGGGCGATGTGGATTGGACGGCCTTCACCTCCCTAGCCAGCGAGTGGGACTTCGACGTGCTGCCCGGCTGCACGGAATATGAAGTGCAGATTCTTACCGCTTGCCCGCAGGGCGTCAGCGACACCGTTGATTACAGCTTCACCACGCCCGATTATTTGCAAGGTTTTGCGTTGGCCGATGCTGATTTTTGCACTACCGCAGGCATCGACCTGAATGCCAGCTTCACTGGTGCCAGCTACGAATGGAACGATGGCAGCATTGCCCCCACCCTACACGTGAGCGCCCCCGGCGATTACTGGGTCACGGTCGAGTTGGACGGTTGCACCCGAATTGACACGGCCCATGTTTCGCAGAATTTTGCGACAGCAGCTATCCAGCCTGCGCTTTGCGAGGGCGAATCATTTTCATTGGGCGGCACCACCTTCGATGCGCTCACCCCAAGCGGCGAGGTGATTTTGCCCAATATAGCGGCCAACGGTTGCGACAGCCTCGTGCAGGTGAGCTTGCAATTCCTGCTGCCGTCGCAATCGAGCATCGTTGCCACAAGCTGCAACCCCGCCTCGGTCGGTGTGGACACCGTTTACCTGACGAATGCCGTCGGTTGCGATAGCCTCGTCATCACCACCACCAGCTTTGCCGCACTCAGTTCGACCTTCCTGACAGCAAGTTCCTGCAACCCGAACTTGGTCGGCACGGACACTTTGTTCCTAATCAGCCTTTTCGGCTGCGACAGCCTCGTTATAACGACAACTAGTTTTGACGCTAGCTTAATTCCCGTCACCCAACTGACAGCATTGAGCTGCGACCCCGCCAACGTCGGCCTGGACACGCTCACACTGACCAGTTTGGCGGGTTGCGACAGTCTCGTCATCACCACCACAACGCTTGCACCCACCAGTCAGACCAATTTGGCGGCCACCTCCTGCAATCCGAATTTCGTCGGCATTGACACACTGGTGCTTTCCAATTTCTATGGCTGCGACAGCCTCGTCATCACGACGACCACATTTGACGCTAGCGCAATTGCCATCACCCAGCTTGCGGCGCAAAGTTGCAACCCCGCCAACGTTGGCGTGGACACGCTAACGCTGACCAGCTTGGCGGGCTGCGACAGTTTGGTCATCACCACCACGACGCTTGCGCCGTTCAGTCAGACCTTTTTATCAGCAAACACTTGCAATCCCAGCTTCATCGGCACAGATACTTTGACGTTGGTCAACCAGTTTGGCTGCGACAGCCTCATCATAACGACCACTAGTTTTGACGCTAGCGCAATCAGCATAACAAACCTTTCTGCACAAAACTGCGACCCTGCACTGGTTGGTATGGACACGCTGACGCTGACCAGTTTGGCGGGCTGTGACAGTTTAGTTATCACCACGACGACGCTTGCGCCCACCAGTCAAACCAATTTGGCGGCCACCTCCTGCAATCCGAATTTCGTGGGAGTTGATACGTTAGTGCTTTCCAATTTCTACGGCTGCGACAGCCTCGTCATCACGACGACCAGTTTTGACGCTAGCGCAATCAGCGTCACACAACTATCAGCTTACGCCTGCGAGGCCGCTTCAGTGGGGGTTGATACGTTGACATTTACCAGTTTTGGGGGCTGTGACAGTCTCGTCGTCACCACAACAACGCTGGCCCCTTCCAGCCTGGCTTTTAAGACAGACACTACCTGCGACCCCAATGCCGTCGGGGAGGTGACGCAGATATTCACCAACCAATGGGGCTGCGACAGCATCATTTCCACCAATACCGTCTTTGTTGGGCTGGAGTTCGCCGCTGCGGCGCAGGACGTGCGTTGTTTTGGGGAAAACAACGGCGCCATTCGATTAGACACGGTAATGACTTCCTCGTTGCCAGTCGAGTTTGTGCTGGAGGATCATAGTGCCCAGTTTTACGCTGGAACCCCACTGGCGTGGGATGGACTTCCCAATGGTGCCTATTCGCTGATTGCCACCAATGCTTATGGTTGCTCAGCGACCCAAACGTTTTATATCGCTGACGGACCAGCGCTGGACATCTATTTTGTGGAGAAAATTGTGCGGATGCATCTCGGCGACAGCGTCTTCATGTTGCCATTTGCCAATTTCAACATCGCCACTGCCGAATGGTCGCCAACTGAAGGCGTGGCTTGTCCGACATGCTCCAGCACCAATATCGCTCCGTCCCAGAACACCACCTACACGCTTACCGTCTCTGACGACAATGGATGCAAGTTGAGCACTTCCTTCTCCGTGTTTGTCAACCGAGAGCTAAGGGTCTATGTGCCCAATGCCATTAGTTTGAGCAGCGACAATGCTGCTAATACCCGCTTCACCATCTTTGCCGGGCCAGATGTCGCCAATATCCGCTCCCTACAATTGTTCGACCGTTGGGGCGGCCAAGTATTCGAGCAAAACAACCTTGCGCCAAATACGCCAAGTGCATGGGACGGCACTTACCGTGGGCAATTGATACAGTCGGGCGTGCTGGTTTGGATGGCGGTCGTGGAGACGATTGACGGGCGGGCAGTGAACCTGAGCGGGGATATTTCGGTGCTGCGGTAGTTGGGAAATTACTTCATCCAATCATCCAAAAACCGCTTGTCCGAGCCGTTGCCATTGTTCTTGAAAATCACGAACAGGTTGCCAGTTTCGGGGTAAAAAACAGCGTTGGATTCCGTGCCCGCCGTGCTGCCGTTGTGGCCGAAGCCAATGCCCGCCCCGGTTCGCCAAAGCTCCAAGCCCAAGCCGTACTCGCAGGAAGCGTCGTTGCAATTGGCCAATTGCACCTGTTTCATCAGCTCCAAAGTAGCGGGCACAAGGATTTCCCCTTGCATTAGCGCCAGCAAAAAGCGGTGTACATCGGTGGCCGTGGTAACCATGCCACCAGCAGCGCTTCCGTCCACCTCGGCGCTTTCCCAGCGGGTCACATCGAGCAGGTGGCCGTCGCCGTAAACATCGGAGTAGCCACGGGCAACATTGCGGTCGTCCCGCTGCTCTAGGTAGGTGCTGTTCAGTTCCAATGGGTCAAACAGGCGCTCCTGCAAGGCAGCTTGCAGCGACTTGCCCGTCGCCTGTTCGATGATTTGCCCCAGCAGCCAATAATTCACATTGGAGTAGGCGTAGCCCGTGCCCGGCTCGAAATGGAGCGGCTCGCCCTGCACGTATTCCTCCATCAATTCGTCAATGCTCATCCCGTCAATCCGCTCCGGGTCGTTCACGAGGTCGAGGCGGTAGCGGTTGCTCTCATTGGTCGGGTCATAGATGCCAGAAAGGTGCGAGAGCAGGTGGCGCAGCGTGATTTTTTCCGTGCTGGGCAGCCATTTTTTTGCCTTCGGCAACAGGTCGGCGAGTGGGTCGTCGAGGCCCAGTTGGCCAGCCTCTACGAGTCGCAGGGCCAGCGTTGCCACGAAAACCTTGGTGAAGCTGCCGCAACGGAATTGGGTGTTGGTGCGCATGGGCGTCTGGTGCTCCAAATTGGAACTGCCCGCAGCGCCCGCCCACAGCGGCTCGCCCGCCTGATGGATGAGCATCAAAGCTCCTGGCGAACTCGTCGCCTTCCGGTAGGCTTCCAGCGCCGATTGGTACTCGGCATGGCGGGGATGGTCGGCATAGCTGACGTCGTTGGCGGGGTCGGGCTTGGGAATGGTGAGGTCCTTTTCGCAAGCGGTGAAAAGGAGAAGGAACAGGAGGATGGTTGGATATTTCATGATGAATGATATGATTGAGTTTTTGATTTAAGATTTTAGATTTAAAGGCCCGAAAGCAGTGAGGTGACATCTTTTTTCGCTTCGATAATTGGACATGATAATTGGCATTTACTGCGAAAAAAGGTGTCATCTCGGTGTGAGCAATAGCATTAAGATGACACCTTTTTCCCTTTAAAAAAATATGAAATTGGGAAATTCAGGATGGGAAAAAGATGTCACCTTAATACTGAATGTGCCCCTAAATGCAGCGCCTTATGCGGCAGCACAGGCGAGCCGCCTTGTGCGAAGGGCGTTTCCCCGAACATTTCATACCGGGAAAAAACCGTCACGTCCCCGAAGCGGTAGCCCATGCCCAGCCCCAGCGTCGGCATGAGCTTGTGCATCCGTTGCGAAGCAAGTTGGAAGCCATCGCCCGATGGCTCGTAGCGGCGCAGGTCGGAGATGAGGTGCAGGTAACCCGCCCCGACCGTGGCATCGGCGAAGAAATGGCCGAAAAACTTGCGGTAGCCAAACTCAGAGCTGACGAACAGGCCCTGGTGCAGCCCATCGTGGTGGTAGTAGCCGACTTGGAGAGTCTGGAGTAATTGCCGCCCCTCGCTTTGGCGGTAGTAGAACTCCGTGCCGATGCGCACGCCGAGGTTCGGTTTTTTTAAAAAGCCCTTGAAATTCGGCAGGCTGACGGACTCCGAAAACACGCTGATGGTGATGGGGAACTTGGTGTCTTGTGCTTGCATGTTGCGCACAGCAGTCAGTAAAAATAAAAGGAACAGCAGTCGTTTCATGGCAGGTCTTTTTGATGAAAAAAATGAACAACGGTGCAAATATGTCGTCAAGCGGCGGCGGCAGGCAAGCTGAAAAGGAGTGAAGCGGCCAAGCTGGAGCGTGAACTGACTTTTTCATGGTAACGCCGTTTGAATACCCGTACGTGGAAGCCTTTTCATTTCGCTCCGCAAAAAGCAGGTTTCGCTCCGCAATTCGGGCCATCCAATCATTTGGCCTTTGCGGAAAGCCCAACTATTGGCCTATTTTGCACGACAATTTGCAACCATGCGAAAAAAACAACAATGGCTGATTCTGCTGGCGGGCGTGCTGCTACTCGTGGTGTCGAATGCCATCAATTTCAGCTCACAGGACGTGATGAGCCTGCCGCAAAGGCTGCTGTATTTGGCCTTGCTGGGCATGAGCATCGGTGTTCAGTTTGCGGCGGTGCTGGGCATCGGGCAATGGATGCAGCGGCAGCTACCGGGGCGGTCGCAGACCTTCCAGCGCAGCCTCCGGGCGTTCGCAGTTGCCGTGCCCCTGATGGCATTGCTGATGACCCTTTCCGACTTCGGGTTCCGCATTTTCTCCGAAAACCCCGTCTATGATTTCGGTTGGAAAACCGTGCTGCTCAACCTAACGCAATCGGCGGTGACCACCATTTTCATCCTCGGCCTGACGGAGGCATTTTATCAAAATGAGCAACTGCACCGCTCCGAAAAAGAAAGGGAGGAATTGCAGCGCTTTCACCTCCATGCCCAATACGACAGCCTGAAGCAGCAGCTCAGTCCGCATTTCCTGTTCAACAGCCTGAACAGCCTCAGCTCGCTGATTGCCATTGACCCACCACGGGCCGAGAAATTCGTGGAAGAACTGAGCCAAGTCTATCGCTACCTCTTGCAGAGCAACCAAAACGAACTGACCACCCTGCGCCGGGAGCTTGATTTCATACAATCCTACCTGCACCTGCTCCAGACCCGTTTCGGCGAGGGTTTGCTGGTGATAATGGAGGTGTCGGAGGAGGCAAAACGCTGCCTCATCCCACCGCTCACGCTGCAATTGCTGGTGGAAAACGCCGTGAAGCACAACGAGGCATCCGCCGCCCACCCGCTGCGGTTGTCCATCGCTTCGCAAAATGACGAACGTCTCCTCGTCAGCAACAACCTCCAACTCCGAAGCATCACCGTCCCCTCGGAGAAGGTCGGGCTGGCCAATATCATCGCCCGCTACCGCCTGCTGAACCACCCCTACGTGGAGGTGCGGGAAACGGAAGGGGAGTTTGGGGTGGTGCTGCCGTTGATAAGAGAAGTGAGAAAGTGAGAAAGTGAGAGAGTGAGAAAGTGAGAGAGTGAGAGAGTGAGAGAGTGAGAGAGTGAGAGCGTGAGAGAAGTGAGAGTGTGAGAGCAGCAGTGCCCCCCTCTCACCTCTCTCACTCCTCTCACCTCTCTCACTCTCTTAAATAAAAAAGTATGAAAGTATTCATCATCGAAGACGAGTACCTCGGGCTGGAGCGGCTCATCAAACTGCTCGGCGAGGTGGATGCGGGGCTGACCGTGCTGGGCCATGCCGAGAGCATCAAGTCCGCCGTGCAATGGTTGGAGAACAACCCGGCACCCGACCTGATTTTCATGGACATCGAACTGGCGGACGGGCAGTGCTTCGAGATTTTCAACCGGACGGAGGTGCGCTCGCCCATCATCTTCACCACCAGCTACGACGAGTATGCCCTTCATGCCTTCAAGGTCAACAGCATTGACTACCTATTGAAACCCGTGAAAAAAGAGGAACTGGCCGGGGCTTTGGACAAGTTTCAGCGCATGAAGGCGCAGTTCCAGCAGCCTGCCCCCGCCTTGGACATCGAGAAACTGGTGCGGGAGCTTCGCCAAACGCAGCAGCCGAAGGAGTACCGCAAGCGCTTCCTTGTGAAGCAGGGCCAGCGTTGGCTCAGCGTGGAGGTGCATGAAATTGCATGGTTCATGGCCGACGGCAAGCTCTGTTTCCTGAAAACCTGGGACAACCGCCGCTTCATCGTGGACTATACCCTTGAAGAACTGACCGACCTGCTCGACCCCGCCGAGTTCTACCGGGCGAACCGCAGCTACCTCGTCCATGCGAAGGCCATCAAATCAATTGACAGCTATTTCGGTGGCAAGCTCCTCCTGCAACTGAACCCCAAGCCCGAAAACAACGACGTGCTGGTGAGCAAGGAAAAAGCCGGGGAGTTCAAGGCGTGGATGGGGAAGTGAGGTGGGCAGTTCGACAGTGGGCAGTTGGCAGTCAGGAGCGTTGTAGCCTCGACGACCGTGCTATATCCCTAGGGTTAATGGGGATGCTCGTCACATAAGCTCATTGAATTTAATCATGCCCCACCCTGACAAAGCACACCTGCCGTTGTTTTTAATCCAGCCATTTTTACGAAGCAGAAAGTCCAGTACGACTTGAAGTATTACCACCAACAAATCTAACCCCTCAAACCCATCTAACGCATCAAACAATAGTACCATGGCACTCAACTTCCCTAAATACGTTCAGAAAGCCGAGGAATTCATCGGCGAAGTAGCCTTTGAATTGGGCGACCCTACCGACAAGGTAAAAGCCGCACGGGTCCTACGGGCCGTATTCCATGCCTTCCGTGACTGGGTGACGCCCGCCGAGTCGCTGCAACTGATTTCGCAACTGCCCATGTTCATCAAAGCCATTTATGTGGATGGTTGGAAAATCAAGGACAATGGCCAGCATAACCGCCACTTGGGCGACTTCATCGAAGCCGTGCGGGAGGCCGACGACATCCGCAACAACGGCGACTTCGTGACTGACTACGAGGCCAAGGAAGCCATCCAAGCCGTCTTCCGGGTACTGAAAAACCACGTCTCGGAGGGTGAGGTACACGACCTTATCGCCGTACTGCCGGGCGAGATGAAGGGGGTGTTTGCGATGGCGTGAGGAGTGGGAGCCAAAAGGCGTTGTATCATAAGTTAACTCACAATCGGGCCTACCAAAATATTCACGCAACGCCGCTACGGCCGCAACGATTATTTTTAGGCGTTGTGTCCGTAGCGGCGTTGCCTGAAATAGTGTTTGGCGGTCGTTTTGAAGAACCGACTTATGATACAGCCTCTTTTAACATTGTGATGCTTGCAGCCATTATAGAAGATTTTTGAATACAGGCGTAGATATTGCAGCACTGCGGCAGGTATGAATGGCATGCAATTGCTGGAGAAAAATCCTTTCATTTATCCCTTTGCGGCTATCATATAGCTGAAGAAGCGGTTGGAGCGGGGCGGATTTTGGCATTTCATGCTATAAAAATTACAGTTCGTGCAGCCCCCTGTCGGTTTCGTGCTGGCAGGGGGCTACTTTTGCGGTATGAGCCAAACAGCAGCTACCAGCCTTAACGACAAGCACCTACGATTGTGGGGCATACCCTTGTCGGTGATGATGGTGTTATTGGCGCAAATGCCATATTATTTCCCCGGCAGGTGGGACCTGTTTTGGCGCTATGTTTTTATCAGCGTTATTTTCACCGGATTAATGTGGGAAATTGCCCGTTGGGTCATTGTCCGTGTGCGCCAACGCTTCCCCGGATTGGAACAAACGAGGCAGCGCATTGCCTCGCAGTTGGGGGTTTTCATCATTCAAATCGGCATCGGCCAAGGGCTGCTCACCAAATTCGTTGTCATATTATTTCCGTCGGAATTGACTGGCCCCTTTTGGAAAGCTTGGCTTATAAATTTTTGTTCTTCGCTGTTTTTCATCATCCTGATAGTGGGCATTTACGAAGCGATTTACTTTTTCGGGCAATATAAACACACCTTGCAGAAAGCCGAGTCGCTCAAAAAGCAGCAAGCCCAGCAGCGCCTCGATGCCCTGAAAACCCGTGTCAATCCTCATTTCTTGTTCAATTCCCTGACCACGCTCTCGGCGCTCATCGGCGAGGACGCCCCCAAGGCCGAGCATTTCGTGGACGAGCTTTCCAAAGTCTATCGCTACATTCTGCGGGCGGCGAGGCAGCCAATTTCAAGGCTAGGCGAGGAGTTGCAGCTTGCCGAGTCGTATGCCTTTTTGTTGAAATGCAGGTTTGACGATGGGGCTTTTACGATAAAAATAAAATCAGGCGGTGATTTCCCCAAAGGGCCAGGCAAGTCGCTGCCTGACCTGCAAGAACTCGACAAACACCTGCCCGTCCTCAGCCTCCAAAACAGCCTCGACTACCTCGTGCGAACCCAAAACCTGCCCCTCAACATAGAAATAAGGCCATTCGAAAACCACCTCGAAATCGTCTGCGCCAACCAGCCCAAAACGCTTTCCTTCGATGCCTCGGACAACGATTGGCAGCACCTTTCAGCAGCAGGGGCTTGGACAGATGGACAAGCTGGCCACCTGAAAATCAGGATACCGTTTACCCAAAATAACACAGCGGCATGAGGCAGTTGCTCCAACAATTTTTCAAAAACAACTGGGTCGAATTCGTCGTCGTGCCGCCGACCCTGATAGGAGTTTGCTATTTCATGTACGGCGAACCCTACTTCTCATCTTTGGGCAATTTTTGGCAGATGACACTGCCTTGGGTCGTCTTCGGCATCTTGGTTTCCGCTGTTTGCAAGTGGTGGCGGCGGGTCATGCACAGCCGCTTTGAGAAACTGGAAGACTGGTGGAAGCGGTTGATATTCAGCATTTTAGGCTATCTTACCTTTCACTTCGTGCTCATCTCGACCTTGTATTTTTTGCTGATAAAATTGCCGCTGTTTGAATTCGGGCCTACGCAGGAGCGGTTCTACTTGGTGGTGGTTGCCAATTTTTCGACCCTACTCATCATCACCACTTTTTACGAGGGCATCACTTTTTTTGAAAAATGGAAGGGGGCCATCATCGAAGCCGAGGAGCTTGAGAAACTCAGCCTCGAAAGCCAGTTCCGCAGCCTGCAAAGCCAGCTGAATCCTCATTTTTTGTTCAACAGTTTCAACGTGCTCTCTTCCCTCATCGGCGAAAGCCCCGCCCGTGCCGAGCGGTTCGTGGACGAACTGTCCAATGTCTATCGCTACCTGTTGCGCAGCAACGAACAGGAACTGGCCACGGTAGCCGACGAGCTGCGCTTCATCCGCTCTTTCGCACATTTGCTGGAGACCCGCCACGACAAGGGCATCTCTTTGAATATCAATGTGTTAAAAGAAAATTTGGTAAAAAAACTGCCCGCCCTCGCATTGCAGGTATTGGTGGAGAACGCCGTGAAGCACAACGAAATCAGCCCGGAGAAGCCTTTGAAAATTGAGATTTTGGACATCGGAAGGGCCATCGTCGTCAGGAACAATATCCAGCAAAAGTCCACCAAGCCGCTGTCGAACCAAGTCGGCCTGACCAACCTCCGGCAACGCTACGAACTGCTCGGCGTGCCCGGCTTCGAGGTGCGGCAGGGCGGGCAGGTGTTCGAGGTGGTTCTTCCGTTGGTGGGTTGAGGTTTTGAAAAACAAATTGAAATGAAAAAACTCGTCAAACATTTGCCCATCATCATCGGGTTGGCGCTAATTTGGTGGTTCAATAACTCGATTTTGCCTTACAAAGGCAACACCGTGCTGCTTTCGATTTGCCACTTTGGCATGTTGGTCGGGGCTTGGCTGCTGGCGCTGCGCATTGTTTTGTACTCTCGGGAGCGGTATGCCCGCCAAAAGCGAAGTGCTCGGCATAACTGGTTCGTGCTGTTGTGGGTGGCTTCGTTGACGCTTCTGTACCTTGCTTTTTTGTATTTGGGTGATTTGCTGGGACTGTGGCGTGGCTTTTTTGCCACCGCCGACTCACATATCAACGAAATCAAGATTCCGATTTTCGTTTTTCTCTACATCATCAATTTCGTGTTTTTTCTGGTATTGGGATTCATTGACGAGTGGGCGTTTTCGAGGAAGCAGCAACGCAAATACGAACAGCAAATCGAAAAACTCGAATACGAAAACCTACAAACCCAACTCGACCTGCTCAAGTCGCAAATCAACCCGCATTTCCTTTTCAACTCGCTCAATACGCTCTCCGAACTGGTGATGGACAACCCGCAGGCCGAAGCCTTCGTGGACAAGCTTGCCAGCGTCTATCGCTATTTATTGCAGAGCAACCTCGATGTTTTATGCCCTTTGGAGAACGAACTCAAGTTCATCAAAGCCTATTTCCACCTGCTCGAAACCCGGCACGGCAACAGCATCAGGATGGAGCTTGCCATCGGTCCGGAGTTCCTGAAATGGCAGCTCCCGCCGCTCACCTTGCAGCTTTTGGTGGAAAATGCAGTGAAGCACAACGCCGTTTCCGAGGCCAGCCCGCTGGTCATCCGGCTGTTTACGGAAGGTGAAAACTTGGTGGTGGAGAATAATGTGCAGCGGAAGACCATCATCGTGCCGTCGAACAAGGTCGGGCTGTCGAACATCGCCAAGAAATACCAGTTGCTGGGCGGCAAACAATTGGAGGTGGCGAGCGACGAGCCGCGGTTCCGAGTGGTATTGCCGTTGATAAAACCTGCGGCTGGCAAGTGACGACGCTTCGTACCCCATTTTTGTCAGTTCATGTTGGAAGTGCTAGGATGACTTTGTGACTGAAGGCTAATTTTGCTCAATCAAAAAAACAGATGAAATGAAAGTTTTAATCATCGAAGACGAACCCCTCGCCGTCAAAAAACTCACCCGGCTGCTCAACGAAGCAGACCCGACCCTCCGCATCATTGGCACTGCGGGCAGCATCAATGGCTCGGTCGAGTGGCTGGAGGCCAACGAGCCGCCCGACCTGATTTTCATGGACATCGAGCTATCGGATGGGCAGAGCTTCGAGATTTTCCGCAGGACGAGGGTCGTCAGTCCCGTCATTTTCGTCACCAGCTACGACGAGTTTGCCCTGCAAGCCTTCAAGGTCAACAGCGTGGACTACCTGCTCAAGCCCGTACAGCGGGAAGACCTGGAGGCGGCCATCAACAAATTCCGGGAGCTGAAAATGCAGTATGTTCGGGAAGCCAACCCCATCTCCGCCAGCATCGAGAGCCTACTGCTCACGCTCACGGGCGGCGGCAATCCCGCAGCCCCAGCCAAGGAGTACCGCAACCGTTTTTTGGTGAAACACCTCCAGAAATACGTGTCCGTGGACGTGGCCGACATCGCCTATTTCTGGTCGGAGGGCCGGGTCAATTTCTTCAAAACCAAGGCCGGTCAGAAGCACCTCGTGGAATACACCATGGACGAAATCGAGTCCATGCTCGACCCCCGTGACTGGTTCAGGGTGAGCCGCCAGTTCATCGTCAGTGTGCCTTCGGTGAATGAGATACACCCATTTTTCAACAATCGCCTGAAGCTGCACCTGAAGCCCCAAGAACCCGAAGAAGTGACCGTGAGCCGGGAGCGGGTGGCTGATTTTAAGGTGTGGCTGGGGAAGTGATTGATTGTTAAATTGTTATATTGTTTGATTGTTGAATTGACTACCCGAATCTTTGGTTTTCAAGCTTTTACAGCAATAATCAACATCGCCACCAAGTACCAGTTATTGGGAACGAAAAGGGGAGGTGGTACAGGAAGAGGGGTGGTTTCGGGTGGTACTGCCGTTGATTTGCCCCTGATTTGGTAAAAAAAATGAAGGAAAATGTCCCTGATTTATTACAAAACAGGGGCATTTTTTTCTACCTATGGTTTCTCCGATAAAGTCGTCAAAAGATTATCCAAATTATTAATCGTCATTTTAAACCCTTCAATAAAGCCCATTTCAATCATCCTTTCCATACGTTCTAGGGATTCATTTGTGATAATGATATTCACTTTTGTTATACCGTTTTGTTCGCTGAAAGTATAATCCCATTCAGAGCCCGGCAATTCAGGATTTTCATCCTTATCCGCAAAAGCGTTATGCATTTTGAAATTGGTTATTGGCGTGATGGACGTATATTCTTGAATTGCCCAGCGCTCCATTCCTTCGGGGCTTACCATCGCATAAAACCTTCGCCCTCCAACTTCAAAATTCATGTGCTTTGTTTTGGATGACCAGGGTTTGGGTGCTACCCATTGATCCAGCAATTCAGCTTTGGTAAATGCATCCCAAACCAGTGATTGTTCGGCAGCAAATTCCCTGGTTATGAAAACCGTTTTAATTGATTTGTCAACGGTAAAGTCAAATAGCAAATTGGTACTCATTTTTTTTGATTTTGAATTGTTTGCAATAAAGTGTCGAGTTGGCTGAAACGGGTCTCCCATATCTTGCGGAATTGCTCCAGCCATTGGTCAACCTCTTTCATTTTGTCAATTTCAAGTTGGTAATAAATCTCCCTGCCCTGCTGGGTCTGCTTCACCAATTCGCACTCCGCAAGGATTTGCAGGTGCTTTGAAACGGCTTGTCTTGATGAGCCTTCGAAATGAGCTGCGAGGGCATTCGGCGTCATGGCTTGCACAGCAATGAGCGCAATAATGGCCCGGCGGGTCGGGTCAGCGATGGCTTGGAAAATATCTCTTCTCATGTGGTACTAGTTTTGATTAGCAACTAATCGGTTGCAAATATATGTGCAACCATTTGATTGCTCAAAATTTTTTGTGATGTTTTTTGAAAAATCTTTCACCAAACTGATGAACCAATCAAAACAGCCAGCTTATCCGGGACTGAATTTCTCATTTCATCCCCCTTTTCCTACAACTCATTACACCCCCATTTTGAAATAGCTTGTGCCCATCCCCATCTTTGCCCTATTAATTCCAAAGCACCGTTAACCGACTGTTAATCAAT
>Ga0075012_10002828_pt1 | contig 16825 bp, 16 predicted proteins | sample All_14_2_FD_71474 | JGI IMG/M metagenome (GOLD analysis project Ga0075012, IMG submission 71474) | Freshwater microbial communities in response to fracking from Pennsylvania, USA - Allegheny Zone_MetaG_DW_15 | ecosystem: Environmental > Aquatic > Deep subsurface > Groundwater > Drilled... | reverse complement strand
CGCAGGTACCTGCGCCAGACAGGATCGGGGGCGCGCGTAGTCGAGGTGCGTCTTCCCGGCGGGTTGGGCGCGGCGATGGCGAACGGCGGATTGCTGCCGAGGCCCGGCGCGCGCCTCGGGTCGCAGACGTTCGCTGATTGGCTTGATCAGTACGGTGGCTCCGGGAGAACCGATGACTGATGAGACGCTCGACGACGAGGCGATAGCTGAGCGTCGGCACCTCGTGTCGCTCGCATTCCGGATGCTGGGCACGGTCGCCGAGGCCGAGGACGCTGTGCAAGAAACGTACGTGCGCTGGTATCGCCTCACCGATCAGGAGCGCGCGTCGATCGTGTCGCCGCGCGCATGGTTGACCCGCGTGGCGGGCAGGGTCTGCCTGGACATGCTCGGGAGCGCCCGGGCACGGCGTGAGAGCTACGTCGGGGAGTGGCTCCCGGAGCCGGTGCCGGTCTCGGCGTTCGCCGCACCGCGGGAAACTGACGCGCGAGACCCGCTTGACCGCGTGAGCCTGGACGAATCGGTCTCCAGCGCGCTCCTCACGGTGCTCGAGTCCATGACACCGGCAGAGCGGGTCGTGTTCGTGCTGCACGAGGTCTTCGCGATGCCGTTCCGCGAGGTCTCCGAAGTGGTGGGGCGAACGGATGCCGCATGTCGCCAGCTCGCGGCATCGGCTCGCCGTCGGGTACAGAGCGCTGCCGCCCGTCGGGTTTCGCGGGAGGAACACGACCGGGTGGTCTGGGCTTTCGCGGCAGCCGCCCAGTCCGGGCGCCTCGACGAGCTGGTGGCGGTGCTCGACCCGGCCGTCGTGCTGCGTTCGGATGGCGGCGGACACGTCAGTGCCGCTCGCCGGCCCGTCATCGGCGCCGATCGCGTCGCCCGCTTCCTTCTTGGTATCGCGAACAAGCGCCCCGAGGTGCAGCTGCGACCCCAGCAGACACCCGATGGGCTTGGTTTCGCCATGTGGCTCGACGCGAGGGTCATCGGCGTTGTGACGCTCGAGGTGGGTGAGGGGAGTGTGCGCGAGGTCAGGCTGGTGTTGAACCCCGAGAAGCTCTCGCTCTGGCCGTGAAATCCACCCACGTGACTGCGAAAGCGAAGGCCGAGGCGTACCAGAGCGCTGCAGTCCCGACTGCTGCATAGCCGACCGCGCCGCCGATCGCGCCCCCCGCAATGGCGAGCCAGAGCGCGAGGTAGCGGAGCCATCCGGTGCGGTCGCCGCCGCGCAGCGCTCCGACGATTCCTTCTCCGATCTTCACGAGCGCGCCCGTCATATACGTGATGCCGAACGAAGGTCCGCCGCTGCCGCTGAACACGGTGTTCACGGCTCCCATCGCGAGCGAGAGGCAGAGCGCGGTGGGGGCGACGGCCAGCAGCGCCATGCCAGTCACCGCGGTGGCGTCGACCGGGGGAGCGGATGCCAGAGCCGCACCCACGGCGACCAGCACTGCAACGCCGAGCAGAACAATCCAGCCCCGGTCGCGTCGCGGTGATCGGATCGCTGTCCCAGCCATGACTCCGACGACGAACGCGACGATCACGGCGAAGCCGAATCCGGCAGCCGCCAGATCGCCCCCGGCAAGCTCGACGCCCGACTGGGTCGTGTTCCCGCTCATGAACGACACGAAATAGCCGCCGAGGTAGATGAAGGCAATGCCGTCGATGTAGCCGGCCAAGACGGCGAGCAGAACAGCGATCGCGAGCCGAGAACGGGGGAGTGAATCGACCACGGCTGGGCGGCATCCTTTCCCCCCGCGGGCCATCGCGCGGCGTCAGCCCAGATTATCGGCGGTCTGCTGCCGGTGTCAGTGCTCGCGGACGCTGACCAGGTAGCGGGCTGTCAGCTGCACTCGATTATCGTGATCCTCGACCAGCCGCTGCAGCATGCGCGTCGCGTCTTCGCTGTCGATCTCGCCGAGCGCCTGCGTGATTCGGAGTCGAGCCTCAGCGTCGTCGAGAGTCGTCAGCGCGGCATCCAGTCGCTTCTCGATGGTGCCAGGATGCGCGCGCGAAATGTGCCCGAGCGATTCAGCCGCCTCGACGTCGCCGTGGCCCCGAACGATCATCGCAATGAGTTCATCTGCCGCCTCCGGGACTGCCCGCGACCCGAGAGCCAGAGCTGCGCCGGCGCGGATGACCGGGTCGCGGTGGGAGAGAGCGCGGCGCAGGACAGGTTCGACATCCGCTCGCTGCGACGAGGCGATCTTGACGAGGGTCGCGATGGCGCGGTGCCGGGCCTCACCATCGCCCGAGTCGAGGGCGTCGCGTAGTGCGGAAATCGCCGTTGCGTCAGCTGAGCGCGCCAGCGCCCACTGCAGCGCTCCCGCGACGTTCGGGTCAGCCTCGGCAAGGACCGCGCCGATCAGCGCCGACACGATCGGCGGTTCCGTGCTCGCCAGGGCGGCGCGCTGCCGTTGCGAGGCGTCGTCGGATCCCAGCCGTTGCAGCAGTGCCACCGTGTGCAGCACGTCGGTCCAGTGCTCGGGTTCGTGATCTCGCAGTTGCCGCAGCCGCCTCAGCAGTTCCTGCTCTCGGGCGATCGCCTCGACCGTGCCGGCGATCACCCGATCGAGGATGTCGGTGGGCGTTGCTCCGGAGTCCTGCAGGGCGTTCCCGACCTGGCGCAGCGGCATGCCGAGTGATCGCAGGGCTTCGACCTGCAGCAGGCGGCGCAGATCGTCGTCACCGTAGTCGCGGTACCCGGAGCTCGTGCGCTCGCTCGGCTGCACCAGTCCGATGCGGTCGTAATGCCGCAGCATCCGTGCGCTCACTCCCGAGAGACGGGAGACCTCACCGATTCTCATCGGGGTGACACCGCCGTCGCATCGTCGGCCGGCTCCGGCGCGTTGCGGAGCGCGACGACCCGCTTCGCCTCGAACACGGCTGCTTCGAAACCCTCGTCGGGGTCGGCGAGGAGTCGCTGGGTCGCGAGCGCATGCATCCGTGCGCTCTCGGTGACGTCTCCCGCGAGAACATGATTGATCGCACGCGATCCCGCCTCTCCGAGGCCGACGAGCGCGCGGCTGAGACTGCGTTGCACCTCAGCGTCGCCTCGACCGAGCTGGCCGGTGAGCGCGTCGGCAAGCGCCGATTCGAGGCCTTCGGGAACGAGCGCGACCGCGGCACGCCACGCGGATCGTGCGACGTCGTCATCCGGATCGGAGAGCACTTCGGGGGTGATCGCCTGCCACCCGGCAGCGACACCGACCTTCGACAGGGTGTGGAGCGCCTGGCTGCGGGCCTGCGGATTCAGGCTGCGCGCCTCGGTCACGAGCAGCTGCACCGTCTGGTCGCTGTCGTGCCGGGTGATCGCCCAGGTGAGGGTGTCACGCACCGCGAAGTCCGGCTCGACCCCGCATCGTGCGATCAGGACCTCAATGAAGCCCGGATCGGGGCGAGATCCCGCGGTGAGAGCCGCCTGCAGCCGCGTCGATGCAGAGGCATCTCGCAGCAGCGCATCGAGCCGGTCGGCGCTTTGGGTTTCCGTGGTCACGTGCCACCTCCTGACCCCAGTCAAAAGCTTGTCACAGTGACAAGGTCAAGCGCCTGGGTGACCGGCTTCACAGGGATCTCGCCGCCCAGCGTGTTAGCGTCCGGGCATGTCCTCGACAGGCCCCGAGGCTGCACACCCCAGCTCCGACCCCGCGCCATCCGGTTCGCTTGAGCGTGAGATCCGTGCCGAGATCGCCGACGCCGAGCGCGAGGACCGCCCGATCAGACGGATGCTGCGCACAGCGCGCGCGTGGGTCGCGCGGCATCCGCGTATCGAGGTCGCCTACCGTGTGGGCGTCGCCCTCGTCGGCACGATCATGACCCTCGGCGGACTCGTCCTGGTTCCGCTGCCGGGCCCGGGATGGTTGATCGTCTTCCTCGGGCTCGCGGTGCTCGGCACCGAGTTCCACTGGGCGCGGAGGCTGTCTGGCTGGGTCAAGCGGATGCTGGATCGGTTCTGGCAGTGGTGGCGTCAGCGTCGCGCGGCTCGTGCCGCTCGCGAAGCTCGCGCAGAATGAGAGCCCAGGCCAGAAGGAACCCCGGTTCGTCGAGCCGTCGTCGACGCATCCAGCTCGTGACCTCTGCGTTGCACTTGCTTGCGTTACAGCTGCCGCAGGCCGGAACCACGTTGTCTATGGTGTAGCGGCCGCCGCGCGAAATCGGAAGCACGCAATCCTTCTGGAGGGCAAGACCCGCGCGTCCGCAGTACGCGCACCGTCCCCACGCATCGCGGATGAGTACCCATTCGGCTTCGGTGAGGTCACTACCCGATGCGGCGACACGCCTGGCGCGGCGCCGTGCAACACGGGCGCGGCGGGTGCGTGGGGCGGCCATGGCATTGACCGTAGTGCCCTCCTACCGCGGCGGCGCGGCGAAACGCGCGTCAGCCGGCGGCGCGGTGCACGAGACCGCGCAGGGTGGCTTCCACCTTGTCGGTCACCTCGACAACGGCGAAGGCCGTCGCCCACATTGCGCCGTCATCGAGCAGAGCATCCTCGTTGAATCCGATGCTGCCGTAGCGCGTGTCGAACTTCGACGCTGGCTGGTAGAACACGACGACCTTCCCGTCGCGTGCGTACGAGGGGAATCCGTACCAGGTCTTCGGGTCGAGGTGGGGAGCCTCATCTTGAACGATCCGGTGGAGCAGCTCGGCGACGGCCTTGTCTGTCCCCGTGAGTGCGGCGATGGCATCGACGCACGCCTGTGCTTCCTTCTTCTTTTTCGCCGAGCCCGTTCCGCCCGCCGCCTGCTCGCGCAGTTCCGCGGCGCGCTGCTTCATCGCGTCGCGTTCGGCGTCGCTGAAGCCATCCGCTGAGGTGTCACGCTTGTCGGCCATCGTGGTTCCCTTCTGGTGCCGGTGACACCGAACATACGGGGATCGGGCAACCCCGCGCTTCTTGATTCCTGCTCGATACGAGGACACCCAGGGGACGTGGTCACAGAAAGCACAGAGGATTTCGTGACCGAATCTCGATCCGACTGGCGCCTGCGCCTAACGTCGCGCGCTGCTAATCTGCCCCGTGGAACCGACCCGATGACGGGATCCAGACACCTGACGGAGTGAACTCGATGCGGAACGTTGTGCGCCAATACCAGCCCCACCCGATTGGGTCCGATGACAGTACGCGCAGCAACACCCCGGGAAGACGCCTCCTCGGCGCCGTCGCCGTCGTGATGGCATCCGTGCTCGCTCTGGCCGGCTGCTGGGCGACCGCTGACGGTGACGCTGAGGGCTCCGCGGTAAGCGGATCGGTTGTTCCGGTCGTTGACGGTGCACCCGTGTCCGGGTGGGATGTGTCGGTCTGGTCAGCCGGTACTGAGGGCGAGCCGGCGGCGCAGATCGGTTCCACGTCATCCGACCGTGACGGTGACTTCGTCGTCGACCTCGGTTCCGTCTCGCGGGACGACGATCTCGTCTACCTACTCGCGAGCGCACCTGGCGGTGACGACACGACGATGACCGCAACCTTCGCAGCCATCATCCCCACGGATGCCACGGCGGTCGTCCTCAACGAGCGAACGACTGTCGCAGCGGGCTACGCCCTTGCCCAGTTCACCGGGCCGGAGGGGGTCGAGGGCTCTTCTCCGGGTCTGCCGAACGCGGCATCGATGTACGCGAATCTCGTGGATGCGCAGACCGGCGACTATGGCACCGTGCTCACGTCGGCACCCAACGGCACGCAGACCGAGGCGCTGCCGACATTCACCTCGCTCACCAACATCCTCAGTGCGTGCGTGCTCGATACGGACGCGTGCCGGGTTCTCGTGGATGCTGCGAGCGCGCGGTCCGACGATCGGCCCGTTGACACGTTCCGCGCGTTCGCGCAGATCGCCCGGGACCCGAGCGCTGCACCCTCTGAGCTGTACGACCTGTCGCTGACCGTGGCTGGCGACCGGCCGGGCCTGATGGCAGCCCCGGCGGCCTGGACCCTCGCGCTGCGCTTCGACGGCGACGGGCAGACCCTCGACGGTCCGGGCAACTTCGCCATCGACCCCGACGGCAACATCTGGGTCAACAACAACTACGAGTACGGCGCCGACCCGCAGGACCCGACCTGTGGCAGTGATCTGCTGATGAAGTTCGCACCCAACGGCGAGATGGTCGGAAAGTACACGGGAGGCGGCCTGAGCGGTTCGGGATTCGGCATCGCGTTCGACCCGTCCGGACAGCTGTGGGTGAGCAACTTCGGTTTCGCCGGTGAAGGATGCACCGAGCAGCCGACGCATAACAGCGTGTCGCTCTTCTCGATCGAGGGGGAGCCCCTCTCTCCGGCGGGTACCGGATTCACCGCGGGTGAGCTCGCGTGGCCGCAGGGTATGGACATCACAGCCGCGGGGGATGTCTGGAACGCGAACTGCCAGACGGGCACTGTCACGGTGTATCCCGGTGGCGACCCCGAGAAGGCGATGACGCTGGATGCCGGCCTTGACCAGGCGTTCGGTGTGGTCGACACGGGCACGCACGTTGTCGTGAGCGGTATCGCGAGCAGCTCGGTGGCGGTCTTCAACTATGACGGGACCCTTGTGGGGGGTGCTGTGCTCTCGGGCGACGAGTTCGTGTTGCCGATGGGCGTCGCTGCCGACCCGGAGGGCAACGTGTGGGTCGCCAACTCCGGTTCCACGACCCTCCCGTGCCCGACCCGCCCGATCTCGTCGGGGCCGACGGGGTCGATTGCGCTGATCGACGCCGACGGGCAGACGGTCTCCGGCCCGTTCGCCGGCGGCGGGATCACCCGGCCGTGGGGCATCGCGACCGACGGCAACGGCAACGTGTGGGTCGCGAACTTCTCCGACCAGCGGGTATCGGCGTTCTGCGGCACCTCTCCCGAGACGTGCCCCGGTGACCTGTCGACGGGTGACCCGATCTCACCGGATGCGGGCTACGCGTTCGACGGACTCGTCCGCAACACCGGCCTGATCGTCGACCCGTCGGGCAACCTCTGGATCGCCAACAACTGGGAGACCGTGCCCCTGCAGACGAACCCCGGTGGACACCAGATCGTCGCCTTCATCGGTCTCGCCGCCCGGATCCATAGGTGATCCTGAACTGACTGCGGGCTCGCTCATGGACCGTTTCGGTGTGATGGTCTTCGAGAGCGAGGAGTCACCATGGACCACAGTGCAGCACCGGTAACCGATTCCCCTGTCAACGCCGATACCGAAGCCGGAGCTGGCAGGCCCTGGTACCGTCGGCACTCGGCGAAGATCACGATGGCAGGGCTCACCGCGTGCACGGTCATGGTTGCAGCGGCGTTCGCTATCCCATACGCAGCGAGTGCCGCACCGAGGGGTCCGTCGGCATCAAGCGAGGCCGTTGTGGGGTATCCCGGAACGACGGGAGGAACCTCCAGCGCCACGCCGCGGTCCGGTTCGGGCAACGGATCGTCGACGTACGGATACAGTGCTGACGCTTACGGATCGTCGACGGCGACGGTGGCTGACGCAACGGAGGCCACCGCGGACGAGTCCACCGGGGTGGTACTCATCGATACGGTCCTGGGCTACTCGTCCGCGGCGGCGTCCGGAACCGGTATGGTGCTCACCAGCGACGGACTCGTGCTCACCAACAACCACGTCGTCGAGTCGTCGACCGAGATCACGGTCACGATCGCCAGCACCGGGGCCGGCTACACCGCGACGGTCGTCGGCACGGATGCCGAAGACGATGTCGCGCTGCTCCAACTCGAGGGCGCATCGGGCCTCGCGACGGTGACGCTCGACGATGACGATGCGGAGGCAGTCGGCGATGAGGTCACCGCCGTCGGAAACGCGGAAGGCGGCGGCATCCTGATGGCCGCCGACGGCAAGATCACCGCGCTCGATGCGAGTGTGACCACGGCCGCCGAGGGTGCCGTCGACAGCGAGACGCTCGAGGGGACGATCGAGATCGCCGCGGATGTCGTCTCGGGCGACTCGGGAGGCGCCGTGCTGGATGCCGAGGGAGAGGTGATCGGCATGACAACGGCGGCCTCGAGCCGTGGCGGGGTCGGATACGCAATCGACATCGACGATGCCCTTGCCATCGTGGACCAGATCCTTGCGGGAGATGAGTCAGACGGCGTTGCCCTCGGGTATCCCGCGTTCTTGGGTGTCGGAATCGCGCAGACGGCCTCCATGACGCAGGTCGCTGTTCCCGGCTCGCGCACGCGGCAGGGCGGGGGCGGATCGACCTGGTCCGAGACGTCCACAACGGCGGAGGACGGTGTCACGATCTCGGGTGTGTACGAAGGCACTCCAGCTCAACAGGCTGGACTGGCCGGGGGCGCCACGATCACCGCGATCAACGGGGCAGCGGTCACCGACGTCGACTCCCTGAGTGCCATCCTCGAGGGATATGACCCCGGAGACTCCGTCACGGTCACGTGGACCGACACGTCGGGCGCCACGCAGTCCGCGACGGTCACTCTGATTGCCGGGCCGGTATAGGCCGCGAAGACCACGGCGCGGCGGCACCATCCTTCCTCCCCCTGGTGCTGCCGCGTCGTGAACCCGTGATGCTTGCGCCAGACATCCGGCGGGTGTTATGTTTCTCGACCCACAACGACGTGCCCAGGGGTAACCGTCAGGTCCCCGGATCGAACGGCACGGCCCGAAACCGCTGTATCTCGGTAGGTCGGAACAGGTGCCCAGCGATCGACGGGCGCGCGTTGTCGGGGTGCGCCCGCTGTGCCAGGCTCGGATCGTGAGCACCAGCACCGATCTTCGCGTGACACCACCCACCCGCCGCGAATGGCTGGCACTCGCGGTCCTGTCGACGGGGCTCGGCCTGATCGTGCTCGACGGCACGATCGTCGGCGTCGCGCTTCCGGTCATCATCGCCGACATCGGCCTGGACCTCACCGACGCGCAGTGGGTCAACAGTCTCTATGCGGTTCTGCTGGCAGCGCTCCTGCTCTCGACGGGCAAGCTCGCCGATAGATGGGGACGCAAGCTCCTGTTCCAGGTGGGTCTCGTCGTCTTCGTCGGCGGCAGCATCCTCGCCGCGATGGCGGATGCTGCGGGCCCGTTGATCGCGGCGCGTGCCGTGCAGGCGATCGGTGCGGCCTTGATCATGCCCTCGACTCTCTCGACCGTGAACGCGGTATTCCGCGGCAAGTACCGCGGAGCGGCCTTCGGCGTGTGGGGTGCAGTGATCTCGGGAGCTGCAGCCATCGGCCCGCTGGCCGGTGGCGCTCTCACCCAGTGGGCCTCGTGGCACTGGATCTTCCTCGTGAACATCCCCCTCGGTGCGGCAGTCTTCATTGCGGGGCTGCTGACGGTCCCCGAGACCAAGGGCGCGAAGGGTCGACCGGGAGCCGATGTCGACGGTGCGCTTCTGAGCGCCATCGGCTTCGGCGCACTGGTCTTCGCCGTGATCGAAGGGCCCCAGCTGGGCTGGTGGGCACCGACGGGCGAGTTCTCGATCTTCGGGTGGCAGTGGCCGGCGGACGCTCCGGTGTCGGTGGTTCCCATCGCGTTCGCCGTGGCGGTCGTGGCACTCGTGCTGTTCGTGCTGTGGGAGCGTCACCGCGAGAAGGTGCGACGGTCGGCGATCCTGGACCTGAACCTCTTCCGCCTGCCGACCTTCACCTGGGGTAACGTCACGGCAGCCATGGTCGCGGTGGGGGAGTTCGCGATCATCTTCGTGCTGCCGCTGTACCTCGTCAACGCGCTCGGCCTGGATGTCATGGGCGCGGGCCTCGTTCTTGCCGCGATGGCACTCGGTGCGTTCTTTTCGGGCGCCTCGGCGCGCCACCTCGCTGCACGTTTCGGCTCGCCCGGGACGGTGCTGATCGGACTCGCGCTCGAGGTAGCCGGCGTCGCTGTGCTGGCGCTGCTGATCACCGGTGACAGCTCGGGCTGGATTGTCGCGATCCCGCTGGTCGTTTACGGCCTGGGTCTGGGGCTGGCATCCGCTCAGTTGACCGGCACGGTGTTGCAGGATGTGCCGGTTGACGTCTCAGGTCAGGGATCTGCCACCCAGAGCACCGTGCGGCAGGTCGGGTCGGCCCTCGGGACGGCGTTCGCGGGAGCGGCGCTGGCGGTTGCCCTCGCACTCACGCTGCCGGCTGCGTTGACTGACGCCGGGATCACCGGGCCGACCGCTGCCCAGCTCGCCGACACCACACGGCAGTCCGCGGGAACGACGATCAGTCAGTTGCGCGTCGAGGGCGCGAGTGGCCCGCTCGGTGACCAGACTGCGGCGGCAGTGACGGCACTGTCGAACGGCTTCGCGGATGCCACCCGCTGGTCCCTGTTGGTGGCGACGGTGTTCCTGCTGCTCGGGTTCGTCGGGGCACTCGTGGTCCGCCGTGCTGCGGCGCGTTCGGCCGCCGGCGCGGGGGAGAGCGCGTGAAGTACGACCTCAAGAAGGATCGGAAAGACCTCTACGCTCCGGGGAAACACGACTTCACGCGGGTGACGGTCCCGCCGATGACCTACCTCGCGATCGACGGTCACGGCGACCCCAACACCTCGCCCGCCTACACGGATGCCGTGAGTGCCCTCTACGCGTCGGGGTATGCCATCAAGTTCGCGTTCAAGGCCCGCACGGGTGACGATGTCGTCGTCGGTCCGCTCGAGGGGCTGTGGTCAAGCGCCGACCCGGCAAGCTTCGCGGACCGCCGCAAGGACGCGTGGGACTGGACCATGCTGATCCCCCTGCCGTCGGCGGTGACGGATGCCGACATCCGTGCCGGACTCGAGACGGCAGCACGCAAGAAGCCGGAGCTTCCAATCGGCCGGGTGAGTGCGGTCACGATCGACGAGGGTCTGTCTCTCCAGATTCTTCACGTCGGCTCGTACGAGGCGGAAACCCCGACGCTCCATCGCTTGCACGCCGAGCTCATGCCGGCGCAGGGCCTGACATTCAACGGGCCGCACCACGAGATCTATCTCAGTGATCCCCGTCGCGTCGCTCCTGAGAAGCTCAAGACGATTCTTCGTCAACCGGTGCGAGCGATCGAGTGACGACGCGGGTCCGGCGGGGGAGTGCCGGACCCGCGAGGCCTCACGCGGCCGGCTGCGCCTCGGCGACGGCGGCGCGCAGGCCGTCTGCGAGCGGCGTCGTCGGCCGCCCGATCAGGCGCGCGAGCGTTCCATCGGTGTCGGCGAGAACCCCATCGGCGATCGCGAGGTCGATTCCCACGACGAACTGGGCAACCTCGGAGGGAAGACCGAACTGCTCGAGCTGAGCCTGCTTGTCAGCAGCAGACTGCGAGACGTACGCGACATCCTTGCCGAGAACCTCGCTTGCCGCGGCGGCGAGCTCGTCGTAGGTCCACGCCACGTCGCCGGCGAGCTCGTAGACCTGACCGACGTGCCCGTCTTCAGTGAGAACGACGGCGGCAGCCTCGGCGTAGTCGCGGCGGCTCGCGCTGGCAACGCGCCCCGTGCCGGCCGCTGCGGCAATGACACCGGATGCTGCAGCACCGAGAACGTCCTGCGTGTAGTTCTCGTGGTACCAGTTGTTGCGCAGGATGACGGCGGGAAGGCCCGCGGCAGCGATCGCCTCCTCGGTCGCGCGGTGCTCGGCGCCGAGTGCGTAGTCCGCGGATGTCACCTTCGGTGCGCTCGTGTAGACGAACTTCTCGACGCCGGCCTTCTTCGCCGCTTCGATGACGTTGAGATGACCCGCGAGCCGGGTTCCAACCTCGGAACCCGAGATCAGCAGGACGCGATCAACGCCCTCGAGGGCGGCATCGATCGTGGCGGGTTCGGCATAGTTCAGCGGCGCGACGCGCACGCCGAGGTCGACCAGAGGAGCTGCCTTGTCGGGCGTGCGCACGCCGGCGACGATGTCGGATGCCGCAACGCCGCGCTCGAGAAGTGCGGTGACGACGTGGCCGCCGAGATGTCCGGAGGCGCCCGTAACGAGAATGGCCATGGTGAATCCTTTCGATCGTGACGCCGCTGTGGCGCTCGTGATCAGGAACCTGGATTCGAAATAGGGCATTCCTTGCGTACGGTACCCACTTTTTCGTAAGGTACCAACGTGTCAGTAAGTCTTGCGGAAATACGCGACGTTCGGGAGCAGGCTTTTTCGGCGGCCTGCCCCACACGGGTCGTGCTCGACCACGTGATGTCGAAGTGGGGCGTCCTCGTGCTGCTGACGCTTGGCAACGGCACAGCGCGGTGGGGAGAGTTGCGCCGCAGCATCGACGGCATCAGCGAGAAGATGCTCGCCACGACACTCAAGACCCTCGAAGGCGATGGCCTGGTGCAGCGCACCTCGTACCCCGAGGTCCCTCCGCGTGTCGAGTACTCGCTCACGGAGCTCGGGTGCGACCTCATGCTGCGGCTCGGCCCGCTCATGGAGTGGGTTGCCGCGCACGCAGATGACATGGTCGACCGGGAAGTGTCTTCCTAGTCCAGTTGCGCGCGCTCGACGCTCGGACGGAATCCGACGAACAGCAGATAGCCCGCGAACCACAGCTCGAAGGCGAAGATCGGTGCCGCAGCAAGGCCGGCGAGCACGTTCGTCTGGTCGATGATCCCGAACAGCTGTGCAAGGTCGGAGACCAAGACGAGGGATGCGCCGACGGCACCGAGAACCGGGATTCCGCGCACGACGGCGCGTGAGCGCCACAGCAGCCACGACAGCACGAGGGTGTTCACGCCGATGACGAGTCCCTGTCCAACGAGGAATGATGCGGCGTGCATCCCCACCAGGCTGGCGACGATCGACGTGTCGGGAGAGGGTGCGATTGCGACATCGGCTCCCGGGATGGAGCCGGAGAGGACGAAGACGAGCGTGAGCATGGGGAGGATGCCGGCCGCGATGATCGCGCCTTCGAGCGTGCGCAGGCCGGCGAAGGTGTAGGCAGCTGCCGGTCCGGAACGGCGCAGGGCAGCCAGCAGCACGGTGCCATTCGCGACGCACGCGATCGCAAGAATCAGCTCGAGGGTGATCCCGGTGCGCAGCAGCCCAACGGATGACTGGCCAATGCCCTCGGCGTAGGCGAATGCTGCGGCGACCGAGGTGACATGGGTCACGAGATAAAGGGAGCCGGCCCAGAGGGCGAGGGCACGGATTCGGGGCATTGTGATCTCATTTCTGCGAGCTGGTATACGCGGTATACCGCGCTGTCGATGACTGTAGGTGTACGTTGTATACATGTCAAGTTCCGCGCGAGTCCGCGGTGAGTCTTCGCGACGGCGGGGCTCATCGTGATGGCGGCGAGTTCCCGGGGCGCCCTCACGACGCAGAGCGTGACGGCTGCTGCTGTCGAGCTGGCAGACGACGTAGGGCTCGAGGCGATGACAATGCGCCGCCTCGCACAGGCGCTCGAGGTGACACCGATGGCGCTCTACAAACACGTCGACAATCGCGAGAAGCTGATCGACCTCATGTTCGATCGGCTCGTCATCGAGATGGCGCCCGAGCTCGCAGAGCCTGACCCGTCTTCTGCTCTGTCTGGTGCGAACGACGCCGCCTCGAGCGCTGATTGGCGCGACGCACTGCGTGAGCAGATTCTCGCTGCGCGGGCGACGATGATGTCCCACCCCTGGTCGTTCGAGGCGATTCAGACACGCACCCTTGCAACGCCGGTCGTGCTCGCCTATATGGACCACCTCATGGGGATCATGTTCCGCGGCGGCTTGTCGGCGGATCTCGTCCATCACGCCATGCACACGCTCAGCACCCGCATGTGGGGGTTCACACAAGACGTGCTTCCGACGCCCTCGGCATCCGAGGCTGCGGCGGAACCGGGAGGCGAACTCCTGTCGGAGGCCGAAGCGTTGGCATCCTTCTCGGCATCGTTTCCCAACATCGTGCGGATGGCGATGACAGCACCGGGCGCGGCAGGGCAGTGCGATGCGGATGCCGAATTCGGCTTCGCCCTGGACATTCTGATCGATGCGTTCGAGCAGCGCCGACTCTCCGGGTGGAGCTCGACCAGCGCGCATTCCTGAGTGTGCGCGTTGGTGGCAGCCGCCATCTGTCGGGTGTTCCTCGGGCCCGCCCGTCGTAGCCTGGACGGATGACAGGCGACTCCGGTGACGCAGCGGCATCCGCTGACCGTCACGGCGCCCGTCGGCAGCTGCTCGATCTCGTATCGACAGATCCGACGGTCGGACCGCGTGACAGTCTGGCGGCGCTCCTCGGTTTCCCGAAGGACCCCGACGCACGGCGGGCTGCGGTCCTCATCCTGTTCGGGGTGCTGGATGACGCGCCGAGCGCTCACCGCGCGAGTGCTGCGGCTGTCTCCCGTGACCTGGACGTGCTTCTGCTCGCCCGGGCGACGACGCTCCGTTCGCACGCGGGACAGGTCGCCTTTCCCGGGGGCAGGCTCGAGCCCGATGATTCCGGTCCCGTCGCCGCCGCCTTGCGCGAGGCTCAGGAAGAGACCGGCGTGAACCCCGACGGTGTCGATGTTCTGGGAACCCTCGCTGAGGTGCCGTTGCCGTACTCATCGCATCGCGTGACGCCGGTCCTCGCGTGGTGGCGTGAGCCGTCGCCCGTGCGAGCTGTCGATGTGGGCGAGTCATCGGCGGTCTTCCGGGCGCCTGTGGCCGACCTACTCGACCCCGCCAACCGCGGATGCACCGTCATCGATCGAGGCCCACGCACCCACCGTGCTCCCGCGTTCCAGGTGAGCACCGAGACGGGAGAGCACCTGGTCTGGGGCTTCACCGCGATGCTCCTGGATGGCCTGTTCGATCGCCTGGGATGGACAGAGCCCTGGGATCAGATGCGTGAGCTCGCGATCCCGAACCTGTTGCCGTAGACGAGACGGATGCGACTGACGCCGTCAGACGGGTCAGCGCACGAGAGGGATGACAGCTGCCAGCGAGATGACCGGTGCAGCGAGCAGGCCCATGAGCACGAATCGGGTCCAGCTGACCTCGACGCCATCCGCCCGCAGCCGCTGATGCCACAACAGGGTGGCAAGCGATGCCCACGGCGTGATGAGCGAACCCGCGTTCACGCCGATCAGCAGAGCCGCGAGACGCTCGGGGGAGCCGGCTACCGGTTCGACGAGCAGATAGGCCGGCAGGTTGTTGATGAGGTTGGCCGAGACGAGTCCGGTTCCGGTGAGGCGCCACAGCGATAGAAGGTCGGTGCCGGAGCCCGCGATCGAGCCGATCAGGGCGCCGGAGCCGAGCGTCTCGAGAATGCCGACAGCGAAGAAGAGCCCGGCCGCGAAGATCACGAGCGAGAAGGGGACGAGGCGCCACTTCACAGCCCGCGGATGCCGCCAGGCGAAGACGCCGAGCAGAACAAGCGCCGCCGTGGACGCGGGGATCCAGGGAGGCATCCCCGAGACGAGAAGCGGCAACAGCACCACGACGACGATCGCTGCGATGCGAAGCAGCACCGGGTCGGCTGCTTCGGGCGGCGAGACCGCCGGGTAGGAACCGCGCAGGCGTCGATGGAAGAACAGCACCAGAACGCCGACCGTCACCACGATGGCGATCCCGGCCGACGGGCCGAGGAGGGCGATGAATTCCCACGGACTGAGGTGCAGCAGGTCGGCAGCGAGCAGGTTGGTGAGGTTCGAGACCGGCAGCACGAGTGATGCCGTGTTCGCGAGCCAGACGGTTGCGAACACGAACGGGAGCGGGTCGAGGCGCCGTGCCCGCACGACCGCAACGATGACCGGGGTGAGAAGCACCGCGGTGGTGTCGAGAGATAGGAACGCGGTGGCGGCGACGGCGAGGATGACGACCATCGCCCACAGTGCGGCAGTTCGTCCATTGCCCAGGCGCGACAGCCGGTGTGCCGCGGCGTCGAAGACACCGGCCGCCGCAGCGAGTTCGGCAACGATCGTCACCGCGACAACGAACAGAAGGATGGGCCATACGCGTTCCGCGACGACCATCGCGTCATCGGGGCGGGCAAGGCCTGTCGCGATCGCGGTTGCAGCGGCCAGGAGCAGCACGAGGCCAACGATCGCCAGTTTCACGGCATCCGTCCTCTCCTGGTTCACGGTGAACGCTCGCACCCCGCCGTGAGTAGTTGTTACTCATTGCGGAGTGCAGGGAGCCACTCGAAGCTGAGTGAGTCCCCGACCGATCTAAGGAGATCTCTATGTTCCGCCGCAGCCGCGCAATCGCTGCTCCAGCCACTATCGTGACACTCTTCGCAGCTTCTCTGGCGCTCTCGTCGTGCACGAACCGCGTCGAGCAGTTCATCGCAGATCAGACGTCATGACTGTCGGGGCGGATGCCAGGAGCCACGCGCGCGTGGTGGGAACGGTCGCCGTACTCCTGGGTGTCGCTGCGCTGACGACAGCATGCGATGGTGGGGCGGGGCCGACGCCGTCGCCGACGGACACGCTGCTCATGTTTGGCGGTGCCGGCGCGGGTGGTTCGGGTGGCTCAGGGACTGCGGATGGCGGGGAGAACCCGGGGGAGGGCTCCGGATCGTCGCCGCAACCTGGATCTGCCGACACCTGCCCCGTTGGACGCTGGATCATGGACAACGACTCGTGGGCCTCGGCGCTCGGCGGCATGATGCGCACGCAGATCCCGGGGGCAGAGGTCACAGTTACGGGTCATCTGTTGCTCGACTGGAATGGTGACGGCACCTACACGCTCACGGCTCAGTCCTCTGAATATGTGACGACCGGTTCGGTGGATGGTTCGTCGTTCGTTCAGACGATCTCCCACGACGGCGTCGAGACCGGAGCATGGGCGGCTGTATCGGCATCCGCGTACGACCTCGTCGCCCAGGATCAGACGCAGATGGCTTCGGCAGTGTCGTTGACCGCGGGGGGAGTCACGTATGCCCCGGACCCCTCGGAACTCGCGCCAGAAGCGTGGACGGGACGACTCGAGGTCGTCTGCGCACCCGGCGTGATGACCACGACGGCGTCCGATGATACCGGGTCGCTGTCGGTGGACTTCCTGC
>Ga0075012_10002827_pt1 | contig 16830 bp, 9 predicted proteins | sample All_14_2_FD_71474 | JGI IMG/M metagenome (GOLD analysis project Ga0075012, IMG submission 71474) | Freshwater microbial communities in response to fracking from Pennsylvania, USA - Allegheny Zone_MetaG_DW_15 | ecosystem: Environmental > Aquatic > Deep subsurface > Groundwater > Drilled... | reverse complement strand
GCCGTACTTCTCGCGCACGTACTGCACCACCTTCTCGCGGCCGTCGTCGGAAAAGTCGATGTCGAGGTCGGGCATGCTCTTGCGGCCGGGGTTGAGGAAGCGTTCGAAGAGCAGGCCGTTCGGGAGCGGGTCCACACGGGTGATGTCGAGCGTGTAGGCCACCAGCGCGCCGGCGCCCGAACCGCGGCCCGGGCCCACGGGCACGCCCACGGAGCGGCCGTGGTTGATGAAATCCATGACGATGAGGAAATAGCTGGAGAAGCCCATCTTCTTGATGGTGTCGAGCTCGAACTCGAGGCGCTTGCGGTATTCCTCCCCGGCGTTAGGGACCTTCTTCTTCAGGCCGGCCTCGCAGAGGTCCCTGAGGTAATAGAAGTCGCCGTCCCCTTCCGGGTGGCCGTCCTTGTATTTCTGCGGGATATCGAAGGCGGGCAGGTGCAGCTTGCTGGTGTCGATGTGGACGGCGCACTGGTCGGCTATGACCAGGGTGTTCTTGATGGCTTCGGGGGTGTGCGAGAAGAGCTTGATCATCTCCTCGGGGGATTTGTAGTAGAGCTCGTGCTGCGTCATGCGCATGCGGTCGGGATCGTCCATCAGCGAGCCGGTGGAGATGCAGATGTGGGCGTCGTGGGCTTCCCAGTCTTCTTTCTTCTGGTAGTGGCAGTCGTTGGTGGCCACGAGGGGCAGGCCGGTGCGCTTGGCCACTTCCAGGAGGCCGGCCATGGCGGCCTGCTCCTCCGGGATATTGTGGTCCATCAGTTCGAGGTAGAAGTTGCCCTTGCCCAGGATGTCGCTGTACTCCATGGCCATTTTCACGGCCTCGTCTATCTTGCCCTCGGCGCAGTTGCGGGCGATATGCGATTTGAGGCAGCCGGAAAGGCAGATGAGGCCGTCGGCGTGCTTGGCCAGGAGCTCGCTGTCTATGCGGGGGTCGTGGTAGAAGCCCTCGAGGAAGGAGTTGGACACCATCTTCATGAGGTTGCGGTAGCCGGCGTCGTTCTTGGCGAGGACGGTCATGTGGCCGTTGTCGCGCCGGGTGGTGCCTTTGTCGCGGTCTTTGCGGGAGCCGCGGGTGACGTAGCATTCGCAGCCGAGGATGGGCTTGAGGCCGGCGGCGTTGGCCATGAAGTAGAACTCCATGGCGCCGTACATGTTGCCGTGGTCGGTGATGGCGAGGGCGTTGCCCTTCACGGCGCCGAGGCCTTTAAGGAACTCGGAGGGGTTGCCCTTGCCGTCGGAAAGGCGCAGCATGCCGTCGAGCAGCGAGTACTCGGAATGATTATGCAGATGTATGAATTCAGGCGCCATTACAAAGAAAAACCGCCGCGGCAAAGTTCCCGCAGTCTTTAATTATATAAATAAAGTAGCACCTTAAGGAATTCCCCCCTTAGAAAGAGTTTTTTCAGCCTCCAGGGGCACCGCAGGATGTGAAGTCGGGGGCCTACCGCAGGGGGCGGGAGCACTCAGGTAAGGAGTATTGATTTGAGGGTTTGTTGATTACGGAATTTATATAATTGTCGTATGGGTAAAACGGCCGCGCATCCTTATACGGAGAAGAAATATAAGCGGCGGCTCGTTTTTGCGGGGACGGTCAATTTCAGGGCCGATACTATAACCTTGCCCAACGGAAAGCGCTCCGTGAGGGAATTCGTGGACCATCCCGGGGCCGTGGCCGTGCTGCCGGTGCTGCCGGACGGGCGGATAGTTTTCGTGCGGCAGTTCCGCTATCCCGTCGGGCAGGCCACGCTGGAGATACCGGCGGGCAAGCTGCATTCTTCCAAAGACAGCCCCCTGAAGCGCGTAAAGGCCGAGTTGAAAGAAGAGACCGGCTATACCGCGAAGAAGATAACGCCCGTGCTGGCCTACTGGCCCACGCCCGCTTTTTCCACCGAAGTGCTCTACATCTACACCGCCACCGGGCTGCGCGGCGGCAAACCCGAGCCCGACGACGACGAGTTCCTCACGCTCGAGACCATCCCTTTCAAAAAGGCCTGGCGCATGGTTGAGACCGGGGAGATAAAAGACTCCAAGACGGTCATAGCCCTGCAGGCCTGGAAAATCAAACTGCTGGAGAAAAAATGAAATTCGACAACACGGACAAACTCTGCGTGGACACCCTCAGGGCGCTTTCCATAGACATGGTAGGCAAGGCCGACAGCGGCCACCCCGGCCTGCCCCTGGGCGCCGCGCCGCTGGCCTACGCCGTCTGGGCCGGGCACCTCAAGTTCTCCCCCTCCGACCCCGCCTGGTTCGACCGCGACCGCTTCGTGCTGTCGGCGGGCCATGGCTCGTCGCTGCTCTACTCCATACTGCACATGTACGGCTACGGCCTGACCATGGACGACCTCAAGAACTTCCGCCAGCTCGACAGCCTCACCCCGGGCCACCCCGAATACGGCCACACCAAGGGCGTGGAGATGACCACCGGCCCTCTCGGGCAGGGCTTCGCTTCCGCCGTGGGCATGGCGCTGGCCGAAAAACTGATGGCCGAAAAGCTCAACACCCCGGAATTCCCCCTGGTGGACCACCACACCTTCGTGCTCTGCGGCGACGGGGACCTGATGGAAGGCGTCTCCTACGAGGCGGCCTCGCTGGCCGGCACGTGGAAGCTGGGCAAGCTCATCTGCGTCTACGACTCCAACAGCATCACCATCGAGGGCTCTACCAGCCTGGCCTTCACCGAGGACGTGAAGAAACGCTTCCAGGCGCAGGACTGGCAGGTGCTGGAGGTGGAGGACGGCAACGACCTCGCAGAACTGGACTCCGCCATAAAGAAAGCCAAACGCGAGACCGAGAAGCCGTCCATCATCATCGCCAAGACCCAGATAGGCTTCGGCAGCCCCAAGCAGGGCAAGAACTCCGTACACGGGGAACCGCTCAAGCCCGACGAGATAATAGCCACCAAGAAGACCCTGGGCTGCAGGCCCGAGGAGTCCTTCTGCGTGCCCGAAGAGGCCCGCGCCCGCTTCGCCGAGCAGGCCGCCGCCGGCGAGCGCGACAAGAAGCGCTGGCTGAAGCTCTGGAAGAACTACTCCGAAGCCAACCCCGAAAAGGCCGGGCTGGCCAAGGCGATGCTCGGCCGCGAGATCCCCGACGGGCTGTTCAACCCGGGGCCCGAATTCTTCGACAAGCCGGTGGCCACCCGCGAGGCCTCGGGCAAGGTGATAAACCTGATGGCGGAAAAACTTCCCGGACTTTCCGGCGGCGCGGCCGACCTCGGGCCCTCCACCAAGACCGACTTCGTCAAGGAACCGGCGCGCACGCTGCATTTCGGGATCCGCGAACACGTGATGGGCTCCATCCTCAACGGCATGGCCCTGCACGGCGGGCTCATCCCCTTCGGCGCCACCTTCCTGGTGTTCTCCGACTACATGCGCCCCGCCATCCGCCTGGCGGCCCTGATGCGCATCCCGTCGCTCTTCGTCTTCACGCATGACAGCATCGGCGTGGGCGAGGACGGCCCCACCCACCAGCCCGTAGAGCATTTGATGAGCCTGCGCCTCATCCCCGGCCTGCTGGTGCTGCGCCCGGCCGACGCCTGGGAAACCCTCTACGCCTGGGAAACCGCCCTGCGCGACGGGCGCCCGGCCTGCCTGGCGCTGTCCCGGCAGAAGCTGCCGCTCATGACGCAGTACAGGGAGAAGATAGCCGCCGGCCTCAAGCGCGGCGCCTACCTGCTGCGCGGCCCGTCCATAGTCCCCTCGGTGGAACTCGCGGCCTCGGGCTCCGAAGTATCGCTGCTCTTCGAAGCCGCCGCCCTCCTGGAGAAGGAAGGAATCGGCGCGCGCATCATCTCGGTGCCGTCCTTCGAACTGTTCCGCGAACAGGACAAGGCCTACCGCGACTCGGTCTTCATCCCGGAGCTGCCCAAGGTGGCCGTGGAAGCCGGCCGCAGCACCGGCTGGCGCGACCTGATCCCCGGCGACGTCGAGGTCATAGGCGTGGAAACCTTCGGCAAGTCGGCCCCCGCGCCCAAGGCCTACGAAGCCCTGGGCGTCACAGCCAAAAAGATCGCCGAAACCGCCAAGCGGATGATAAAGTAAAAACTCCTTAGTTAAATTAAGAACCCGCCGGCAAAGCCGGCGGGTTCTTAATTTACTGAATAAGTTTGCGAGTCTTCGCGGGTGCCGTGGGGTCCGGTTTAGCAAAACCCTCACGGAAGCCGACGCTTGCGTAAGCGCGGAGGCTGAGTGGGGAGGGGCGGGCACGGTGTGCCCGACCCCGTGTTTTGCGTACCGGGCCCCACGGCAAGCCCGCCAAAAGAGCGTGACTGATAGTTTTTTTAAATAGCCCGGGCCCGCCGCAGGCCCCAGAGGGAGACCGCGGCGAAGAGCAGCGCCGGGAGGAAGCCCGCGGCCAGCGGCGGCAGCAGCCCGGCGTTGCCCGCCTCCTGCGTCATGATGATGACCGCCCAGAAGAAAAAGCCCAGCCCCACCGACAGCCCGAAATTCATATAGCGGCTGCTCTTCCGGGCCAGCAGCACCATCGCCGCGCCGATGAGCGCCATAGCCGGGCAGGCCAGCGGGGCCGCCAGCTTCACCCACAACAGCGTCTGCTCCTCCGTAGAAGGGCTCCCCGCGTTTTTCAGCAGGCGCAGCCGCCGCAGCAGCCCCGCCATGTTTATACCGTCGGGCACCAGCTTTTCCAGCACCAGGTCGCCCGGCCGCGCCGAGATCTCCGACCGGTAGTTCTCAAAGCGCCTGAGCGCCGGTTTCAGGTCCCTGCCGTACTCTATCAGCACCCCGCCGGAGAAATCCCACACCCCGGCGTCAGCCCGCCAGGCGGCCGCCCCGGCGTTGATCTCCCGCCAGAGGCGCCCCTCCTTGTAAATATTGGCTATCACGCCCTGCATGGCGCCGGTGCGCCCGTCGAAAACCCGGGCGGACACGAAAGTTTCCGGCCCGGCCGCGAAAGTCACGTTCTGCCGCACCAGGCGCTGCCAGTCGTCGCGGCCGCGGATCTTCTCCTCGAAAAGGTGCTCGGAGCGGATGAAAAGCCCCGGGGCGGCCGTCTCCTGCAGGATGAATTGCCCCGCGCCGGCCAGCAGCGAACAGGCGAGCAGGGGCTTCATCATGTCGAAAGGGCGCCAGCCGCCGGCCAGGCCGGCCTTCCATTCGCCCCGCGACATCATCCCGCCCAGGGCCGACAGCACGGCCAGCAGCGTGGCCAGCGGCGCCATCTTCACCATGAAATAAGGGGCCTGGTACAGCATGTACCGCGCGAACAGCCAGGGCCCGGCGCCGCTCTTCATGAAAAAATTCAGCTTGTCGAAGAGGCTGCCGAACAGCAGCAGCAGGCAGAAGACCCCCAGCCCGAAGGCGAACGGCCCCCAGAAACTGCGCGCGATATAGCGGAAAAAGACCTTAGTCCTCATTTGGAATAAAGCCTCCGCTTCCAGAGCCAGAGCCCGGCGCCGCCGGCCAGCAGAGACGGGGCGAAGATGGCCCACGGGAACAGCGCGGGGTATTTCCGGGAAAACACCATGCCGCTGACGGTGAGGCCGTAGTAGAAGAAGATGATGAGCAGGCTCAGGCCGAAACCGGCCGAGCGGCCGCGCTTGTCGAGCGCCACGCCCAGCGGCGCGCCGATGAGGAAGAAGACCAGCGGCGCCAGCGCCAGCGCGAAACGCGAAGCCGCCTCTATGCGGAACTTGGCGGCGATCTGCGGGTCCGCGATGCCTTCGCGGAGCCTGGCCAGCAGGCCCGGGGTGGAGATCTCCCGGTGGTTGAGCTTGCGGCCCGCGGAGTTCTCGGAGAAGAAAGGCAGCAGCGTCTTGTAAGAGGAGAACCTGCCGTAAAGCAATTTTTCCGGGTCGCGGCAGTCCGTCTGGCTGAACTCCCCCTCGGCGAGCTCCAGTTCCAGGCCGCTCTCGCCGGCCTTGCGGAAGCTGCCGGACGCGGCGTTGAGCTTATTGATGAAAGCCGGCGTCTCCCCCTTGTTGATCCTGCGCAGCAGTTTGACGCCGGACATCTCCCCGGACAGGTTGTTCACTTTGTCGGCGTAAAGCGTCCATTCCGCCAGCTGCTGGAAGGTGCGGGGCTTGAGCTCTATCTTGGTGACCTTGTTTATCATCGAGATGGCGTAGTCGGTGGAGCGCTTGAGCGACTTGGGCCCCAGCCAGTTGTTGACGGCCAGCAGCAGCAGGGAGGCCAGCAGGGCCGACAGGAAGACGTAGGAGAAGATCTCGAAGAAGGAGAAGCCGCCGGCCCGCAGGGCCAGGATCTCGCCGTCCTGGGACATCTGCCCCAGGGAGAGCAGCATGGCCAGCAGGAAGGCCAGCGGCAGCGAGGTGGCCAGGACGTTGGGCAGCAGGTAGAGGATGCTCTTGGCCAGGAAGTAGAAAGAGAAGCCCGCCAGCACGCCCTGGTTGACCAGCTGCACGAAATTCAGCATCACCAGCAGCGACGCGAAGACGAAAAGGGAAAGCCCCAGGAATTTCGCGAAGATCTTCAGGATGTATAAACGGGCTATAGGCACGGCCATTTATTTATTCTATTATATATCGGCAGTCCCGTAGTAGCCCGAATTGCCGCCGGCGAGCGGCGAACGCGGGCAGTTTTTGCTTGCCCGGAAACCGCGGGCTATCGGCGTTCCGGGCGGCCCGGCCGCCGCGGTCTTAATGAATTTTAAAGTACTACTGCTTCCGCTTTTTATAATCCTGAGCTGCGCCCCCCGCGCCGTGGCGGACGATTTCGCCATGCCGGCGCCGGCCGGCGGGCGCTTCCTGCTGCTGGAACGGCAGGACCCGGGCCGGCTGCTCGGGGCCGTGGAAGCCTCCACGGCTCCCGAAAGCGGTGACGCCGACTTCGGCAGCGAGATGCCCTTCTCCTACAGCCCGGACGCCTGGAACGAGGCCCGCGAGGCGGTGGAGACCGGCCGCTTCCGCCGCGAGGAGCTGGTTCCCCGGGTGCAGGTGGCCGTCTCCACTGAAGCGCCCGCGGCCCCGGAGCCGCAGGTGGAGTTCACCGAGTCCGGCACCACCCTCTCCGTCACCGGCCGCAAAGTGATAGCCCTCACCTACAGCGGCAAGAAATTCCTCAACGAGCAGACCACCGTCACCCGCGCCAAATCCCTCAGCCTGTTCGAGATCACGCAGCAGATGCAGGTGCGCATGCAGGGCAAGGTGGGCCAGAAGATCACCGTCAACGTGGACTACGACGACACCAAGGTGGACAAGCAGGACATCTCGGTGGTCTACCAGGGCGACGCCAACGAGGTGGTGCAGAACGTCTCCTTCGGCGACATAGACCTGTCCCTGCCCGCCACCGAGTTCGTCTCTTACAACAAGCAGCTCTTCGGCATCAGGGCCGACCTGAAGACGCAGCGCCTGAAATTCACCTTCGTGGGCTCGCGCACCAAGGGTCTCACCAAGACGCGCCAGTTCACCGGCAACACCCAGTTCCAGGGCGTGGACATCCTCGACACCAACTACCTGCGGCGCAAGTATTACGACGTGACCTTCGGCAACACCGCCCGCCTGCCCATCAGGTCGGGCAGCGAGCGCGTCTATATAGACCAGCAGACACAGGCCCAGGTGGACGGTGTAACAGTCTTCGAGATGACCGGCGACGACCTGGCACTTTCAACCGTCGCATACACTGGGCGATTCCAGTTGATGAGCCCGGGGATAGACTATGTGATGGACTACAGCAAGGGCCTACTGACATTCAGCCGCATGCTGAACCCCCAGGATGTGGTCATCATCGAGTATGTGAACGGCGGCCTGAGCGGAGGAACGTCACTTTCACAGAATCCGTCTCCGGTCTCGCTTACTGCGGGAGGCAGCGGGCGCCCAAAGATAATAAAGACACCCAATGACATACCCCTAATCTCGTCCGACACACTCACCGCTGGTGCTGAGACCTGCTGGAACCGGGAGCTGAAGACCTATTATTCCATAGGCCAGACCAATATCGTGCGCGACAATGGCAGCGGCAATTTCATCCTGCGGGTGCAGGACCTCAACCGAAACCAGGTAAGCGTCCCCGGCTACAATACCGCCCAGAACAACCCCCCGATACAATATCCGGATACGATAGAGGTGGACTTCGAGCAGGGTGTCTTCAATCTTAAGAACCCCTTCCTGGACCCGGACACCTCCGACCCGGACTACCCGCAGGCCGACAAGCAGATCTATTCCGGCGCCCCAAGCTCAAAGCGCATCTTCCGGGTGGAATATTCCTTCCGCCTCAAGACCTTCCTGCTGGAGCCCAACATCGTGCTGCAGTCGGAAGTCATCCGCGTCGACGGAAAGAAGCTGGGGCGCAACGAGGAATACTTCATCGACTACGACTCGGGCTTCATTTCCTTCTATTACCCGGAGCGCATCGGGCAGGATTCCAAGATAGACATCACCTACGAGGTCTCCCCCTTCGGCGGGGTGGGCAACCAGTCGCTGGTGGGCGGGCGCATCTCCTACGATTTCGGCAGCCGCTTCTCGCTGGGCTCCACCGTGCTCTACCAGGGCGGCATCAAGTCCAATTCGGTGCCGCAGGTCACGGACCTCACCAACAGCATGCTGGTCTACGAGGGCGACGCCCAGCTCAAGGGCCTCAACCTCTTCGGCCTGAAGGCCAGCCTGGGCGCCGAGGCCGCGCAGAGCCGCCTGAACCCCAACCTCAACGACTTCGCCCTGGTGGACAACATGGAGGGCGTCAAGCAGGACGATTCCCCGTCGATGGACAAGAACTACTGGTTCATCGCGGCCAACCCGCCGCGGCCTGGCAGCACCCCCGCCGACCCGTTGGCCCTGGACTGGTACAACGAGAACATCCGGGCCCAGGAAATAAACCCTCTCTCCTCCTCGGAAGGCACCCAGCAGGTGCTGGCCGTCAGGTACGACTTTACCGTTTCACCGGAAGTTTCCATAGTCTTCCCGCTGTCGCCCACCGGCCTGGACTTTTCGCAGAAGAACGTGCTGGAACTGGTGGTCTACGGGCCCAGCACCGGCCCGGAGTTTAATATCCACTTGGGCCAGATCAACGAAGATGCGGACAATTCCGGCGGGCAGACCTTCGCCTGCGCCTCGGGCCAGACACTTACCGGCGCCCCCAAGAGCGAGGACCTCAACTGCGACAGCCAGGTCTCCAGCTCCGAAGACCTGGGCTGGCTCTACGACCCGGGCACCGGCAATACCAAGCGCTATGGCGAGAACAACGGCCGCCTGGACTCCCAGGACCTCAACAAGAACGGCCGCCTGGACCCGCAGGATTTCACCGGCGGCAGCTTCGGATATGTGACCAACTCCCAGTTTACTGACACAAAGGACAATAGCGTTAACAATCACCGCATAGCTTTTGCCGACGGGGAATGGCATACGCTATACATACCGTTGCCCATCACCTCCACCGACACCTACAACTGGAACGCCATCAAGCAGGTGCGTATTTCGCTTCAGCAGGGAATCGGCGCGGCCCAGGGCATAGTAAAGTTCGCCCGCATCTCGGCCGTGGGCAATACCTGGAGCGTGCAGTCCTCCACCAGCACCGGCGCGCTGCAGGCCATAGGCGTCAACAACATAGACAACCCCGGTTACCAGCCCATCTACGAGGCCGGCGGCGACGCCACCATAGTGTTCAACAACCTCTACGGCTCCGTCTCCGAACAGAAGCAGAAGAACAACGCCGGGACCCTCACCGAGCAGACGCTGGCCATAGACTACGAGAACATCTACTCCACCTCCACCGTCTACGTCTACCGCAAGTTCGCCACGGCCCTGGACATCTCCCAGCACGCCAAGCTGCGCTTCCTGGTCAAGCACGAAGGCGGCGGCGACGCCGGCGCCGAATTCTACCTGCTGGCCGGCGACCAGAACAACTTCTTCAAGGCCTCCGTGCCCCTTAATTTCAGCGGCTGGCGCCTCATCACCGTGAACCAGGACGACCTCAACAAGGACGGCATCCCGGATATCTGGACTCCCGGCGGCTCCGGCGTGACCGTAACCTCCTCGGGCACGCCCAGCCTGCAGCAGGTGCCGCAGTTCATCGCCGGCATCCAGGCCACCGACGCCAACGGCCACAGCGGCACCGTCTATTTCAACGAGCTGCACGTAGCCGAACCCCTGACGCGGGTGGGCAGCGCGCGCAAGGTGGAGGGCGCTTTCGAGGTGCCCGGCTGGTTCAGCTTCGGCGGCAAGCACCGCTTCGTCGACCGCAATTTCCAGACGCCGGTCACGGCCATCGCCAACCAGGACAACGAGTCCCAGAGCGGCTACCTCAACATCACGCGCCTCTCCTTCTTCCCGGTCAACGTCACGGCCTCGCGCCAGATCACCGTGACGCCCAACACCCTGGCCACGGGCGCCAACAACCTGGTCAATTCGCTGCAGCAGGGCCGGGTCAAGAAGTTCGACGGCACCGCCGCCGGCAGCCTGAACGTCCGGGTGCTGCCCAAGATAGGCCTGAACTACACCAAGGGCATGACCGACTACAGCCTGCTCAGCCGCAAGGACGACCGCGACCTGTACTCGGCCAACCTCTCCTATTCCGTGCCCGGCACCCTGCCCATCCTGCCCCGCTCGCTCAACCTGAACTATTCCCTGGGCCGCAACCGGGTCAACTACGACGCCAGCCGCCTGGCCAGCCTGGCCAACCTCTACGACACCGACGAGCGCACCGACGTCTACGGCGCCAAGCTGACCTTCACGCCGTGGAAGGGCTCCTCGCTCAACCCCGGCTACTCGCTGCAGACCGCCAGGGAGGAAAAGGCCCCCCTCTCGGACCCGCTGCGTTCCGAGCGCTACAACAAGTCTTTGCAGCAGACGGCGGACGTCAACGCCAGCCTGCTCTTCGCCCGGTGGTTCAACCCGACGGTGAACTACTCGGTCACCACGCTGGAGAACAACAACCTCAATATCACCACGGTGACGGTGGCGCAGTCCTCGCACGTCTTCACGGCGGGCCAGATCAAGACCGTCAACCGTACCGCGCAGGGCGGGGTGAGCCTGACGCTGAACATGAACGACCTGCTGCCGCGCAACCGGCTGCTGCGCTCGCTGGTGCTCTCCTCCAACTACCAGATCCAGGACGGCGACTCCTGGATCAACGTGGAGAAGGACTATAACAGCCGCTCGCGCCTGTGGCTGCGCGACCCCCTGACCCCCTCGAGCCCCTTCGCGCTGCGCAACTCCATCACCCTGCGCGACACGGTCAGCTCCACGCAGCGCTGGCAGCCGCTGGAAGGCTTCGACCTCAAGGGCAACGCGGCCCCGCTCAAGACCCTGTCGCTGACCAACAACTTCAGCAATTCGGTGCAGCGCTCCGAGGTGACGGGCACCATCTCCCGCAGCGTCAACCGCACCTTCCCGGACATGGTGCTCTCCATCTCGCAGCTGGAAAGCCTGCTGCGGGTGCGCCGCTGGGCGCAGGGCGCCACCATGAACCTTAAGTATTCGCGCAATATCAACGAGGCCAAGACCATCTCCCTGGACACCTCGGGCACCTACGGGGCGGACCTGCGCTTCAAGCTGCTCGCGACGGTGGACACGGCGTTCAGCTACAACCTGCGCATGACCGACAAGAAGGACCTGCGCGTGGACCAGGTCACGCAGCGCACCCGCCACAACGACGCCACGCTGCAGGGCGCCTTCGACTACAAGAAATTCCGCTTCACGCCCAAGGCGGACTACGTCTCCGACGTGACGCGCGGCCCGCTGGGCGTGGTGACGGCCAACACCCGCACCATCACCCCCAGCCTGCTGATAAAGTCCGACTTCCAGCTGCCCAAGGGGCTCAAGCTGCCCTTCATGAAGCAGGCCATCATCTTCACCAACCGCGTCGTCTGGACCACCACGCTGAGCTACGCCATGAAATCCTCGCCCGTCACCATCGCGGAGAACAACCGCCTCTTCAGCCTTAACTCCAGCGCCGATTACGAGGCGGCCAAGAACCTGCGGCTCACCTTCAACGCCGGGCTGCAGCGCTTCTGGCACAAGTACCTCAAGCAGGAGGAGTATATCTCCTACCAGGCCGGCAGCACGCTGACTTTCCAGTTCTAAGCCGCCGGGGAGCGGGGGCCGCAGTTTTTTCGGGGGGACATGAAGCACAGACTGACCAAAGCCGGGAAGTGGCTGCTCAACGCGCTGCTGCCGCGCACCTGCGCGCATTGCGGGCTGGACCTGCATTACCTGGGCGAAGACCCGCTGTGCGGGCCCTGCGCCGGGCGGCTGGAGCCGCTGCCGGGCCTGCATTGCCGCCGCTGCGGCCTGCCGCTGCCCTCGGGCGGGGCCTCCTGCCGGGACTGCCGCGGGGGCAAGGCCCGCGCGCTGGACCTGGCCCGGGCGGCCTTCGTCTTCAACCCGGAAATGCGCTCCCTTATCCACGCCCTGAAATACAAGGCCAGGGAGGACCTGGCCCCGTTCCTGGCGGCCCGCATGGCCGCCGAACTGGAACGCTTTCCCGAGCTGGGGCCGTATAATTTTTGCGCCGGGGTGCCGCTGCACCGCTCCAGGCTGCGCGAGCGCGGCTTCAACCAGGCTGGGCTGCTGGCGGGAGAGCTGGCCGCGCGCGCCAACCTCTTCAACCTCGAGGGCGCCGCGGAGCGCGCCCGCAACACCCCGAGCCAGACCAGCCTTTCCAAGCCGGAGCGGCGGGCCAACGTGGCCGGGGCCTTCAAAGTCTTAAAGCCGGAGCTGGTGAAAGGCAGGAAGGTCCTGCTGATAGACGACGTGGCCACCACCCTGGCCACCCTCGAAGAGCTGGCCGCCGAATTAAAGAAAGCCGGCGCCAAAGCCGTCGCCGCCTTCACGCTGGCACGGGAACCCTGAGCTATCCGGGTGGGACCGGAACGCAAAACCAGGGTCGGGGAAAGTGTCGCTTCGCTCCACCCGCACACCGTGCTCGCCCTTCCCCGTCTCGGCCTCCGCGCTTACGCAAGCGTCGGCCTCCGACAGGGTTTTGCTAACCCGGTCCCACCCTGATAGCGGGAATAAATATATAAGAAAAAAGAAAGGCCGGCGAAATGCCGGCCCTTCCTTTATTAGCTACGGGATCTAGAACTGCACGTCGAAGATGTGGGCGGAGTAGGGGGCCATCTCCTGCAGGCGCAGGCCGCCGGCCAGGTCCTCGGCCTTGAACGAGAAGAACCTGTCGGACAGCTCCTCGAAGATGGCCGTAGTCTCGCCCTCGCACTTGATGGACACGTTGACCACGCCGCAGGAAGGCTCCCCGGAATAGTTCACCACCACCACCTTCAGCGTGCGGCGCTGGGCCCAGCTCCAGGCCAGGATGTTGGCGTTGCTGCGGTTCTCCTTGCTGCACTGGCGGACGTCGAGCAGGGCCCATTCGCCGCCGTGGAAGGCCGGGTGGTCGGTTATCTTGAGCAGCTTGGCGTAGAACTTCTTGACCTCCAGGTCGGGCGCCCTGTCGTAAAGCTCGGTCAGCTGCAGCGGGACGCGCAGCTTGACGCCGTCGAGCTGGTTGTCGTTGTAGAAGCGCAGGCCCTTGATGGTGGAGACCACCACGCCGGCGGCCAGCGCTTTCTGGCGGCCGAAAGCGGCCAGCGAGGGCTGCTCGTCGTGGTTGTCGATGAAGCGCGCGGAGCGCTTCTGGTAAAGTTTCTCGGCGCGCAGGTGGCCGCGCACCTCCTGGGCCCCCTGGAAGCGCAGGCGGTCGTAGGTGCCCTTGTCGTAGGTGTAATCGAAGCCTATCTGCTGCACGCGCCACTCCAGGCCCCAGTACACCTCGGCCAGGAAGGTGAACTGCGGGTGCTTCTCCTTCACCGTCCTGATGGCGCTCTCCCAGAACTCCTCGGCGGGGCGCTTGTAGCCGTTGCGGTTGAGCAGCCAGCCCCAGGTGCCCTCGTGGATCTCGTTCAAGGTCAGCATCACCATGTCGCAGCGCACGCCGTCGGCCATGTCGGCGATGCGCAGGAGCACGGAGAGCATGCGCTCGCGCGTGGCGGGATTGAAATAGTTAAGCTGGGCGCTGTCGGTCCAGGCGGGGAAGTTGGGGTCCCTGCCGTAGGCGATGTAGCGCTTCTTCCCCCCCGCCTCGGTTTCGAAGAACCAGTCGGGGTGGGCTTTGAAGTCTTCCTCGGAGCCGTTGATGAAGCAGTCGGGATTCTCCGCGATATAAGGGTTGTCCCTGGAGGTGTGGTTGGACACCAGGTCCACCATCAGCTTCATGCCCATGCCGTTGAGCTTTTCCTTGAGGGCCTTCAGCTCCCACTCGAAGCCGAGGACCGCGTTCAGGCGGTACCAGTGGATGGAATAGGGCGAAGAGCCCACGGCCTCGGGCCCGAAGCCGGGCGGCAGGCTCTTTAGCTCCTCGAGGAGGGCCTTGTCCTCGCGCGCTATCCTTTCGGACTCGGGGCTGGGCTCCCAGACCCCCAGCAGCCAGATGATGTCGAAGCCGAGGTGTCGCAGCTCCAGCCACTCGTCGTCCGGCACCGAGGAGAGGGTCATCTCGGGCAGGGAATATTTGGCGCGCAGCTGCTTGAGCCAGAGCCTGGTATTGATTTCAATCAAATGCGGATTTGAACGAAGCACGTTTCCTCTCAGCTTGACCGCGAAAAAATTAAGGAATTCCCCTGAAGAATTATAGCAAAACGCCCGTTTCAGGTCCAAGCCGCGGGCGCTCCGGCGCGTTTCAGGGGCTGGGTTTGAGCCAGTGCAGGGCCAGCCTGTAGGTTATCACCCCGAAGATGATGATCAGCAGGATCCCGGAGATGACCACCCGCCAGGCCCCCGAAGAGGTTTTGCGGGCGGGCAGGTCGGCGGCGTCCATGATCTCATAGATCCACCACTTGGAACCGCCCACGTTGGAGACCGAAACCAGCAGGGTGCGGCCGCGGAAATAAACCTCGCTGGAAAAATTCTGGGATTCCCGCTCGGCGGCCACCGCGAGCATCTTGGCGACTTCGGCCGGGGCCCGCAGGCCCGGCTTCATGATGGACATACTCATGGAATCGGCTATCACCTGGCCGCCCATGTCCACCAGGCCGAAATTGCCGAAGGAATTGCGCCCCATCATGCGCACCACTTCCCCGAGGTAGGCCAGGCTCAGCCGGCCGGCCAGGTAATAGGCCGGGGCGCCGTTCTTGAGGACCGGCTCGGCCAGGAACAGGGCCGGGGGCGTATAATCCCCGTACTCCACCGCCCCGGCGGGGGACCTGCTCTTTTTCGCCTCGGCGAAAACCTGGCTGGAGGCGTAATCCAGCCTGGCGCGCCCGCTTTTCTCCGCCGAAAAGCGCGCCAGCTCGGAGCCCGACGGCCCCAGCAGGGCCAGCTCGGAATAGATGAAGGGGTTTTCCTTGACCTTGGCGGACAGGTCCTGCTTGAGGGCCTCGGCGCCGGAGGAGGCCCGGGAGCCGGCCAGCCGCGTCAGGTTGTAATTGAGGTTGAGCACGTCGGAGATTATCCCGGCCCCCGTCATGGTGCGCAGCTCCAGGTAGCGCAGGGTGTCTTTTTTCTGCAGCTCGGCCTCGCCGGAGATGAAATGCCCGCTCAGGATGAGGAAGGGCAGGAGGAAAAGCCCCGTCGCCGCCGCTATGAATTTGTATTTATTGTTGCCGTTCATTTAGCCTGCCTTTCCTTCGATTTTTGCATACGCTCAATGGCCTCGCTCTTTGCGCGGGCCCAGTCGTTCAGCCTGGCCTCGAACCAGGCCAGGAGCTCCTGGAAACCCAGCCCGGCCAGCGCGCAGAGCGCCCACAGGGCCCACAGGTAATACTTCAATTCTATCCCCCCGGTAGCCGGCACCTGCTTGATGGCCGCCAGCGGCAGCACGGGGAGCAGGGCCGCGGCCAGCAGGGCGAGGAGGCGGGGCTTCTTCACCACGAAAGCCCCGTAGACGCCAAGGAAGACCAGCACCAGCAGGAACTTGTAGTAGAGGGTGCGCGGCAATTCGTAGGCCAGGCTGCGCCCCAGGCCGCTGAAGAAGTCCTGCATGGCGCCGGCCGGCCCATTGCGCAGCAGGAAAGCCCCCGCGCCCAGCGGAGCCTGCGGCCTGACAGGGCCCGGCTCGTAACCGAAAGCGTCTATGTTCGCCCAGCGGCGCAGGCTGAGCTCCTGCGCGTAAAAAAAACCGCCGTACTGTACCTTCTGGTAAACCGCGTAGGGCAGGGCCAGCAGCAGGGCCAGCCCCAGCGAAAGGGCGGCCTCTTTCAGCGGGAAAGCGCGCCGCCTGACGGCCCAGGCCAGGGCCGCCACTATCAGCAGGACCCAGGCCGCGTCCAGCCGGCTCAGGCAGGCCAGCCCGCCGTAAAGCCCGGCCAGCAACGCGTGCCTGCGCCCGCCCGCGGGACTGTCGAAATAGTGCCAGAACAGCAGCAGGAAGAACAGGGCGTAGAGGTGGGAAGCCCCCTGCATGGCGTAATAGCCCATGTAGGGGTTGGCCGCCAGGAAAAGGGCGGCCATGGCCGAAGCCACCCCGCCCAGGGCGCTGCCCAATACGAAGATGGTAGTTCCAAAAACCGCGGCGAAGGCGGCCAGGCCGCCGGCCCTGACCAGCACGTCGGGGTCGGCGCCAGTGAGCATGGAAAGTTTCAGGACCGCCACCGGCACCGGCTCGGAGAGGCCGGAGGCGTAAAAGAAGGAGGAGTTAACTGCCATCAGGGAGCGCGAGGCGGCCTCGCGCAGCGGCTCGGCCCTGTAAACCTTCCAGCAGACGGCCAGGTTCCACACCAGGGCCGCCGCTCCCAGCGCCAGGACCAGGCCGCGCATGGCGCGGTTCAGGTCGACGCCTGCAAGGTAAGTCTGGAGGTCTTTCATTGTTAGCCTTCCCCGTAAATAGTAGTATATAAAAAACCTATGAGAGAAATAACGCTTGAATTTAAAAAAATAGTGGGCGAAGGCAAGGCCCTGGGCCGCAGCGAGGGCAAGGTGGTCTTCTG
>Ga0075012_10002824_pt1 | contig 16841 bp, 19 predicted proteins | sample All_14_2_FD_71474 | JGI IMG/M metagenome (GOLD analysis project Ga0075012, IMG submission 71474) | Freshwater microbial communities in response to fracking from Pennsylvania, USA - Allegheny Zone_MetaG_DW_15 | ecosystem: Environmental > Aquatic > Deep subsurface > Groundwater > Drilled... | reverse complement strand
TCTGTCCGTGCGCTGAATGCACTGGGCATGAAGATCACCGCGATTTCCGACGTGACGCCGGTGCCGCACAACGGCTGCCGTCCGCCCAAGAAGCGCCGCATCTAAGGAGAAAGACAAGTGGCTCGTAATCTCGATCCGAAATGCCGTCAGTGCCGCCGCGAAGGCGAAAAGCTGTTCCTGAAGGGCGAAAAGTGTTTTACCGACAAGTGTGCCATCGAGCGTCGCTCGTACGCACCGGGTCAGCATGGCCAGAAGTCTGGCGCCCGTCTCTCCGACTACGGCGTCCACCTGCGTGCCAAGCAGAAGATCCGTCGCGTTTATGGCGTTCTTGAAGGCCAGTTCCGTCGCACCTTTGCCGAAGCTGACCGCCGCAAGGGCCAGACCGGTGAAAACCTGCTGCAGTTGCTGGAAGCCCGCCTGGACTCCGTCGCCTACCGCATGGGTTTTGGTGCTTCGCGCACTGAATCCCGTCAGATCGTCCGTCACAACGGCGTTCTGGTTAACGGCAAGCGCGTGAATATTCCTTCCTACCTCGTCAAGCCGGGTGATGTTGTCCAGCTGACCGATCGTTCCCGCGCTTCCCTGCGTTGCAAGGCCGCTCTCGAAGCTGCCGAAGCACGTGGCTTCCCGGAATGGATTTCCGTCGATGTCAAGGAAGGCAAGGGCACGTTCAAGGCCATGCCGCAGCGCTCGGAGCTGCCGGCAACCCTGAACGAAGGTCTGGTCATCGAACTTTATTCGAAGTAACCCGCAAGCAGAGGAATCAAGCCCATGCAGAGCAGTGGACTTCTTAAGCCCCGCATCATCGACGTGCAGAGTGTTTCGCCGGTCGAAGCCAAGGTTGTCATGGAGCCGTTTGAACGCGGTTTCGGGCATACCCTCGGCAACGCCCTGCGTCGCATCCTGCTGTCCTCGATGCCTGGCTACGCACCGACGGAAGTGTCGATCGACGGCGTGTTGCATGAATATTCGACTATCGACGGTGTTCAGGAAGATGTCGTTGACATCCTTTTGAACCTCAAGGGAATCGTCTTCAAGCTGCATAACCGTGAAGTCGTCACCCTGAAGCTGGCCAAGGAAGGCGAGGGCGTGATCCGTGCTGGCGATATCGAGTTGCCGCACGACGTCGAAATCATCAATCCGGAGCACGTCATTGCCCACCTTTCCACCGCCGGCAAGCTGTCGATGGAAATCAAGGTCGAAAAGGGCCGTGGCTATGTTCCCGGTAACGTGCGCAATCTCGGCGATGCCAAAACCATTGGTCAGCTCGTGCTGGACGCCTCGTTCAGCCCGGTTCGTCGCGTTGCCTACTCGGTCGAGAATGCCCGGGTCGAACAGCGTACCGATCTGGACAAGCTGATTGTCGATATTGAAACCAATGGCGTTGTCGAGCCGGAAGAGGCGATCCGTTACGCAGCCCGCGTACTGATCGAGCAACTGTCGGTCTTCGCTGACCTGGAAGGTACGGCACCCGTTGCCGAGGCTTCCAAGCCGGCTCAGGTCGACCCGGTGCTGCTTCGTCCGGTCGATGATCTCGAACTGACGGTTCGTTCTGCGAACTGCCTCAAGGCCGAGAACATCTACTACATCGGCGACCTGATCCAGCGCACCGAAAATGAGCTGCTGAAGACGCCGAATCTGGGTCGCAAGTCGCTCAACGAAATCAAGGAAGTTCTTGCCGCGCGTGGTCTCACGCTGGGCATGAAACTGGAAAACTGGCCGCCCGCCGGTCTGGAGAAGGCGTAAGCCTTTTCCCGATCCGGGCAGTCAAGGGACGCCTGCAGAACATAGAAAGGATTAACCATGCGTCACCGCAATGGACTTCGCAAACTGAACCGTACCACCAGCCATCGCTTGGCGATGCTGCGCAACATGACCGTTTCCCTGCTCCGTCACGAGGCCATCAAGACCACGTTGCCGAAGGCCAAGGAACTGCGTCGTGTCGTCGAGCCGATGATCACGCTTGGCAAGAACCCGTCGCTGGCCAACAAGCGCCTGGCGTTCGATCGCCTGCGTGACCGCGAGATCGTCGTCAAGCTGTTTGCTGAAATCGGCCCGCGCTATGCAACCCGTCCGGGTGGCTACCTGCGCATCCTGAAGTGCGGTTTCCGCGTTGGCGACAACGCACCGATGGCTTTCGTCGAGTTGCTCGATCGCCCGGAACCCACCGAAGCGGTTGAAATTGCCGACGAAGCTGCCGAGTAATCGACGCTTCATCAAAAAAGGCCGGGTTTCCGGCCTTTTTTTCGTCTGTCACATCTGATCAGTTTCGCTCATGGGCAGTCGATGATCATCAGCGAAACGTCGTCAGCCGCCGGAATTTCACCAAGATGTGCGGCGAGTGCGTCCTCGAGTGCAGCGAATCGATTCGCTGGCAGGGTGTCGGCGATCGCTGCCAGCACCCCTGCCGATCCGAATTGCACCCCCTCTGCATTGGCGGCTTCCAGCAAGCCATCGGAGTACATGAGAAGCTGGCTGTCTGTGGTCCACCTGAAGCAGCGCGGCTTGATCTCGATCTGGTCGCTGTCGAGGATGCCTAGCGCCAGATTCTCCGAGGCGAAGCGGTCGGTCGGGTAGCCCTGGGCGTTGATCAGGTAGGCTTCCGGTGTTCCGCCAATCCAGATTTCACCTGACAGGTTGATTTCATCCAAGCAAACAACGGTTGCTGCGACAAAACGGCCAACCGGCATCGATTCCCGCAATTGCTGATTCATTTCAATGATCAGTTCGCGGATGGTGCGATTCAGGCGTGTCATCCGGTAGAACAATGCCAGTACCGGTAGAACACTGATTGCTGCTGGTAGGCCATGTCCGGTTGCGTCGGCGAGCAAGGCATAAAATCGGCCTTCCGGCGAGCGCGAGGCGGCGACGATGTCGCCGCTGAAGTTCTCTGTTGCCGTCACCTTGTAGCGAAGGCGCGGATCGCGCAGGCCGGGGCGGTGCAGCAGTTTTTCCATCAGCCGTATGGCCAGTTGTTGCTCATTCTGGCTGTGATCGAAATACGCTTGCAGCAAGGTCGCATTCTGTTGGAGCTGGATTTCCGAGCGCTTGCGTTCCGAGATGTCACGGATGACTCCAACGAACAGTCGCTCCTGGTCAATGCATACCTCGGATACGCCAATCTCGACCGGAAACTGCTGGCCATCCCGCCGGACAGCTATGCCCTCGCGGTCGCGTCCCTTGAATGTCGCAAGCTTGCAACTGCTCCCGTTCCTGCCTTCCGCATCGCTACCGGTGAAGATTTCCGGCAGCAACTGGGTCACGGGCTGGCCGATCATCTCCCTGGATGGTCGGCCGAAAATACGCTCCGTAGCCTGGTTGACCGTAAGAATCTGGCCGTTGGTGTCGGCGGTGACGATTGCATCGAGGACGTTGTCCGAAATTGCCCGCAATCTTTCCAGGGCGACCGCTGCACTCTGCTGCATGGTCAGGGAGCGCTGCATCGAGCGCAGCTTGGCTTCGAGGACGACGAAATTGATTGGTTTGGTCAGGTAGTCGTCGGCGCCGGCTTCGAGTCCTTCGACCAGGTTTTCGTCGCGATTCAGTGCCGACAGGAAGATGATGGGCACCCACTTGTCGCGACAGGCCGCCTTGATCCGCCGTGCCGCCTCGAAACCATCCATGACCGGCATCATGATGTCGAGCAGGACCAGATCCGGCTGCATCTGCTCGAAGCGCTGCACGGCCTGCTCGCCGTTCTCGGCGAGGATGACATCGTGCCCGAGTTTTTTCAGGAAGACCTGCAATATGTGCAGGTTGGTGCGGTTGTCATCTACCGCGAGAACGCTCATCTTGTCGAATGCGGTGTTCATCGTTACTGGCCTGTTTCTGTCGGGAAGCCAATCATCACGAGAGCGGTCTCTGCACTGATGTTGCAACGGAAAGGATCTGCTCCCGGAACGGCATCATCCTACCACGGCGGCAATGGCTTGCCCGCGCTCGTCCTGAATTTCACGTTGCTGGAGGAACCACATCCTGGCGTATTCGCCATCATTCGCCAACAGCGCCGCGTGGGTGCCACTTTCGACGATGCTGCCGTCGCTGATGACCAGGATGCAGTCGGCGTTCATGACCGTGGATAGCCGGTGAGCGATGGTCAGCGTGGTGCGTCCGCGCGCTGCCAGTTCAAGCTCGCGCTGGATGGCGCGCTCGGTCGCTGAATCCAGTGCCGAGGTGGCTTCGTCGAAAATCAGTATCGGCGGATTTTTCAGCAGCGCACGGGCAATGGCGACACGCTGTTTTTCGCCGCCGGAAAGTTTCAGCCCGCGCTCGCCAACGCGCGTTTCGTATTTGTCCGGCAGTGACTCGATGAAATCATGCAGGCTGGCCGCGCGGGCTGCTGCCAGAACTTCCTCGAGGCTGGCCTCGGGGCGGCCGTAACGGATGTTGTAGAGAATCGAGTCGTTGAACAACACGGTGTCCTGCGGCACGATGCCGATGGCCGAACGCAGGCTGTGCTGGGTCAGTTGCCGCAGATCGTGGCCGTTGATCCGGATGGCGCCGCCGGTGGCATCGTAGAAGCGGTAGAGCAGGCGCGACAGCGTGGATTTCCCGGCGCCGGAATGACCGACGACGGCCAGTGTGTGACCGGCCGGGATCGTGAAACTGACATGGCGGAGAATCTGCCGATTTGGCTCGTAACCGAAGTCGACCGCAGCAAACTCGATCGCCATGGCGCGTTCGGCGGGCAGGTCGTGGGCGTCGGCGGCATCGGCAATCTCGCGGTTTTCCTTGAGCAGACCGAACATGCGTTCGATATCGGTCAGTGCCTGGCGGATTTCGCGATAGACGATGCCGAGAAAGTTGAGGGGCATGTAGAGCTGAATCAGGAAGGCATTGACCAGTACCAGATCGCCAATCGTCATCGTGCCTTCGACGACGCCGTGGGCGGCACGCCACATCATCGCCGTCACGCCCAGGGCAATGATGGCTTGCTGGCCGAGGTTGAGGAAGGCCAGCGTTGTCTGGCTGCGCGTGCTGGCGTCCTCCAGCTTCAGCAGTTGCTCGTCGTAGCGCCGTGCTTCCCAGGCCTCGTTGTTGAAATACTTGACCGTTTCGTAGTTGAGCAGGCTGTCCACCGCACGCGTATTGGCCGCCGAGTCGTTTTCGTTGACAGCACGCCGGATGGCAATGCGCCAGTTGCTGACCTTGACGGTAAACACCACGTAGGCGAGCAACGAAGCAGCGGTGATCAGCACGAAACCGATGTCGTACTGAACGAAGAGGATGACGAGGACCAGGGTGATTTCGATCAGTGTCGGCAGGATCGAATACAGCGTGTAGGAAATCAGGCTGGAGATTGAACGCGTGCCGCGCTCGACATCGCGCGAGATGCCGCCGGTCTGGCGCTCCAGGTGGAAGCGCAGCGACAGCGCATGGAGATGGCGAAAGACCTCCAGCGCCACCTGCCGGATGGCGCGCTGGGTCACCCGGGCAAACAGGATCTCGCGCAATTCCGTGAACAGCGAGTTGGAAAACCGCAGCGCACCGTACAGCGCCAGCAGCAGTACCGGCAGCGCCAGTACTTCGCCGGACATGCCGTCGATCATGTCCTTGAAGACGAGCGGGACGCCGACGTTGGCCAGCTTGGCGGTAATCAGGCAGAGCAACGCAGCGACGACGCGGAAGCGATACTGCCAGAGGTAGGGGAAGAGCGTGCGCAAGGTTTGCCAGACGTGGGTTTCCGGCAGCGGCTGGCCGGCCGGTGGCTTGGGTGACGCGGTGGCGCGACGCATGGTGGCAGAAAATCCTTGATGGGAAAGCGCGAGTATATGAAATGCGCCGGGTTTCCGGGAGAATCGTGGCTGTTATCTCTTGAAGGAAGTCGCATGCAGTCCGAACCTGTCCAGTTGCCCGAACGCCAACCCGCACTGCGCGTCGTACCCATGCCTGCCGACCTGAATCAGAACGGCGATGTTTTCGGCGGCTGGGTCATGGCTCAGGTCGATGTGGCCGGGGCCATACCCGCGATGCGGCGTGCGCGTGGCCGGGTTGCCACTGTTTCGGTGAACTCGTTCCAGTTCCGGCAGGCCATTTCCGTCGGTGATATCGTCAGCTTCTACGCCGAGATCGTCCATGTCGGCAGAACCTCGATCACCGTCTGTGTAGAGGTTTTTGCCGAACGCAATCACGCAGATCCGATCACCGTCCGGGTTACCCAGGCCGAGCTGACCTATGTGGCCATAAACGAATCCGGCGGCAAGCGTGAAGTCCCCGCCGAAAAATGAGCAAAATGGAATAAAATCGCGCGGTTAAATAATTCGGAAGCCTTCGAGGAACGAAGCAATGATCAAGACCACTATGCGTACCCTGCCCGCCCTGATGCTGCTGGCTTTTTCCGGCTTGGCGTCGGCTGCCGGTTTCCAGTCCCTGGAACAGAATGCCAGCGGGCTCGGGGTTGCCTACGCAGGCTCGGCAGCGATTGCCGATAATGCCAGCACCGTGTTTTACAACCCGGCCGGCATGACGCAGCTCGGCGGCTTCCATTTTTCTGCCGGGGTTGTCGGCGTCAGTGAAAGCCATGAATTCCGCCGCGCTGGCGGGGGCTCGTCCGGTGGCGATGCAGGCGAAAACTACGCGCTGCCGAATGCCTACCTGACCTGGCAGGTGACGTCGAATTTCAGCGCCGGCATTGGCATCTCGCGGCCCGCCATGCTTGATAACGAGTACGACGCCGGTTGGCTGGGTGCTGCTAGGGGTGTCAAGTCGGAGATCACGACGGTTAACATCAATCCGTCTGTTGCCTACAAACTGAATGAAATGGTCTCCCTCGGTATGGGGCTTAACTACCAGACGATGGATGTTCGTCTGACCAATGCCGCGTCCTCCTACAATGCCGACGATTCTGCGCTGGGTTGGAACGTCGGCGCGTTGTTTAAGCTCTCACCGGCGATGCGCGTGGGCGTTGCCTATCGTTCGAAGATCGATCACGACCTGTCAGGGCGACTTAATGGTGTCCCGGCGCGCGCTGACATCGATACGCCGGCTGCCGCTACCTTGTCGGTCTGGCAACAGGTTTCTGACCGCTGGGAAGCGATGGGCGATCTTTCGTATACACGCTGGAGTTCGGTCGACGGCTTCAACCTGGATAATTCCTGGCGAATTGCCTGGGGTGCTGCCTACAAATATTCCGACCAGGCCAAACTGAAGTTCGGCATTGCTTACGACCGTTCGCCGGTAGGTGACAGCAAGCGGACTGTCCGTTTGCCGGATAACGACCGCCTTTGGCTGTCACTTGGCGGGCAGTGGAAGTTCGGTCGTGCCAGCGTCATCGATGCCGGTTATGCCTATCGCTACATGCGCGACGCGAAAATTGCCGACGGCGCAGCGGTCGGCAAGTACGACAGCGGTGCTCACGTGGTCGGCGTCCAGTACTCCGTCGGGTTCTAAGGGGTCGTGTTCGGAGCCGGCTTGCCCTCGCTTGAAATCGCCGGTCTGACAATCGGCGTTCGCGAGGGTGTGCTTGCGCTGATTTTTTTCGTCGCGCTGTATATCGGCCTGGTGCTGTTCCGGATGCGGCGCCTGACCGGCCAGCCGCGATCAGCTGGGGATCGTGAGCCTCCCCTTGTCGGTGCAGCAAACCAGGATGCTGCGGCAACCTCGCCGGAGCCAGTGGTTTCGCATTCCGATGACGAAGATGCCGCTGCCTTTCAAATGACCTCGTCGCGGATGGCCAATGAGCTGATGAATGACGGTCTGGAACGCGAACTTGCACAATTACGCAATGAAGTGGACATCATGCGTGGGGAATTGGCGGCACTGCGTGAGGACATGCTCCAGGAAATGGCGCACCTGCGGGCGACGCAAACTGTTTCGCCGATCTATGGTGATGCGATGCAGATGGCTACGGCAGGGTACGATGCTGCAATGATTGCTGAGCGCTGCGGGATTGCCCGTGCAGAAGCCGAGCTTGTTGTAGCGTTGGCACGCAGTCAGGTTCAGTGAGGATGACGATGCCGGAAAAGACCGAAACAACGGATGTGAGCCCCGATCTGCGCAATCAGCTGGCCAAGCGCCTGGCGGTGGCGGGTGGTCTGGTGGCCATCCTGCTCGGCATGCTGGCGGTTTTCGATCATTTCTCTCAGCCGGCTGATGAACGGGAACTGCAGGTCTTTACCCAACCGGTTCCCGTTGCTCCGAAAAAAATGGTGACGCAACCGGTAACGCCGGCGGAGATTGTGCCAGAGCCGACGGCAGAACCGCTCGAGACAGCGGCCGTGGCGCCTGTTGCTGAAGCTGAAACGCCGCCACCTCCGGTGGTTGCAGCAGAGCCGGCGGTAGAACCCGCCCGGGTGCCCGCGGCCACAAACCGGCCAGCAGCACGCACTGCAATCCCGGTGAAAGAGCCCGCTGTTGTCCCGGAAATGACTTCTGCACCGCCCATTGCCCCGACGCCAGTCGATCAGCCCAGCCGCAAACCGGCACCGCCGACAGCTCGGGTGATCGAGTCCGTTCCTGCTTCGTCTCCCGCGCCGCTTGCTCCCGTCACGCCGGCCGGTGCGCCGCGGCTGTTCTCGGGCTTCGTGCTGCAGGCGGGGGTTTTTACCAGTGCCCAGCGTGCCGAGGAATTGCATGCCAAGCTGATGCTGAGCGGCGTACCGTCGCAGATTGAAACCCGCGTCCAGGTCGGGCCGTTCAGGACGCGTAAGGAAGCCATGGCAGCGCAGGCCCAGCTGCAGGAACTCGGTATCGATACCATCCTGGTGGCACCGAAAAGCGCCCGTTAAGCGCTTTTTTGCAAGCGGCGGGCAAAGACCTTCATTTCCTTGGCCGCCTGGATGTCGCCCCTGGCTTCGGCAACGGCGATGCCTGCCTCATAGGCGTGCACTGCGCCAGCAGCGTCGCCGCTCTCGGCCAAGGCCTTGCCCAGCGCCTTCCATGCCGCCGAATACTGCGGATCGCGGTCAACCGCCGCACGGAAACAATTTGCCGCCTGCTGCGGCGCCGCCGCCTTCAGGTACTCATTGCCCAGCGAGAAGCGGAGCAGGGCGCCGTCGCGCGGGCCGTCGATCATTTTTTCCAGGGATTCGATACGCGGGTTCATGGGGGCTCGGGTCTAAAATAGCGGCTTTCGCCAATCATCAGAAGGAATTCCACATGGCCAAGACCATCATCGCCACGCCGAACGCACCGGCCGCCATCGGTACCTATTCGCAAGCCGTGCGCGTCGGCGATACCGTCTACCTGTCCGGGCAGATCGGTCTCGATCCGGCGACCATGCAGATGGTAGACGGTATCGACGCGCAAATCGTTCGCGTCTTCGAAAATCTCAAGGCGGTTGCCGAGGCTGCCGGCGGCTCGCTGGCCGACGTGGTCAAGCTCAATGTCTTCCTCACCGACCTCGGCAACTTCGCCAGGGTCAACGAAACGATGGCGCGCTACTTCAGCGAGCCGTTCCCGGCGCGTGCCGCCGTCGGCGTCAAGGAGCTGCCGCGCGGCGCGCTGGTCGAGGCCGACGCGGTGATGTTCCTCGGCTGATCGCCGGATGTCGCTGGCGCCGATCCGCGCCTCCGACGCGCTGAAGAAAAAGCTGGCCAAGCTCGGTCTCCATACGGAGGCCGATCTGCTGGTGCATCTGCCGCTGCGCTACGAGGACGAAACGCGCATCACCGAACTCGCCCGTGCCTTTACCGGCGAGGCGGTGCAACTCGAACTGCGCGTGCTGAACAACGAGATCCAGTTCAAGCCGCGCCGGCAGATGGTCGTGCGCGCCTGCGACGACAGTGGCGAGATCACGCTGCGCTTCTTCAGCTTTTATCCGAACCAGCAGGCGGCGCTGAGCGAAGGCTCGCGGGTGCGGGTTTTCGGCGAGGTGCGCGGTGGCTTCTTCGGGCTGGAGATGGTGCATCCGCGCTTTCACAAGATCGCCGAGGGCGATCCGCTGCCGGCGGAAATGACGCCGATTTACCCGTCGACCGCAGGATTGGCCAATTCCGCGCTACAGAAGCTGATCGGCCGGGCGTTGGCCGACGGCGACCTGTCCGAGACGCTGCCTGACGAGATTCGCCAGCGGCTGAAACTGCCCGGTCTGGCGCGCAGCCTGCAGTTCCTGCACCGGCCGCCGCCGGGCACCGACGTCGATACGCTGCACGCGCGCAATCATCCGGCCTGGCGGCGGGTAAAGTTCGACGAGGTGCTCGCCCAGCAACTGTCGCTGCGCCGCGCCTACCTGGCGCGCCGCGAGCAGGGCGCACCGGTGCTGGTGGCGAGGGACGACCTCGGTGCCCGCCTGCTCGACCGCCTGCCCTTCGGCCTGACCGGCGCGCAGTTGCGGGCGATGGCCGAGATCGCCGGCGACCTCGCCCAGCCTTACCCGATGCAGCGCCTGCTGCAGGGCGACGTCGGCGCCGGCAAGACCATCGTCGCCGCGCTGGCCGCTTGCCAGGCGATTTCCGCCGGCTGGCAGGCGGCGTTCATGGCGCCGACCGAAATCCTCGCCGAGCAGCATTACCTGAAACTCAAGGACTGGCTGGAGCCGCTCGGCGTGCGCGTTGCCTGGCTGTCCGGCAGCCTGAAGTCCAAGGCCAAGCGCGAGCAACTGGCGGCGACGGCGGCTGACGCGCAACTGGTGGTCGGCACCCACGCGCTGATCCAGGACGGCGTCGATTTCGCCAGACTGGGCCTGGCCATCGTCGACGAGCAGCACCGCTTCGGCGTCGCCCAGCGCCTGGCGCTACGCAAGAAGGGCAGCAACCCGCACCAGTTGATGATGTCGGCGACGCCGATCCCGCGCACGCTGGCGATGAGCTACTACGCCGACCTCGACGTCACCGTCCTCGACGAACTGCCGCCCGGCCGGACGCCGATCAAAACCCGGCTGGTCGCCGACAACCGCCGTCAGGACGTCGTCGGCTTCGTCAAGAAGCACGTCGAGGAAGGCCGCCAGGCCTACTGGGTGTGCCCGCTGATCGAGGAATCGGAAGCGCTGCAGCTGCAGACGGCGGAAGAAACCTACGCCCAGCTTTCGGTTGATTTGCCGGGGTTGACCGTAGGATTGGTGCACGGCCGGCTGAAGGCCGACGAGAAGCAGGCGGTGATGGCCGCCTTCGCCGCCGGCGACATCGATGTGCTGGTGGCGACGACGGTGATCGAAGTCGGCGTCGATGTGCCGAATGCCAGCCTGATGGTCATCGAGCACGCCGAGCGCTTCGGCCTGTCGCAACTGCACCAGCTGCGCGGCCGGGTCGGCCGCGGCCAGTACGAATCAAGCTGTGTGCTGATCTACGCCGGGCCGCTCGGCGAGATTGCCCGGCAGCGGTTGAAGATCATCTTCGAAAATACCGATGGTTTCGAGATTGCCCGCCAGGACCTGCAGATCCGCGGCCCCGGCGAATTCGTCGGCGCTCGCCAGAGCGGCGTGCCGCTGTTGCGCTATGCCGACCTGGAAATGGACACCGACCTGGTCGACATGGCGCGCGAGGTTGCCGAGGAAATGCTGAGCGAACACGGAGCGCTCGCTGAAAAACACCTGCGGCGCTGGCTCGGTGCCCGCGAGGAATTGCTCAAGTCGTAAACCAGTTCTCGATCAGCGCCGCCACCTGTTCCGGCTGGTCGTGGTGGAGCATGTGGTCGGCCTGGTCGATCCACGCTTCGCGGACGTCGGCGAAGCAGGCGCGGCGGGCTTCCCAGTCGCCGGGGCGGGTGGCGAAATCGCGCACGATCCACGATTGCCGGCCGGCGACCCAGAGCACCGGACAGGTGATTTCGCGCCAGATCGCCATCGACTCCTCCAGACGGAACAGGTTGGGCGACATCGCCTTGTGCCAGCGGTCGCCATTCCAGATGATGCCGTGCCGGTACTCGCCGCCCTTGGTCGTGCCATCGCCGATCCGGGCCAGGTGCCGCGACAGGAAATCGGCGCGCTCCTGCGTCAGGTAGGGATCGGTCTTCATCAGGCGCCGGGCGAAAGCCGGGCGATCCGGATAGACATGCAGGCGCGGCGGATTCTTCAATTCGCCCAGCCAGTGCCGGTAGCGGTCAGCCGCCATGTCCGGGGTGGTCGGCGCAATACCGAAGCCTTCCAGTGAAATCAGCTTTTCGACGCGATCCGGATACAGTCCGGCATACAGCGTGCCGATGATGCCGCCCATGCTGTGCCCGGCCAGCCGAACCTGCCCTTGCGGCGCGTAACGGTCGATGATGGCCAGCATGTCGCCCATGTGTTCGGCGAAGAAATACGGGCGATCCAGCCATTGCGACGGGCCGAAGCCGCGCCAGTCGGGGGCGACGATGTTCCAGTCCTGTTGCAGTTCGTCGACGACGAACTGCCAGGACGCGGAAACATCCATCCAGCCGTGCAGCAGGAACAGCGTTGGCGCCTCGGGATTGCCCCAGCGGCGGATATGCAGGCGGACGCCGGCGTGGTCGAGAAATTCGGAACGGGATGGGCGCATGGACTGACGGAACGGGAATCGGGCCTCGATTTTAAGACCTGCGGGCGGTTTGGTGCATTCCGTGTGCGTCAGCGATTGTGTCATTGGCATATAATCCGCGCCGCATCCATTTTCGTTTCCTTTTCGGGAGTTTTCATGAAACGTCGAGATTTCGTCCTGCTGGCCACGCTGTTTTCAGGCGTCAGTGCCGTCAATGTGGCGCAGGCCCAATTCAACTTTGGCAAGGCGCTGGAAGCCGGCAAAAGCCTGCTGGAATCGGAAACCCTGTCCGATGCCGACCTGCAATCATATTTCGATCAGATGGCAGCCGATTCCGATGCCAAGAATCAACTGGCCGGTGCGAAAGATCCCTACGGCAAGCGCATCGCCAAACTGGCCAAGGGCCTGGACAACTATGACGGAATCAAGCTCGACATCAAGGCCTACCGGACACCGGAAGTGAACGCCTTCGCCATGGCCAATGGCACGATCCGCGTTTATAGCGGACTGATGGACAAATTCACCGACGACGAGATCCGCTACGTGATCGGTCACGAGATCGGGCACGTCAAGGCTGGTCACACCAAGGCCCGGATCCAGACGGCGATGCGCACCAGTGCCTTGCGCAGTGCGCTGGCCTCGACCGGCGGCAAGACTGCCGAACTGGCCGAGTCGCAACTGGGCGATCTGTTCGAGCAGGTGGTCCGTGCCCAGCATTCGCAGGCCAACGAGAACGAGGCCGACGATCTGGCGATGCGGTTCATGAAAACCAAGGGCTATCCATCCATCGCCTGCGTCAGCGCCCTGGAAAAACTCGATGCGCTGGGCGGTGGTGGCGCCTCCTGGCTGTCTACGCATCCCAGCCCGAAAGCTCGCGCCGAGCGCATGCGCACGCAGGTGTGAGGCGAGCGGCGGGCAGCTTCACTCGTCCGCCCAGTAATCGACCGCGTCGGTCTGCCGGCCGACGTGGGCGAAAGTGCGTGCCGCCTTGTCGCCGCCGGGTGCGCTGCCGGCGACGACAAAGAATTTCCCTGAATCGGGATAGATCATCACGTCGGGCGCATGTTGTGTCGACACGCAGAGATAACGCAGCGGAGCGGTGCCATCGTTGACAATCTGGTGGGCGGCTGCCGGGGCGCCACCGGGGAAGCCGAGTACATCACCGGCGCGTACCGCATACTCGGCGTCAGCATGATGCAGCCGGCCGCTGCCGCTCAGGATCAGCACCAGTTCGTCGTTGGCCAGGTGGGCATGGCGCGGCCAGGCCGACTTGCCTATAAACCGTGATCAGCGCGTCAGATAGAAAGAGCCGATGGCTGTGCCGACCAGGCGTTCGGCAACCGACGCCCGGGCTTCGGCCACCGCCAGCCGTCCACCCAGGCGCAGTACCTCGACGGCAACAGCGACCCGCTCGCCGACATGGGCCGGGGCGCAGTAGTGGATGTCGAGCTGAGTGGTCACGAGTAGCGCCGCCGGCCGGCCGCTGCGGTGTGCCAGGCGATAGACGCTCTCCCCGAGGGCGCTGTCGAAGACGCTGGCGAGCACGCCGCCATGCAGGGTGCCTGCGCCGTTGAGGTGGCGCTTGCCGACCTTGAACGACATGTTGGCGTCGCCACCGTCCAGGCGGACCAGAGGATTGCTCGACAGGTGGCGGAAGTTGTCGCATTCGTGCAGCGTGTTCATTGCAGGTCTCCGGTTGCGATGGAAATGGGATAAGGGGCGCCGATGTTGAGTAGCCAGCCTGCCAGACGCAGGCGCCAGCTGGCTGTTGCCGGCCGGAACTCGATGCGCAGTCTGGCGCAGCTGTCAGTATCGAAAGCGCTGACGAGGCGCGGCTTGCCTTCTCCGGGCAGGGCCAGCCGGTGGCCGGCGTCGAGGACGAGATCGGCGCTGTCGCCACTGCTCGTTATCCAGGCGCGGCCCGCTTCCACCGTGAGTGCGGCGATCCGGTGCGGTGACAGCGTGAGCAGTTTGTCCGGGTACAGTTGCAGCTGACAGAACAGCGTGCCGGGTAGCGGAAGGATGGGGCGCTCGGACATGATCTTCTCCTGCGGGTGGCGCTTCACTGGCCTTTGCCGGCTTGACGGAAAGCCGGCAAAGGCTCAGCATCGAAACGCCTTTCGGTTGCAAATTCCGCATGATGGTTTTTTGCCATTTCTTGCGGTCGACCGTAGTTTTTCTTAAAAAACCGGTCGTTTCAAACGCAATGTTTGCATTGAATGGATGCGTAAAAATCATGCGAAAAGACCTGCTCTCGCTGCCGCCGCTGGAACCGCTGCGCGGCTTTGTCGCCGCCGCCCGCCGCTGCAGCATCACACTGGCCGCCGCCGACCTGTGCCTGACCCAGTCGGCAATCAGCCGGCAGATCCAGGTACTGGAAAATGCGCTCGGCGTGCCGCTGTTCGTCCGCAAACACCGCGCCATCGAACTGACCGCAGCCGGCGAGCGCCTGCTCGCTGCCGCGGTTCCCTGGCTGGGCGAATATGGCGAGATCGCCGCCAGCCTGCAGCAGCGAGCCAGCGAGGCCAACACCGTTTCAATCACCGCGAGTATCGGGGTCACCGCATTGTGGTTGTTACCTCGGCTGGGTGAATTTCAGCAGGCCTTTCCTTCGATCGATGTACGCGTCATCGCCGCCAACAAGGCGCTTGACCTGAGTCGATCGGATGTCGATCTGGCCCTCCGCTACCAGATGGCCTCGGCGAGCAGGCATGGTGAGAAACTGCTGTTTCGTGAAACCATCGTCCCTGTCTTGGCGCCGATGCTGTGGCAGAAACTGACAGAAACGGCGGGTAACAATGACGGTCCAACCCTCATCCAGTACGAGGAGAGAAAATTGCCCGGTCTCGAATGGTCTGCCTGGATGCAGGCTTTGGGTCTGCAAGGGAAGTCGTCGCGGACACTTGGCTTCAACCACTATGACCAGGCCATCCAGGCAGCCCTGGCCGGACAGGGCGTTGTCCTCGGGCGCCTGCCCCTGCTCCGCAGTCAATTGGCCGATGGCCGTCTGATGTGCTGGCCGGATGTGCCAGCCTTTGCCAGCCCCTACGGTTATTGGTTGTTACGCAATCCAGGCGCCAGGGGCGAAGCTGTCGATTGCTTTGCTGCCTGGTTGCAGACCCTGGGTGATACTGGCGAGCTTGGTATGAAAATCGACTAACATGTTTCAGGACTGACGGATCAATGAAGGAGATAGCAATGGCAGGCAACATGATCGAAAAATGCAGGCAACAAAGTGGTGACGAGCGATCGTCAGTGGCCGACCTGGCGCCATCACGCCGCCGTTTCCTGTTCGCAGCCGGCGCCGCCACGCTGGTTGTGACCAGCGGTTGTGGTGTCAACGTCCGTCCCGGTCGCCCCGATCCCGTGCGCGCGGAAGTGGACGAACTGGTCAGCGGTCTTGAGCGCGGGCTGCGTAGCGGCGGCTGGATGGCCGTCGAGCGCTATTTTTCCGACGACTACCATAGTACCCTGTCCGGTATTCGGGAGCGCCTCGACGACCGGCGGCACCGCGAGTTTGCGCCAGACTGGCGCTTGCTCGTCAATCGCGTGCTGACTCAGGACAAGCGCGTCAGTGTTTCGCTGAATTGGTCGCACCGCTGGAATGATCTGAAAGGCAAGCCGCAAAAGCGGGACGGGCAAGCCGAGTTGCTCCTGCGCCGCGAGCGCGGCGAACTGCGCATCGTCGATATCCGCGGCAATATGCTCTGAGATGTCAGGGCGTTATGGCTCTGGCCAGATGCGGAAAGGGGCCAGGCTCGATTCCACGGAGTAGTGGCATGGGAAGGTAAATCGAGCCTGGCCCATTTTTCCTTTTGTTTCGATTAAGTCCACACTTGATTACCGTAATTATACCAAGGGGCGCAGTTGCGCCAGGTTAACTGTCGGTAGAATAATGCATAAGATTTTGTTAGCTTAATTATTTCCTTTATTTCTGAAACGTCTACTTCGGCGCCAAACATAATGCCGACTAAACTTCCTTTAGTGTTCACGTATATATCGTCATCGTAGTCAAATACAACCCATCGATATTCTCGTTCGCCTGCCCAGTCCTTGGCTTTTTCAAAGTACAATCTCTCAGCAAATTGTTGCCCATGTGAATACGCATACGCATCATTTCCCCAGTCTTCTAAAACGTCAATGTTTACAGTATATGCAGGGTCAACTTGAACTTCTGGCAATAATCTGTCCAAGTACCTGACTTTTTGCGCGCGGTAAGTTCTTTCTTGCAATTGATTGTGAATAGACTCGGCAAGTTTCTTTTGGTGATAAACCAAACAAACACCTCTATGTCTATCTCCGTACTGAGCCCACATTCTAGGCATGCAAAAACCACGATTAGGCAGGTCAGTTAAGGATTATCTGAACAACCGGCCATTTCCGCGCAGGCTGTCATAAAAAAGATGAAAAACAGGCGATTTTCGACCGATGACCGGGTAATCCAGGGAGTTTTCCCTGCATTTCCCGTTT
>Ga0075012_10002818_pt1 | contig 16868 bp, 11 predicted proteins | sample All_14_2_FD_71474 | JGI IMG/M metagenome (GOLD analysis project Ga0075012, IMG submission 71474) | Freshwater microbial communities in response to fracking from Pennsylvania, USA - Allegheny Zone_MetaG_DW_15 | ecosystem: Environmental > Aquatic > Deep subsurface > Groundwater > Drilled... | reverse complement strand
CAATCACTCATTTAGCAATAAATCGATGTCCTTTATCAGTCGATCCACTTCCTTCTTATTTGTACCATCGTAGTATCCACGGATACGCATTTCTTGATCAACCAACACAAAATTATTGGTGTGTATGAAATCACTTCCAACATCCCCTAAGTTTTGTGATTCAGCTGGTTTTAGAACAAAAAAGGACTTCCGAGCTAATTCATAGAGTTTATCTTTTTCACCTGTTAAGAAGTGCCACTTTTCTGCATCGGCCTTATGTTCGTCAGCATAACGCTTCATTTGCTCAACGGTATCTATTTCAGGATTTACGGTGAAACTCAAAATATTTACTTTATCATTTTCTCTGTATGCCTCATGAACACGTTGCATTTGCTTGTTCATGATTGGACAAATCGTTTGACAAGTGGTAAAAAAATACTCTGCAACAAATATTTTTCCTTTTACATCCTTCTGGGTAATTGTTTTCCCATTTTGATCTAAAAATGAGAAATCACCGATTTTATGTCCATAACCTACCCTCAATAGTTCAGGATCAACCATTTCCTCACTTATATCAATTGGATTAATAACAGGTAGTTTCTTCTTTTCTGAAGGCTTCAAGTATTGGTAACTGATTGTTACACCTACAATGAAAAACACGATTAAAAATAGAATTCTATACATGTAACAAAGTTACTTTTTATTCCAAGTTCAGAAAATGATATTCATCATGATTTTTTAGTTTTACGTATTGCTTTATTATTTCATAACTTAGCTACTTTAAATTAAATAGCTAAAACGAAAATGCTCCAATTTCTCCTGAAGCGCATCTATGTACTACTTGTTCTTTTTATGGGATCAATAGTTTATGGTCAGCAGATAATAGATTCATGTTTTACAAGTACATCAACAGGTACTGGTTTTCCTGCAAGTGCTAATTTAACAAGTTTGAACGGAGATTTAATGCAATGGAACGGGTCTTCTTGGTCAGGAGGCTGGCCTGGTGCCAACATTACCATTGCTCCTCCCGCTGGAGGTAGCGGCTGCAGAGCCATTTGGTGTGGAAGCGGAAGTGTTTGGACAACTGGCGGAGAAGGGTTTGGAATACGTTTGAATGGACCTTTAGTTGCTGGACAGACCTACACCTATAATTTTACAACTGTCAGTCATGGTACAGGAAGCAATGGAAGCTTTAGTCCAATGGTCTACACCAATACTTCTGGATCTGTTGGTGGTGTTTTAGTTGGAAATCTTACTCCAGCAGGTAACACATGGGTTACAAATGCATTTACTTTTACTGCTACTGCTGCTCAAGCAGGTCATACATGGTTAATCATTTTTACTGGTGCTTCTGGTTCTTCTGGTTTCGTAAATAACTTTTGTGCTTCTTGTAACATTCCCCAAACGACGAACTGTAATGTTGATTTAGGTCCAAATTTAAATCTATGTCCAGGACAAACTGCTACACTCAACGCTACAACACCTGGAGCAACATACCTTTGGTCAAATAATACAACCGGACCAACTTTAACAGTAACACAAGCAGGTACTTATTCAGTTGCAATCAATGTAAATGGTTGTACAGATACGGATGCCGTAACTGTCACTTATGGCGTCAATCCTACTGTTAATTTAGGTCCAGACGTTACTTTCTGTTCTCCTCAGACGCTAAACTTAAACGCTACTTTTCCAAATTCAACTTATTTGTGGCAAAATGGCTCAACCGCACCGACTTTCTCAGTTACACAATCTGGAACCTACAGCGTCTCTGTAACAAATAGTTGTGGTACCACAACAGATAATATTGTCGTTAATTATATCACGCCATCTGTTAATTTAGGTCCAGATCTAACAATTTGTCCTGGTCAAACCACCACATTAAACGCAACAACGCCAGGGGCTACCTATTTGTGGTCAGACAACTCCACTGGACCTACCCTAACGGTGAATCAAGCTGGAACATATTCAGTTACGACGACTGTAAGCGGTTGCACTGCTACTGATGCTGTAACGGTAAGTTCCGGAATTACCCCAACGGTGAATTTAGGACCTGACCTCACCCTTTGTTCACCTCAAACGGCAACTTTAGATGCTACGTTTCCGAATTCAACATATTTGTGGCAAAACAATTCAACCTCTCCAACTTTCAATGTCACACAAACTGGAAATTATAGTGTAGCAGTAACAAATAGTTGTGGGACTGTTTCAGATAATATTTTAATCACAATAAATAGCGCACCCGTATTTGATTTAGGCCCTGATTTGACTATATGTGTTGGTCAAACTATCGATTTAGATGCTACCTCGCCAAATGCAACATATCTATGGCAAGACAATTCAACTAATCCAATTTTCACAGCGACACAAGCTGGCAACTACAATGTAATTGCATCGATTGGAAATTGCTCAAGCACGGACGATATTAATATTACGGTTGTTACAACACCTCTTCTTAACCTTGGAAATGATACTGTTTTATGTGAAGGTGAGACATTAACATTAAATGCGACTATGGCGGGAGCGAATTACCTTTGGCAAGATAATTCAACTAATTCTACCTACACAGTGACTCAATCGGGTATCTATTCGGTAGATTTAACAAGTTCTTGCGGTACAGTATCGGATGCTATTCAGGTAGATTTCGTTACTTTACCGATTGTCAATTTAGGAAATGATACTGCTTTTTGTGAAGGTGGAACTTTACTACTAGATGCAACAAATGCCAATTGCTCCTATTTGTGGCAAGATAACTCAAGCTCCCCAACATTTTCAGTTACTCAATCAGGAGCGTATGGAGTTGCAGTTAGTAATTCTGTGGGTTGCACTACAACAGATTTAATAAACGTAATTGTTAATCCGATACCAACGGTTTCTGCAGGAAATGATTTGAGTCTTTGTCAAGGTAATCCTATCACGCTTTCTGGAAGTGGAGCAAGTACCTATTCTTGGAACAATGGAATAACGAATGGAACGCCTTTTTCACCTTCCGTTGGCACTACTACATATACTGTTACCGGAACTACGTTGGCTGGATGTACAGACACGGATGATGTGACAGTTGTAGTAGGAAATTCCCCTACAATTACTTTTACGGCTGATGTTAACACAGGCTGTGCTCCTTTAATAGTGAATTTAACTAATACAACACCCGGTGCAAGTAGTTGTGTGTGGACCTTATCCGATGGGACGATAATAACAGGTTGTGGGACAATTCCTGTTGTATTTGAACAAGGAGGATGTTTTGATGTAACCTTAACTGCTGAATTATCCAGTGGTTGTTATGGTTCAACAACTGAGATTGATTACATCTGTGTTGAAAATCCACCAATTGCCTCTTTTAATACAATTCCTCAACAAGTAACTACTTTGAATCCTTCGGTTTATTTTAATAATAGTTCAACTGGTGCAACAAGTTACTTATGGGATTTTGGTGATAGCACACAATTCTCCACCTTAACGAATCCAGAACACCAATATCCATTTGGCGTTGCGAATAATTATTCTGTGATGTTAATTGCTCTATCACCTTTGGGATGCAGTGATACAGCCTATTCATATATTGAGGTACTAGAAGATTTAATCTATTATGTACCGAATTCGTTTACACCTGATGGGGATATCTTTAACCAAACATTCCAGCCTGTTTTCACATCTGGATTTGATCCATTCAACTATCGTCTACGAATTTTCAATCGATGGGGCGAAATGATTTTTGAATCTGCTGACCCAGAAACTGGGTGGGACGGAAGTTATACTTTAAATGGTAATGTGATACCTTGCCAAAGCGGGGTCTATACGTGGAGTATTGATTTTAAATCACCAAATAACGACGAGAAACAAGTTGTTAATGGTCACGTAAGTCTCCTTCGTTAATCAATTACTACTTGGTTTTGGACGAAAAGGCTTCTTTTTCTTATTAAACGGTTTGCTTTTCGGTTTTGATTGAATAGAGAACTCAGGACCAGCACCTAAATCTTCAGGTAATGGCACTTGTGTGATATCCGCCTCAATTAAACGTTGAATTTGCGCCAATTTACGCATGTCCTTTTCATTCACTAAGGTGATTGCTTCTCCCTTTGTATTTGCACGAGCTGTTCGTCCTACACGATGCACATAATCTTCCGCATCAAAAGGTGTGTCGTAATTAATAACAAGATTAATTTCTTTGATATCAATTCCGCGACTCATTACGTCTGTTGCAACCACAATTCGAATACGCTTCGAACGGAAACCGCGCAAAATTTCTTCTCGTTGTTCTTGATCTAGGTTCGATGAAACTCCTTGTGCTTTGAATCCATTCTTCCGCAAACTATGCACAATTTCATTCACCTTTAACTTCGATGAAGTAAAGATTATGATACTAGTATATTCAGGACGTTCGTCAAGAATCTGTTTAATTAATGGTATTTTCTGGTTGTCAAAAGTCAAATAAACCAATTGCTTTACTCCAGCTGCAGGTTTTGAAATTGACAAGGTTATTTCTTCCGGATCCTTTAAAATGCGTTTCGCCAAATCCCTAATTTTATTGGGCATTGTTGCACTAAACATTAATGTTTGTCGATTTTGAGGAAGATTTGAAATAATTGTCACCAAATCATCGGCGAATCCCATGTCAAGCATTTTATCTGCTTCATCCAATACAAGGTGTTTCACTTTTGAAAAATCCACATAACCTTGTTGAATATGCGATAATAATTTTCCAGGTGTTGCAACAATAATATCGGTACCTTCTGATAATGCTTCTTTTTGAACATCCCAATCCTTACCACTTCCACCACCATAAATTGCTTTAGATCCGACTGAAACAAAATAAGATAATCCTTGAATTTCTTGTTCAATTTGAACAGCTAATTCACGCGTTGGAACAACAATCAACGTATCGATTGAAGAGTCTTCTTTTCCTGTTAATTTATGTAGAATGGGTAAAATAAATGCAGCTGTTTTACCTGTACCTGTTTGAGCACAAGCAATCAAATCTTTGTTCTGAAGGATTTGTGGAATGGCTAATTCTTGAATGGGAGTAGCATTTACAAATCCCATATGGTCAATTGCCTCTAACAACTGTTCGTTGAGGTTTAATTCTTTAAATGTCATATTGGCTGTTAAATTACAAAAAAAAGGCGAGTCCTAAATAGAACTCGCCAATAACGATCTTGAAACAAGCAGACTAACCTGCGTAACTTCTTTTTGCCCAGTTACTGCAAGCCTTTTTTCTTCTCTTGTTCATGCGTTTGTTTTTACGTTGTTTCTTCTTGTCAATTTGCGAAGAAATTGTGGTTTCAGTTGAGGTAGAAAAATCTACTGCCGAAACAGACAAGCTCTTAGCAGAAAGCGTAAGGGAAGAAAAGACAACGATTAAAGCAACTAATAATTTCATGAAAATAGAATTTGGTTGTGGGTGCAAAACTATGTAAATCAGAACGTTTCTACAAATAAAAGTTACAGTCAATGCGTGAATTTCTTAACATGACTTTGTTTAGTGCTCAATCAAAACATTTTTCTGACCTTCGCGTTTGAAAAGTATGGACAAACTCGAACAGATTGGCTTAGAAGTGTTAAACACCTCTTTACTCGAATGGATAGCTGTTCTTTCCAGTATATTTTACATCGTTTTTATTGCTCGAAAGAACGGTGTGGCTTGGTTTTTTGCACTTGTTGGCTCAAGCATTTACGTTTACCTCTGCTTTATCAACCAGTTCTATTTGGAAACAATTCTTCAACTTTTTTATGTCAGCATGGCAATCATTGGTTGGTTGCTGTGGAATAAAAAACAAGAAAATCCTTTCAGAATTATTCAGTGGAAAGGGAGACAGCATCTGGTGAATATCTTAATTAGCAGCATCGTTACCTTACTACTAGGAAATTTCTTTGAAGTTTACACTGACCAAGCACTTCCGTATTTAGATGCTTTTACCACTGTTTTTAGCATATCTGCAACGTTTATGGTTGCATACAAAGTACTTGAAAATTGGTTATATTGGATTGTTATTGATGTCGTTTCAATGCCTTTATATGCTTATCGCGACTTAAATTTAACAGTTGTCCTTTTTGGAATTTATACAATTGTTGCCATTGTTGGTTATGTGCGCTGGAGAAGAACCTTTAAATTGCAAGCACAATGATTCGAATTGCGATTACTGGACCAGAATCCTCTGGGAAAACCACCTTGGCAGAGCAACTAGCTCTTCAAACGCATGGTACTTGGATTCCAGAATACGCAAGAGAATTTCTTGAACGACTGAATAGACCATATACCCAAAATGATCTTGATATAATTGCTAAAGGTCAACTAGAAGCATGGAAAAATGCACCAGTTTCCACCCTTCAGTTCTGTGACACCGACATGTTGGTGATGAAAGTGTGGTCTGATTTTAAATTTGGCACTTGTAGCTCTTTTATTTTAGAGGCGCTCGATCAACAAACATTCGATCATTATTTTTTATGTCAACCTGACATTGAATGGGAAGAGGATCCATTACGCGAACATCCTGAACAGCGCGAAGAATTGTTTGAATTGTATTTAGCAGAATTAACGAAACGCAACTTGCCTTTTACAATTGTTGGAGGAACACAAGAGGAGCGTGTGGAAAAGTGTTTGAAAGTCCTTTCAACAATTTCACACTAAATAATCCGTATTCCGTAACACCCAATCCACAATTCATGTGTATTTTTGTCCCATCTCTAAGGGGTGCCAATCGAAAGAAAGGCTGAGATTATACCCATTGAACCTGTCAGGATAATGCCTGCGTAGGGAAGATGATACTTTATTTATTAATTGCTAATTATTCACATTCAGAGAATTAGCCCCTTGTTCTTGTTAAATTTTATTGTAAAATGAAAACAAGAATTTCAAAAATTACCGCGTTGCTCGCACTGGCAACATCTTTCAGTGCTTTTGCTCAACATTCCATTCATGGGACAATCAAGGATAGCGGAGGGTCTCCTTTGCCTGGCGTAAAAGTTTACATAACCGATACTTATTACGGTGTGTATTCAAATTCTGAGGGAAAGTATCAGTTTTCCGAAGTTAATGATGGTAAATATGAATTGGAAGCCACTTTCATGGGGTATGAAACCCAAAAAGTAATGGTACATGTGAATGGTAAAGATGTGGAACAGAACCTCACACTTTTTACTTCAACTTTGATGATTGAGGAGGTCCAAGTTTCTGCTGTTCGTGCCGACGCAAGCACACCTACAACCTATACCAATCTCTCTACAAAACAACTTTCACGTGTCAATTACGGTCAAGATTTACCGTATTTATTGGAAGGAACGCCATCTACAGTTGTTACATCAGATGCGGGTGCTGGAGTAGGTTACACAGGAATTCGTATCCGTGGGGTTGATCCAACACGCACGAATGTGACCATCAATGGAATTCCGATTAATGATTCGGAATCACACGGCGTATTTTGGGTAAATATGCCTGATTTTGCCTCTTCCACCGATAACATTCAAGTGCAACGAGGTGTTGGGACCTCATCCAATGGAGCTGCCGCGTTTGGTTCAAGCATCAATATTAAAACGGATAACATTGAAAAACGAGCATATGCTGAATTGGACAATTCTGTCGGTTCTTTTTCCACACTCAGAAACACAGTAAAAGCTGGAACAGGATTGATTAACGATAAATTTGTGGTTGATGCGCGTCTTTCACGTATCAGCTCAGATGGCTTTATTGACAGAGCATCTTCGAATCTTAAATCCTTCTATTTATCAGGTGCATGGATTGGCAAAAAATCACTCGTGAAAGCCAATATTTTCAGTGGAAAAGAAATTACTTACCAAGCTTGGTATGGAATTCCTGAAGCCAAATTGTACGGAAACACTTCCGATTTACTGACTCATTTTTACAACAATTATTATCCTGGTGGATTGTACGAAACACTTGCAGATTCGACCAACCTATTCAATTCTAATCCGAACACCTACAATTATTACAGCTACGATAATGAGGTTGATAATTACCAACAGGATCATTATCAACTCCATTTTACACATACGTTCAATCCAAAAGTTTCGATCAACGTTGCTGGACATTACACGCGTGGTCAAGGATATTACGAACAATACAAGCGAAATCAAGATTTTTCTACTTATGGTTTCGACACGTTGTTCGTAGGCGGAGATACTGTCAGCACAACTGATTTAATACGCAGAAGATGGTTAGACAACCATTTTTATGGAGGAATTTTTTCAGTCAATTATACCAATTTAAAGAAGCTCAAATTAATTGCAGGTGGTGGAATCAATCAATATGATGGTGAGCATTTTGGTGAAGTAATTTGGGCAAGAAGTGCCTCTCAAAGTGAAATTGGCGAACGCTATTACGAAAATAATTCGACCAAATTCGAAGCAAGTGGGTATGTAAAAGGAACGTATCAAATCAAAAAACTGACTGTTTTTGGTGATTTACAAGTACGTCACCTCAATTATTCCTACTTAGGCATTGATCAATCTTTTGGCAATTTAATTCCTTTGCAGCAAGAAGTTCAATTTACTTTTTTCAATCCAAAAGCTGGTTTCATGGTTGATTGGAATGACAAAAATAATTTCTATACTTCCTTTGGTATGTCGAATCGCGAGCCGGTGCGCGACGATTTTATTCAAAGTTCACCTACTAGTCGACCGAGACCAGAGCAGCTAAGTAATGTCGAAGTTGGATACCGTCACCGTGCTAAAAAATGGTTCGTGAATGCCAATTACTACTTAATGGCTTACAAAGATCAGTTGATTTTAACAGGGGAAATTAACGATGTAGGTGCCTACAACCGCATTAACGTAGACAAAAGTTCACGTATGGGGGTAGAATTAGAAGCTGGTTACATGTTGCTAAAAAATCTAAGTTTTAGTGGAAACATCACCTTGAGTCAAAACAAAATAGCCACATTCAATGAATATATTGATAATTATGATTTGGGCGGACAAGACGTAATTGTGCATACCAACACAGACATTGCTTTTTCACCGAACGTTATTTCAGCTGTTGGAATCCTTTATGAACCAATTAGAAACCTTGAGTTAAATCTGTTAGGAAAGTATGTTGGGAAGCAGTTTTTGGATAATACATCGAGCGAAAGCCGAAAACTAGACGCCTACTATACAGCAAATATGGGAATCAGTTATACTATTTATGACAAAGGATTCAAGGAAATCAATATTGGTGTTTTAGCTAATAATTTGTTGGACTTTAGCTATGCAAGCAATGGTTATTCTTGGGGATATATTTATGGTGGAAAGCGAATTGACGAAAACTTTTACTATCCACAAGCTGGTAGAAATTTCCTTGTTCGTTTGACATTGAAGATGTAATTGTTTTGTTTATGTTAATTAAAGGTGTCTTTTCTTGAAGGCACCTTTTTTTGTCAATATAAATCGTCTATCTTTAAGCTATGAAGCCATTGAAGCATTTACTTGAGTCTGAAATCACCTTTAAAACATCTCGAAGCGGGGGAAGTGGGGGTCAGCATGTAAATAAAGTTTCAACGAAAGTAGAGTTAGATTTTGATGTTGTAAATTCAAAAATATTGACTGACGAGCAAAAAGATATCATTACGAATAAACTGGCAGCTCGCATTACAGTGGAAGGAATTTTGCAGGTTATTTGTCAGACTGAGCGAAGTCAATTGAGAAACAAAATTGCGGCAATTGCTAAGTTTCACGAGTTAATTGATTCGTGTTTTGTGGTGATTAAAAAACGAAAAGTAACGAAAGTTTCTAAAGCCGTTAAAGAACGTCGTTTGCTTGCAAAAAAGCGCAATGCCGAAATAAAAAAATTGAGAAAAAACGATTTTGAATAAGTAATTCATTCTAAATTTGCTTTTAACATAAACCACTAAAAAATGAAAAAGACCTTTAATTCTATGTTGATATTGAGCGTGATGCTAATATCAATGAACAATTCTGTTTCAGCACAAAAAAGTTATGCAGCTACCAAACAATTAAGCTTAACTTTTACAAGTGAGGAAGGTACAAACGGAACATCTGTCGCATGGAATCCTATCAAAAAAATGTATTATGCTGTCATTGCTGGAAATGCTAGTTTTCCTTTGGAAACTTTTTCTGAAGATGGCAGAATGCTCTTCAATGGCGAAGCATCGGTTGACGTTCGAGGCATGTGGTTTAACCCAAAAACAAAAAAATTAGAAGGAAATTGCGCTGGCGATGGTGGTTATTTTAGTGCAAGTATTAGCTCTTATGGTGAACCTTCTCAAGCAGAAATAACTACAGCTGGACAAAATCAACCAGACTTCAATAATGTAGGTGCATTAGACGCAAAAAAGAAGAAAGTATATTTTTACCAAGATGGACAAATATATGCATACAAGGCAAAAGGCGGAAGTGCTTTACCTTCAATCAAACTTTCTAATTTACCGTGCGATATTTCCTCAATTAACATGACAACAGTGATTTTCACAGGAAGAAAAGGTGAAGAACTTGGTGTGTTGGATTATGACGCTAAACGTGTGTATTTATTTGATTTAAAAGGAAATTACAAAGCAGTTGTTTCCTTACCTGCGAATGCAGTCACTCATGACATGTTTCGATTCTCTTATGCAAATGACAAAATTTGGCTTTATGATGTCGACACAAAAACTTGGACAGGTTATTCGTTTTAACAAACAGAATAGTCGAAAATAAACTAAAGCGTGGGGTATTTCTTCACGCTTTTTTGGTTTAAAAAACACTTACCATGCGGAAGAATTCACATGAGAACTATGTAAGTATGCTTCCTTAATCTGTAAAATCCTTGGGATATGTATTCCTAATTTGGTAGACACGAAAATGATGGGTCCTAATCCACATTATAAACCAAACAAATGAACATCCTTAACAAACCTTTTCTGATGAGTGCTTTCACCATTGGAATTCTCACTTTGACTTCTTGCGCACCAATATATAAATGTGGTGAGCAAGCTCCAGAAAAAAAAATATGTGGTAAACGTCTTCAATCAGTGGTATCCGAACGTGATTCTCTTTGCGGTACACTTGCCACCCAACATAGCGTTAACGACAAATTAATGGCTGACAATAAAAAACTTCAAAACAAACTTTCTGGCCAAGAAAATATCAATGAAAATCAGTCTGATCAACTAAGCCAACAAGATAAGGACCTACAAAACAAAGAGGAAATGTTACGTAACATGCAGGCAATTATCACACGTCAAAATGACATAACAAAAAAGTTAAATCAAACATTACGTGATGCGCTTGTAGGATTTAACTCTGACGAACTTACGTTGGAAATTCGTGATGGTAAATTATATGTTTCCATGTCAGATCAACTTTTGTTTAAATCAGGTTCTACGAATGTTGAGCCTAAAGGAATTGAAGCATTGCAGGTGTTAGCCGATGTTCTCAACAAAAACTCAGATATTCAAATTCTAGTTGAAGGCCATACGGATAACGTGCCTATAAAGACTGCTATTTTCAAAGACAACTGGGATTTAAGTGTGGCTCGAGCGACCTCAATAACACGTTTATTGAATGAGAAATATGCAGTTGCTGCAACTCGTATGACAGCTTCTGGACGAGGTGAATACTTCCCAAAAGCTTCAAATGAGACCCAAGAAGGAAAAGCTACAAACAGACGAACAGAAATCATTCTTTCTCCAAAATTGGATGAAATCATGAATCTGTTGAATAGTTCGGAGCAATAGGAAGTATCATGAAAAAATAAGTTTTGGCGAATACAAAAAGGCTCATTTTTAATTTAGAAGAGAATTAACATCCTGCTAGTTCAAAATGAATTTTGAATACTCTCTATAAATTAATAACCTCGACTTAATAAGTCGAGGTTATTTTCGTGATCTCAGAGGTAGAAAAAACTAACTTTTATAGGGATTTAAAAAGATTTTAGATTGGAGAGAATCCAACAAAAACCTAGATAAAATGTGATTTTAAGAGCGTGAAACAGAAGGAGAATGATGAAAAATAAAAACGAGAATGACGCTCTCACTCTCATTCTCGTTTTGTTTTTGTGACCCCGGAGGGATTGAATATCCAATCGATTCGCTCATAGCAAGCATAGAACCTCAAACTGCTTTCGCAGTTATGGGTTTTTCATTTTCCTTCGCTTATCAAAATGCATTTTGAACGCGCATTAAAATGAAAAACCCCGACTTAATAAGTCGAGGTTCCTTTTGTGACCCCGGAGGGATTCTAACCCCCGACCGCTGGAGCCGAAATCCAGTGCTCTATACAGCTGAGCTACGGAGCCTTTTGCGAACTATTAAAAAATTCAGTTCGTAAACAAAGGTAGCACCGAAAGAACAAAGAAGCAAATACGCACTCTTTTTAGTTGATTATTCCAACTGTTTCAAATAAATTTGAGGCTTCGGCGTTATTTGCTCAAACAAAAATTTTCATGCGTTTCTTATTTTTTCTATTTATAGCACTTGCCTTTCACTCTTTTAGTCAAGTTGGAACAGGTCAATGGCGTTTGCATGTTCCCGCCAAAAAAGCAATTGATGTTACAGCCGGGAACAACACTATATTCACTGCTTTCGAAAATGGATTGCTGGAATATACGCTGGAGGATAATGAAAAACGATTGTGGACTGCAGTAAATGGTTTGTCTGACATTACGCTCACAACAGCATTTTACGATAACAGCACTTCGAGTGTTTACATTGGTTACGATAATGGAAATTTCGATAAATTAACTGGCAGCCAAGTAATTAATATTCCTGCAATTAAACTAGCACAAATTCAAGGTTCTAAGCGAATCAACAAAATTGTTCGTTATGGAAATTTCATTTATTTGGCAACGGGTTTTGCTGTAGTTAAAATTGATCCGATCAAAAATGAAGTAAAGGATACTTATTATCCAACTGGAGGAAATGATGCCGTATTGGATGTAGCTTTTCGAGGGGATTCAATCTATGCATTGAGTTCTTCTCGCCTGTATCGAGGGAATTTGAACAACCTTGCTTTAACTGATCCTACTCAATGGATAACGGATTCTCGATTACCAATCGAACTAGTGAATCAGTACAAAGACATTGAAAATGTAAACGATGAATTATTTGTCTTATTCCAAAAACCAACTTTTGGGGGTGATTCAATATTTCGAATAAATTCTACAAATCTTGAGTTGGCATCACTTCAGCCTTTTTCTTTAGAAATTTTAAGCTTGACCAAACACGACAATAAGTTAGCAGCAAATATGGATGGTGGAGTATTAGTTTACAATGCCGATTTCAGTTTAGCAACTGTTGCTAATTCCTATTCTTTTGGTGGATTCCCATCAGCCAACAATTCTGTTTTATATGATGGCTTTATTTGGATAGCCGATAATTCAAAAGGACTAACACGTTATTTGAATGAATTTTCTACAATCACAATTCCCTTCGATGGTCCACCAAAAAAAGAATTTTATGCAATGGATTGGTTCGACAATCGACTTGTTGTGAGTGGTGGTGGAATTTCTTCTATTTCTCCTACATTCAGCAGTTCAGGTGTTTACATTTTTGAAGATGAAAAATGGACCTTACGTGATCGCGATAATATGAGTTTGTGGAATGGTCAAAATATTTGGGATTTTGTAAGTGTGTCGATTAATCCAAAGAACAAGGAGCAAATCGCAGTAAGTACTTTTTCAGAAATTCCTGTTTCGATTATGGGTGCTTCTGGACAAGTAACAGACACCTTCACTCCAACAAATTCGACACTTGAATTTACGGCTTTGGGTGGTGTTTGGTCGCTTGTTTCCAGTGTTAATTATGATGAAAATGAAAACTTATGGGCTTTGAATGCCTATTCAGATAAACCATTGAATGTGTACACAAAAGATGGCACTTGGTATTCTTTTGATTGTGGAACAGCTGCAAAAAACAAATTCTCTCGAAGAATGGTAATCGATTACAACGGTCACAAATGGTTTGCCATTGAGGGAGCTGGAATTTTTGGCTACAATCACAATGAAACCATTGAAACTGCATCTGATGACAAATTCAAAAACTTAAATACAGGTGAATCAACTGGAGCATTACCCTCTAATACTGTTACTGCTTTGGCTGTTGATTTTGACAATGAAATTTGGATTGGAACAGATAATGGTTTTGCCGTTTTATATAACTCTGAATCTGCCTTTGATGCCTCGGCGGGAGATTACAATGCGCAACGAATAAAAGTAGAATTTGAAGGTAATGTTGAATACGTTCTAGGGAACACTTCCATAACAGATATCGTTGTTGATGGCGGAAATAGAAAATGGATAGCTACAGCTAATTCTGGTTTAGTTTTATTATCGCCTGATGGTCTTGAGATTATTGAGCAACATACGATGGACAATTCTCCCTTGATTTCAAATAATATTATTGATTTACAATTGGATAATGCAACTGGTGAGCTCTTTATAATTACTGATCAAGGACTAATTTCCTACCGAACGGATGCAACTTACGAAGATCCTGAGTATTCAAATGTTACCGTTTTCCCTAATCCAGCTCGACCAGAATTTGAAGGTCCGATTACAATTCAAGGAATTCGTTATAATTCTGATATTAAAATCACCGATGTTGCTGGAAACTTGGTTTATCAAACCACTTCCAATGGTGGAACAGCTACTTGGAATGGTAAAACAATAACGGGAGAACCTGTTGTAACAGGAGTTTATCTTATCTGGACCGCTGCAAAGGAAGGGAAAGGAAGAAAAGTAGGTAAAGTACTTGTTGTTAATTAATCCACTTTGAAACAGATTGATCACGGCATTTTAATTCACAAACTTACTTATTCAGAATCCAGTTTGATTTTGAGTTTTTATACGCAACAAAACGGCATCCAAAAATTCATTTTCCAAGGAGGGAAAAAGAAAGGAACAGCCATTTATCCTTTAAGCTTACTTGAACTTACGTATTACCGTCGACCTGATAGTGAACTAGGAAAATTAACAGGTGTTTCTGCCATTGAGTCAATTCAACACATTCCATTTCATCCCGTTCGTTCTGCAATTGCGTTTTTCATTGCAGATGTTGTTCGACAATGTTTAAAGACCGAACAAGATGATGAAGCCTTGTACCAATTTTTAAAAGAAAAAATTCTTGAACTCGATACCACCGAAGAGCTTGCTTTGTATCCTATCTTCTTTCTAAGCGACTTTTCGTATCATTTAGGAATGTTTCCTAATATACCTGAAGAAGGTGGCACATTCTTCGTTTTAAATGAAGGCGAATTTACCGCACACAAGCCCATAGGTGAAATTATTGTTGAAGGGGAAGTGGTTGAATACCTCATCAACGTATTTGAAGGTAAAAGAAGTGAACTATCGCATGCTCAATTAAAGAGAGAAGCCTTTGAAGTATTGCTTAGATATTATGCCTTACATATTCCAAAATTCGACACAAGTTCATCGCTGGATATATTGAGAGAAGTACTTTATTGAGATGTTCTAACACAAAGGCACAGAGAAAGGGTAAATGCTCGTCCAAGGGAGGTCACAAAGAAAAACAACTCCATGTACTCAGATGCTCAGTGGTAAATTAATCTCACCACGGAGAAGCGGAGTTCACAGAGATAATCCATAATTTCAAGTTTTAACACAAAGGCGCAACAGAAAAGGAAATGCAGATCCAAGGGAAGTCACAAAGAAAAACACTCCGTGCTCTCAGATGTTCTGTGGTAAATAAAACACCACAAATCCCAAATCCCAAATAATCTTTAGCGTTTAGTTCTTCGGTTCCTTGATGTAGATTTCAGAGAAATCAAGACTTTCCATCGAGTTGGTTTTAAAGTCTCTCACGCGAGCATTGACCATAATGATAAAATCATCTGTCAGAACTGGCATTACAGGTGCTTGATCAACAATCATTTGATCACATTTTACCAATAGTGCATTTCGTTTTTCTGTATTCAATTCTCTCAGCGCTTTTTCGAACAAGGCATCGTATTCAGGGCTATTAAATCGGAACGAGTTAACAGCTCCATTGTTATCTGAAATATTACCACTGTAGAAAATACTCAAGAAACTCTCTGCATCTGGATAATCCGCAACCCATCCTGAACGCCAAATTTTAGCAGAACCATTTGAAATTGCCTCATTTCGCTCTTCTATTGTACACAACTTAATTTTCAAATCCACATTTAAAACTTTCTTCACCTGATCAACAATACTCAAAGCCATTTTATGTGCTGAAGAACCCTCTAATGCGTTAATATAAAAATCAAGTACTGGGAAACCTTTTCCATTCGCGAAACCAGCTTGAGCAAACAAACTCTTTGCAGCTGCCTCATTATAAACATGTCCCTTCACCTTTTCAGCTGGAAAATTTTCCATTGAAGGCACAAATCCATGTTCAGAAGGCCAACCTTCACCTAGCAACCATTTGTCAACAATTTCATTTCGATTGATTGCAATATTGAATGCCTTTCTCACTCTAAAATCTTTGAATTCAGCACTTTCACAAGCAAACGCAATATAATTGACGCTCATACTTGATTCCGATTCAATTTTATGCTTAATATTCTTTCCTGCTTGAGCTTCTTGTAAAGTACCAAATACATTTTCAATTTCATCAACAGGAATTTCCAACACTATATCTACCCCTTTGTTTCTAAATGCCAATAATTCACTTTTCTTGTCCTTTACATACGTCATGATAACTTTGTTCAAGAAAGGCAATTGATTGCCTAATTCATCCTTTCTCCAATAGTTCGGATTTCTTTTCAAGGTCACACCATTGTTATCAAAAGTTTCTAACATGAAAGGGCCTGTACCAACGGGATGATTTGAAATTTCTTTACCATATTTTTCATATGCTTCCTTAGGAAAAATACCCAAATTAGTATGTGTCATAACCTTGTCAAATCCAATGAAAGACTCTACTAAATTAATCTCAAGGGTATTGTCATCAATAACTGTAATTCCAGAAACACCTGTCTTAGGA
>Ga0075012_10002817_pt1 | contig 16876 bp, 9 predicted proteins | sample All_14_2_FD_71474 | JGI IMG/M metagenome (GOLD analysis project Ga0075012, IMG submission 71474) | Freshwater microbial communities in response to fracking from Pennsylvania, USA - Allegheny Zone_MetaG_DW_15 | ecosystem: Environmental > Aquatic > Deep subsurface > Groundwater > Drilled... | reverse complement strand
TAATATCATTAAGCTAATTGATATTGAAGCATCATACCATCGTCTTCATGTTCAAGATTGTGGCAATGAAAAACAAATACCCCTGCCAATGTTGCAAATGGGATGATGATCTTTACAGTTTCACGAGGCAAGACTAAAACAGTATCTTTCCATCCGCTTTCAGAAGCAGTTAATTTTGCCCTGCCACCGTTTCTTTCCAATACCTGAAAATGTACACCGTGCAAGTGCATAGGATGGGGTTCATCGCCTTGCGAATTATCAAAAACCCAAATTTCAGTTGTATTTGCCGCAACTTTTTCATCAATCCGGCTGCTATCATAAATCTTATCATTGATTCTGTGGATACCAGTCATATTCATGCCATTGCTCATTTGCATAGCGTTTATAACGAAGTTTCTTGTTTTGGCAGATGCGGAAGAAGGAATAGTAATGATCGAAGAAAGTGAAGCTGGTACGGTAAAACTATCGTTTACAGATTGTGTTACTTTAAACTTCATGATCTTAAACCCTTGCTTGCCTTGTGCGCTACCGCCGTTATCAAACACTCTGCTTTCTAAAAATATTTCTGTACCAATAGTCGCACCTTTAAAGTTAACAAGCGCATCCAGTCTTTCTCCCGGGGCTAAAAGTATATTTTTAACGGATACCGGATTTTTTAATAGCCCGCCATCATTGCCGATAAGTATGATATCGATATTATTACTTAAAGCAAGATTATAGATACGGGCATTGGATCCATTTAATATCCGTAAGCGGTAAAATCTCGTTGCTACCTCAGCAAAAGGGTAAGCTACACCATTAACAATTATGGTTTCACCCATATAGCCTGACATTACTTCTCCCATTGAAGGGTTATATGTAATACCTGATGAAGTAAGCCGCTTATCCTGTATTACCAAAGGAATTTCATAATTGCCTGAAGGCAGATTAAGGGCTTCTTCTTCGGCATCATTAACTATAAATAAACCAGCTAAGCCCTGAAAGACCTGTCTTGCAGTTGCTCCATCCGGGTGTGGGTGGTACCAGTTTAATCCTGCTCTTTGATTAACCGTGAATTGGTAATTAAAACTACTTCCGGGATTTACAAGAGCCTCCGGATGACCATCCATATTGGCGGGAATTTTTAGGCCATGCCAATGGATATTACTTTTTTCTGAAAGATTATTCTGAAAACCAATATTGGCATTTATGCCATTATTAACACGAATGGTAGGCCCCAATATTCCATTTGCCTGATACCCTAGTACAGAAATGTTGTTGCCATTAACATTTGAGGTTGTTGCCTGCGCCGTTAATGAACCATTACCAGATACGGTACCGGGAATTGGGAGTAGCCTGCTGAAATCTCCTTCTGTAACAGGCAAAGGCTGCCCTCCCATATTCATGCCATTACCATTCATCATGTTGCCGTCGGTACATGATGCTAAAAGAGTGAGTAAAGAACCACCAGCTAATATACTGCCTGTTCCTATCCCTGTGGTTTTTATAAAATTTCTGCGTTTCATCGTTGTAAAAATTAAATGATTATTTATTCTTCTATGTCAATTACTGTCAACACACCATTGCATTAAACAAATTGTTACCCACGTACTATTTACTTATTGGTTTTTAGCTTTATAACATTCAGGGCACCAGCTTTTTCTTATTTTTACACTAAAAGCTGTTGCGTACCATTGATGACCATTTTGACATTGCCATAACATTTTGGTTTTTGAATTAGTGTATTCTGTTGCCAGACAATTGCCCCCTCTTTGTTGTGCAAGTTCCTTCATTTCGGCTAATGACAATTTTTGGTTTCCTGCACAAATCGGGCACCAGCTTCCCGAATAAATTATGCTGTTTGTAGAAGCAAACCAGCTATGCCCTCTTTCGCATTGCCACATAAGCTTTTGATTTTGTGAAGTACAACTGATTGACAAACAGTTTCCTCCTCTACTATGGGCTAATTGATAAAGCCTTTGTAATATCATCTGATTTTAATAATGGTTTTTACTTTCTCTGATTTTAAGATACTCAACCGTTTCCATCGTGGTGAGTGGTTTTGTAGTGTTCCCAATCCTGAGATAAAAGATTGTGTTTCCACCTCCATTTACATAAACCGGACGGTGCGCTTTTTCGATAAGCAAGCTACATATTTCCGTGTTGGCAATTTCGTGAAAAGCAAGATGAACAGATGAACAAATATCGATACCTAACTTGGTGGAAAGAACTTCCATGAATCTTTTTTCGAAACCTTCCCTGCTTTTTCTACCAAGACTGAAATAGTCATCCGTCAGGCCATTGATGTGGCCATCATTATCAACGCCTATTATTAAAATCCCACCTTTCATGTTCAGGAAACCGGCAATAGACCTCATGAGTAAGTCCTCAAGACTTTTTTCCAGATGTCCTATTCGATAATCATACCTAAAAGATTTCTTAAATTCAACATTTTCATTTTCACCGTTTTTAATTATTGATTTTATGCTTTCACTTAGATGGTTCTGCTGAATTTGTATTTTTCGTCCTTGATTAAGAATTATCCTCAAATAAAGTCCTGAGCTTAATCCGATAATACCTCCAATGATTATAAAAGCCAGGGACATTGGCATCATGTGCAAATAAAAAGCATGAATAAACGCTTTGTTGAAAGCTTCAGTTGCATTTTGAAGAGTTACGCTTATACCGTTGGTCTGAAACCAATAGATAACCATGGTAATAGGATGCAACAGGAAATAGCCAATAACCATCCCCAGTATAGTATGAATAAGCACATGCTTATTCATACTTCGCAAGACTATTTTCCCAAATTGAGTATTCATGATAAGACGTTCAGACTTTTAATGATGATTTTTATTTTCTCTGATTTTCAGATACTCAACCGTTTCCATTGTTGTGAGTGGTCTTGTAATATTCCCTATCCGGAGATAAAAGATTGTATTTCCACCTTCATTTACAAAAACCGGGCGGTGAGCTTTTTCAACATAAACACTACATATTTCCCATCCTGTGATCTGATGAAAGGCAATATGCACAAAAGGGCATAAATCAGTTCCTAATCTGTCTGCTAAAACCTGCATAAGCTTTTGTTCAAAACCATCACGGTTCTGCTTAACCAAGCTACTATAATCATTTTTAAGGCCTATTGGATAACCATTATCATCAACACCAATGATTAAAATACCACCACTGGCATTCATAAAGCCGGCTATAGCCTTTATTATAACTTCTTCCAGTATTTTATTAGGCTGACATTTCCTTAAATCGTACCTGAATGAGGATTTGAATTCCACTTTTTCATTTTCACCATTACGGATAATGGATTGAATACTCTCGGTGAGCTGAAAGCCTTGCGATTGAATTTTTCTAAACTGGTTACGTATTTTTCTAAGATATAATCCAGATACCAGCCCCATAAGTCCGCCGATGATACTAAAAACCAACGACATTGGCATCATGTGCAAATAAAAAGCATGAAAAAACGACTTATTGAAAGCTTCAGTTACATTTTGAAAAGTTACGCTTGTATCGTTGGTCTGAAACCAATAGATAACCATGGTGATTGGATGCAAAAGGAAATAGCCTATTCCTACCCCAATTAAAGTATGGATAAAAACATGCCTCTCTTTACGACGTCCAACCATTATGGCTAATCCAGTTTTCATTGTCAAAGATTACTTTATTAATACTTTAACGTTTCTTTAGTTTCTCCACAGGTAAGCATTTTATCTCCAAAATAAGGATTCCGGATTGTTTTTGATTCACTGAGCCAATAAGCGCCTTTATTATTGTTGGCCATAGGGCAAAACTGGTAATAAGCCGTTTTACCCATTAAGCCAAAGTTTTTTACTGCTTTGTAAAACTGATCGCTGAAACCGGAAAATGCTTTGCGCTGGTCTTCTATCTTACCTGATGATATAACGAGCTTAATTTGTTTATCCAAATTGCCCAATATTTCCATCCATAGCAAATGAGCATCACCTTTCAGTATTTTCATATCAACTTTTGCAAGCGCCTGCTGAACCTTTTGTGCAGCAAGTTTTGTCTTCGCTGCATCGCTCAGAACTAAAGCATCTTTCAGAGCAATGTATTGGTCAAAGACTGTATTGAGCTGCATCGTAAAATCCATACTCACATTTAATTTTGCAGGCTTTCCGGCAGGACTAATTGAAGCCTGTACACTCTTTTTGCTGCCAGTGGATTTTGTATCACCAGGCATATCCATGCCAGGCATTGAATTGTCTTTAGCAGGTTTCGTTTCAGCAGGTGCTTTTTTTGATGGTACGGTTTTAGTGTCATCAGGTTTTGGATCTCCAGGCATAATCATACCCGGCATGGAGTTTGTTTGGCCACCCTGGGGATTCATCATGCTGGGTTTACCTTCGAGCTGTGCCGAAGCATCCACACTGAAAGCGCCCTGGGTAACGATTTCTTCGCCATCCATCAATCCATTTTCAACTACATAACTGTTTCCTAACATGGGGCCAAGTTCTATTGAACGAATTTTAAAAACCGGTTCATCACTTCCAGCCTGTTTTACATAAACAACCGAGCGTTTGCCGGTCCATAAAACGGCAGAACGAGGAATGACTAATTTGCCTTTGTATTGATTGAGGTTGGCATTTACGATACCTGTTGCAAACATTTCGGGCTTTAATTTACCGCCCTGGTTGCTGATTTCGACCCTTACCCTTGCAACACGGGTAACCGGATCGAGCACGGGATCAATGAATGCGATGTTGCCTGAATAATTTGCACCAGGTAATGCCTGGATGGTAAAGGAAACTTTCTGTCCCTGTGCAAGGTATGGCAGGTCGCTTTCGTAGGCATCGAACATAATCCAGACATGGGAAAGATCGGCAACATCAAAAAGTACTGATCCGGGTGAAACATAGTCGCCGTTGTTTACACGCCTGGCTGAAACAATTCCCGATGTATTTGCGTAGACTTCAAAATCAGTTTTTACTTTACCGGAACTTTCGATAGTGGCTATCTGGCTTTCGGAGAGTTTCCACTGACGGAGCTTATCTTTTGCAGCTTCGTAAAGGACAGGCTGTGTGCTTTTTGTAGAAGCGGTTTCAAGTAGCTCCTGTTGAGCGGTTACAAGTTCAGGTGAATAGAGCAGTGCAAGGGTTTGTCCTTTGCGAACTACTTCGCCGGTGAAATTTACAAACAGTTTTTCGATACGGCCTGGTAAATAAGAAACCTGGCTTTGCAAAAGCCTTTCATCAGCCTTCACTTTACCGTACAAACGAATATCCTTGACCGGACTTTGTTTGGAAACGACAGTAGTAAGTACATTGGCGAGCTGAGCAGCTTCCTTCGTCATATGAATTGCAAGGGGGTCGGTTGCAGTGGTGTCACCACCTCCCTGGTTGAGCGGGATGAGATCCATACCACAAATAGGGCATTTACCCGGTTCGTTCATACGTATCTGAGGGTGCATGGCACAAGTCCAGATAGTACCTTTAGCTGCCTCGGCTGCGTGATCGTGTTTATCTTCAGTTTTCCCCGGGGAGTGAAAGAACAGCCAGCCGAGAAAAAATCCACCAATTAAAATTAGGCTAAAGCGGAAGTATTTATTAGAAAATAATCTTTTCATTGTTATTGAGTTTATATGTTACTGAACTTGTGAAAATGCCATTAGTCTTTGAAGCCATGCAATGGAAGTATTGTAATCAGCAATAGCTTCCATTTGTTTGTATTCGTAATCGAGAGTTTGCTGACGGACACGCAGAATGTCGGTGAGATCGGTGCCAGAAGAAGCAAAGCTCCTAAACATTATGTCGAGTGATTTTGAAGCTAAACGATGTTGACCCGCATACAGTTTTATCCTGCGCTGTGCATCCTGATTTAATTGTATGGCCTGATAGTATTCGGTTTTAAGTGAATTAGCCGTTGCAATATAATTTTGGGCTGTTGAAGATTTCAACAAATCAGCTTCAGTTTTCATTGCGTTGTATTTTTTTCGGTAAATGGGCAAAGTAGCCGTAACCATCGGCATAATCATGTCCTTGCCATTCATAGAAGATGAGGACATTGGGTTTTGCTGGATCACCGTATAACTTAAACCAAAACCAACCATGGGATAGCCCATTTTAGTAACCATTTGCTTACGTGCTTCGAGCGATTTTTGTTCAAACTGCAGCATGCCAAGCATGGGATTGTTACTCAAAGCGGTGTCAGAAAGCGCAAGTAAGGAAAGTTGAAAATTATCTACAATCAGCGTATCCGGTAAGGTAACCGGAGATTCGGGCGGCCTGTTTAAATAGCTGTTAAATTGCGACGTAAGGGTGTTCAATTGGTTTTTTAAGAGTTCGATATTATTCTGAACATCACTTATTTCAATCTGAATGCGATACACATCGGTGAGCCCCGAACTGCCTGATGAAGAGCCCATTGAATTGCCCGGCATAGCCGGGGAAGACTGTGCAGAAACTGAACCGCCTGAGTTTCCTGAACTGCCACCCATGGTATTCATTCCGGAAGAGCCGGATGCAGACGACTGAGAAGATGCAGGAGCAGGCGCATTGCCTGAAGAAGAAGGGTTACCGGATGACGGACCGGCTTTAAACCTGACAATGGCTAATCTTTCGATGGTTTGCAGGATTTCGATGTTTTTTTGTGAAATACGGATATTCTGCCTGATCCTATGCATATCGTACCATGAGCGTTGTACATCGAGGAAAACCTGCAATTTGGCATCGCGAAACGATTCGAATTTCGCATTTGCCATCAGGCTCATTTCATCTTTCGCATTTTTCAGTACACCATACCAGGGGAACATCTGCATAAGCTGAATATCAGCCACCTGGTTACCTGCGACAAGTTCCATTGGTTTGAGGAAGACACCTACATTGACGGTAGGATCGGGTAAGCTGCCAACCTGCGGTACTTTTTGTAAAGCAGCTTCATATTCAAAATAACGCTGAAGCACAGTCGGGTTGTTTTTGGCAGCAATTTCGAGATAACTGTACAGTGAATCAGGTTGTTGCTGACTGTAACCCCAAAACGAGCTTCCAAGAGCAAGGAGCGTGAAAAATAGTTGTTTAAATGCTTGTGTTTTCATCGTTATGCTGATTGTTTATTGATTGAATTGCCAATTGGTTATGACGTGTAACGGCCCTTTCTCTCCACATAGCCTGGAATAAGGGAACTACATAAACGGTCATTACCTGTATTACCATACCACCAAACATGGGTATTGCCATGGGGATCATGATGTCTGAACCTTTGCCGTTAGAAGATAAAACAGGCAGCAATGCTATAACAGCAACCGCCGTTGTCATCATAGCGGGGCGCACACGCTTCATGCCGGCAGTTACAACAGCCTCACGAACGTCGTGAACAGTGGCAGGATGCCGGTCTTCGAATACCTGGTGAATGTATGTGCCCATGATTACTCCATCGTTGGTAGCAATGCCAAACAAGGCAATGAAACCAACCCAGACCGCCACACTGAGATTTACGGTGTGCATCTGGAACATATCGCGAAGGTTGATTCCAGCAACAGAAAAATTCATGAACCAGCCCTGGCCGTATAACCAAAGCATGATAAAGCCACCGGCAAAAGCCACAAATACACCTGAAAAGTGAATGAATGAGGCAGTAACTGTGCGGAACTGGAAATACAGTAATAACAGGATAAGAAGCAAACTTATAGGTATTACAATTGCCAATCGTTTGGTAGCCCTGAGCTGATTTTCGTAATTACCGGCGAATTTGTAAGAAACTCCGTCGGGCAGTTTGATAGCACCGGAACTTAATTTGTCCTGCAGGATTTTTTCAGCTTCCTGAACAACATCCACTTCCGCTTTACCTTCGTTTTTATCGAAAATTACATAGCCATTCAGGAATGTATTCTCACTGCGTATCATTTGCGCACCACGGGTATAATCGATTTCCGCGATTTCGCTTAAAGGGACCTGAATACCATTCATAGCAGGGATGAGGATGCGTTGCAGATCTTCGGGATTATCGCGGAGTTCACGGGCATAACGAACCCTGAGAGGGAAACGTTCGCGACCCTCGACGGATGAAGATAATGCCATGCCTCCAACTGCAACCTGCAACACTTCCTGAACCTCGCTAACTGTCATACCGTATCGTGCCATAGCTTCGCGGTTGAGTTTGATTTCGAGGTAGGGAGCGCCAACAGCCCTGTCGTAGAATACGGCTGATGCTTTTATGGATGGCACCTCTTTTAAGGCCTGCTCAAGTTGCATTCCACCTTTTTCGATTGCATCTAAATCGGGACCATACACTTTTAGTCCCATTGGAGCACGCATACCGGTAGATAGCATGACAAGACGGGCTTCGATTGGCTGAAGTTTTGGTGCAGAAGTCAAACCAGGGATATTAGTCACTTTCACAATCTCGTTCCAAATGTCAAGAGGTTTATTAATCCCTGGGCGCCATTGACGGAAATATTCACCTTTGTTGTCAGGAATAAGGCTGTCGGAAGGAATAGCCCTGAATCCTTCTTTTTCAAAATTATATTTCTTACCACTTTGTAAAATATAACTGCCATCTCTATCGACTTTAAACTTCATTCGCTGTCCGTTTTCGTCGAGAATATACTCTGAAAGGTAACTAATGGTGTTCTCGAACATTTGCACCGGCGCGGGGTCGAGGGCTGAATTAACGCGGCCCCATTTACCCACAGCAACTTGTACTTCAGGAATAGCGGCTAAACGTTTGTCGAGCGTTTCGATGTACTGAAGGTTTTTTTCGATGCTTGAATGCGGCATACTTGTAGGCATAAGCAGGAATGAGCCTTCGTTTAATGAAGGCATAAACTCTTTTCCAGTGCCAGGGAATGTTTTAGCAGGCCCTTGCCAAACAGCTGTTTGCCTGAAGTTTTTCCAACCCACTTTTTCAAAGCCGGATGCGACAAAACCAAAACTTTTATCAAAGCCCTGCCATGCTAATAATCCGAAAATTAAGGTAACCAATGGAATAATAAGAAACTTTAGTTTGTGTTCCAGAGCCCATCGCATTATTTTTTCATAGTAGTGTACCATTGACATCAAAGCGGCAAGGATAATAGCAATGATCCCACTTACAAAGAGAAAGTTAACCAGCAAGCTATTGTGCGCACCCAGAGGCAGCCATTCGACAGAGAGATAATAGGCTGCAACCAGTACCGTAATGGCAATATTGATATAATTCGGAAATTCTTTACGGCTCTCAGGCCAGCGGTAATCGAGTAAATTATTTATACCTACGGCAATTAATGCCAGGGCAGGCCATGTTTGCCACAGCATAATAAATATTATACCTGCTACTATCAGGACACCGTTAAAGATTCTGCGAATCTTTTTTGTATCGATGTTTATCGAAAAAAAGATGTGTGTTAGCGTTGGTAAAACAATGATACCGAGCAGGAAGGCAGCAATCAGGGCAAATGTCTTTGTGAAAGCCAGGGGGTGAAACAGTTTACCTTCGGCAGCCTGCATGGCAAATACCGGAAGGAAACTAACAATAGTTGTGGCAATAGAAGTAACCACAGCAGCACGGACTTCGGTAGTAGCCAGGTAAATGACATTCATTAGTTTCTTTCCACGAATACCTTTGTTTTCTGGCATTTCGAGGTGCCGGAGGATGTTCTCGACATCCACAATCCCAATGTCTACCATTACTCCAATAGCAATAGCAATACCGGAAAGAGCGACAATGTTGGCTTCGATGCCGAAAGCCCGCATCAGGATAAAAGTCATTAATACACCAATTGGCAATAATCCAGCTACAATAAGAGATGCCCTGAGATTCATCACCAGTATGATAATTACAATGATACTAATGAGAATTTCATGCGAGAGGGCGGATTCGAGAGTTCCGATGGTTTCTTTAATGAGACCTGTTCGGTCGTAGAACGGAACAACAGTTACTTTTGAAACAGAACCATCAGGCAATGTTTTCTGAGGCATTCCGGCTTCAATTTCTTTTATTTTGTCTTTTACGTTGTTGATTACCTCCATTGGATTTGACCCATAACGTGCCACCACAACAGCGCCTACAGCTTCGGAACCGGCTTTGTCAAGACCTCCACGACGGGTTGCTGGGCCAAATGCTACATGTGCAACATCTTTAATCCTGACCGGAACATTGTTACGGACTGCAACAACTGAAAGTTCAAGATCTTCCAGATTTTTAACATAACCAAGGCCACGGATAATGTATTCCACATTATTTAACTCCATGGTTTCGGCCCCTATATCGAGGTTGCTTTTGCGAACGGCATTCATCACATCCATAACAGATACGCTGAATGCTTTTAATGCTTCAGGATTTATGTCAATCTGGTATTCCTTGATGAATCCGCCAACCGAAGCCACTTCGGAAACACCCTCAGCAGTGGAAAGGCCATATTTTACATAAAAGTCCTGTATGGTACGAAGTTCCTGTGGGTTCCATCCCCCATTTGGTTTTCCGGATTTAGGGTCACGACCTTCGAGGGTGTACCAGTATATTTGCCCAAGGGCGGTTGCATCAGGACCCAGTGTGGGTTGCACACCGGAAGGTAATATCCCCGCCGGGAGCGAACTAAGTTTTTCGAGAATACGGGAGCGGCTCCAGTAAAAATCTATATTGTCCTTAAAAATAATATAGATAAACGACATGCCAAACATGGAAGTACTACGAACGGTTTGAACACCGGGAATACCTAGTAAAGCGGTAGTTAAGGGATAGGTTATCTGATCCTGGATGTCCTTGGGCGAACGCCCCATCCATTCGGTAGCCACGATCTGTTGGTTTTCACCGATGTCAGGGATGGCATCAACGGCAATAGGATCGCGGGGCAGGAAGCCCGAGTTCCAGTTAAAAGGCATGAAAACTATACCCAGAACAATAAAAGAAATAAGGAAGATAAAAGTTATCAGCCGGTTTTCGAGAAAGTATTTGACAAGGCGATTAAACATACTTATAAGTTTTTAAAAGTTAACTGACTGCTTCGTTTTAAAAAGCTATTATCATCATAGTTATCATCATAGCAGACATTACAATAGCTCCTCCTAACCAGGCAGCAGTATGCCAGTTTTTTTGATGGCTATTATTTTGATTTGCAGGCAGGAAATGTTCCGGATTATTTTTGAAAACAGTTAAACATTGTTCAGAATCAAAATAATAATTAGTTCCCTTGTGTTCATAAGTAAAAGAACTTTCCAGTCCTACTGTTTTACCGCATACTTTATCGATTCCTGGGTCTGAACTTGCATTGTTACTATGGTCCATATCCGACATGTGAGCCGGCATCATCATCATACAGGAAGACAATGAAAAGGATAGAAGGGCAATAATTGACATTTTTTTGATTGTTACTATTTTCATGTTTAACAAATTTAAGGTTTTATTCAACAATTATCTAATTCAGATAGATATATTTACTTTTGAAACTTTAATATGATTTAATAACCCTGGTAGCCTTTACCGTTTTAGAATTGCTATTGCCTGCCTTTACTACCAGAAGATATACACCCGGAGGAAGATTTGCCCCTGTAGACGTACGGCCATTCCAGGTTAAAATATCAGTTTTATAGCCTTGTGATAGCAATAATTTATTATCTGAGGAGCTTATTAATGATCCATTGCTGTTAAATACTTCCAGTTTGGCACTTACATCAGCATCGATGAGGTTAATTAGAAATTCGACCTTAACTTCATTATTGAAAGGATTTGGATATGCATTTAAACTGGTAATGGTGAGCTGTAAATTTTTTATGACTTCAAAATTGATGGTAGCTTCGGATGAATTGTTGAACACATCCCACGCTTTAAGGGTAAGGGTATGCATCCCTTCGGTTAGTTTAGAAAAATTGTAATTTATCTCACCAGACATATAATTGTCGAGGTCAGCCCGATAGTAACTATTCATTACGATTGCTGTTGAATTGTCGCCATCAATAGTGGCAACTATATCATGACCAATTGAATTACTTATAGCATTAATGCCGCTTTCATCAGTCAGTTTAGCAATCAGGAAAGGAGTTTCGCTTGTAATTCCACCATCTTTAAAATTAAGATTGTCAATAAATAGTGAAATTTGCGGACCTGTATTATCGGAACTTTTATCTCCTGATCCTCCTATCACAATTTGATTACTATACCCTTTTGCATCAGATATTCCATCATTTGCATAGTACGATATCTTACCCAGGCCATAGCTATAATCAATATCACGGGGGACAATAAAATTTACGATAAAATCTCCATTTGTTACAGTTGCTCTGCCCTGGTAAATATAATTTTCCTGCAGTGTGTAGGTATCAGGAAAATCGCCGGCTTGAACCTCAGAACCTAATGTTGTTAAAGTGCGAACCTTATCGAAGACTTTTACATCTATTATTCCATTAAACCCGGTAAGTTTATTATCATCCAGATCAGAGATTATGCCTTTGATCTCTACTCGTGACATGGCAGATATAGTATCAGGCTCTATACCAATTTCATGCCCGTTAATTTGAGTTGTGATTACATTGTATTTTGGGTATGCAAGCCTTAGAGCAGGGTCACCTAGTAAAACAAAGTTCCTGATTAAAACCTGGTCGCTCCCCCCACCCATCCTGTTTTTTGCTGAAGTAATCACATCACCAAAGCGGGGATATTCACCAATGTATTTTGAGAAAAGTGTATCGTAGAAATAAATTGTCAAACCAATATTAGTACCAGCGTTTGAAAGTCGGGTTGATGTGAACAAAGCAATTGCACCACCCAGTGGATTAGTGAAAGTATATTCTCCAGCAGACACCCTTGCAGGGTCGTCGTAACGACTAAATTCGCAAGTGGCAGTCATAAATATGGGCATGTTGTTCATATTTGTCCACGCATTAATATCACGCACTGATAAAATCCCTTCATCAGCCCATCCTGTTTCACCGCCATGCCCAGTATAATTGATTGTCAGGATACCATTTTCAATATTTGAATTAATTGCTGTATTTGCATCCGGGGATCGCTGACCGCTGGGTGTAGAAATCTGCTTAATTGCGTTGAGAAATATTTTGACAACATTGTAAACCGGAGTGTTTTGATTTATCCGAGGTAAAATCTGTTTTTCAACCTGTCGGAAATGTAAATTTCCATCCCCATCATCAGCAACAAAACATATTTTGTTGCGCCAGTCGCCCATATTTACTTCGCTATTTGTAGCATAGAAGATGCATTTATCAACCGCATTTTTCGCTTGTTCAAGTGTGTTTACCGGGAAACGGCCAATTCCTATATCAATTAAACCAGAAGCATCATTGCCTTCATTCGAATCCAATATTCCGTAAAAATCGTCACTTGCAATAGAGTATACGCTATTTAACGATTCTTTAGTCTGAAAAGTAAGGATGCGATTGGTATTTGAAGGAACCCGATCTTTAAAATCAAATGATCCATCACCAAAAAGAAGCAGGTAGCGTAGTTTACTGCCTACTTCAGGCCGATTATATAGTAAACGTGCAAAATCGCGAAGAGCTACAATATCCGGGGCTCCGGAAGAAAATTCATTATAAATTTCTTCGTTTGTTACAACAGTCACTTTGAGACCGTCGAAAGTCCGGTGAAAATCAGCGAGCCGATTAGCCTGATCCAGAAAATCTTTATGTGTAACAATTAGAAAATCAGTACTGTTAATACCGTGCAGATCCTGATTAATTACTTTTTCAGTAAAAGTAACATTGAGAAATGTTGAATTATCCCATGCGATGAATTGCCTGAGAGAATCAGTTTGTAAAACAAAATTGCTAATATTGCCCTGAAGGTTTATTGAGACATTTTTAACATTAGCAGGATCAGTCACTTCCCATATTTTTACAACGGAAGAGGAACCCTGAAGTTGGAACTCGGTTACGTTACCTGTATTCGCCGATCTAGGATCAGCAAAAGCCATCTGACCGCCTGTAAATTTAAGGTCGCGCGAAATATTAAGTTCAACCCAATCGAGCCAACCAATGGATGATCCGTCACCGTTATATTGGAATGATACTTTTACTTTATCTGTTTCAGGGAAAAAGCTTTTTATCTCAATTCGATCTCTGGCATAATCATATGTCCCGAAAGCACTGCATGAAGGTGAAGAAGCTGTAATTCCATTCACTTTAACTGTAAAGTCTGTTATTGTTGATGCTCTGGCAGCAACCCTGTAACGTATCCATGATTGTTTGCCCACTTTCAGATTTGGAAACGTTAACTCAGGCAATTCGAAAACCGGAGCATTAACATCCATCCTTTCTCCAAACCAATCTTTGCCAGATTTAATGAAATTCAGCTGATCTTTCTCATAAAATAGTCCTTCAAAGAAAGTTGAACAAGTGTAGGTTGGTGGGAGAGAGGATTGTTCCAGGTCATCGATCCTCAAGCCAGGTTCTCCATCGAAATTCAGAAAATAATAAGTGTAATCAGAATAAATATTTTTTAGATGCTCAAATTTCTTGTTTGTTTTATTGTAAATTATTTTGTCAGGTGCTGTACCATAAAAAAGTATATAATCACCTGAAGTGAAAATGTTTGGATTTGCTGAAATAACCTGAATCGCGTTTTCATTGAGGTCATCATATCGGAAAATACTATTTGATTCTGGCAACATCCCGCCACCATTTCCAAATAACCTGATGGATTGGGGAGTAACTTTTGACATATCTACACCCATGGACTGCAAATCGGCATAAGTTATTTTATAAATTCCTGTTTTATTGAGTTGTATTTTATACCAATTGCCTTGAGCAAGCACTGAATGGGATGCATACTCAGTTGATTTTAATGACTCATCAGTTGCTTTGGCAGGAACATAAACCAAGTCGATTGTAAACGATTTTAGACGCATGATGCCACCTTCAGGATTAGAAACCACCGGAACTATGGTTAGCATGGCCATTTTTACGCCCCTTTCAATTCCAATTTTAATTCTTGGTTCCAGATTTTCCGTTGGCTGCAATTCATATGTTAGTGAATTGAGTTGAGCTGCAGAAACGGTCTCCCATACTGTATGAGTTACAATTATATCACAGCTTCCCATATTTACAGGTAATGCAAATTTTTCGAAATATTCAGGAGTATAATTTTTGGCTGCGTTGTTAGATAAACCATCAGCTACAAGGGCTCTGACTGTATCGTAGTTTATACCTTCAATTGTTTGAACTCCTTTCCATTCAAGCACGACTTTTTTCTGGATACCCTGACCAATCAAGAGTGTGTGGATTAGTGTAAGGAGTAATGTTGTTATTATTTGCAGGTGTTTTTTCATAAAATCAAACCAATTAATGATGAATTATTTTTGGTATATCAATTTTCCCGAAGTTTGACCATAAAGCCCATTTGATGAAGTGACCATGATATTGTAAACATACATTCCCTGCGGAACATCACTTCCCAGGTTACTAAGACCATCCCAATGTAAAGGTGAGCTGACGGAGCCTGATTGAGGACCTGTTTGCTCTATTGTTCTGATAAGCTGGCCTGCCATTGAATAGATTTCAGCACGAATAGAAAAATCTACATCTTGCTGATTATGCTCAAAAACAATGTCAGTAAAATCCTTAAAAGGATTGGGATAATTGTATGTATTAGTAATTACAAATTCACCAGAAGCATGCACAACGAAATGAATTTGGGCTTCGCTGGAATTGTTGAAGATATCCCATACTTTAACAGTAAGGGTATGTTCGCCTGGTGCCAGCATGGAGAACGGAAACCAGATATAGCCACTTTTAAAGGTATTGATATCAGTTTCGTAAAAATTGTTGAGAATATAAGGATCAGCGGTATTTCCATCCAGTACTGCTGTGATGTCATGGCCTATGCTGTTTCCTAAAGTATTAATTCCATTTTCATCGTTTAAAAGTGCAAGCAATCGGGCATTCTGATCAGTGATTCCCCCATCCCGAAACAGCATATTATTCATATACAAAGAGATATCAGGGCCTTTGTTATCTGTTATTTCCAGCTCAGAGGATCCACCCACAATAAAATCTGAATAGTTCCCACTGGCATCGCGTTTTCCATCTGTTGCATAATAACTAATTTTACCATAATCATAGTTGTACGCAATATCTTTAGGGACAATAAATGAAAAACTGAAATGGCCATTCTCTACGTTGACCTTGCCTTTATAAAGCAGGTTTTTACGTACTTGAAAAGAATATACTGCGCCTCCATCATTGGCAAGTGTTTTGATTGTAACTGCTTTATCAAATACTGTAGGGAAAATGGTTCCTGTGAAATCAGAAACCAGGTTTCCCTGGTCATCAGCCACGATACCCTCGATATTTACAACCATAAACGCTTTCAATGTATCAACACCAATTCCAGGCGCATGACCGTTAACAGAGGTTGTGAGGACTTTTAATGCAGGGAAGCCAATGCGTAGAGCAGGGTCACCTAAGAGTACGAACTTTCGGCCATTCTCATTCGATCCTTTATCACGTTTGGAGTTCATTATGATATCCCCTAGTCTGGGCCTTTGTCCATCCGGTTGACTTAATGCATACTGATATAGTTTTTTATTCAACTCAAAATTTGGAGTTCCATACGTAGGTCTGGTGGTTGAAAAAAGTGCAATGCCACCTCCTTTAGGATTTGTGAAAACGTATTCACCAGCTGAGTGGCGGCCTGGATCGTCGAAACGGCTAAATTCGCATGTTCCTGTAATGAAAACGGGAAGATTATCGAAATTTGACCAGTTATTGATCATATTTACTGTTAACACTTCCTCTTTTGTCCATCCGGTTTCACCTCCATGACCTGTATAATTGATGAACATACAACCATTATCAATACTCTGATCAATTGCTTTGTTTACATCCGGATAACGACTGCCTGCCGGTGATGAAACCTGGATAAATGAGTCAAGATAGATTTTGTTAAAGTTAATATCCGGATAATTATTTTCAATGTTAACAGCCATTTGATCAGC
>Ga0075012_10002816_pt1 | contig 16878 bp, 10 predicted proteins | sample All_14_2_FD_71474 | JGI IMG/M metagenome (GOLD analysis project Ga0075012, IMG submission 71474) | Freshwater microbial communities in response to fracking from Pennsylvania, USA - Allegheny Zone_MetaG_DW_15 | ecosystem: Environmental > Aquatic > Deep subsurface > Groundwater > Drilled... | reverse complement strand
CCTAATCCACATGTACCCGGGTATACGTGGCTCATTGCAAGCAAAAACCTGAGGCCGCAGGCACAAATCAATCACAAGCTACCAGAAGCGGAGAGTGACCCGAGGGGCTTTCGAAGAGGTCACATCGCCAGACTAGACTACGCTGGTCCTGAGCAACAAGACTTAGGCTTACTCATCTGTTCAACAAGACTTGTTCAAGTGTAATCTCGGAGGAGCGCGGACGACTCCATAACGGTACAGGGACTCAAGTTCTGTTCTGGTAGACGAGTGTACTCAAAGCTCGTTTAGTTCTTGGAGGGGTGAAGATCATCTGTCTGAGTTTTCCAATTGACCAAAGAAAATGTCCAACGACGAACTAGTGTGGCAGATCATCGGGAAGCAGTTTTGCTGCTTCCGAGCCAAGGTCGCCGATAACGAGCGCGACTTTTGCAGAAACGAACATAATGTGACTGGTCTATGCGACCGCCGGTCGTGCCCTCTCGCGAACTCGCGGTACGCGACTATCCGCGAGGAAAACGGCAAAGCCATTCTGTACATTAAAACGGTGGAGCGTGCGCATACCCCGAACCGCCTCTGGGAGAAGATTACTCTCCCACAGAACTACGCCCAAGCGCTCGCGCTTATCGACCAAGAACTGGCCTATTGGCCCACGTTCCTGGTTCACAAGAATAAGCAACGTCTCACCAAGATCCACCAGATGCTGATCCGTATGCGAAAGCTACGGAAAGAGACCGGCCCGAGACTGGAGAGAGTCAACCAGAAGGACGAGAGACGGGAGAAGAAGCGCGAAGCCAAGGCATTAGATGCCGCCCGGCTAGAGCGGAATATTGAAAAGGAGCTCTTGGAGCGATTGAAGCAAGGCACGTACGGCGATATTTACAATTACCCCGCCCCAGCGTACGAGAAGGCGCTCCGTGAGGCTGATGCGCAGTTTGAAGAGAACGAGGAAGAAGAGGCCGAGGAGGAAGAGGCTGCACGAGTGGAGTTTGTGGAGGGTGATTTTTCGGACGACGACGAAGACGACATGGAGGACTGGGATAACTTTGACGAGGACTTTGAGACCAAGGATGATGACGAGGAAGCGAGCGACGATGACGACGAGGAGGAGGCGCCCAAGTCAAAGAAGAAATCCGTCAAGCGTACCGCCATCGAAGATGGTGCGCGGGGTGGAAAGAAGCCGAAGCCATTTAAGCCAGAGCCTGCGAAGCGTCGCGGGCCTTATGTGGAGATCGAGTATGAGAGAGAGGAGGAGAACACTCAACAGGCTCAGTCAAGCCATGACTGGTAGTAGATCATTCTTTTCGATTAAAGGTAATAACTTGTATATAGTGCGGAGCATGACACTAGTTTCCAGACCTGATCTTCGGAGGCCTCCATCCGGCGATGCCTGCTTCCTCAAGGGCGGTTGCGACAGACAGACACAAGTGATCGTTTCCATGGTTCGCAATGACCTGCACGCCGAGAGGCAGTCCCTCCTCGTCGAGTCCGAGGGGAATGGCGCACGAAGGGAATTCGAGCACGTTGATAAGGCCAGTCGCGGCGCACTCGGCCGCTCGGAGCACAAATTGAAAGCCATGTGCGGGCGCCGGGGTTGGCAGACTTGGCAATATCATCACCCCGTCGTCTCCCAGCACCTCGGAGATTGTCTGCCGTAGCTTCTCAGTTCTGACGCACATGCGTTTGTTCTTGGACACGGCAAGCGACTCGATTGCCTCGAGGGCCGCGAGGGCCACGGCAGGTAGGGTATGATCTGAGTAGTTGCCTAGGGTAAACAGCCAGAGGAACAGTTCCTTAAATGCCCATGCGACTGAACCCGCGCCCTTCTTGCCTTCCGCAAGGATCACTCGGAACGGTCTCGAGCTCGTTTCCTTGCCCAGACACGCGCTCCACAGGTCGAATCCTTCGCTCAATTCGGGAAAATCGACATCTTGAACGGTTGTGCCAGCCTCAAGCATGAACTTGACCACCTTATCATGAGCATCGATCATTGCCTGATCGCGCGCCTTTTGAAACACACCAAGAATGCCGAAAGAGCCGGGCTGTCTTCTGCAATCATAAACCTTCATTTTAGACAGCGGGATTCGGTCACTTAGCCATCTCTCGGCCACATCCTTTTTGGTTTGATACTCGCCGTAGTTGGGATTAGGTAAAGCAGGACCGGCGAGGAGTTTCAGCAGCGGCAGCAGGTCCTCAGCGTGTCTGGCGCATGGACCCAGTTGACAGAACCAGTTCACTCGGTTGATCGTGCTGGGCGTGGTCCCTTCATTACTAACGGAGCCCCCGGTTGGTTTGAGACCAAAGAGTCCGTTGAAGAGCGAAGGGATACGTGTGGACCCGCCCACGTCGCTGGTGATTGCAAAAGGCGAGCCAAGCGCGGAAACAGTAGCTGCAGTACCTCCCGAGCTTCCTCCAACCGTCCGAGACGCGTCATAGACGTTGTTCGTCCTTCCGTACACATGGTTGGAGCTCTCCATCCACATACACTGCTCACTGATATTTCCCGAGCCAATGACGATGACCCCCCCGTTATCCTTGACCTTTCCCAGTGCGAAGCAGGTGCTGCGTCCCACGCGGTTCTTTAAAGCGACGACCCCGGCTGTGAACGGCATGCCGGGCATCTCAAATACCTCCTTGGAGAAGATGGGGACACCGAAGAATGGACTTTCTGGACGAGTCCCGGCCTTGCGGTGCTTGTCCAGCACTTCGTCAGCTTCGCGCGCCTCCAGCATCGCGCGGTCGTACCTGGAAGCCACCATAGAGTTGGTAAAAAGGTTTGCAATCTCCAAGTGCTGCATGAACAGAAGCGTTACCTGCAGACTAGAGAGCTGTCCGTCGCGGATGGCTTTTCCCAGCCTCGTAGCCGACCATGTGAGCCGATCGTCCGCGTCACGCAGGAGCCGAGCCAAGCGCTCGGTCTTGACCTTGTACCGTTCTTCGGCCTCCCTCCTGTGGCGGTTCCGAAGGACGCGATCTGTGCAGATGGCACAAATGGCAAAGCTGAGGGCCATTGCGAGAACGGGGGGAGACCCGCCCGCGCCTGACAAGGAAGAGGACAGCATTGTTGCTTCGAGTGGGGTATTCTAAGGGAGAGAGTCGTCGTTTCTTTAAAGTCTGAGCGTTGCACTATTCTTACAAGGTAGCGCCTCCTCCAGGTCAAGGATCGATCCACAGTATTGACCTACCTTGTGGTAGATGTCGACGATGCGTTGCGCAAACAGTAACAGCAGAGAACAGAAACACAATTGCAAATCGGATCTGCCTGGACACAGGGGCCCTAGGGGGCTACTGCATCAGAAGACCCTTGCCACCTCTCCACTCTCTACCAAGTGCCACTTAATACCCCGTTTCCGGTTGATGTTCGTCTTTGCAGTTCTGCGTAGGACGCCGAATTCTTACGCACCACGATCTATTTATCGTTATGTGGGAGGGAGGGGCGGAGCGCTCACCTTTATTAGACATTAGACAATCCGGCTCCTAGCCGCTCGCAAATCAACAAGAAGGTGTCTGGATTACTACTCGATTCTGAAATGGATACAGATGTTGTACACCAAGAACAAAGTGCAAACCGGCTAACGAACTCTACTGGGCGTGCACATTCCACCTTATGTTCGGTAACAAAAATCGATCAGCCAAAACGTTGTCTGCGCGACAGAATCATTCGTATCATAAGAGCAAATACGACCATGATCGACGACACTGACGCTAGGAGCAACGTGCGACTGTACTCTGGTGTGATTCCAGCGACGTCATCCACCGAAAACTCCGGATAAGACTCAAAGGAGCGATCAAAGTGCAAACTATTTTCTTCCGTCAACGAGTTCAAGGAGCACTTCATGTGCCTTTTAGTCCAATCGATGGAAATATCGCCATAATTTCGCGAAAGAATCATGTTCTGCCTCCGATCAGGTAGCTCAAACCAGTTCCACACAGCTGAACAGAGTTCCTTCGGAACTCCCCCCGCCGTACATGTATGTGTCAAGCCAGAGCTGGTCAGTTCAAGGACTGGCAAATTTTGCGCGGGAGAGGAGGCAATTGCTATGTGGACATCTCCGGAAATGAGCACAAACCCTTTGGGTTTCGTGTCAAGTATCAGTCGAAGGAGCCGCCGCCGCTCGCCAGGGAAGTGACCCCAAGACTCCACGCTGGGGTTTCTCGTTAGAACCTGCACGCTCGAGACAAGTATATTTATCGAAGCCGTGGAGGCTCTTAGTTGTTGTTCGAGCCACTGCCACTGTTCCTCACTAAGTACTCTATCGTTCGAGATTCCTCGATCGCTGAGGATCTCGGTCAAGCCAGTCAACCCGAAGAAACTCCGAGAAGCTGCGGCCAGTTTGGGAAATAGCTTGCCGAGCAAGGTACCTTCCCCTATGCTTCCAATCTGCGCAAGTGCATAGTCTGATCTTCCGGAGCGCGTATCCATTAGGATTACCCGTACGCTCTCCATGCCGTCACCAAACTCATGTGAGGAGTACACGCCTTGCCGCTTTCTTCTTGGCGAGTCTTTCGGGACTCCTAGAAAATCTAGGAAGAGATGCTTCCTCTCCTCCAGGTTTGGGGTTCGAGCTCCTCCATCGTTTACGCCCTAACCCGGTCGAGAAGCGTCAGTTCCATGGCGACTTATCAATATGCAGGAAGCACCAAGCAGGCAGCAAACGCTTACAAGATCATGATCGTCCCAGGTTCCGACTACTCTGCCCACGGAGCGAGCGAACTCAAAATACGATCCGTTGCGACGGAGCTGATCATACGCGAGGGAAAGGGCGTCAAGTGTGCCACCCTTTGGGTAAACGACGTCGCCGCTCCAAACCCACAAATCGAACTGCTGTTTTTGAAGGTGGGCCCAAAGAGGCTCCTGAGGCCCCTTATTCTGGTTATTACAACTGCCAAATCCTATGCGGCGAATGGTCGCCCTGGGATCGATCGTGTCAGGTTGGCCCATTCTCTTGTCCGAGCGAAATCTCTGCAGACTGTGGCGTCTACTATACCTCGTTGACTAAGCTAAGAGAGAATGGTAGCTACCACGATAAATGTTTACCGCAAATGATGTTTGAAACTATATCGGTAACACGCACCCTGGCGTGGTGTGTTACAGTTCCACCGTAATCAGATAGACCAAAGAAGCATAATTTGCATCTGGAGTAGGTCGCTTCCTACTCCCAATTTCTTGCGACTGGATGATCTGTTTGTATTTTCCCCTTACTCGTATGATAAACTCAACTTTTTGGGCGACGAGATTCACTTCTTCTTCCCGACTAGATTTTTTGTGTTTGATGACGGAAGCGAGAGAAAGAAATTATAAAAGCCTACCAAGTGCCTGTCTGCGCGTCTCCGTCATTGGCGGCTTTAAAGAGAGTTCAAAGAGCTAGGAAAACATATATATATTTATCTGTTATAGTAGAGGCCATTCTCGTGGGTTACTTGTAATGTCTCTTGGCCGTCACATTTTTGGCCGAGCGGAGGGAGGTACACCGTTCAACAACAACAGGAAGATTGAGAAGGAGAAACGGAACCTCAGACAGAAGAACATAGTCATCGCGGCTGCTGCTGCTGGGTGCGGGAGATACAAAGCGTGTGAGGCAGGGCTTTTTTTTAATTAATTTTCCTCAGTTTAGAATTTACTTGAGGCGAGACTCGGTGCAAGTGTCGTTAACGGTTACTGCATCCAGACTAGGTGGCTGACTCTGCGAGGCACAACAACAAATAACCAGAGCGAGTGGATGAAGCGAGGGTCGAACTTTCCGTTCCTTCCGTGGTAGCGTTTCAAGAACTTCTTCTTCGAACGAAGGCTGCGGTCGAGACGAGAGGGCAGCGAACTAAAAGAACGAAGTCTGTGAGGATATGCCCTAACAAGCACACGCCCCTCTGGTCCTCGTCGTACATAGGTACATTTATTAGACTCTCTGTCGGAGCGAGAACTGCGTGCGCGTCCACGGGGGCTTGTCGTCAGTCTCAGCTACGACATAAGATAGAGCTGCGCTGTGTTCGTTCCTCCCAAAATAATTCAACAAGACACTTCCGACCATCGTATCAACATCGAGAACTCCCCTTTACCGGGGAGGTTATCTTTTCCAAGTTCTCCTGGTTACATACGAGCAGTGTGGGCGGTGCGCGGAGGAGCGATGATGATGTTGACGCTTCCACCGCTATTAATGGAGCGGGTCCATGCGTGGACCTCGGCCAATCTTGACCGGGTTTCCGACCTGAGCGTGGTGGTCCTTATCCTCACCCTGTGCATGATCCACAGCGTGACTTGGGGAGACTACGGCCTGATAATAGCAGGGTGCGGGTACGCCTACCTGCTGCGATGGAGGGGAGACTACCGGACAGAGCTGGAAGAAGCATTTCTTAGGACGGCAAGGAGGATGATCCCGTTCAAGATCAACCCGCATCTGAACGACGACCCATGGTTTCAGGACACTTCGGTCGCTTCGCAAATCTTGACTATTACCAATGCAGTGAATATTATTCACACAGTGCTCCAAGGTCGCATAGAGACCAGCAAACTCCTCCTGGTGTTTACCATATTACTCTCATCCTGTTTCATGTTGGCCAAAACTCCCTTGGAGAAGCGAAACGTCGCGCGGTTCTTCTTGAGGGCCAGTCTAGGGGTTCATGCCGTCAGTCTATTGCATCGCCCAGCAGCGCAAGCGCACATCAAGAGGTTCCTGGTGATGCGGACGCTGAGCATCGTTATCCTATTCGACTCGATACTGGAGGGCATGATCCAGCTGCTCTCTCTGTCGTGGATAGTCGCGTTGAACAATCACGACTATTCTACAGTGATGGGCGCCTGTATGGCCCTAGTGACGTTGATCGTGCCTGTCGCGGTCGTTCCGATCCGGGGTATAATCGCCGGGCCGATGCTGAAGCGGTTGACTCTCCTCTTCCCCGCGAACAACGGCACTGCAAAGACCTCTCGGGACTTTCAAATCCATTTCTGGATTCACATGGTCATCTCCGTCATCCCGTTGATGTTCATCGTGACCTGTTTCGGGATGACACCAGCCAGTTCCATCATGTTGAAGAACATCAACCTTGCCATCGGTTCAGTGTTCTTTGCCAGAGGGGTCTATCTTGTTGGAAAAGGATTCGCGCAGAGGACGACTCTCCTCACTCGAGTTTTCTCTGTTCAAGATGCCGAATCTGCGGATCGACAAGTTTCCACCTCCTTCGACTCGGTGGGAAGCTCTCCCTTGGTAAGAATGGACCGCTACGTCGTGTTCAACATCTGCTGGACCTTGAGCGTCTGCTCCATTCTCCTGATCTCCGGTTCGTCCTCATGGATACGAGACCCGAAGTTCGGTTCCCTAGTCATGGGATCGACCTGTCTGCTCTTTGCGCTCAGGGCCAGAGCGAGTTTTCAAGGCCTGATTCTTGTCCATGCAATTATCTCACTGTTGTTTGCAAAAGACTGGCCGTGGATGTCCGTCGCCATGGCAGCGAGCCGAATGCCCATCGCGCTGGCCGACGAGATTGACATCCCCAACTGCATCACGTGCATGTTCGTCCTGTCGTCGAGCATCTTTCAGCTGTGCCACTACGGCCATTACGACGTCCTCAACTGCCTCGTGGGGTCGTATTTGGCTTGTGCGTTCGGAATGGTCCAAAAGCATTTTTCTCAGTACCTCGCACAACGACTAGTGATCGCCGAACTCGACTCGGACTCGTTCTTTCAGCACGCCGTCAAGCAGAAACTAGCCGCCATCGTCAACTCGGTCAATGCGGCTGCTGTGCTCTCGGCCAAGTCAAGCTCGTCCGTCTCCCCTTACGGGATCGGCTGGTCGACGACAACGGGCGGGGGCATTGGTGCTAGCGGTGGTCGTGCACCCGGCACGAGTCTTGCCAAGGCCGCCCAGACGATTTGGGAGGAGGACGAGGATGAAGTTCTGGACGCAGATGACGACCCGGACGAGCTCACGTTAAGGTTGGAGAGGCGGGACACCGTGAGCGATAATGAGACGGACGGCGAGGAGGAGGGGGAAGAAGAGGAAGAAGCGTTATCGGGGGCATCGTTGAATCGTCTTTTCAAGTCTGTCGTCTTCGAGGCGCATCTCCGCCACCAAGATTGCCATTTTCTCAACATCGTTCGGTCCCTAAAGATTGGTCGCGGACTGATATGGAAGAGCGAGAGCCGGTATCTTGATGAGGTCTTCTCCCAGTTCGCAAATGAGATGCATCTTTTATTCATCCCCATCGCCAACCAGTTCAGCGCAGAGGAGGACGGCGCGTCATCCTCCTATCAGTCCATCATCAAGGCCCTCAACTCGCCCTCCTCCTCGACGTGCTCGACCATGAGCTCGAGGTGGAACCCTATGAGGTCATCTACTTGCTCTGACGCGTCAACGGCATCGGTAGACTCGAGCGCCCTGCAGCTGAGACTCCGCTGGGAGCTCGTTGAGCTCGTCGTTTCCCGTCTGGCGGAGATTTCCAACGCCTCCAAGGACAGACGCAAGGCCCAACGACAGCAGGTCCAGTATGAGGTCACAGTGAGCGGCGCGGGGTCGACCCAAACGCGCTCTGGCAATGGCGGCGGCGGCGACGATCGTGCACAAGGAGCGGTGAAGAGGTCCATGTTGAACCTCGTGTTGACGATGGAGTGCTCCACGGCGATGACCGAGAGGTCCTTTGCGTCGAGCATGTCTGCCCACATGGAGTTCTTCATGGAGGCCCTTCAGCTAGGCCACATCGCCTTCTTCCGCTCCGACGACCACAAGAGGATCCGGATCACTTTTCACACCGAGTCGTTCATTGAAGAGGACCCAGCGGCGGCGTCAGAGGGCAGCGTGCACCACCATCATCAACAACAGCAACAACATCAACAGCATCATATGAGTCTACCCCCTCCCCTCGTGATTGGACAGCCGCCCTCGCATCATCTAGGACTAATGAGACACGGCGGTCGGCGACGACCCAAGATTGTCTCCAAGCGAGACTCGGATCTTTGCCCTCTGCCCTCCCACCTCGTTTTCGCCATCCTGGACGATGTCCAACTGGTGAGAAGAATTCTATTGAACCTGCTGCTCAAGTTTTGCGAGGCGTCGATGGATTCTTACTCCACCGGGAACAACCACGAGGAGGCCACGGCCTTCCCGGAGGAGGTGATGCAGCGCAACCCGGACGTAGTCATCATCGATCAGAACCTCAGCTACCAAGGGTCGGAAGACATCTTTGGACTGGACATTGCCAAGCAGCTCCGGAGCCTAGGGTTCAAGGGGTGCATTGTCCTTTATTCGGCGGACAACGCTGGGTTGTTTGAGAGCGAGACTGTTATTGACGGCTTTTTGGAGAAGGGCGTTCATCGCAATGGGAGCCTAAGACCTGCGCTGGCCAGTGCCTGGGCTAAGCGCATGAAACGGTCTTGATCCGCGCAATCGATAACAAGCAGCCTGAGAGAGAAGAGAATATACACTGTACATTGCTGACACGTACTATGATTTATTGTATCTAGAACACTCTAATATTACCGATGATATACCCAAACAAAAGGGGTTGATTCGGACAATCTGACGTCCATATATTATAACTCTGCTTTTGCCTCGCTTTCCGACCATTCACTTGCCGACTCACATGGACAGCTCAGTCGACTCCCACCATGAATGATGATGTATGAATTAAGCGCTTCCGCAAGAGTCACCACTTGATTACACAGATTAAGTAAGTAGACAGATATCAGTCCGCAGCAGTCTCGGAATCGCGCCTCCTGACGTCGTACACGTCCACCTTGATGTGCTTGAGCATGGAGATGGCCGAGTTGATAATGATAAACGACCCGGAAATCTGGGCGGATCGAACGAGACATCCCTTTGGGAAAACGCACGCAAGAGTATTGACCAAGTATGGGCGCATCTTGGTTCCGAACGCAGACTCGAACTGGGGGACACGTCCATCCCACGCGCTGCGGTAATTCTTGAACAGTTCGCCGTAACTCATCTTGGGGTTGAGAAGCTTCAATGCGGAAAGAGAGTGAGGGACGTGGCTGCAGTATCCAGCCACCAGTCCAGCAATAAAGCTACCGACGAGGTTCTTCAGCATCTTGTTGTTGTGGATGGGAACGCGCTCCTCATAGTAGTCGGAGAGCTGGTTGATACCCATGCCGAAGATGACCTCTCGAAGGCAGCGGGGAGCTAGACCTCTGGTCCACCGAATGGACAGGGGCTCGGGATTGGCATGTCCAGCATTGCTCGCCTCGAGGATGCTCGACACCGGCGACATGATCAGTCCCGGGAGCGTCGCGAGACCCATTCCAACCAGCTGGGGATTGTCGTACTTGTCGAGATCCACGTTCGTGTCCAGAACGTGTCGGATGCCCTTGAACCCGTTGATGTAGAAAATCCGAACGGGGACCTGGACCTGCATGTTAGGGAATAGAGCCGCTCGCGGCTTCCCCGTGAGCGCGGCGTTGATCATCGCGTTCATTCCCGATCGATAGAAAGATTCCACCGCAGCCGCGCACGTTACAGCGAACCACGGGAGTGGTTCTGCAGGTAGTTTGTGACCTTTCTGCAAGAAGAGCGGGGTCTGTGCGCTGTTGCGCGCGCTTTGCATCCATACCTCGTACGATAAGCTGGAAATAACTCCAATGGCCAACTCAGGGTCCTCCTCCAGAAGCTTTCGGAGATCCTGCCCGCGCACTCGGTAGGCCACTCCGCTGGATGAGGCTTTCACGGTAGCAAAGCTCGGTTCGTGGTTGAGGACGTGGAGCATGCCGATCGTAGAGGCGCTACCGATGGACCCAAGGGTCCCTACGATGTGGAGCTGGTCGTCAACGACTCGTTGACGATAGACGGACCCTTCGACTACGACGAGAGCAAAGTCCTGCTTTTCGCCCTGAAGCTGCAGCACGTCTCCTTTATTGAACTCAAACTCTACAAAGATGTCCGCGAGGCGTTCCCGCTGGGCCTCGGAGAGCTTGCGGAACATGGTGCTCTGTGCGAGGTTCTCCATGAGTTTAGCACGTCTCCGGGTTGCCTCGTTCGTTCCCGTGAGCGAGTCGCTTAGCCAGCGAACCATGGATACGACTCCACCACCGCCATGGTTATGACCGGAACTCTGCTGCGCTGGTTCGGTCCCCATTTTCACGTCAAAGGATGCTACACTATCTATAACCAATACCAACTGCTTTGATAGCCTTTTCAGTAAGAATACTCGAGGGTCATCACAAAGGGCAGTTCCATGAAATACAGCACCAAGAAGCCTATGTAATCAAAATAGGTCCCACCGATGGACAAGGAAGACTGCTGCACTCAGGTCGCACAGAATAGGGTTTGTTGTTGACAAACACCTACAAGTTCCATATAAGAACAACAACAGCGACCACGGCACAATAACCAGTGGCCAACGATACACACGCACACAAGAGGGGATCGCCCAGCCTTTCTGAACCACCGCCCAGTCCCTCCGGTGTCTAAAAGAAGCGTCAGGAACCGCGGGGGAGGAACGGTGATTGGAAATGTCAATTCCTTGCCTGTATTAGACAACGACCTAGAGGCGACGGTTTGGTGAGGAGGTACTCGGCGCCTTGGTACAATACTTCTTGCCTGAGAGAATGGACTTATCAGATTGGATTGAATAATTACAGAAACCCTCTTCTTCCTTCTTGTGTGCTTCATCACCTCAGTGCGCTTTCCAAAGTTTTTTTAAGTATAAGGATAACGCGCGATTGGATGTACCATGGTACCGGGTTCAGGTTCGCGGGTTCGCCCAAAGGTCCGGCTCGAAAGTTTCGTTCTCTTCTTTTGCTTCACGTGTCGTCCACCTCCTCTGCTTGCTTCGTCCCCTCCTCTCGGTCTCTAGTTCTTCTACAAACACATTCACCTACGCCCCACCTGCCCTCCCCTGTGCGGCTCGATCAGGGCGGTTTAGCCCGACATCTCTCCGCTTGAACGAATACCGCAATATTTGACTCCCTCACACCACACATGTGGGTGATTTGCGTACCGACTCCAACAATTTCTCCCTCCAATAAAGTGTCCGACACGCTTCACTGTGCGCTGCGGCTGAGCTTTCAAGGTGGAAAGAACCCTTCGCCTCCCTCACAATCTCATAACGTCTGCAGTGTCACCCCCTCCCCCGCTGCTCTTTCTCACTTGTTATCGCGAGAAAACCGCAAACAGTACAGTTTTAAAGGCGGAGTGCAAGTTTCGATTCGAGAAAAGCGACGTGAGTGAGTACGTTACAAACTTTGAAGTTGTGTACCGGCGACACGCACTCTAGCTCCTCGGTAAGGAGACTCCTGAACCCATCGATGTGATCCTGCACAACATAACCTCCTCCAAGTTCACCAGCTTCGACACCCCGTTGTCCCCTCGCATTCGCAATACGCTCTCCTTGATAAACATGAATTCACGCAAGCGCCTGAGGCGCTACGAAGCAGGATGCGACCAGGATCCAGTACAGCCAGGGCCGTCAGGGTCGATGGCATCAATAGGAGGAGGCCTATGCCTCATCGGGGAAGGTTCCCCCGTTCGTCAGGATGGGGTTCCCAAAGACTCGGCGCCGACAGCCAGCCCTCAAGCCCTTCTTGAACGAACCCTTGCAAAACGACTCAAGAAGCTCCAACGCTACGAAATGAATAGCTCGCACGAATCTTCAGGCTCTGAACGCTCAGTAACCAGCCAAACGAAACCAGCAAGCGCTGAGCGCGATTCGACTGATTTCGCGGACTGGATGTTGCAGATTCAACTTTAATCCATTCTGTACCTTCTGTAGCATTGCCGTCTTGTTCTTCTTAATGGTACCTTGCCTCCTTGTATTAATTTGTAACAATTCCGTGACCATATCACGATTCAATAGCGTCCTTAACCGAACAAATCAACGTCTGGATCTTCCACCATACTAGCTTCTATATCGTCCTCCGCTTCAATCTTTTCGAGCCAATCAACTTCATCGTCGGCCAGAGATTGATTTGGTGGCCTTGAGAGTGGCTTCGGAGGGGTCTTCACCTTGTGCTTCTCAAGTTCCCTCGCAGTCGTTGTTTCGACCATGTTTCGAGCTCTGCGCATCAACTCAGCGTCATTCTTGTCGGCAAAGGCCTCTCTATCATCAATGCCTAGGTCTGTCCGCCGCAGCAGCCCAACGTTCTCCTCGTCATCTTCCTGACGCTCCTTGGCTAACCTTGGGGCGTTGCGTTTCCAAAGTAGAAACAGCCGGCATTGATCGACTCCCGCGGTCACGCATGCGAACAGCTTGACACAGCTGATTCGCAAGCATCGCTTTAGCAGATCCTCGTAACCCATCTTTCTGGTCTTTAGTTTGAAAGAAGGAAGAGCATATGGCCCCAGCTTCTTCTTTTTGAGATGTAAAACACGAACTACGAAAACAACTCTTTACCGGACGGAGCACGGTGTAAATGAACAAGTGGACCTCTCTATGTGGAAGGATGACAACTGCTTCTTGATAAGAAGTCGAAACGTTTCCTTCACCAGCTAAGTACATAGCAGTGGAAGGAAGCCTGAGCGGCTGCTCGATACCACGGGTATCTCGAGGTAACAATTTGGTCACAATGACGAAGTAGGACCACTGCGTACCAGGCGCTAGTACAAATAATGAATGATTCTCGCTCTTGAAATCTTCATACGTGTGCAACGACGAAGGGCTATTGGCTCAAAGCTCGACGACCAAGTACAGAAACAAACACTTACAGGGTGGGAATGAGCAAACGAACGTCTTGGGAGCGCCCGTACGCGCTGATCAAGATGCTGCGGAAGGACCGCGAGGCGCCTGTTGACCATTCAGGTCCTCGGGCAATTGCCGATCCGAACGCGTCTCCCAAGGTGTTTCGCTACCACATACTCTGTGCGCTGCAGTTGTCGTCCATGACGAAGGACCAGAAGGTACACGAAGCGATGATTGCGCTCAGGAAGCACGGTTTAACGGTTGAGAATATTGCCAAGACTGCTATCCCGACGCTTGAAGAGCTCATCAAACCTGTCGGGTTCTATCGAAGAAAAGCAGTGTACATGCGCGACACAGCCAACATTCTGCTGGAAAAGCACAGCGGGGAGGTGCCCAGCAGCGTGGCAGCGCTCACCGATCTTCCAGGGATAGGCCCGAAAATGGCCCATATCACCCTCTCGGAAGCGTTTGGTATATGTGAGGGCATTGGAATCGACTCGCATATGCACCGGATATGCAACCAACTGGGATGGGTCAAATCCACTACTCCAGAACAGACCCGGGTGCAACTCGAGTCGTTCTTACCTAAATCGGAATGGGGAGTCATCAATCACGAGATCGTGGGCTTAGGACAAATGCTGCAGCAACCTGAGTACAGAGTCAAATTAGCACGCACCCTATTCCAGATTCGCGACGATCTTGAATTTCAAGAGGCGCTGAGCCTAGTGAAGAAGTTGGGATTCAAGACCTCGTCTTTGGCTGCGCAAGATCCGGCAATTCAGCTTGAGATCGAGACCAGGGCCCAAGGCATGCGAAAACGATCAAAACTCTCTAGTCACGAGGAGAGCGAATGAGCTATTTGCACTCTGAAGTATGTACATAAAGTTAAGACTATCTCTGTAAAGTAAGAATACCGCTTTTATCTAGCTCGCCGTCGGCCGTCTGAAGATGTAAAGATCCACGTCTGTGCCTATTCTAGTCACCTCTTTGAGTTCAAACGGAAAATCGATCACGTGCTTTCGTATCTCTTCCAAGAGTCCTTGGAAGCGAAAACGATGGTTAGCCAAAAAGAAGGATCCGGTTGAGGACACCAGCTCGTTTGCGGAAACAATCAGTGGGCGGACCGCAGCGGCTTCATAAATGACATCGGTTGCGATGCAGACATCAAATGGTTTATCATTGAACTCCTTATTGAGAGCCTCTGCGGCCTTTACGTCACCCCACTGCAGCAGTCTTCCGTGTACTCTGTCCTCCAACCCGTTGATAGCGATGCTGTCCTCTAGCGCCTCTACTGAATCCTCACTCCCGTCTGTGAGTACAGCGAGTTCCTTGTTAATCATGGCGGCCACCAGCCCGCACATCCCGGTGCCGCTTCCGAGTTCGACAAGTCTCTTGCCCTCGAGCTCGGCGTGGAGACACGAATTCGTGGCGAGCTCGGTGCTGAACGCCTCGGCTGCCCTCCAGACAACGAGCGGGACCCACTTGTCGATGTGCTGGTTTTCTCCCGCAACGCACGACACAGAAACCGTGTAGGGTCCAAACGTGTATTCTTTCGTCTCCCTCGCCACCTCGCTATCAAAGATATCTCCAAACATCTTCTTTTGCCTTTATGAACCGTACTGAATGACTGGGAGGTGATGGCGACACACCCCGCGGCTTTCCAATCTCCTTCTTTGGCAGTGTCGTCGTTATAAGAATGCTTGCAATTCAATCAAGAAAAAAACCTGTTTATCGCTTGCAAGAAAAGAAGACCACCGTGAACAGACTCTCCCGGCGTGTGACTTTCTTTGCGGATGAAATGTTCCCGGAGAGGGTCTACTCGATGGTCAGTGAGATGGTCGAGAGTGTTTGTTGTGAGGGAGATCACCCAAGAGCGTTCAGAGCGTTCTGAGAGTGATCTGAATTCATATTGACGAATCTTCTGAAATCATCCTTTTATGATATGAACCCAGTGCATAGATGCCGGATATCGAGTGATGCGAGTGACACTATAGTTGCACTGAGCACACCGGGTATTACTACAATATATACAATCGGCTAGAAACCGGACGTACTACTCACCTCCCCGCATGCGCTTGCGAGCCTGAACGGCCTCCTCCTCGTCGTCCTCCTCCTCGGTGTTTGATGTGAACTCGGCGACTAGGCGACGACCGTAAAGATGAGCGGCACCCAACGCAGCGAGAGCGTTCTTCGCCTGCTGATGAGTGGTGAACTCTACGAAAGCAAAGCCTCGGATAGTCCCATCCATCTTCTTGGGCAGTCGCACCGACTTGACTTCCGCGTGCGCCGCAAACAGCTTGCGGACGTCCTTCTTTGTCGCCTCGAACGCGAGGTTTCGCACCACAATCTTGGTCGGGAGAGATCCAGAGGCAGGCACTGCCGCTGCTGGAGTAGATCGCGCACTCGTCGCGGAGGCGGTGCGGGGCCCTTGTACACTGGAGGACACCTTCACGTCCAGCGTGTGTCCTTTGAGCGCGGTCCCGTGGAGCTTGGTGAGCGCGGTCTGGGCTGATTCCTCGTCCGCGAACTGGACAAAGCCGTATCCGCTTGAGAGCTCTTCGCCCTTCTTCCCGCGCTTCTTGGGGATGGTGATGTGCTGCGCGGTGAACTTGCAGATGGCCATAATGTGGCTTGACAGTTCAGGTTCGGTCACGGAGAATTCGAGATTCTTTATGAACAGGACGCGCTGACCCGGGGAGACTTCTTCCTCTTGCACGACCTCATCTACCTTACCTGCGGGTCCAACCTCCTCGGCTGCTTTTGCCTTGCCACCGCCACTACCTAAGATCTTCTCCGGTGCAAACTGAAGATATAGCGGAGCATTCTTGTACCTTGTGTACGCAAGAGTGTTCATCGCTTTCTTGGCCGCGACAGGCTCGTGGAACGAGATGAGCGCCATGGTGCGCGAGGGAGGCATCACGAACCTCTCCAACGTGCCTAGCTTGGCGAACAAAGACTTGAGATCAGCCTCCACTGCGTTCTCCGGGAGATTCTTTGCGATCAACACGGTGTCGCTGTGCGTCACTGCCTCCCCACGAAGAGCGGACTCTAGCACGTCCAGGTCGATGCCTTCCGACTCGAGAAACGCCTTGCCCTCGTTCACCACTTTGGCCTCACTCATCGCCACTCGGATCGCGACGTCGTCCTCATCGTCGCCGCCTCCCAAAATAAGCTCGCGCTTCGAAATTCCCAGCTGTTTTGCGACGGCCCCGGCTGCGGCGTCCGCGCGAACAAACAGCGAGTGCCAGGTCTTTTGGTCGTCCT
>Ga0075012_10002815_pt1 | contig 16880 bp, 16 predicted proteins | sample All_14_2_FD_71474 | JGI IMG/M metagenome (GOLD analysis project Ga0075012, IMG submission 71474) | Freshwater microbial communities in response to fracking from Pennsylvania, USA - Allegheny Zone_MetaG_DW_15 | ecosystem: Environmental > Aquatic > Deep subsurface > Groundwater > Drilled... | reverse complement strand
ATGCGCGAAGCGCGTCATGCGGTCAGCGCAGAGGCCCGCAAAGCGGCCGGAAAAACCGTGTGCGATAAAATCGTAGGCGATGTCATACGCCTGCCCCTTCACGCGTGGCGAGTGTGCCTCTACCTTAGCACAAAAAATGAAATCCCCACGCGCTATATTGCCCGTGCGATGTGGGATGCCGGACGCGACGTGTGTGTTCCTGCCTGGAGCCAAACAGAGGAGTCCTACAAAATATTCCACTTGGACCCACACATGCGCCTTGTCTCTGGACACCACGGCATCAGGGAACCCGCGGTACGCATGCCGGTCATGCCCTGGGACATCGGTGCTTTCATTGTCCCCGGCTTAGCGTTCGATACGCTTGGGGGAAGACTCGGGTATGGAGCTGGACATTACGACCACATCCTTGCTAAATCCACAGGACGGTCGTTAAAGATCGCGATTGGCTATGACTGGCAAGTACTTGACACCCCTCTGCCGCAAGAGTCGCACGACATTCCAATGGACTGGATTGTGACTGACAAACGCGTGATCAACTGCGCCGAGAATCGCAAAGTGACCGTTTAAATATTAAGAGGCCCGTTCAGGCAACACCCAGCACTAACGTGTGATGCAGGTTCGTCCTACGCGAACGGGCTCTCTTTTTTGACCAACGTCAAAATGCGCATGGTCTCAATTGCGGTATCTAGCGATACTGGATAAGGTTTGTTTTCGCGAATCGTCGCAAAAACATGTTCCCAAATTAGCGACATGCCAGACTCTGCCTTGGGTTTAACCGGAATCTGCGTCTCCAGCCATCTCACGGTCTCCGCCGTCCCAAAGCTTCCAAGAGGCGGCGTACGTACACTAGAACGGCGACGAGCCAACTTCTGCTTAGGATCCAAGTAGCGCAACGTGCCTTCCATCGCATGAGGGTAGAGCGTAAACGAGCCTTTGGTTCCTGTAACAATAAATTGGGGCAACGTTCCGATGCGACCTCCGGAAATTTCGAGATCGACCGTAAGACCAGCCAGATTGCGGAGGATTACACGCATGTAGTCTTCGGCGTCACCCACCGATGCCACACGCTTGAAATCCGACCAGACTTTAACCGGTGGCGTCCTCAACAATTCTAGCGCCTGATCGAGAAACGCGGTTCCCCATGCCAGAGCAGTTCCGCCCCCGCACCGCTTAACCGTCTGCCAGTCATCGCGGCGCTCAAAGTTTCCCCGTCTGATCTTGATGTCGTACAGTTCGCCTAAAACCCCTGACTCTATCACTTCCCGCACTTGCAGAAACGATGGTTCAAAACGGTAATTGTGCCGGACCAGTAATCGATTCCCCGCTTTGATTGCGGCAGCACGTAAAACCATCGCCTCGTCATAGTCGCGACAAAACGGCCGCTCGACATTCACCCACTTGTTCGTCTTGAGTGCCTGCATAACGTGCGCAGCATGTTCATCCGAGCGCGTAGCGATATCAATAAGCTCAACATCAGGGTCCGCCAACAAATCTTCATAACGCCGGTATGTTCGGCACTCCGGCAAACGCTCCACAGCCATATCGCGACGCTCTTTTATCGGGTCACATACAGCCATGATCTTGAAAAGATCCGTATACTGAGCCAGTTCGGGAAAATGCATTTCAAGTCCGGCACGTCCTAAGCCTACTATACCTACCCGGATCGGTGGCCGAGTTGTGCGAATCATGTCAGATTCTCCTCCTAAACACCTTTGTTCAAAATACAACGATGCAATACACTCAAAGTTATTTTTGATGTTAACGGTTCGGTTGTGCCTCGTCAACAATCGTTTTTCGTTTTTTGCTTCGATTAAATACCGGGGAACGTGCATCCTGCCTTGTTTATCGGTCACCTATTTGGCATAATAATAAACATTGTTTTGCCTTTAAACGATGAATTGATCGAACACCATGTTTTTTAAAAGAGATAAATCTGTTGTCCGCGAGCGTAATGCGCACTGTATTTCGCGCTCGAATATCGATCCCGATGCTCTACGAGTTCTTTATCGTCTCGCGAATAGCGGCTTTACGGCTTATCTCGTAGGTGGCAGCGTTCGTGACTTATTGCTCGGAAGGCAACCCAAGGATTTCGATATCGGGACAGATGCGCGCCCTAACGAGATTAGGAGACTTTTCCGAAACTGTTTCCTGATAGGACGCCGTTTCCGACTTGCCCACATCGTCTTTGGGCGTAAGGTTATAGAGACCTCAACCTTCCGTCGTCAACCTGATGTCCGCGAGAGCGAGAACAGCATCTACCAGACGGAAGACAACACTTTCGGTTCACCCGAGGAAGACGCCAAGCGGCGTGATTTCACAGTCAACGGACTTTTCTACGATATTAAAACCTTCTCCGTCATTGACTATGTGGGCGGACTGAAAGACCTCGAAAAGAAAGTCCTTCGCAGCATTGGCGACCCTTGCATACGCTTTCGCGAAGACCCGGTCCGCATGATGCGCGCGGTCAAGTTCGCAGCCCGCCTTGGGTTTACACTCGACAGGGCTTGTCGCAAAGCCCTGCTCAAACACCACGCCGACATCCTTAATGCGTCTGTTCCTCGTGTCTGTGAGGAAGTCTACCGCCTTTTCACCTATAACGCGTCCTGCCCCGCCTTTAAACTGTTTTGGGAGTTTAAACTGCTCGGGGATCTTCTACCGGATGTCAGTGCCTATATTGATGCGACCGGGGGGTATAAGTCACCGCTGTGGAAATATCTTGCCGCGCTCGACATCGATCCGCAGAATGCCGAACTAACCAATGGTGTGCGCACTGCCTGTCTCTACTATCCTCTTTTTCTCGAACAACTCCGTAAAGAAGAGGCTCAGTCCCCGCACGGGCGCGTCAATAAACAGCACGTCGCCCGTTTGGTCCTGCACTCGCTTGCGCAGAGCCTTCATATTCCCAAAGCCACCCTTTTTACAGCGATCGCCCTTATGGACGTGCAACGGCGTTTCGCGGAGTCGCCGAAAAAAGGCCGCGGGCACCGCTTCTTGTATCATCCCGCCTTTCCGGAAGCGTTGGCCTTTCAACGAATCTTGCTCACCGCCGAAGGCGGCGACACCACTTTCCTTAACGAATGGCAGTCGCTCTACAATGAGGAAATCGTCAGCCATGCAGCCTCCACTAAGCAAGAGGCTTTACGAGCGGAAGAGGAAGCCAACGAGCCTCGCGATAGCGAAGATGATCAGCCTCCTCCTCGGAGTCGCCGCCGCCGCCGCCGGAAACCGTACCCGGGCGGATCATCTTCAAGTCCAAAGACGCAGAGTCACGGCAACCATATTGACAGTCCTGTCACTGTCACCGAAGTCGTGTCTGATCCTGTGCGGACAGATGGCTGTGATTGACCCCACATGTGTTGCCACCTCCAGAAGGTTCTGACGCTTCAATATGCGCCACCGATTCCAGTATAGGCTCGAATATGCCGCCTTGTGCGTGTCTGCCGCACTCTTGAAGACACTGCCATATCGCCTCGCTTTGACACTGGCTTGGGGGGTCGCGGCTTTTGTCTTCCATGTGGTTCGTTTCCGTCGGCGAGAAACTCTTCGCCGAATTCATGAGGTGTTCGGAGAGGAGTTGTCTGCCCGGGATGCCCGCCGGATAGCTTGGCTTTCCCTGCGCAACATGGCCTTCAACATGACTGAAATGATGCGAGCGTCTTCCATTGACCGCGCTTGGATTGACCGTCATATTCCCGCTTTCTCGATGGCTGTTCCTCAAGTGCAGGCGCTTATCCAACAGCATGGTGGTGCAGTCATCAGCGTGCCTCATATGGGCAACTGGGATCTTGCCGGGTGGGCCTGTCACCGTTACGGTATCCGCATGTTCAGCATTGCAGGCAAACAAAAGAACCCATTAGTAAACAGTTGGATCAACCGCCACCGCGAATCGGGTATGACCATTCTCGAGCGCGGAGGCGGCACCCTCAAACAGATCATCCGCCTACTGCGCGACGGCAATGCACTGGCGATCCTTCCGGATGTGCGCGTCTATACGCCTGATCTCAAGATTCCCTTTCTTGGAGCAAGCGCAAATTTCGGCCGTGGCATGGCCGTATTCGCCATAGCAGCCAAGGTTCCTGTCATCCCTGCAATCTTGCGGCGCGAAGGATGGACCCGGCATGGTTTTGACCTGTTTCCCGCCATTTTTCCCGATCCCTCTTTAGACAAAGAGTCTGACGCGAAGCGCATTACAGAGATTGTCATTGCCATTGTTGAATCGGCCATCCGTCGCACTCCAGAGCAGTGGTTCTGGTACAATAAACGCTGGGTGCTCACTCCCATTTGTATGGAAAAACCCTCCTCCGATCTACTGGCTAAGCCGCAATCTGAATGTGCTAATTGATAGAAAGGAAAAGAAAACAATGATCCGTGTCAACGAGAATTACAGCAAACTCCAGTCGTCCTACCTTTTTTCTGAAATAGCCAAGCGCGTAAAAGTATATCAGTCGGAACATCCCGATAAAAAGGTCCTCCGGCTCGGCATCGGCGACGTTACAGAACCCCTGCCGCCCGCTTGCATAGAGGCCATGCACAAAGCCGTGGATGAGATGGCCGCACGCTCTACTTTCCGCGGATACGGTCCGGAGCAGGGATATGATTTCTTGCGGGAAGCGATCGCGTTGAATGATTATCAGTCCCGAGGAGCAGACATTGATGCCTGTGAGGTTTTCGTGAGCGACGGCTCAAAATGTGATACCGCAAATATCCAAGAACTGTTTGCCGAGAAACTCACCATTGCCATCCCCGATCCGGTATACCCGGTTTACGTTGACACCAACGTCATGGCGGGACGCACTGGCAAAAGTAGTAAAGGCCGTTACAAAGGGTTAATCTATCTTGACAGCACAGAGACCAATGGATTTGTGCCCGCCCTGCCAAGTCAACCGGTGGACCTTATTTACCTCTGTTTTCCCAACAATCCGACCGGCGCAACGGCAACCCGCGAACAACTCGCCGCCTGGGTGCGTTATGCGCGCGAAAATAGAGCGTTGATCCTTTTCGACGCCGCGTATGAAGCCTTTATTCGCGATCCTGCATTGCCTCACAGCATTTACGAAATCCCGGGAGCACGCGATGTGGCGATCGAGTTCCGAAGTTTTTCAAAAACCGCCGGTTTCACTGGCACGCGCTGCGCCTTCACCGTTGTCCCCACTTCTGTCATGGCCTACACAAAAAAGGGCGACGCTGTGCCTCTGCACCCGTTGTGGAACCGCCGACATACCACTAAGTTCAACGGCGTGTCTTACCCCATCCAGCGTGCCGCCGAGGCCGTGTATTCAGTTGCCGGAAAGTCACAGACCCGCATGCTTACTGATTTCTATCTCGGCAATGCCGCACTGATCCGCACCACGCTTGCAGAGCTTGGTTACTCCATGACCGGTGGCGAAAACAGCCCCTATATATGGGTCAATATCGGCAAAGATTCGTGGAAGTTCTTTGACAAACTGCTCAAGCGAGCACAGGTGGTTACTACCCCAGGCGCAGGCTTTGGACGATGTGGCCAAGGCTTTATCCGTATCAGCGCTTTCAACAGCCGGGAGAATGTGGAAGAAGCAATGAAGCGCCTCCGAAAAGTGCTCAAATGAGCGTGAACAATAAAATGCCACAAGTCTTTCTGAGGTGCCTTGTCTTCTTGGTACTGTTGTGTGCGCTTGCGCACGCTGACGAAGTTTATCCGAAACCAGGGTGGCAAGAGCGGCCGGATCCTTTGGCCAGCCCCTTTGCGGTGCCGGGGGGCACTTTGCGGTTCGCCGCCTTCCAGCCACCAAAAAGCCTCAATGCGTACATCGATTCCAACACTTACACACGCCAAGTCTTCGGCCTCATGTACGAGACTCTGCTGAGTTCTGATTCTGTTACAATGGAGTTCACCCCGTTGCTCGCTAACCGCTGGACTATCTCGGACGACAAGTTAACCTACACGTTCGACATCGACCCGGCAGCCAGGTGGAGCGACGGTAAACCCATAACCGCACAAGATGTCAAGTGGACGTTTGATCAGATCATGGATCCACGCCACACCACCGGCGCCTCGAAAGTGGCCCTCGGAGTTTTCAGTTCTCCAGAACTTCTCGGACCTCTCACCGTGCGTTTCCGAGCCAAAGAATCACATTGGCGGAATCTACTCGCGTTGGGCCTCTTTGAGATCATGCCCAAACATGCCTTCGAAGGTCAGGATTTCAACCGGCTTAATTTTGACAATCCGGTAGTTTCGGGCCCCTACGTTCTTGATGCAGTTAAAGAGCAGATTGAGATCCGTATGCGCCGTCGCCGGGACTGGTGGGCAGACAAGCGTCCTGCCATGCGGCATACCATGAACTTCGACAAGCTCGTCTTTCGATATTATGCCGACAATGAGAATGCTTTCGAGGCGTTCAAAAAAGGAATGGTGGATGTTTACGCCATCTATACCGCACGGATCTGGGCGAACGAAACCATTGGAGAAAAATTCGACAAAAATTGGATTGTTAAAAAACGCATACGAAATCATAATCCGATCGGTTTCCAAGGATTCGCCATGAATATGCGCAGGCCACCCTTTGACGATCTGCGTGTGCGCAAAGCCCTTGCACATCTGGTTGATCGCGAGACCATGAATCGGACCATGATGTTCAATGCCTATTTCCTACATCGATCCTATTTTGAAGACCTGTACGATACGCAAAATCCCTGTAACCACGAGACCTTTGCTTTCGACATACCTCGCGCCAAGGCATTGTTGCGTGAAGCCGGATATGTTCCTAACCCGCAAACTGGACTTCTCGAAAAAGCGGGAAAACCACTCCGGTTCAGTTTTCTGACTCGCGATGGCGGTGCCGACAAATTTCTCGCTGTTTGCGCCAATGCGTTCAAAGAGGTGGGCATCCAAATGAAGATTGAGCGAAAAGACTTTGCTGCATGGATGCGCGACATGGATGCTTATAACTTCGATGTAACTTGGGCTTCGTGGGGTGGATCTCTATTTCGCGATCCCGAAAGCATGTGGCTCTCAAAAGAGGCCGAACGGCCATCAGGAAACAATCTCACAGGTTTCAAAGACATGCGCGCGGATCGACTCATAGAGCAACAAAAAACCATTTTCAGCATCACCGAACGCAATTCAATCAACCGCGAACTCGATGCGCTGATCGTGTCAGCCGTCCCCTATGTTCTACTCTGGAACATCGACACCACGCGCCTGCTTTACTGGAACACCTTCGGCATGCCTGAAACCGTTCTCTCAAAGTTTGGCGATGAACGCTCTCTGATTGGATACTGGTGGTTTGACGTTGACTCTGCCGCTGAACTCAAGTCTGCCATTTCAAATGGCGACGTCCTTCCCCAACAACCAGTTCTCGTGAATTTTGACACCGTTTTTCAGCCTTAGAAACGCAGAAGACGCACGTAACTATTTGCCAATAACCCACACTCCCGAAAGAGCCCCATGTTCCCAATTAAACTTGACCGCCCCCTGATTGTTTTTGATATCGAGGCCACTGGCACAAGCCCTCGCGCAGATCGCATTATCGAATTAGCAGCCATTCGCATCGAATTAGAGGGAGCCGAAACAAAAGGCTACTGGTTGCTCAATCCGGGAGTGCCGATTCCTGTTGAAACCACCGCTATTCACGGCATCACGGACGATATCGTCCGTGATCAGCCAACCTTTAAAGACAAAGCCCTGGAAATTCTGACTTTTTTCGGTGAATCTGATCTCGCCGGCTTCAACGCAGGACGCTTCGACATCCCCATGCTGGCCGAAGAGTTCGCACGTGTTGGAATCCCTTTTGACCCTGACCGCCATCGACTTCTTGATGCACAGCGTATCTTTCATAGCCGCGAACCACGAGATCTGTCCGCTGCACTTAAGTTTTATTGCGACCGGCCCCACTCCGATGCGCATGGCGCGGAAGCTGATGTGCGCGCAACACTTGACGTGCTCCTCGGCCAGTTCAAACGATACAGTGACCTCCCTCAAGATATGGAGACGCTTGACCGGACCTTTAACCCTGTCGACCCTTTTAACGCTGACCGCTCTGGCCGATTGCGTTGGGCAGAGGGTGAGATCGTTGTCAATTTCGGGAAGAAAAAGGGGGCCAAGCTCAAAGACCTTGCCATGGATGACCCAGGCTTTCTGAAATGGATCATAAAAAATGATTTTCCTCAAGACACACGTCTATTGTGTGAAAACGCTCTCAAAGGGATATATCCTTCACCTCCTCGCCTCAAGACCCTCCCAGCCGACCCTATCCGCTAGCGTCAAGTCCAGCGGTTCATCCTGAAACACCAACACCCATCTACGACTTGCCCTGCCCCCATATTTTTTATTACTATACACCAGCAATAGCAAAGGAAACGATTTATGAAACGCATTGTGCAGTGCCCAAAATGTGAATCGAAATTGGCTGTCTTCGATCTTGGTAAGCCCATCAACCAAAAGTGTCCGAAGTGTGGTAACGCGTTTATTGTGGATACCGAGCAAAACAAGACTGGGTCCACAGCGCCAGCAGCAATGCCTGCAGAAACATCTACAATAGCCGCCACTCCAACAGCATCGTCACCTGTGGTTGTTACCACAACACCTGCTTCCAAAGATGTTTCAGCACATCCGCAAGCAACATCTGATGCTGAACCCGCCAAGATGTCCCTTCCGACTGTTCCAGAGGCGACAGCACCTGTTCCGGTTATTCCCGCCCCTGCCGTCACGTCGCAATTATCCTCCGCACCAGAACTCAAAGAAGTCTCGCTCAAGAAACCTGTATCCAAGCCTGCGGCACCTAAGCCTGCCACACCGGAGCTGTCTACCGCACAGGAGCCAATTGCACATCACAGCGGCATCTCTTTCTTACATGTCATGGTCATTATAGGGTTGCTGATTCTCACGATCATCCTGCAGGTTATGGGCAAAAAAGCTGCGGAAAAACATTACGCCGACCTTGCCACTCGACTGAGCCGTATTGAAGTAAAAATGCAGTCGATTAAATAGAGTAAAGGTATTCATAGGGCAGGCTGTCCGCCGCCCTTTTTTTAATTCTAGGAAAAAAGCAATGGACACGGTAACAATTGAAGCCAAACTCAAAGAAATGATCGTCGAGCGCCTGTTTTTGAGCGTTGCGCCCACGGACATGGAAACGCAGGCATCGCTAATCGATTCATATGGGGTTGATTCCGTCTGCCTCCTAGAACTCGTAGTAGGCCTTGAAGAGGTTTTCGGCATCGTCATCGAGGACGGCGATTTTGACGTGCGCAACTTTATCTCTGTTGCAGCATTGCGCGATTTCGTTGAAGCTCGTCTTTAACGCAGAACGTTTAGCAGGTGTTCAGCGTGTTCTGTCGAGTGCATAATCACTCGTAGGTGAAGAGATCTGCCTGCGTATATTCTTTTCCAGAAGCAGCATTAAGCGCGTCAAGGACGATCTTACGGGTGTTTGGCGTTAACCACCGCCCTTTGCATGCCCGGGTTACCATCTTATGTGTCATTTGTACGCCCGAGGCCGTCACCAAGTCATTCGGCTTAAGACCTGTCTCGGCTAAGATGCGCGCAATCGGTTGCTCGCCTAAATTCCGCTCGATATCTTCACCCATCTCATTTCCTTTTTTAGAATCAAAGAACAACACGAGCAAGCCAGGCAGCCGCCAACTCCGGCCACACATCGGTTGCCTTGCCTTTTTTCCTTAACCCGTACCCATGCCCGCCGCTTGGGAACAAATGCAACTCGACCGGGACTTTGGCCGCCTTAAGTGCGATGCAATACGCCAAGCTGCTGTCAACGTGCGGGTCGTCGTCTTCGGCCTGAACCAGAAAGGTCGGCGGAGCATGAGGTGTAACGGTTAGCTCTGGGGCCAGCGTGTACCCATTACGAAAAAGGTATGCCGGATAGATGATGAGTGCAAAGTCCGGGCGGCTCGACAGGCCATCTGCGCCATCGATTGGCTCGTAAAATCGTCTCGCAAAATCTGTGCAAGCGCGCACTGCAAGATGGGCACCCGCAGAAAAGCCCATGACTCCCAACCGTTTCGGGTCAACGTTGAAAATTTGGGCACGGGAACGAATGAGACCCATTGCCCGCTGGGCGTCGCAAAAAGCCCCATCGCGGTTTCCCGGAACACGGTACTTAAGGATGAAAGCGGAAAAGCCCAACCTGTTGAACCAAGTTGCCAATTCCGTTCCCTCAAGATTCCATGCCAAGATTCTGTATCCACCCCCAGGGCAGATCAGTACAGCGGGATTTGGGTTTCCGGTGTCGGGAGCGAGGCTTACAGTAAGGCTGGGCACATTCACGTCCGTCAAGCGGACAATGTCGTCGGCAGAAGGGGCCAATTTTTCTGGCGCAGCACTCGTCGTGAGCGGAACCTTTCCATCAGGCCAAAGAGGAATCAGTTGCTGTTCGGCACATACGGCCGCAGTAAGCCCTATGATTCCTGCCAGACTTGTCATCGTTTTCCTCATCGCTTTCGGACCCCCACAATACATCAAGCTCTCTTGTGCCGGTAGAGGGGCAACTCGGCTTCTTTTAAAAATGGCAGTGCCGCATCTTTTGCAGAGAGCACGGGCGTCGTTGTAGGCCAGTTGATACGCAAATCTGGATCATTCCAACGGATGCCACGGTCATCACGTGGGTCGTAGAACTCGGAGCACTTGTACATGATTTCCGCACTTTCCGAAACGACACAGAACCCATGCGCGAAACCACCCGGAATAAAGAGCTGATGGTGATTGCTTTCTGTTAGCATCGCAGCCGACCATTTTCCGAAGGTCGGAGACCCTTTGCGGATATCGACCGCCACGTCGTAGATCTCGCCCTGAATGCAAGTCACCAATTTAGCTTGCGGCTTATGGATCTGGTAATGGAGCCCTCGCAGAACTCCTTTGGAGGAGCGGGAACGGTTGTCTTGGACAAACACCGTCTGAACGCCCCCATTAACGTATTTGGCGGCGTGGTAACACTCCACGAAGAAACCACGCGCATCGCAAAACACTTCAGGGACACACAGCAACACCTCGTCCAACTCAGTCGGCTCAAAATGTAACGGCATATCAATCCTCTATTCTAGCACAGGACACTATTTTGCTCGCCCCCGCGCCTCACGATACTTGGCAATCAGGGCATTGGTTGAAGCGTCATGTCGCAAAACCGGCGTCTCGCTTGCTGTCAGCTCGAGTAGAACTTTCGAGGCCAACACCTTACCCAGTTCCACGCCCCACTGGTCGAACGAAAAGATGTTCCAAATGATGCCCTGGGTGAAAACCTTGTGCTCATAAAGCGCAATCAATGCTCCGAAAGTTTCGGGTGTCAACGTATTCGCAAGAAGAGTATTTGTCGGATGATTGCCCTCGAATGTCTTGTGGGGAACAAGCGCCGCAGGAACCCCTTCCTCGCGGCACTGCTCTGCCGTCTTACCAAAGGCTAACGCCTCTGTTTGCGCAAAAAAGTTTGCCATCAGTTTGTCGTGGTGATCGCCGATTGCGTTGTGCGACGTACAAAACCCGATAAAATCGCAAGGGATCATACGCGTTCCTTGATGAATGAGCTGGTAGAACGCGTGCTGGCCGTTTGTGCCCGGCTCGCCCCAAACAATCGGGCCAGTGGAATAATCCACTCGCCGACCTTGACGATCTGCAGACTTGCCGTTGCTCTCCATGTCGAGTTGTTGCAGATAGGCCGCCAGTCTTGACAAGTACTGATCATATGGCAACACCGCGTAGCTCTCTGCTCCGTAACCATTGGAGTAAAGGATCCCCAGCAGTCCCATAATAACTGGCAAGTTGCGACTGAACGGCGCAGTAGCAAAGTGCCGGTCCATTTTAAAATATCCCTTCAGCATTTTTTGGAAGTTTCGTGGACCGATCGAAAGCATCAGAGGCAGTCCGACCGACGAAGGCAGAGAATAACGTCCGCCCACCCACTCCCAGAACCCGAACATGTTGGCCGGGTCAATCCCGAATGCTGACACCTTCTCCGCATTGGTTGAAACCGCCACGAAATGCTTTGCGACCGCACTTTGGTCTCCGAGTTTTTCAATCAGCCATGCTCGTGCGCTCATCGCATTAGTCATGGTCTCTTGCGTTGTAAAAGTCTTGGAGGCCACAATGAAAAGCGTCTGATCGGCTTTCACTTCGCTCAGCGTCTCGGCAAGGTGCGTTGCGTCCACGTTCGAAACAAAATGCATAGCAATAGTTCTTTTCGAAAAAGGCTTTAATGCTTGGCAAGCCATAGCCGGCCCCAGGTCGGATCCGCCAATACCGATGTTTACAACATACTTAATGCGTTTTCCTGTATACCCTAACCATTTGCCTTTACGCACGCGATCCGAAAAAACCGACATCGCATCTAACACGGCCCTGACGTCCGGCATTACATCCCGTCCCTTGACAAAGACTGGCTGGTTTGAACAATTGCGTAATGCCGTATGCAGCACCGCACGGTCTTCGGTCTCATTAATCGGTTCGCCCGAAAACATGGCGTCAATCCACTTCCGAAGGTCACTCGCCTCTGCCAGTTCAACGAGGCGACGCATCAACGCCGGGGTAATCCTGTTTTTCGAATAGTCAAGTCTCCACCCGGCCGCTTCTACTGTGAAGCGTCCCGCCCGCCCCTGGTCCTTCGCAAAAAGATCCCGCATATGTAGCTTCCGGGTCGCCTCGATTTCAGTCTCCACCAACTTCCATGCACTTGCATTCATGACACGCTCCAGTCTTGGTTGCGAACTCGTCCAAAAAAAAGTGTAGTATACCTACTATCGGCGTATCAGAGAAGCAGAATCAAATGCGCTAGACTGTTTGCGGAACATAACCGTACGTGTTATTTTATAAAACACGTAAGGAGGATATGATGTCTTCAAAAATCTACATTTCTGCAAATGAGTATCTGACGGACAGCTTTCGTCTCGCCCGTCAGATACTCGATTCTGGATGGCAACCTGAAGACCTGATTGCACTCTGGCGCGGGGGAGCCCCAGTCGGCGTGGCGGTTCACGAATTCTTGCATTACCATGGGTTACGTCCACGGCATCGTGTACTCAAGTGTCAGTCTTATACTGGCATCAGAGCACGCGGCCACGAGGTCGTTTTTGAAAATGCCGATGAGATATTTACTTCGGTCGTGCCCGGTTCGCGTGTTTTGATTATCGATGATGTCTTTGATACGGGAAACACCGCCCGTGCAGTTTTAAACCGATTGGCCCCGTATAATGCTGATATCCGCCTCGCCACTGTCTACTGGAAACCAAGCCAGAATCAAACCGCATGTAAACCTGATTTTTACCTGCGCGAGACTGACGACTGGATCGTTTTTCCACATGAACTTGATGGACTGACCCCCAACGAAGTACGCTTGAAGGATCCCACGCTATACGCCCTAATTACTCCAGCCCGGCGTGGCACTAGCCCAAACTAAATGAACACCTGTATATGCCTCTCAACGTGATTAGAAAACGACGGAAGTAAGGATTTGGACATGTCCTAGTAATCTTGGCGTGCGCCTGACAGGAAAAAGGGGCGGGATTGTGTATTTTACCAACTGCGATAACTATCGCATGAGTCATTTAGGCAACCGAAGGAAAAATGTGGCCCCCTTGCCGTGTTCACTTTCGACACCCACAACACCACCGTGGATGAGAGCGATGTGCTTGACGATCGCCAGTCCTAAACCTGTGCCGCCTAACTCACGACTGCGGCCTTTGTCCACACGGTAGAAACGTTCAAAGAGCCGGTTCAGATGTTTATGCTCAATTCCGGGGCCGTAATCACGCACCATTATACACACTGTTGAACCCTCTTTCTGAGCTATGATGTCAACATTCGCATGCTCGTCCACAGCGCCGTATTTGATGGCATTGTCGACTAGATTTACCACGGCTTGTTCCATTAAACCTGCATGGACAAAAGCCGTCAAACTTGGCTCACAGGTAAGCGAGAGCGTAACCTTCCTTTCATCTGCACGTCTCTGACAAAGCTCCACCGCGTTTTTAAGGATTTCTATCACCGGTGACTCCTGTCGATCTAGGGCCTGCGATGAGTGATCTTCCAAACGCGACAGTTCCAACAAGTCACGGATGATGGACTCCAGCTGGTTTGCCTGCCGCACAATAATCTTTAGGAAACGGTCGGCGGTCTCGGGATCTTTGACGGCACCGTCGAGAAGCGTTTCGGCGAACCCCTTGACCGATGTAACAGGTGTTCTTAACTCATGTGAAACGTTCGCAACAAAGTCCTGCCGGACGGTTTCAAGACGACGTAACAGTGTGACATCACTGAGCACCAGGAGCGTGCCAATGCGGTTTCCTGCCACATCGTTTAACGCTGTTGCGCGCATGTTCAACCGAACCTCTCCTGCCCCATCCACAGTCATTTCTTTTTCAACAGGGTCACCACTTCGTTCGCTCTCGTCAATTAACGACAATAGTTCGGGATAACGCATCACTTCCCCTATATGCGCACCATCCGGAGTTGGAGTATTTAAAGCCAACAGTCGTCTCGCAGAGTCGTTCCAGTCGAGAATAGATCGGCGGGTGTCGATCGCAATCACACCGCGCGTCATGTTGGCAAGAATCAATGTCCGTAAATTTCGCTCTTCGTTTAAAGCTTGAATATACTTCTGCAACCGGTCTGCTGTCTGGTTAATCGACCGCGCCAGGTCAGCCAAATGAGGAACCTCAGGAATGGGCAAGCGATACGCCAGTTCTCCCCCGCCTATCCGCGTTAAACCGTTCTGCAGTATGGAAACCGGGCCAATGATGCGTAATGACGCCCCATAACTCAACACCAAGGTCGCCCCCAGCACCACAATCAACAAGGCTACTAGGACCCTGTCAAAAGCCTCCATCTCGCGCGTCAAAGTCCTCACCGGCACAGCGACGCGGACAACCGCCTGAACTTCTCCTTTATCTGGAACTCGTCGTGCCAAGTACAACATCTGTTTTCCGAGGCTGTCGCTGTATCGCTCGCTCATCCCCTGTCCACTTTTCATGGCGTCAATCACTTCGGGACGGTCATTATGTAATGACATTCGTTTCGAATCGGCATCCGAATCCCCCAGCACCCTCCCGTCAGGGAGTATCAGTGTGAGACGGTGGCCATCTGATTGACCTAACCTTTTGAAAAAACGACCGGCAGCTTCTTGATCCACAGTTCCATTGTCACTTGGTAGTAAAGCCGCCGCCAAACGGGACTGCATATCCAATTCTCGAACCCATTGGCGGTGGAATGCAGTCCTACTGGTATGCCACGTATAGAACGCTACAAAACTAACAGCGGCGAACAGGATCAGGATGTGCGTTCCGAAGAATTGCCAGAACAACTTACGTGTTTTCACGTTTTACTCCGCTCTCATCCGGTAACCGACCCCACGTACCGTCTCGATCAGATCGCCGTGCTTGCCCAGCTTACGTCGAAGCCCAACGATCTGAACATCGACCGACCGGTCCGTCACAGGATAGTCTGACCCATGCACCGCATCCACTATCTGATACCTTGAGAATACCACGCCAGGACGCTTCATGAACAGATCGAGCATCTTGAATTCGCTTAACGTCAACACCACCGGCTTGCCCGCTATCTTGACCGAATGGTGCGTCCGGTCAATTTCAATGAGTCCACGCGTCAAAACATCTTTCTCGTCACCCGGCTCAATCGCACCACGACGTAAAACTGCACGCACGCGCGCTGACAGAACACGTGCGCTGAACGGCTTGGTCACATAGTCGTCAGCTCCGACTTCCAAACCCGCGACGATATCGGCGTCCTCGTCGCGTGCTGTCACCATAATGACAGGAACCTTTGTTGTCCGCTCATCAGTACGGATGGCCCGACAAAACGAATATCCGTCCGTGCCTGGCAACATTAAATCGAGAAGAATCAGATCCGGCAGTGTCCGGGCGAGAATGGAATGGGCCGCTTCGGCTGAACCGCAATCCAAAACCTTATATCCCTCGCGCTCCAAATTGTACCGAAGTAGTTCGCGGATATCTGCCTCGTCCTCAACAATCAAAAGCGTTTCATGTGCCATGTTCGCTCCTATTTTCAATGACCTTCTTATGCCGGATGATCGTGCCATCTACTAGGTAGGCAACGTCCTCAGCGATGTTGGTGGCATGATCGCCGATCCTTTCCAGATCCCGTGCCATGCTGTGAATCAGGATCAAGGACTCTGTTATTGCGCCCGAATTTTCCGGTGCCGCACGTGAAATAACCCCTTGGATTACATCGACATTCATCTGGTCAACCTCATCGTCGCGTGCGATCACTTTGATCGCCTTGCGGACATCGAGACCGATTAGAGCATCAAGACTTTCCTTTAACATCTCCCGCGCCAAACCTCCCATTTTCATGATCTTCTCTTGAAGATCAGACACGGGAAATGCTGTCAGACGCTTGCCGCGGTCAGCAACATTGACCACGATGTCGCCGATCCGTTCAAGATCGTTATTGATTTTAAGCACAGCGACAACAAACCGGAGATCCCGCGCCACAGGCTGGTGTAAGGCCAGTATCTTAAGGCACTCCTCTTCGATCTGCACCTCACGTTCGTCGATCTCGGTGTCGCGGTCCATCAACGTCTGAAGCGCATCTTTATCGCGCCGCTCAGTCGCCTTGAGCACTTCGGCTAGCCGCATCTCCACCTCGCCGGCAAGCCTCAAGATGTCTTCTTTAAGCCGTTCGCTCTCGCGTGTGAAAATCACATTCATCGTTCATCCTCCTCAGGCGATCATCATCCGAACCGTCCGGTGATGTAATCCTCTGTCTGTTTCTCATGCGGCCGCGTAAAGAGATCTTTCGTGAAATCGAATTCTACTAGATTGCCTTCATAAAAAAAAGCCGTCATGTCGGAAACGCGTGCGGCCTGCTGCATGTTATGTGTGACAATAGCGATCGTATAGCGTCCGCGCAACTGCACGATCAG
>Ga0075012_10002812_pt1 | contig 16887 bp, 19 predicted proteins | sample All_14_2_FD_71474 | JGI IMG/M metagenome (GOLD analysis project Ga0075012, IMG submission 71474) | Freshwater microbial communities in response to fracking from Pennsylvania, USA - Allegheny Zone_MetaG_DW_15 | ecosystem: Environmental > Aquatic > Deep subsurface > Groundwater > Drilled... | reverse complement strand
ATGCAAATATTCTTGGCTTCAGGAAATTCAGGGAGAAATCATGACGGGGAACTCACGGCGATGCCTCGCCCCGGCCGGCGCCGCCTTGCTGGCCGCGCTTGCCGGCCCGGCGCTCGCCGAGCCGGCCGATAGTGCGCGCATCCGCGAGCTGGAGAAGAAGCTCGAACGCAGCCTCGAGATGATCGAGAAGCTCTCCGAGAAGATCAACCGCCTCGAACAGGCCGCGCCGAAGGAGGCGCCGGCCAGGGCCGCCGAGCAGGACGCGAAGATCGAGCAGCTCCAGAAGCACGTCTCCGAGATCGGCGCCGGTCTCTCGCGCCGCTCGATGGACCAGGGCGTCGCCCTGCACGGCTTCGCCGACGTCGGCCTGCGCCGCATCGGCGAGAACAATCCGACGACCGGCCAGGGCCGCAAGGGCGCGATGCTCGGCACCCTCGACCTCTACATGACGCCCAGCTTCGGCAACGTCAAGACGCTGATCGAGCTGGCCTTCCACGGCGACGATAGCGGCATGGCGGAAGCGGAACTCGAACGCATGCAGATCGGCTACACGTTCAGCGACGCGGCGACCGGCTGGATCGGCCGCTTCCATACGCCCTACGGCTACTGGAACACCGCCTATCACCACGGCGCCCAGATCCAGACCGCGCTGACCCGGCCCGAGTTTCTCGAATTCGAGGACGACAACGGCGTCCTGCCGGCGCATACCGTCGGCGCCTGGCTGACGGGCGTCTTCCCGCACGACTCGGGGCGCATCGGCTACGACGCCTACCTCGGCAACGCGCCGCAGATCCGCACCGCTGCCAGCGAACTGACGATGCGCCAGAACGGCAGCACCAGCCACCGCACCTCCACCGGCTTCAACGTCTGGTACGAGCCCACGGCCGTCGACGGACTGCGCGTAGGCGTGCACGGCCTGCGCGCCGATGTCATCGACGACGCGGCGGCGCGAAACCGCACGCTGCTGCGCATGGCCGGCGGCCACGCCACCTACATCGCCGAACCGTGGGAGGTCCTCGCCGAGGTCTATTACCTGCGCAACCAGGACAGGAGCGGTGCGACCGGCAGCCATTCCAGCCGCGCCGCCTACGCCCAGGTCGGCTACAACACCGGCCGCTGGACGCCCTATGCCCGCCTGGAGCGCGCCAAGTACGACCGCACCGACAATTATTTCCTCGCCCTCGGCGGCGGCCGCTCCTACCGCCGCGCCCTCGCCGGCCTGCGCTACGACGTCGATCCCAAGGCAGCCCTCAAGGTGGAATTCGGCAGCTTCCGCAAGGAGGATCTGGCCGGCGGCCTCGTGGACCGATTCCCCGAACTGCGCCTGCAATACTCGGTGCGCTTCTAGGTTGAATGCGATGAAAACCTTCCGCATGCTGGCTGCCGCCGTCGGACTTTTCGCCGCCGGCGCGGCCCATGCCGAGCTCTACGTCATCGCCAATCCCTCGACCCAGATCGCGCCGGGCGACATTCGCGACGTATTTCTCGGGAACAAACAGTTCTCGGGAGGGACTAAGCTGGTCCCGATCGACAACGGCCCGGTCCAGGATGTCTTCCTGGCGACCACGCTGAAAATGGAAGCCAGCCGCTACAACACCATCTGGACCAAGAAATCCTTCCGCGAAGGCCTCGTGCCGCCGACCGTCAAGTCCGGCGACACCGACGTGCTCGAGTTCGTGCGCAAGACACCGGGAGCCATCGGCTACGTGGCGTCGCCACCGCCGACCAGCGTCTCGATCGTCCACATCATCCACACCTTCTAGCGCCGTTTTCACGGCGCCGATCAAACTGGCTCGCTTCTTGTATTCATGCCTGACGTCTGCCTCACATTTCTCGGAGATGGGAATTGATTCCTGAAATTGGGCATTACGCCCTGATCCTCGCGCTTGCCCTCGCCCTCGTCCAGGGCATCGGACCCCTCGTTGGCGTCGTACGCCGCGATGCCCGCCTGATCGCACTGGCCCGGCCGTCCGCCGCCGTCGGTTCGCTGCTCGTCCTGGTCGCCTACGGCTGCCTGACGCAGGCCTTCGTCACCAACGACTTCTCCGTGACCTACGTCGCCCAGCACTCGAACAGCATGCTGCCGATGATGTACAAGGTGGCCGCCGTCTGGGGCGGACACGAGGGCTCGCTGCTGCTCTGGGTGACGATCCTCGCCCTGTGGGCGGTCGCCGTCGCCGCCTTCAGCCGCCGCCTGCCGCGCGACACCGTGGCCGCCGTGATCGCCGTCATGGGCCTCGTCAGCGTCGGCTTCCTGCTGTTCCTGCTGCTGACCTCGAACCCGTTCGAGCGCCTGCTGCCGGCCGCGCAGGACGGCCGCGACCTCAACCCGCTGCTGCAGGACCCGGGCATGGCGATCCATCCGCCGATGCTCTACATGGGCTACGTCGGCTTCTCGGTCGCCTTCGCCTTCGCCATCGCGGCGCTGATCCAGGGCCGGCTCGACGCCGCCTGGGCGCGCTGGTCGCGTCCCTGGACGACGGTGGCCTGGGTGTTCCTGACTCTGGGCATCGCCATCGGCTCGTGGTGGGCCTATTACGAACTCGGCTGGGGCGGCTGGTGGTTCTGGGACCCGGTCGAGAACGCGTCCTTCATGCCCTGGCTGGTCGGCACGGCGCTGATGCATTCGCTGGCCGTGACCGAGAAGCGCGGCGCCTTCAAGAACTGGACGGTGCTGCTGGCAATCCTCGCCTTCTCGCTGTCGCTGCTGGGCACCTTCCTCGTCCGCTCGGGCGTGCTGACCTCGGTGCACGCCTTCGCCACCGACCCCGAGCGCGGCATCTTCGTGCTCGGCTTCCTGACGCTGACGATCGGCGCCTCGCTGACGCTGTTCGCCTGGCGCGCGCCCAAGGTGGGCCTGGGCGGCAGCTTCGAGACGCTGTCGCGCGAATCGCTGCTGCTGGTGAACAACATCCTGCTCGTCGTCGTCGCGGGGGCCGTGCTGCTGGGCACGCTTTATCCGCTGTTCCTGGATTCGCTGGGTCTCGGCAAGATCTCCGTCGGCCCGCCCTACTTCGAGGCCATCTTCGTGCCGCTGATGGCGCCGGTGATCGTGCTGATGGGGATCGGCCCGTTCGCGCGCTGGAAGCGCACGCGCTTCGCCGACTGGCTGCCGGGCCTGCGCTGGCCGGCGCTGGCGGCGCTGCTGGTGGCGATCGTCGTGCCCTTCCTGTACGGCCGCTGGTCGCTGTTCGTCGCCTTCGGCCTGCTGCTCGGCGCCTGGGCGATCGGCTCCGCCGTCGTGCAACTGGCGCTGCGCGCGAAGAACGGCGGCATCGCTGCCGTGCCGCGCGCCCACTGGGGCATGGTGCTGGCGCACGTCGGCATCGGCGTGTTCATCCTCGGCGTCACGCTGGCCAAGGGCTACGAAAGCATGAACGAAGTGCGCATGGCCGAGGGCGACACCACGTCGGCCGGCGGCTACACCTTCCGCCTGACGGGCATGGAGGAAATTCGCGGCCCGAACTACATCGCCGCGCGCGCCACCATGGAAGTCACGCTCGACGGCAAGGCCGTCACCACGCTGCATCCGGAAAAGCGCATTTACATGGTCCAGCGCATGCCGATGACCGAGGCCGCGATCGACGGCGGCCTGTTCCGCGACCTCTACGTCTCGCTCGGCGAAATGGTCGACCAGGGCGTCTGGATCGTGCGCGTGCAGCACAAGCCGGTGATGCTCTGGATCTGGCTGGGCTGCCTGATGATGGCGCTCGGCGGCGCGGTCGCCGCCAGCGACCGCCGCTACCGCCTGGCGAACCGCGAAGCGGCGCCGGCCGCCGCCGCGGCCACGGCCTGAGGCGGCGCCATGCGACGCTTCATCCTGCCGCTGGCGGTATTCATCGTGCTCGTCGGCTTCCTCGCCTCGGGCCTGCGCCTGAACCCGCGCGAAGTGCCTTCGCCGCTGGTCGGCAAGCCGGCGCCCGCCTTCAGGCTGACGCAGCTCCACGCCGAGCAGGCGACGATCGCGCCGGACGACATGAAGGGCAAGGTCTGGCTGCTCAACGTCTGGGCCTCGTGGTGCGTCTCGTGCCGCAAGGAGCACCCGGTGCTGATGGACCTCGCCAGGCTCGGCACGCTGCCGATCATCGGCCTCGACTACAAGGACGACCGCGCCGCCGGCATCGCCTGGCTGCGCGAGCACGGCGATCCGTACATGCTTTCCGCCTGGGACCGCGACGGCCGCGTCGGCATCGACTACGGCGTCTATGGCGTACCCGAGACCTTCCTGATCGACCAGGCGGGCGTCATCCGCTACAAGCACATCGGCCCGCTGACCCCCGAGGCCGTGGAGAAGACAATCATGCCGCTCGTGAAGGAGTTGAACGGTGCCTAAGGTTCGCAATGTCCTGATTTGCCTCATCGCCGCCTGCTGGGCGACCGTTGCCATGGCCGGCGAAGCGCCGTCGGCCGCCGCCGACCCGGTGCTCGAGGCGCGCGTGAACAAGCTGTCGGAGGAACTGCGCTGCCTCGTCTGCCAGAACCAGAGCCTCGCCGACTCGCACGCCGAACTGGCGATGGACCTGAAGAACGAAGTGCGCACCATGCTCGCCAAGGGCATGAGCGACCGCGAGGTGAAGGATTTCCTCGTCGAGCGCTACGGCGACTTCGTGCTCTACAACCCGCCCGTCAAGAACACGACCTGGCTGCTCTGGGCCGGGCCGTTCGCGCTGCTGGCCGCGGCGCTCGCCGCCTTCATCGTCAAGCTGCGCCGCCGGCCGCGCGCCGAGCCGCTGTCGGCCGAGGAACATGCCGCCGCCACGGCCCTGCTGCGCGGCGAAGAACAAGGAAAACGCTCATGACCGTCTTCGTCATCGTCGCCGCCGTCCTGACGGCGATCACCCTCGCCGCGGTGCTGCTGCCGCTGCTGCGCAAGCCGCGAGCCACCGATGCCGCCGAGGCCCGGGACCTCAGCCTGCGCGTGCTGCGCGAACAGCTCGGCGACCTCGAAAGCGAAGTCCGCGAGGGCACGCTCGACAAGGGGCAGTACGAGACCGAATGCGCCGAGATCGAGCGCCGCGCCATCGAGGACGTGCGCGCCGACACCGCCGCGGCGCCGGTCGAGGACCGTCGCCGCACGGTGCTGGCTGCGGCGACCGCGGTCGTCATCTGCGCGCTGGCGGTCGGCCTGTACGCGAAGCTCGGCACGCCCGAGGCGACGCGTGCCGTTGCGAACGCGGAGTCGGCGCATGCCGTCTCGCCGCAGCAGATCCAGGCCATGGTGGGCCGCCTCGCCGAGCGTCTCCAGCAGAATCCCGCCGACGGCGAGGGCTGGCTGATGCTGGCGCGCTCCTACAACGCGCTCGGGCGCTTCCCCGAAGCCGCCGCCGCCTATGGCCGCGCCTTCAGCATCCTGCCGCCCGACGCACAGCATCTGGCCGACTATGCCGACACGCTGGCGATGGCCCAGGGCCGCCGCCTGGCCGGTGAACCGGAGAACATCATCCGGCGCGCGCTGGCCGCCGACCCCAACAACGTCAAGGCGCTGGCGCTGGCCGGTTCCGCCGCCTTCGAGCGCCAGGATTACCCGGCGGCGATCGCCGAATGGCGCAAGATCGTCGCCGTGCTGCCGCCGGACTCGCCGATCGTCGAGCGCATCCACGGCAGCATCGCCGACGCCGAGTCGCGCATCGGAATCGCGGCCGCCCAGCCGGAAACCGCGGCGCCGTCGGCCGGGGCCATCCACGGCATCGTCGCGCTCGACTCGTCGCTGCGCGGCGCGGTCGCGGACGGCGACACGGTGTTCGTCTTCGCCCGCGCCGCCGCGGGACCGCGCATGCCGGTGGCGATCAAGCGCATGACGGTGCGCGACCTGCCGGCGCGCTTCACCCTGGACGACAGCATGGCGATGGCCGGCGGACCGAAACTCTCTTCGCAGGCCATGGTCATCGTCGGCGCGCGCGTCTCGAAGACCGGCAACGCCACGCCGCAACCGGGTGACATCGAGGGCTTGACCGAGCCGGTGGCCCCCGGTGCCGAAGTGCGGGTCACCCTCTCGCGCAAACTTCCCTGACGGTGACGCGGACGAAATTTCCCACTAACGCGAAAACGATTTCCGGTTTCGGGAAATCGCGACGCCGCGCGCTGGCCGCGATCGCCGCCGCCTTCGGCGGCCTCGCGGCCGGATGCGGTCCCGATGCGACGGCCGAGCGCCCCTGGACCGGCGCCCGTTTCCCCGACTTCGCCCTCCCCGGCCTCGACGGCACGCTGCACGACAGCGCACGGCACGCGGGACATCCGCTGCTGGTGAATTTCTGGGCCACCTGGTGCCCGCCCTGCCGGGCCGAGATGGCCGACCTCGAAACGCTGCACCGCAAGCTCGGACCGCGCGGCCTGCGGCTGCTGGCGATCAGCGTGGACAACGATGTGAACCTGGTGCGGGAATACGTGCGCGCCGAGCGATTGACCTTCGCGGTCCTGCTCGACGCCGGTCAGCAATGGGCGGGGAACGTGATGCGCGTGCCGGGCTTCCCGGCGACCTATCTGGTCGGTCGCGACGGCATGATCCGGGAGGCGCTGGTGGCGCCGCGCCCGTGGGCCGAGGAAGCCACGCTTGCGCGCGTGGCGCGCGCCCTGGAGCTCGACTGAGCCCGGCGGACTATTTCTCTACGCGGCCGACGGCTTTCCTGGCTTCCGCATGCCCTTGGGCCGCCGCCTTCCTGAACCAGTTCATGGCCTCCTTGCGGCTCTCCATCACCCCCTTGCCCGCCAGGAACAGCAGGCCGAGGTGGTACTGGGCCTCGGCATGGCCGGCGCTGGCGGCCTGGAAGTACCAGAGGGCGGCCTCGCGGTCGGGTTCCGGCACCAGCTTCGCCGTCTGGTTGCCGAGCAGGAAGGCATTGCCGAGTTCGAACATGGCCTCGAGGTTTCCCTGCACCGCCGCCTTGCGCAGCCAGAAGACGGCAAGCTTTTCGTCTTCCGCGACGCCCTGCCCGTGGTAGTGCATCATGCCGACCCTGAACTGGGCTTGGGAATTGCTTTCGTTGGCCAGGGGAGTCAGCAATTGCAGCGCCTGGGCGTAACGGCCGGATTCGTAAGCCTGAATGCCCGAGGTGAGCGAGTCGGCCGCGGCCGGAAGCGTGAAGGCGAGAAAGCCGGTGAGCAGCAGAAGGCGGAACATGGTCGGGGTCTCCAATCGCGGTCGTGGCCGGGAGCAGTGATCATTCCCGGGTTTTTTTTGCGGATTATATGTCGGACGCCATAGAGCACAAAGCAGGCCTCGAAACCGCGCTGCCGAAAAGGGTTTTCGGCTGGCGCGAACCGCGCACGCCTCTCGCCAGCAAGGGTCTCATGACCATGGCGGTCCTGCTGGTCTATTTCGTCCTCGTTTCCGTGGTCGTCGCCTACGAACGCCGCTCGCTGGTCGACTCGGTGGCCCAGCTCAACGCCATCCACCAGCAGGAGGAGAGGCAGATCGCGCTCAACATCCTCGTCGCGCGCGCCATCCTCACGGTCAACGAAAACTACTTCTCGCCCAACGTCGACGTGTCGTCGAAGATACTGGTGCTCGAGATCGAAGCCGTGCTCAGCGGCCTCGTGCGCCTGAAGGACGACTACGAAAGCATCACCGACGACACCCGGCTGCTCAACGACGCCATGGCGCAGCTGCTCGAACGGCCGAACCGCGCCGTCATCGCCGACATCCGCGGCATCTTCCACCGCATCGTGCTCGACCTCGACGGCGTCAGCAGCGACATCCGCGCGCGCAAGCAGCGCGTGCTCGACGACTACCAGGACACCCACAACCGCCTGACGATCGAGTGGATCGCCTTCGTCGTCGTCGGCCTGGGCTTCCTCAGCGGCCTGATGATGTTCTTCTTCCGCCGCCTCGCCGCCGACATCCAGCGCGTGCAGCAGCGCGCCACCGAGATCGTGCGCGGCTATCGCGGCGCGCCGCTGGCGGCGACGCGCCACGACGAACTCGGCGACCTCTTCGACGCCGTGAACAACATGCAGGACGAACTGCGCAAACGCGAGACCCAGATCGAACTCGGCCGCCAGCAGCAGTTCCACAAGGAGAAGATGGCCGCCGTCGGCTCGCTCGCCGCGGCCGTGGCGCACGAGATCAACAACCCGCTCTCGGCGATCGTCGGCATCGCGCAGACCATGGTCACCGAGAGCAAGGAGCGCTGCTGCAACACCTCGGGCGCCAGCTGCTACCCCGAGCTCGTCATGGAGCAGGCCAAGCGCGTGATGCAGATCACGCGGCAGATCGGCGAGTTCTCGGTACCGCAGTCGCAGGACCCGGAACTCATCGACCTCAACGGCCTGGTGCGCAGCACCTGCAACTTCGTCAGCTTCGACCGCCGCTTCCGCCGCCTCGAGCTGGTGCAGACGCTGGATTCGAACCTGCCCGCCGTCAACGCCGTCGCCGATCACATGGTGCAGGTGCTGATGAACCTGCTGATCAACGCCGCCGACGCGCTCGAAGGCTGCAGCGACCGCTCGCCGCGCATCACCGTCGTCACGGCGCAGAACGCCGAGGCGGTACGCATCGAGGTACGCGACAACGGCTGCGGCATCGCGCCGGAGAACGTCGACAAGGTATTCAACGAGCACTTCACCACGAAGGCGCCGGGACGCGGCTCAGGGCTCGGGCTGGCACTGTGCCGCTCGCTGATCTGGGACACGGGCGGCGACATCACCATCGATTCGCGCCTCGGCGCGGGGACCACCGTCACCATCACGTTGCCCCTGCCGCTGCTCGGCGAACGCAAGGAAGGCCTGGGAGAGGAAACACAATGCACGTCCTGATCATCGACGATGAACCGGCGCTGCGCCAGATACTGGTGAACACGGTTTCGCGCGCCGGCTACACGACAGATACCGCCGCGTGCGTCAAGGACGCCGCCGCCAAGCTGGTGCGCGGCGACATCGACGTCGCACTGTGCGACATCCGCATGCCGGACGGCGACGGCGTCGAACTGGTGCGCAGCATGCGCGCCGCCGGCATCGACACCCATTTCATCATGGTCACGGCCTTCGCCTCGATGGAGACCGCCGTCGAGGCGCTGCGCGCGGGCGCCACCGACTACATGGTGAAGCCGATCAACAACGAGGATCTGCTGCACCGCCTCGGCAACATCGACGCCCTGCGCGGCCTCAAGGCGGAGAACCGCGCCCTGCGCCGCCTCGTCGGCGGCGAACAGGGCATCTTCCACTTCGACTCGCCGAAGATGGCCGAGGTCGAGCGCCTCGTCGCGCGCGTCGCCGTCACCGACAGCACGGTGCTGATCACCGGCGAGAGCGGCACCGGCAAGGGCGTGGTCGCGCGCTCGATCCACGAGCAGAGTCCGCGCTCGGAAGCGCCGTTCATCCCGATCAACTGCGGGGCCATCCCGGAGAACCTGCTCGAGAGCGAGCTGTTCGGCCACACCAAGGGCGCCTTCACCGGCGCCGACCGCGCGCGCAAGGGCCTGTTCTCGCAAGCCGACCGCGGCACGCTGTTCCTCGACGAGATCGGCGAGATGCCGCTGCACATGCAGGCCAAGCTGCTGCACGTGATCGAGGACAAGGAGGTGCGTCCGCTCGGCGGCGAGCAGGCGCGACGCATCGACACGCGCATCGTCGCCGCGACCAACCGCGACCTGCTCGATCTCGTCCGGCAGGGCAAGTTCCGCGAGGACCTCTACTTCCGCCTGTCGAAGTTCGTCATCGCCATCCCGCCGCTGCGCGAGCGCCAGGACGACATCCCGCGCCTGATCCGCTACGTCATGCAGAACATCGCCGGCGCCGGCAAGACGCCGCTCGGCCTCGATCCGGTCGCCGAGGAAATCCTCACCGAGTACCCGTGGCCGGGCAACGTGCGCGAGCTGGAGAACATCATCAACCGCGCCTACATCCTCGCCGACGGCGGTCGCATCAAGCTCTCCGACCTGCCGCCGGACATCGCGCGCCAGGCGCCGGCCGCCGACAACGGCGTCAACGCCATCCGCCTCTCCGGGGGCAGCCTGCGCGACCAGATGCGCCGCATGGAAGCCGACGTGATCTTCCGCGCGCTCGACGAGTGCGCCGGCGACCGCCGTCAAGCAGCGCAGCGGCTCGAGATCGGCCTGTCGAGCCTCTACCGCAAGCTCGAGGAATTCAGCGCCCTGGGCATCGCTCCAACGCGTAACTAACGAAGAAGGCAGACCGCAGATGAAGAGAATTCGCCACTCCCTGGTCGCCGCAGCCGGCATCGCCGCCGCGGTTGCGGCCATGTATTCCGCTTCCGCCGCCGCGGGCCCGGCGGAAGACTACGCCGAGGGAAGCACGCGCTACAACTCGGGCGACATCGTCGCCGCCATGCCGATGCTGCGTCGCGCCGCCGACGGCGGCCATGCCGCCGCCCAGGCGATGCTGGCCGGCATCCTCGCGCACGCGGACTCCGACCCCGAGGCCTTAGAATACTTCCGCAAGTCGGCCGCGCAGGGCAACGCCGACGGGCAACTGGGCTACGGCAACATGCTGGCGATCGGACAGGGCACGAAGAAGGACGTCGCCGAGGGGCGCCGCTGGATCGAGAAGGCGGCCGAGCAGGGCCACCCGACGGCCATCAACCAGATGGCCCATGCCTACATGAGCGGCGAGTTCGACACCCCCGAGGAAGCACGCAAGGGAGCCGAAGCCCTGCGCTGGATCAAGGCCGCGGCCGACAGCGGCTACATCGCCGCGATGGAGCGGATGGCGGCTGCCTACCGGGCGGGCGACTTCGGCTTCGGCGTCGACGTCAAGGCGGCCCAGCAGTGGGAAGAGAAGGTACGCAAGGCGCGCGGCATCAAGCAAACGCGCCGCAACAAGAGGAGCAACGATCAATGAAGAAATCAACCCGCCTCACCACCGCGGCGCTGCTGCTGGGCCTCGCGCTGCCGGCTGCCGCCATCGACCTCGCGCGCGGCCAGCGCCTCTACAACCTGCATTGCGCCTCGTGCCATGGCATCACCGGCATTCCGGTGATGCCGGACACGCCGAACCTGGCGATGCGCGAAGGCATGAACCAGCCCGACATCGTGATCATGCAGTCGCTCAAGATGGGCAAGCGCAACAAGCCCCCGTTCTTCGGCCGCCTGACCGACGACGAACTGCTCGATATCGTCCAATACACGCGCGTGCTACGCTGATTCCCATGACTTCCCGCATCCTCCCAAGCCTGCTCTTCTCCCTCAGCCTGTCCGCCTTCGCCGCGCCCGGCGGCGAAAAGGTCCTCGAGACGTTCGAAGTCGGCAACAACGTCTACGCGCGCGCGCTGACGGTCGACACCGCCGCCAACTCGATCTGGGTCGGCACTTCGGTCGGCGTGATGGAGATCGACCTCAAGACGCGCAAGCCGCGCGCCACCTACACGCGCAACGAGGGTCTCGCCAACGAGTACGTGTTCGCGGTCGGCATCGACAGCCAGGGCTACAAGTGGTTCGGCACCAACGCCGGCGGCGCCTCGCGCTTCAAGGACGGCAAGTGGAAGACGTACTTCCCGATGCACGGCCTCGCCGACTACTGGATCTACGCCTTCGAGAACGACAAGGACGGCAACCTCTGGATCGGCACCTGGGCGGGGGCGAACCACTTCGACGTCAAGACCGGGAAGTTCAAGACCTACGTCAAGGAACTCATCAACGAGTGGGTCTACGGCCTCGCCGTCGACGCCGACGGCAAGGTCTGGTTCGGCACCGAGGGTGGCGTCTCGATGTTCGACGGCAAGAAGTGGCGGTCGTGGAGCCACAAGGACGGACTCGGCGCCGAGAACGTCGCCGCCCTCCCCGCCAGCCCCAACACCGGCCTCGGCACGCGTTCGCGCCACGACCTGACCACCGAGGTCGCCGGCATGGAATCCTACAACCCGAACTACGTCTTCTCGATCCTCGCCGCACCCGACAAGTCGATCTGGGCCGGCACCTGGGGCGGCGGCGTCGGCCGCTGGGACGGCAGGAAGTGGAGCAACCTGACGACCAAGGACGGCCTCGCCGGCAACATCGTCTACGCCATCGCCCGCGACGCCAAGGGCGTGTTCTGGTTCGGCACCGACAAGGGTGTCTCGCGCTACGACGGCAAGTCGTGGCGCAATTTCGGCCGCAAGGAAGGCCTGCTCGACGACCACGTCTATGCGGTCGCCGTCACGCCGAACGGCGACGTCTGGGCGGGAACCAAGCGCGGCGTCGTCCGCATCGGCATCGATCAGCCTGCAAGGTAAAAAGACATGCAACTCCGACAGAGACTCTCCATCGGCGGCGTCGCGCTCGCCGCTTTCCTCTCCCTGCCCGCCGCCGCCCAGGCGCCGGCCGGCGGCAATCCGCATCCCCATCCGATGCCCGGCGCTTCGGCGCCGCCCGCGGCCGAGGGCAAGGTCGTCGGCAACGATCCGACGGCCAAGTTCACGCACTTCCGCGTCGGCAACAAGAACGTCAAGTCGATCTTCATGGACGGCAAGACCGTCTGGGTCGGCACTTCCGGCGGCGTCGTGCGCTACGACACGCGCGACGACAGCTACAAGCTGTTCGACGTCCGCAGCGGCCTGCTCTCCAACGGCGTCTTCTATGTCGGCCGCGTCAACGGCAAGCTCGCCGTCGGCACCTACGGCGGCGGCCTCTCGCTGCTCGACGAGAACAGCGGCAAGTGGAAGACGTACAACATCCCCGAGGGACTCGGCGACGCTTTCGTCTACGACGTCATCACGGCGAAGAACGGCGACATCTGGATCGCGACCTGGTCGGGCGCCAACCGCATCCGCGGCGGCAACCTCGACGACCGCAGCAAGTGGGACCTCTACACGGTCGAGAACACCAAGGGCGGCCTGCCGAACGACTGGGTCTACGGCCTCGCCGAGGGCAGGAACGGCGACATCTGGCTGGCAACGGAAGGCGGCATGGCGCGCTTCGCCAACAACCGCTGGACCAACTGGAACCACGCCCGCGGCCTCGGCGCCTCCTTCGAGCGCGTCAAGAGCGACATCGCCTTCAAGAACGATCCGGGCAAGGCCTCGATGCACCACGCGCGGCAGAAGGAAGAAATGGGCCTGGCCGACGTCAGCGTCGCCTACAACCCGAACTACGTCATTGCGCTCGAAGTCGACCGCGACGGCCACGTCTGGGCCGGCACCTGGGGCGGCGGCCTCTCGCGCTGGGACGGCAAGCGCTGGATCAGCTACACCACGGCCGACGGCCTGGCCGGCAACCACGTGTTCATGCTCCACTACGACGACAAGGGCCGCCTCTGGATCGGCACCAACAACGGCCTGCTGACCTACCAGAACGGCAAGTTCTCCAAGCCCATGACCACCGCGGACGGCCTGTTCGCCAACAACATCTTCGCCATGGCGTCGAACCCGGCGGGCGACCTCTGGGTCGGCAGCTTCGGCGGCGTGGCGCACCTGCGACCGAAGAAGTGATCGCGGCGCTGCGGCGCTCCCTCCGCTGCATGCCTCTGCTGGCCCTCGCGTTCATCTCCGGCGCGTCGGCAGAGGCGCCCGGCCTCCAGATCGCCTTCCTTCGTCCGGCGCCGCAGTTGCCGCCGGCAGAGCCCGTGGCCGCGCCTGCTTCCCCGGCGCCGGCCGTCGACGAGCCGAGCCCCGCGCGCCAGACGCTGGGGCGCGACGACTTCTACGACCCGACGAACCCGGACCTCAAATACCTGCAGCGCCATGACGAGGCGATGGTTGGCGTTCCCAGGGACGCCAACGGGTTCCCGGACTGGATGCGCGCGCTGAAGAGCGGCGCCATCGCGCCGCGCACCGGGCTCGCCCCGAATGCCGGCATGAACGTCTTCGACCTCGACATCGTGATGAAGAACACCAAGGAGATGCCCTGGGTGCGTTTCCCGCACAGTTCGCACACGATGTGGCTCGACTGCAGCAACTGCCATCCGGCGCCCTTCGAGCCGCGCGCCGGCTCGACGCCGATCACCATGGCGGAAATCTTCCGCGGCAAGTACTGCGGCATCTGCCACGACCGCGTCGCCTTCATCAGCTTCTTCTCCTGCCAGCGCTGCCACAGCCAGCCGCAGACCGCGCAAGCGCCGGCGAAGCGCTGAGCGCCCGGCTTTCCCAAAGCCGGCAAACACACCTGCCAAGTTCAAGAATCGGGAAGCGCGACGGGCGTGCCGCGGGGGCCGCGGGTACGCCCCGTTGCCTTCGCTCACGCGGGCTGCGCGCGGGCCCGACGACAATGGTATGCCTCTTGCTGAAGCCTCCTGCAGGAGGATCGGAATGTCGCTTACCGTCAAGAACTGTCTCAACCGCTGGTGCCTGCGCAGCGCGCACGGCGGCGGTGCGGTCGGTCTCGTGCGGCTCATGCGCGAGGAGCGCATGCACGACATGCCGCTGGCCGAGCCGAAGGGCAAGCCGCCGGCGCGTCTCGCCTGCATCGCGCCCTACTGCGAGCACTGGGAAGCGCTCGACGCCGAGCACGGCGTCTGCCTGATCCGTTCGCTGTTCAAATCCGCCAGCGTCGGCGAGCGGGTCCCATGTCCGTGAAGTCGAGCGCCTCGGCCGAAGAGACGGCGCACGAGGACATGCGCTGGGCCATCGAGCACACCACGAACTGCGCCTCCGACCGCTCGTGCCTGAGCCGCGGCAAGTGCCTCGACCAAGACGTCTGCCGTGCGCTCTCGCCGGTCGGCCGCAGCGCCGGCTTCGTCGTGCCGACGCCGAGCGCCGCGCGTTGCGGCTACTGCATCCCCTCCTTCAACGGCTTCCTCTGTTTTTGTCCGACGCGCTGGGCATTGCATCGCACTGCCGCGTCACCCGCCTGATCATTCCCACGACCCTGGAACTGAAAAATGGATAACTCCCGCACCTTCGGAACCGACACGGCCGACGACCTGCTCAACGGCTACGTGACCACCGTGAACACCGTCCGCGACAAAGTGCTGCGCATCGCCTCGAACCAGCGCGCGGTGGTCGATGCGCTGCAGCGCACTGCACAGGCCCTGCGCCGCCTCGCGGAGGCGAACCGGCGCTAGGAAACATGGACGCATGCCCATCCACGCGCATGCCCGGCAGCCGGCGGCTCGCCGCCGCCGGCCCGAACGCTCGAGCCCCGCACGCATGGCGGCCGTCACGCAACCGCTGATCGAGTGGAACGTCCGGTTCAATACCGGACACGCCCAGATCGATGCCCAGCATCGGGAACTGGTCGAGCTGCTCAACGGCTTCGCTGCCGAGGTGCAGCACGGCGGCGGCCAGCACACGCAGATCTTCGAGCGCTTCCGCGAACGGTTGCGCGCGCACTTCATCTACGAGGAGGACGAACTGCGCCGCCTCGAAGTCCCCGCCGACATGCTGGCGTCGCAGGTGACGCACCACCGCGAATCGGCCGAACTGCTGAAGGGCCTCGGCCGGCAGCTCGCCAACGATCCGCGCGAACACTCGTCGGCGGTGCTGGCGGAAATCGCCCACTGCCTGCTGGTCGACCTGCTCGACGAGGATCGCTTCTGCTTCGTCTCGGCGGCGACCAACGCCGATCCCGGCGCCGACGTCGTCCTCACGTTGCCGACGCCGCCCGTTGCGCCGGCACTCGGCGCCTTCGGCCGCCTGGTCGACGTGCTCAACCAGCATCACGAGCAGGTGGCGAGCGCCCGCGACTACTACCTGACGCTGCTCGACGACTTTCCGACGCCGGTGTGCCGCGCCGACCCGAACGGCAACTTCGACTGGTTCAACCGCACCTGGCTGTCGGTGACCGGCATGACGCCGGCGCTGGCCGCGGGGCGCGGCTGGCTGGCCGCAGTGCACGCCGAGGACCGCATCGCCTTCGCCGACGACTGGCAGCGCAACTTCGATGCGCGCCAGCCGTTCACCGCCGAATACCGGCTCGCCGACGCGAGCGGCGAGTGGCGCTGGATCCACCACATCGGACGCCCGTTCCGCGACATCGAAGACAACTTCCTCGGCTACATCTGCACGCTGTTCGACATCACCGAGCGGCGGCGCGCCGAGGCCGGCCTGCGCGTCTCGGCCGTCGTCTTCGAGCACGCGACGGAAGCGATCATGATCACCGACGCGCGCGGGCGCATCGAGGCGGTGAACCCCGCCTTCGCCAAGATCACCGGCTTCGGCGCCGACGAATCCGTCGGCCGGCCGGCGAATCTGCTGCGCTCCGGCTTCCACGACGACGGCTTCTACGCCGACATCTGGCGCACGGTGATGACTCAGGGCAGTTGGCAGGGCGAGATCATCAACCGGCGCAAGAACGGCGAGATCTTTCCCGCCTGGCTGTCGATCACGACGATACGCAACGACGCCGGCGCCATCGTGCGCATGGTCGGCGTGTTCAGCGAGGTGACTTCGTCGCGCGCGTCGCATCAGCGGCTGATGCACCTGGCGCACCACGACGCCCTCACCGGCCTGCCCAACCGGCTGCTGTTCGGCGCGCGCGCGCAGCACAGCATCGAGCGCTGCGCGCGCGAGGGCAGCCGCCTGGCCGTCCTCTTCATCGACCTCGACCGCTTCAAGCCGGTGAACGACCTGCTCGGCCACAAGGTCGGCGATCAGGTGCTGCGCGACATCGCCGTGCGCCTGACGTCGGTGCTGCGCAGCGAGGACACCGTGGCGCGCTTCGGCGGCGACGAGTTCGTGGTCCTCGTCGAGCGCGTGGAGGACGACGCCGACGCGCGCCGGGTCGCCGAAAAGCTGCTCGGCGTGTTCCCGGTCGAGGTCGAGCAGGGCGACACGCGCCTCGCGGTATCGGCCAGCATCGGCACCAGCACCTATCCGGAAGACGGCCGCACGGTCGAAGCCCTGATCGATGCCGCCGACCATGCGATGTACCGGATCAAGCAGGGCGGCAGGGCCGCCCCCGCCGGGTGAGGCTCGGGGGGCGCGGCCTGGCGGTCGCGCTGGGCCTGGCATCGCTGCTCGGGAGCACGCAGGCGGCGGACGGCGACGAAGCGCGGCGGCGCCTGATCGAGCAAAAGCTGCGC
>Ga0075012_10002811_pt1 | contig 16888 bp, 15 predicted proteins | sample All_14_2_FD_71474 | JGI IMG/M metagenome (GOLD analysis project Ga0075012, IMG submission 71474) | Freshwater microbial communities in response to fracking from Pennsylvania, USA - Allegheny Zone_MetaG_DW_15 | ecosystem: Environmental > Aquatic > Deep subsurface > Groundwater > Drilled... | reverse complement strand
CGCAAAACGCACAGCCCAGCCAGCTCGCACCGTGAAGACCAGAGCACCTACCCAGAGTGCAGCGGCGCAAATGTGTACGAAAGAGATCAGCAATCCAGCGCTACCGATCGCTTCTCCAGGGTGAGCGCGCAAGGTTTCGCTGCCCGCGATTATGAGGAGCGGCACCCAAATCCATGGACGCAACCGAGTAGTAGCCATGACGGCGGCAAATCCGGCAGCCACTATCTCGGTTAAAAGAACAACTCCCGCGACACTGTTCAGTGCGCTAACTCCTGTGCGCAGCATCAAAATGGTGGCGAGCGCGGAGGCAGCAGCCGCAACCAGCAAGCACCCTTGGGTGGCCCAGGCCTGTGTGGCAATGGTTATGCGCCGACGAGCGATCTGTTCTCCAGCCAGTCCGCCCAGGGCTATGGCGAGCCCGCTGAACAAGATCCATCGCAGTATTGCGATACCAAGAGTAGGTATCCACGAGGTTTGTGTTGGAAGGTCAGCGGTAGATGTCAATGTGATCGTGTCGCCAATGCCGAATCGGAAGGTCCCGGTCACGAGATCCCCGTCGGCGCCGCCCACAATCCAACGGACCTGATAGATCCCTGGGATTAATGCTTGGGGAATCATTGAGGTGAGCACGCGGTTGTTTTTTGTCAACTCTGGCGGTTGCAATGTGAAGGGATCAACGCCTTCGCCCTGAACGGTGACTGCTCCGATGCCGGCACTGACGGGCTCGCCGAATACCAGTGTGATGGTTTCAGGGCTTGAAGTCACAGCTGTCTCAGAGGAAGGCGAGGAGAACAACAACGCCGCATGGGCTGATGCCGCACCTGGCCTTGCCGTCGCTGCCAATGCCACTAGAAAGAGGACTGTCCCTATCCGAATGAGGCTTCGGCTTGAATTCACTCTTGTCATGGGGTATCTACTATACAAGATAGTAGATACCCCATGATCTCACCCTGGCGTGCGGCGTCAAATCAACGAACCGTCCCTGGGTGCTGGTGCAGCGATGTCGCTCATGACAGGAATTGGACACAGGTTCACGTTGCGCACTGCCATCGCGGGGGATGCGGCAACGACGATGGGCATCGAAACCAGGAGAAAGCCGACCAAGGAAAGGAGGACGACGGAGACGATCCCCAAGGGACGTGCGGGCCGCAGGAGTCGTCGCGCTCGGGCCAGGCTTGTGGGGCCGGTCGCACCGAGGGCAGTGGTCGGGAGTTGTGGAGCCGCAAGAGCCAGTAAGGCGGTGACAAGGGTCTCTCGTTTGTACGTGCGTCCTGCTGCGTCATCTGCGAGCAGTTCAATGATGCTGGCTGTCTGCTCTGCGCTGCGTCGCAGCAGCGGAATGCCCGGGAAGGCCTTGGTCATGGCCTGAGCGAAACCAAGGGGAAGGTGGTGGCGTCCGCGAAGATGGGCTCGCTCGTGGGCCAGCACTGCGCCGACCTGTTCAGGGTCGAGCAGTGCCAGGGCGGAGGTGGTCAACACGATGTGACTGTTGCGTCCGGGAAGGCAGTAGGCCGCTGGCAGATCGTGATCAACGATGGTGACGCCGCATGCGGCGCCCTCGTAGCCAACGATGTTCAAAGCTCGCGCATGAGTACGGCGTGCTCGCGTGCTTGCAACGGTTGACCATCCAAAAGAACCGAGCACTCGGCAGACAACTGCGCACGCCAGGATCAAGCCTGCCGTGCCAGCTAGGGCGCCTCCGGGGGTTGAGTACTGGGCGGTAATGGCCGTGACGCACGTGCTGAGTGCGTTGCTGAGCCCGCTACTGAACATGGTTGTCGGCACAGCCAACGCGATACCTGCGAGAGTGACGCTCACTATTAGGGAAAGAGTTGCCGCCTGCCACAGCAACAAGGTGAGTCGAGGTGCTCGCTCGGCTAGACTGAATCGTGTCAGAAGTTGGGGTACTACCACTGCCAACACAATTGAGTACAGCCCTAGTGCCGCCGCTGGGCTCACTTTGTTCGTGATCTCGGTTGCTTGCCCTGGGCTTGGAGTGCGTCCCGCAGCAGTGCTGTCTCTGCAGTGTCCAAGGTGCTGAAGAAATGCATGAGCGTTGCAGTGCGATCGCTGCTCGTGTCGAGCGCTTGCGCCATCAGCCCTGCGCTGTACTCCTGACGTGAGGCCGCGGGCTGGTAGACAAACGCCCGACCGACGCGAACACGCGTCAACCACTCCTTGCGGTGCAAGTTGTCCATCACGGTCATGACCGTGGTGTAGGCCAACGCGCGTTGTGGCCTCAAAGACTCTAAAACTGTACGAACGGTGGCAGGCTCATTCAATTCCCAAAGGCGATCCATGATCGCCGCCTCAAGTTCCCCGAACCGCCGCACTCGAACCTCGCAGTAATTGTGTTGCCCAACTCCTAGGTAAGATAGTAACAGGACCGTTCAAGCGGCGACGTGTCACGCGTTGATGAGTTTCGCTGTTCGACTCGTCTGTGAATTAGTAGGGCGCGATTACTCCTGTCTCTACGAGGCAGAGATCCGAATTGCATTAACGTTGTTCCTTTATGATGTCCCCGTGGGTGAAATTCGCAACACAGTGCTTGCTCATGCCGAGGACATCAAGGGTCTCTTGGCTCGTCGGCATGCCCTTGACATCAAAGTATTTGGCTCCGTAGCGCGTTCCGAGGATCACGCAGACTCTGACGTTGACTTCCTGGTCGAGTTCGGCCCAGGTGCTTCAATTCTCGATCAGGTTCATCTTGAGCTTGATCTCCGTGCACTGCTTGAATGCAATGTTGACGTTATCGCCGTTGGCGGTCTCAAAAGCCGCGACGCACATCTGCTTGCTGAGGCCGTTTCCTTATGACACGTGGGGATGACCTACGTCGCCTCGACATCTTGGAAGCATGCGCAGCCCTTGAGCAAGTGATGCAATCCCGCGGCAAAATAGATGAGGAGATATTATTGCGCGCTGCAGAGCGACTGCTGGAAATCATCGGTGAGGCCGCAACGAACTGCTCTCAAGAACTTAAGGGCCAGCATCCAAGGATTGACTGGGTCGGCATCGCGGGCCTTCGAGTCGTGCTTGCTCATCACTACCACCGAACTCAGCCCGAATTGATCTGGCAGTTCGCATCAATGGAAGCACCCAAATTGCGCAGCGCATTACAGCAATGAAGATCTGCGGCACTGATACACAAAGTGCACGCGCCGTTTCAATTGCTGATAGGCAGATACCGTGGGAGTTTATGGACAGTAGGGGTGCAGGCTTGCACTCCCGGGGGAGTGCAGAAGGGGATGCAGAAGTGACTGTTTGTGAGGGCAACTTGCAGGGCATGCAACCCAAGGATCGTGCATCCTCAGTGTCTCCCCGCTACTTTCCAAAGGAACAGACCCCCCTCATTGAGGGGGGTCTGTTCCATCTTGACAAGATTCTTGGCACCCCTCGCCTAAGGAAAGTTAGGCGGAATGTGCGATAAGTAGGCGCACTCTAAGGGCGCTTTGCACCATCTGCACGCCCAAGGCGCAGATGCCGTGCTCGTTCTCCTCCCCGATGGCCAGTCCGCGTTGGACGTATGCAGCACCGGCAACTCACGCCCGCGCGCGTGCGCTGTCGAGATAGGAGTGAAATCGCATAGCAGCAATTCGACTGAACCGCACGGCCAAACATGGGCGAGATTCGAGCCCGCAAAGTCGCCGTGCGCGCCTTGCTCCGATCTGGTGCCGAACCGGTGAGTACGCAAGCGGGGAGCTCACCAAATTCCGGCCAGGTCTTGAACAGGACAGTCGAGTTCCTCTTGACGCGCAACCCACTGCCCGCTTTACTGACGAATGTTTGCTGAAAATGGCAGTTGTCTAATGCAGGAATCACATCCGGGAGTGCCTGATGAAGATTGAAGACATGGTGCTGATCAGCACCGACGATCACACCGTTGAGCCGCCATCGTTGAGCGATTACTTCCGTGATCACGTCCCGGCGAAGTTCAAGTCTCGGGTGCCTCGGGTGATCCGTCGTGACGACGGCACTGACGCCTGGCTGATCGAAGGCAAGGAGATTGCCACCTTCGGGTTGAACGCGGTGCAGGGGCGCCCGCGAGAGTCGTGGGGTTCGGATCCGGGAAGTTTCGACCAGGTCCGCCCTGGCACCTATGACCTGACGCAGCGCATTCGCGATATGGACGTCAACGGCGTGCTCGCGGCGATCTGCTTCCCTTCGTGGCCGGGTATTGCGGGACAGTTCTTCGTCGCCAGTGACGACAAGGAGTACGCGGCGGCGATGGTCAGCGCGTACAACGATTGGCACATCGACGAGTGGTGCAACAAAGCTCCTGGGCGATTTATCCCCATTGCCATCTCGGGCTTCCCGCTCGGCGGTGACTGGATGGCCGGTGAGATCCGGCGGATGGCCGAGCGTGGGTGCCACGCGGTGTCGCTGCACCCGGAGACGCACAAGGCGGGTTTCCCGGACTACCACGGGGACGAATGGGATGCGGCGTGGAAGGCGTGCGAGGATACCGGGACAGTCATGGTGTTCCATTTCGGTGGGTCCCCGAACTTCATGCCCCGTACTCCGTTCGACGTCATACCGCACGTGATGCCCTTCCAGACAGCGATCTTCGCCGCGGAACTGCTCTGGTCGCCGATCATGCGGAAGTTCCCGAATGTCCGCATGGCACTGGCTGAGGGCGGTATTGGCTGGATGCCCTACTTCCTCGAGAAGGCGGATTTCGTCTACGACCACCATCATCGCTGGACGGGTGCCGACTTCGGCGGCAAATTGCCCTCTCAGGTTTTCCGTGAGCACGTGCAGGGATGCTTCATCGACGACTTCACCGGTCTGCGCAACCGCGACGTGATCGGAATCGACAACATCACCTGGGAGTGCGACTACCCGCATTCGGACTCCACCTGGCCGGAAGCCCCTGAGGTGCTGATGAAGTCGTTGGAGCGTGCCGAGCTCACGGACGACGAGATCGAGAAGGTCACCTGGCAGAATGCGGCTCGGTGGTACCAGTTCGACCCGTTCCAGCATCGCTCCCGAGAAGAATCCACAGTCGGCGCACTACGCGCGCAAGCGGGGGACGTCGACACCACTCCGCGCGAGTACGGCCAAGGTGACCATTCGCACGGACTTTCACATAATGCGTCGCAGTTCTTGGGCGCGCAGACAATGCGGTAGGGCGAAATCGATTGCAGATACCAGGGAAACTCCTAGTCGTCTAGGCATACCCCTGTTGGTCAAGGGTCTGGTACAAGTGCAGGTGACAACCAATCTGTGGCGCGTTGAAAGTTTGAGCGAGCCGTTGCCTGCTGAGCCGGGCGCGAGCAACTGAACGATTGACGGCGCAGCCCTAATTGGTCATACTTATGACCATGTCGACGATGTCCCTCGCTGAAGTCAAGGCCCACCTTTCTGAGGTGGTCAGTCGTGTCAACGGTCAGCATGAGCGGGTCACGGTGACCGTTCACGGGCAGGCTTCGGCGGTGATTATGGCGCCCGATGATGTGGAACGCCTTGAGGAAACCATTGCCGTACTCGCTGATGGGGCACTTATTCGCCAGCTCACCGAGTCTGAGGCGGATCTTGCCGAGGGGCGCGTGGAGGATCTCAACGCGCTCGCTGCAGTCATGCGCGCCCGCTCGACGGGTGCATGACATTTAGATGTACGAACTCGTCATTACCGCGACGGCGCGGCGTCAACTCGCAGAAGGGCTTCCCTCGTCGATCGCATTTGCTGCGTACGAATTCATCGTGGGACCACTTCTGGAGAATCCGCAACGAGTGGGCAAGCAACTGATGCCGCCACTGGCCGATCGCCACAGTGCGCGGCGAGGCACCTACCGCGTCATCTACCGCATTGACGATGCGGCGGGGACGGTGACGGTTCTTGCGGTCAGTCCTAGGGCTGACGCATACCGAACACCGTGATGGGGTCAGCGCAAGCCTTGAAAGTGTGCGGGGTGGATGCAGGCTTGTACCCAGGGGAGTGCAGAAGCGGGTGTTTGTGAGAGCAACTTGCAGGGCACGCAACCCAAAGCTCGTGCATCCGCAGTTTCTCTCGCTGCAGAAATTGAGCCTTCGACTAAATGAACGTTTGTGCACTGAGGGTCCCTGAGAAATCGGGGCCTTGTCGTTCAGGAGGAGGTTGAGCAAATGTACGCGATACAACTTCGGCATAGGTCTTGTCAGGTCAACGCCTCGCTGGTGTTACTGCATGGCAGACAGCGGCCAGCAGAGAGCATCGCCCTCACTTGATTTGCGCGCTTTGGCTACTCAGGAGGCATTTGTCAATAGTCGTGATTGAGCATTTCAGACCGCACCAGAGAAAGGGGGTGTGTAATTGCTAGGAGCAGTCGCGGGTGCAGCCAACGAGCAGGGAGACATCATGACGACAACGACAACTTCAGGTGTGGACACACAGCTCATTATGGGGGACCTCAAGATCATTGACGCTGACAGTCACTTTTCTGAGCCCTCTGACCTATGGACGTCGAGGGTCTCCACCCAACAGCGCAGCAAGGTTCCGGTTCTTGGAAAGTTTGATGGGCAGGTGGCTTGGCTTCTTGATGGTGACTACTTCTGCGGACTCGGCGGCAACACCATCGGGATTGGACAGCAGAAAGTTCTAGGAATCAATTCTCTTCAATTTGAGGAAATCGATGAGGCAATGTGGACTGTGCCAGGTCGCCTTGCACTGATGGATCAACAGGGGGTGTACGCAGCCGTGCTGTATCCGAATGCGATTGGCTTCTCCTCGAATGCATTTCTGGGCATCGACGACGTGCCTCAACGAAACTTCATCATGTCCATCTACAACGATTCGATGGTCGATGCCCAACATGAATCAGGCGATCGACTCCTGCCGCAATGTGTCCTGCCGCTTTGGGACATGGACGAGACGGTGGCGGAGATGTCACGCTTGGCAGCCAAGGGCATCCGTGGATTCACGATCACGGACAAGCCACACCTGGTCGGCTTGCCGGACTTGGATGCGCCCTACTTCGAACCAATGTGGAAGTTGGCCAATGAAATGGGATCCGTCATCAACTTTCACATTGGCAGTGGCTCGCCTGTCACGAAAGGCAAGCAGAAATTCATCACCGAACAAGCATCATCTGACATCTACTGGCAGTCGTATGGGCCTCAGAGGCGCCTTGCCATTCTCGCGACCCAGTTCTACATGTCCAATGCGCGAATCATGATCAATCTCATTATGAGCAACATGTTCGACCTCTACCCGAATGTGAAGATCGTCTCCGCTGAGAGCGGGATCGGCTGGATCCCATTCATGCTCGAGGCCTGCGAATACCAGTTGGATCAGATGGTGACGACGGAGTCGGAGCGATCCCTTCAATCCCGTCGCCCGACTGAATACTTTCGCAGCAACATCTACGTCATGAGCTGGTTTGAGAAGTCGGCTATGAAGGTGCTGGAGGACGTTGGACTGGACAATGTGATGCTGGAGACGGACATCCCGCATCCCACCTGCCTCTATCCCAACACGCGAGACTACTTCGCTGAAGTCACAAAGGACCTGACTCCAGAGGTGCGTCAAAAGCTTGTTCAAGACAATGCTGCGCGCGTATACAACGTTCAACTTCCGCAGTAGGAGAATTGGGCCGACGTGGCCGAAGACGAGCGTCCCGCAGTGCGGCATGGGCTCAGCTGCCGCTCAACGGTCGTCAATTGAATCGACGGCAATCCCTTTTCTCACGTTGAAACTGATCAATATTGGCTATTTCCGGATAGCGTTGGACATCAACGGTTGACCGATTCCCCGGATGCCGAATCGTGGATTCCCGGTCGTGCTGGAGAGGAATGAGATGTCCAGTCTGAAGCTTGTCGATCCGGCCGCGCCGCGCAAGACGATTGTGCGCCGTGCGATGTCGGATCGTCCCACCAGTGTCGATGGCATGGTCGTAGGTTTTCGCGAGTTCTGGCCCAAGTTCGACGTGTTCACGCGAGCTTTTGAGGGACTCGTCTCCGCTCAGTACGACGTGCGCGGTTCGGAGCGGGTTGACGGCACACACCCGCGGTCTGGCGTGGTGCTCGAGCGGTGGCAGGAGTTCGGCCGCAATGTCGACTGGGCGATATCTGGCCTTGGCGGGTGCGGAGGTTGCGCGCCGTGGGCTGCTATGGATGCATGTGAGCTGGAATCCCTGGGCGTCCCAACGGTCACGCTGATCACGCCTGACCTCGTTGGCCTGGCTCGAAGGACCGCGGAGGGGCGTGGATGGCCCGATCTCCGCATCGTGACACTGCCACAGTTCCTCGACGATCTCACAGACGACGAGGTCCGCATCCTCGCTGAGGAGAAGTACGAGGAGATCATGGCGGCGCTGCTCACACCGATCGGTCGCTAGACCGTGACGGACGCGATGGACACTGTCGATCTCACGGTTGACAGCAACGATTTCGACGCCGTCTGGCAGGCGCTCCTGGACAGGGGTTGGTCCGATGGCCTGCCCGTTGTGCCGCCGACCCCAGAACGCGTGAACGCCATGCTCGGCGGGCGCGATCCGAGCTTGGTGCACGTGATTCTTGGCGGAGACGCGCCGGGGGCGATGTACAGCATGGGAAACGCTGGCACGCCTGCGACGGTCGGCCAGATCGCTGCCAACGCAGTGATGGCAGGCTGCCGGCCCGAGTACTTCCAGGCCGTGCTCGCCTCGCTGCAGGCCGTGACAGCGTCCAACAACGGAGGCGACTTCCTCGGAGGATCGGCGCCCCTGCTGGTGTTCAACGGCCCCATTCGTCACGATCTGGGCATCAGCTCCAGTCATGAGATGTTGAGCATGGCCCACCGGGCCAACGCCACGATCGGGCGCGCGATCCGCTTGGTGCTGCGCAACGTGGGCGGTGCCACACCTGACCGCCTGTTCGACGTGCAGTTCGGAATGCCCGGGCGGACGGCAATGGTGATGGGCGAGCACGAGGAGGAGAGCCCGTGGGCGCCGTTCGCCCCAGGCGGAAGCGCTGTCTCGGTGTTCGCCGCCTCCGGCACCATGCCAGTCAACTACCACCAGGTGCCGCAGCGAGTCGAAGAGCTCTTGCTCATCCTCAGCAGGTGTCTGGATTACGTCCGCGGTAACCGACTTGGTCCGTGGCCGGACACCAGCGCGCTGTTCGTGCTCTCCCCGAAGCACGCACGGGCCTTTGCTGCCGCAGGGTGGACAAAGGAGCGCGTCGAAGACGAGTTGACCGCGGCAATGAACGACCACTACGACATCGAGCTGCCCTCGATCGCGGAAAAGCTCGAGCTCATCAACCGTGGCCGCGATCCGCAGGAGCCGCCGATGACGATCCCGATGCCGGAGGACCGCGTGCACATCCTGGTGGCCGGAGGAGTCGCCGGGTGGCACTCGCTCATGATTCCAACGCGTGCGTTCTCAACGCCTCAGACAGTTCACATGGTCTGATGGAGCGGGTTGCCCTTGCGAGAGTTGAAATCTTCGGCCTTGGGTTGCGGATGCCTACTTGCTCGACCATCTGGCGACAGCGTCCATCGGCAGTTGCGTCTGTAGGTCGACTGCGCTGCCATGGTTCCATGCGCCTCACGGGGGATACAGCGATCCACCTCACGATCCGGGACTGACGAACCTGGCACTCTCATATCGTTGGTGCGGACAGGAGGCGGGACTCCGTTGCTGCTGTCTGGAACCGCTTTCGGAAATTGGCGATGGATATTTGGCGTAATCAGGTCATATCGCTGTGTCTCTATAACGACTTGATTACGAATGAACTTTAGTCGATGACACCTGGTGACATTTGACTAGCGTCACTGAGCATGCGAAGCCGAATTGCTCGCATCGAGGACAACGGAAGGGGGCCTAGATGGGATCGCTTTGACCCCGTCATGTGCTGATGTCCTCTCAGGATCGACAACGGAAGGAAACGAGAAATGGAGAAGCGCAATCGTTCTCACATATTGATGGTCGGTGCCTTGGGTGTCACCGTCGTCACGGGACTCATGTCGACCCCCGCCCTTGCGGCGACGCCTGCGCCTGGCGGCAACGCCGCGTGCCCGGCGACGGACGGCGTTACGCCGACCAGTGTCACCATCGGCGACTTCATGCCAAAGACCGGGCCAGCGGCGGCGACGTTCGTCGATGCCGACAAGGCCGTGGCCTTGCGTATCGCGCAGGAGAACGCCAAGGGCGGAGTAAACGGCCGCAAGATCAACGTCATCGTGTACGACGATCAGGCGAACGCGCAGACCCAGACGACCATGGCCACCAAGGCGCTGCAATCCGACAAGATCTTCGGGTTGATCATGACCTCGGCCGTCGACTCCGCCTACCCGATCTTCAAGGCGAACAACGTGCCAGTGACGGGCTTCAACTCACTGCCGATGGCCACGGACCGCAACGCATTTTCCGCCACAGGCGTGCCGTCATCGCAGTACGTGAGCACGGCGACGATAGAGAAGCTGAAGTCCGCCGGCGTCACGAGCGCCGCGATCATCTCGCACAACAGCCCGAGCGCGGCCAACTCCGCCCGCCTCCAGGCTGTGGCCGCTACTGCCGACGGGGTCAAGCAGGGGCTGCTCATCCTCGACGAGCCGCAGGGAACGCACGACGCGACCTCCACCGCGCTGCGCATCAAGAACTCCGGTGCAGACGGCGCCTTCCTCACGATGTTCACCGATGGCGTGGTGTCAATCGTGCAGGCGCTGCGACAACAGGGCGTGAACCTCAAGAGCATCAATGGCGCTGGCATCGCCGACCCCGCCGTCATCAGCAAGTCCGGAACGGCACTGGAAGGAGTCAACGCGCAGCTCGCGGTTGTGCCAATCGGCGTACCTGGACATCCCGCGGTGCGCACCTACGCCAACGGCATGAAGGCCGCGAACGCCAACCCGTACAGCTCGATTGCACCGGTCGGATTTGCTGCCGCAGACCTCATGGTCTACGGACTGAAGTTGGCTGGGCCGTGCCCGACCCGAGAGAAGTTCATCAGCGCGCTGCGCAATGTCTCGAAGTATGACGCAGGCGGCTTGCTGCCCGCGCCGATCTCCTTCAAGCCGGGACTGTTGCCGAACGGCAATCCCCCGAAGTGCGCCTGGTTCGTGGAGGTAAAGAACGGCCAGCCCGTGCCCGACAAGGCCCCGACGTGCGGCAAGATTGTCGACGTCGCCACAGGCCAGGTGGTCGGCTGACCGATCGGCTGTGATGAGGGGCGGCGGCATCGGCCGCCGCCCCTCATGCCGTGGGTCTGCAGTGCAGGCAGGCTTTGCTCTCATGCTATTGGCGTGACGGCTGAGTTCAGGCCACGGCCCAGAAGGCGGCTGCAATCGAAAGACGATTCTCCCGAATTTGTGGTGCGGCGCGCGTACCGTGGCGGCAACCTCACTCCCTGAGCAGTAGGAGGACGCTGTGGCTGATGGCATTCTGACTGGCATCAAGATCGTCGACTTGGCTCGGGGCCCTGCTGGTTCGGCAGCGACGATGCTGTTGGCCGAGTGTGGCGCCGACGTGGTGAAGGTCGAGAGCGCCGAGCCCGGGCGAGATCGCGATCTCCCTGGGTTTCGCACTTGGAACCGCAGCAAGCGGAGTGTCATCGCGGACATCGAAACACAGGATGGCCTGGCGCGTCTGAAGCAGCTGCTGCTCGCGGCTGATGTGTTCGTTCATGAGCTTGGCCCGACGCGAGCGCGAGCGCACGGGCTGGACGATGCCTCGCTGGCCGAGCTCAACCCCAAACTCATTGTGAGCTCAGTGCTCGGATGGCCGATGAACCATGCCGATGCTGATCTGCCCGTCGATGCCTCGCTTGTGCACGCCAGGCTCGGCGTCTGCGATGAACAGCGGCCGCGTGCGCTCCGTGACGGGCCGGTCTACTTGCGCTATCCGCTGTCGACGTGGAATGCGGTGTGGCTGGCCGCGACCGGCATCGTGGCACGTCTCGTGTCACGGGATCGCTCAGGATTCGGCGGTGCAGCGCACACCAGCTTGGCCCAGGGTGCCCTGGTCAACTTGGGCATGTTCTGGAATCGCGGTGAGGGCATGCCGCCGGAACAGTCCAACCCATTGCCCAAGGACATGCACACCCCGCTCTACGAGTGCGGTGACGGCCTCTGGCTTCACCACATGCCCGACGTGATGAAAAGCGCTCGCGTCCGTGCCTTCGTCGAGCAGTACGGCGGCCCAGCTGACGAGGCGGTCGTCGCCTGCTTCCTGACTGATACCAGAGCGGCGTGGCTGGAGGAGTTGTGGTCCAGTGACGTGCCAGTGCAGGGATGTGCTGAGTTCGGCGAGATCTTCGACGATGAGCAGGCGCGCATCAACGGCTATCTGGCCGACCTTGACGATCCGCAGGAAGGCCTCATCACGGTCGTGGGGACGCCTCTCACCCTCAACCCACCACAGCAGATCGTGGGCCCTGCGCCGGCGCATGGCGCGCACACTGAGGAAGTGCTCCGGTCGTGGGATGTCACGCCGGGACCGACGGGCGATGGGCGCAAGCGGCGTTGGCCACTGGAGGGCATCAAGGTGCTGGACCTTGGCAGCCACCTCGCCGGACCGTACGGCCCGCAGATGCTGGCAGATCTCGGCGCAGACGTGATCAAGCTTGAGACCACCTCCGGCGATCCCATGCGATGGATTGGCGTGTTCCTTGGCTGTCAGCGAGGCAAGCGGGGTATCGCCTTGAATCTCAAGGAACCCGCCTCGAGGGCGGCGCTGGAGGCGGCCATCGGCTGGGCGGACGTCGTGCACCACAACATGCGGATGCCCGCAGCCACGCGCCTGGGCTTGGATGCCAAGACCGTCCGGGAAATCAACCCCGCGGTCATCTACTGCCACACGAGTTCCTACGGCCCGACCGGCCCCCGAGCGGATTGGCCAGGCTTTGACCAGCTCTTCCAGGCATTGTCCGGCTGGGAGACCCTTGCAGCCGGCGAGGGCAATCCGCCGATGTGGCACCGATTCGGATTCATGGACCACCATTGCGCCACATCGTCAGCGTTGGCTGTGGTGCTGGCGCTCTACCATCGGGACCGGACAGGCGTCGGTCAGGATGTCGCGGCCTCGCTGCTCGGGGCCGGCCTGCTCACTGTCAGCGAGACCTTCATGAAGGCCGACGGCACCCTGGCCCCCTTCGCCGGTCTGAGCAACGATCAGTTGACTCGCGACGAGGGCCACCGCATCCTTCAGCACCCTGATGGCTGGGTCATGGTCGCTGCAGACGAACCCGATCAGCTCGTTGCACTGAGCGCCTTGGATCTCACCGGATGCTCGGTCGCGGAAGCGCTGGCTGCCTTGGCCAACGCCGGCGTGCCGGCCGAGCAAGTGCGCCTAGACCAAATGAACGCATTCTTCGACAGTGAAGACAACCGGGCCGCTGGCATGGTCGCTTCAACGCCGCATGCGCTGTGGGGCACCCTTCTCCAGCCTGGGGGGCTCTGGTCCCTTGGCGACCAGGAAGTTCGCATGGAGCGCGCGGCACCCGTGCTCGGCGAGCACACCGTCGAGTGCCTTCGTGAATTCGGATTGAAGGATCAGGTGATCGACGACCTTCTTGCGTCGGGGGCAGCTGTTCAACACTCGTGAGCGGGCAGCGCTGCCATCAGAGCGCGCTGGGACGGGCATTCGAGGTCTCGGTTAGTCAGCTGACGGCGGGGAGCAGTGAAGAGACCTGCGGAGTCAAGTCCGCGAGCCTGTAGTCCGGCCTGCTTTGGTCGCGTCTGTGCAGGGAAGGTCGGCAGCAGGCAGCGCACGCACTTGTACGGATAGCGTCTGGCGTTTCCCTTGGTTCATGACTGTGACGGGTGTCTGGAGGCACCCGCCACAGTCACTTGCCGCCGTTCGTCTATCCGAGGAGGATCTTGCCAGTGGATGTGTCGATGTACTTTCCGCCACAGGTCACCTTGGCGTCCGGGACCAATTCAGTGCCCTTGGCAATGGTGTACCAGGCGCACATCGGCGGATTTCCATTGGGGAACACGCCTGGAGTGAATGAGATCTTCTCTGGGATCATGCCCGCGCCGTCGTAGTTTGTGACCTTGCGCAGGTTGTCAATGAATGACTGACGGGTCGGACACTTGCCGGCGACCTTCAAGCCCTTGATCAGCAGATCAGCCCCAAGATAGCCGAGCGGTGCTGCCGGGGAGTAGGGGTTCAGGCCAGCAGCCTTCATCGCGGAGGCGTAAGTCTTCATTGCGCGGACATTCACGCCCACGGGCAGCGCGCCGTATGTCGTGCCGAGCGCACCTTCAAGTGCTCCGCCGGAGGTCCTGAGAACTGCAGGATCAGAAAGTCCGACGATGTTCATCGACTTCAGCGTCACACCCTGTTGTTTGAGTGCTTGGGCTAGTGAGATCCCGCCGTCGATGAAGCCGGAGTACGCGAGGCTGTCGGCACCGGAGTTCTTGATGCGCAAGGCCTCAGATGTCGCGTCATGAGCGCCTTGAGGAGAGTCGGCGATACGCAGTGCCAGACTCAAGCCGGGCACGTATTGGATGAGACCCTGCAGACCGTTGAACGTCGAGACGGAACCAGCGCTTATGTGGTTGACGAGCGCTATTTTGGTCGCGCCCATCGACTTCATCTTTTCCAACAGTGCGGTCGAGGCAATCGCTGGGTTGGACGAGGTTGACACGCCAGTGACAGCGAAGGCATTGCGATCAGTGCCGAATCCCGGGTTGGAGAAGCCGGTAACTGGGATGCCGGCTTCCTTGAGAGTGGGCCACATTGACACAGTGCTCGCATTGGCGTTGAGCCCAAAGATGCCGTCACTGATGGCCTTCTGGGCCTGGGAGATCTGTGTGCTGGAGTTGCTGGCATCGTCGTAGACCTTCAAGGTGAGCTTGCGACCGTTGACGCCACCCTTGGCGTTCTCCTGATCAATGCGCAGCTGGGCTGCCTCAGAGGATCCGAGGTAGGTGGTACCTGCTGCGCCTGTCTTTGAGCCGATCCAGCCCAAGCTGACCGTGGTCGGCGTTACGCCAGGGGTAGCTGGGCAGGTGGCATTGGATGAAGCGGTCTGTGGCGCAGGCGCGGTTGCCGCCGTTGCGTCAGTGGCGATGAGGGCCACAATCAAGGAGGCGCTTGCTCCGACAGCCAAACCGGTCGATCGGCGCCCGTTGCGGGAATATTGCACTGAATCCTCCAGGTATCGCGTTATTCGCGTGATGCGAGCGACATGTGAGCAATGCGGAGGCATCGCCTCATCTGTCGCCACGCCCAGCGTTGTCGGCCTATGTTCGCCATTCGGGCCATTCGCAATCAGGTGAACCCATGAGTCATGCCAGTGCATAACCGCGTTCAACAAGGATGACGGGGTGACAAGTCAAATGACACGACGAAACGTGGCACCGTGCCGTCTGTCCGGGATTCAATCGCCTATTTCGACGGATATATGACCATTCCGGAGTCTTGTTTCCTTCCTGCCTGGAGTTGGAGGATGGAACCTCTCGATGAGCCCCGAGGGGGATGAGTGATCGGAGCGTTCGTTCAATTGCTCAGTTGTTCGCCGAGGGGCGACCAAGTGGCGAAGTCACTACAGATGGGCTTGCTCGCGCCGTTCGGCGTGATCTCGACAACCATCTGGAACGCGCCACACTCGCGCGAGCTCATTCAGATTGGCTCGTATGGGAATCCGGACGAGATTCAGAAATTCCTCCGACGCATTTCGGTGCGTACCGATATCGCAGTCGTGGAGTCGTATCTGTCGGCGCGCATGATCGCCACCGAATTCGAGGAATTGAGTGACAACTTCCATCTGGTGACAGATGTGCCAAAGCTGGGCCCGGGAGAGTGGGTCTCGTGCCCCATAGTCCACGGCGGAGCAAGTATCGGCGCCTTTGCGATCATGCGGACGCGGTCGAATGCTCTGGCAGTCCTCGACGTTGAATTGATCCAGACAGTCGGATACCTCCTGGGCTTATGGCTGGCCAACACGAGGACGGATGCTGATGACCTCGGTATGACCTCTGAGGTCAGCACTGCACCGCTTTCCCTGACGGACCGACAAACGCAGATCCTTCATTGGATCGGGAAAGGATTCACGAGCGATGAAATCGCTGCTCGATTGTCCTTCTCGAGTTCGACGGTCAAACAAGAGGTGGCGCGCATGAAGCTGGCTCTCAATGTGTGCAGCCGCGAGGATCTCGTTGCTGAAGGACGGCGTTTGTCCCTGAATGCAGGATGAGCGGTATGCGTCCAACAATCGCATCCCAGTCTGTCTTGCATTTCCTGTGAGCTGGATCCTTCACCCGTAGCCGCGACCGCGGGACTGATAGCGTCAAAATCATGACGAGTGCGGAGAGCAGGGACGTACGACGACCTGCGACTCTTGTGCACACCTCGGATTGCCATCTTGATCGTTTGGACGGCGGGCCCGAGCAGCTTGCCTTCCAGGCTGTTATCACCCTGGCGATCACTCGCTTTGCTGACGCCCTGCTCATCGCTGGGGACTTGTTCGACCACAATCGCGTCGGCCCGGAGATCGTGGCTTGGGTCGGCAGTGAGCTCAATCGCTTTCCTGGGCCAGTAGTGCTGCTCGTCGGTAACCACGACTGCCTGCATGACGCCTCGGTGCATCGTCGTCATGATCTTCGCTTGCTCTGCGATCGTCTCATTCTCCTCGACGACCCGGACGGTGTCAGCGTGGATGTCCCAGGATCGGACATCACGATCTGGGGACGGGCGATGGTCGAGCATGCTCCGGAGTTCCAACCTCTGGCCAATGCTCCAAAGGGGCGGGATGATCGTTGGAGCGTGATCGCCGCGCATGGACTGGTGGATGCCGAGCACGGGCGATCATCGCCAATGACAGCGGACGAGCTCGATGCGCTCACCGCCGACTATGTGGCCCTCGGTCACGTTCACGTGCACACGGTCGTGCGCGAGAGTCCTCCGATTCGCTATTCGGGGGCAGCCTCCATGCATGGCGGAGGCGCCGGTGGCTGCCTGATTGTGAGCTTTGCTCCGGCTGTGGG
>Ga0075012_10002809_pt1 | contig 16899 bp, 16 predicted proteins | sample All_14_2_FD_71474 | JGI IMG/M metagenome (GOLD analysis project Ga0075012, IMG submission 71474) | Freshwater microbial communities in response to fracking from Pennsylvania, USA - Allegheny Zone_MetaG_DW_15 | ecosystem: Environmental > Aquatic > Deep subsurface > Groundwater > Drilled... | reverse complement strand
AGCGCTGTGACCCCCTGGGTTTTGCCGACCCCCGGTCTGACCGGTTTGTCATCACTACTCAGCTACTCCTACGCCATCCTGCCACCGGCGTTACCCGGCAGCGCGGACGACGGTCATGCGGCCTGCGCCGCATAGACTTCTTTGCGCGACATCACCGCCCAAGCGATACGGGCTGTTTTGTTGGCGAGCGCGACCGTCGCGATCTTCGCAGGCTTGCGTTCCAGGAGCTGTGCCATCCAGGGCTGCCGGTCGGCGTTCTTGCGCGTCATACGCATCACCGCGGTCGCGCCGACCACAAGCCGCCGCCGTAAGTAGCCATCTCCCTGCTTGGTTATCCCACCCAGGCGTTCCTTGCCGCCGGAACTATTTGCTCGAGGGGTAAGTCCCAGCCATGCCGCAAACTGGCGGCCGGGTCGGAACAGCGACGCATCTGGCACTGCGGCCGAGATAGCCGACGCGGTGATCGGGCCGATACCCGGGATCGTGGCGAGCCGACGGCTTGTCTCATCGGCGCGATGCCAAGCGAGGATCTGCGCCTCCAACCTGTCGATCTCACTGGCGAGCGCCCTCATCTGAGCAGCGAGCCCGTGCAACGCGGAACGAGCGTGAGCAGGCAGACCTTCTTGTTGGTCATGCAGCGCTTTGAGCATCGCGGTCACACCGCCGACGCCTATCCCTGTCACGATGCCGTACTCGGCCAGGTGACCTCGCAAGGCGTTGATGAGCATGGTTCGCTGCCGCACCATCAGGTCGCGGCTCTTGTGCACCATCAACACCGCCTGCTGTTCGACTGACTTTACCGCAACGAACCGCATCGTCGGGCGCATTACCGCCTCGCAGATCGCCTCTGCATCTGCCGCATCGGTCTTCCCGCGCTTCACATAGGGCTTCACGTAGGCGGGCGGCATGAGCCGGACTTCGTGGCCCAATGCGATTAGCTCGCGAGCCCAATGGTGCGCGGATGCGCACGCTTCCATGCCGACCACGCAGCCCGGAAGGTCGGTGAAGAAGCCGATAACCTCCGCGCGCCTCAACTTCCGCCGCACCAGAACGGCTCCGTCGCTGCCGATCGCATGTACCTGGTCGCCCGTGAAAAACGCTGAGAGCGGCAGGAATGCGTTGATTTTGGTGGGATTGAAGTAATCGTATTTGCAAGGTTTCGGGGGGATCGGGCAAAAAGCTTGCGATTTTGCGCGCCCGCGCACGTAGGGGCTTCCCTCGAATTGTAGGTCGTGATTCAGTGCGCTGGTCGACACGATGAGGTTTGCCGATGCCGCCGAAGAAGCCAGCGCCGCGTAGTGACGAGCTGTTCCGCAGCCAGTTCGACAACATGATCGACATGGGGCACGCGCTGGTGAAGCTGGCTCGGCTGATCGACTGGTCTCGCTTCGATGAAGCGTTTGGCCGGTTCTATCACGAGAAGGGGCGCCCTGGCCTGTCGACGCGGCTGATGGCGGGCTTGCACCTGCTCAAGCACATGGAGGGTCTGTCAGACGAGGCAGTCTGTGCTCGCTGGGTTGAGAACCCGTATTTCCAGTATTTCTGCGGCGAGCAGTACTTCCGCCACAAATTGCCGCTGGATCGGTCGTCGCTGACGCGGTGGCGTGGGCGGATAGGTGCTGACAAGCTTGAGCTCTTGCTGGCCGAGACGCTGCGGATTGCGATGGAGACCCGGGCGATGCCACCGCAGGCCTGCGAGCGGGTAACGGTGGATACGACAGTCCAGACCAAGGCGGTTGCCCATCCCACCGACAGTCATCTGCTGATGCGCGGCATCGAGTGGCTGAACCGTTTGGCCAGGAAACACGGGCTCAAGCTGCGGCAGTCATTCCTGCGCGTCGGACGCCAGGCCCGGCGCGATGTCTCGCGACTGATCCACGGTCGTGGACACAAACAGGCGATGCGCTGGGTTCGCCGCTTGCGCACCTGGCTGGGCCGGCTTGATCGCGACATCGGTCGCAAGATCGCCGGAAATGAAGAACTCGAGGCGGCCTTTGCCGTCGCGCGTGAGCGGGTGGCAAAAATCCTGACCCAGAAGGCAGACAGCACAGACAAGCTCTACGCCTTGCATGCGCCCGAGGTGGAATGCATCGCCAAGGGCAAGGCGAGGACGCGCTACGAGTTCGGGGTGAAGACTTCCATTGCGGTCACCAACGCGCGGACCGCAGGCGGCCAGTTCATCGTCGGTATGCAAGCTCTGCCCGGTAATCCCTACGATGGCCATACGCTCACCGCGCAGATCGAGCAGGTCGAGCGCCTGACCGGTGTCACCGTCGCGCGGGCCTACGTTGATCGGGGTTACAAGGGCCACAAGCATGGGGGAAAGGCCAAGGTCTACATCGCCCACACCCGCGGCATCGCCTCACCGACGATCAAGCGCGAACTCCGACGCCGAAATGCCATCGAACCGATCATCGGCCACACCAAATCCGACGGCCTGCTCGAACGCAATCACCTTGCCGGTGCCACTGGCGATGCCGTCAACGCCATCCTTGTCGCCGCCGGACATAACCTGAGGCTGCTCGTCGCATGGCTGAACGTGCTTTTGCGCGTCCTGCTCACGGCCTGCCTTCCCGCTGCGCACCGTGAAATGGTCCCAGCCTGACGAACCAAGGGCAACTCACCGGTCCAACTTATCCCTGTCCAGATCCCAAATCGCGTTCTTCACGGCCGACTACCTGAAAAACGTTCTTCGCCAGATCCAATCCGACGGTGGCAACCTCCTGCTTTATGTGACGACTCCTAGACGTGGACCTACAACGGCCGCATCATTGCACAGCTGCGCTGGTGCAGGGGCCGTCCACGCCATCACGTCAGCCAGAAGATGACGGCTGCGGCGATAGAAGGCGCTGCCGGTAGAGCATGGTGTCGTGGGGGATCGGGAACTTGCGGTTAGCCTTTGACGGGATGCAGGCGGCAATGCCGCGTGCGGCCAGGCCGGTAAGCAACCAGTCGGCATCGTATCAGCGGTCGGCCAGCAGCGCCTAGCAGGGCGTCAATCATCAACCCGCGTCACTCCGTGCGATAACGGGAAGTAAGGCTCGATCCGGCGAATCTGCGCCTCGGATGAGGGGTAGTGAACTGCCCTGCGTAGTAGATCTAGAGGCCAATCGCCATTTCCATGGAGGAATTGATGTTCCGCAACGCAAATCTTTCCACCGATGTTCGGATACATTCCATGCTTAATAGCGCAAAGTCTGGTGCTGGCTGCCTCTTCCCAGTCCCGGCCGACAATATGCAGCGCTTCTTTTCCGATGCAATGATTTCCCAGCTCCTGGAGGGCAGCCGGAAGGTGACCGGGTTGACCGATTTAAGGTTGGCGCCGATGATGGTGTATGCTGCCGCAGATGGCAAGCTGCCCGTCGCCCCCTATGTTGCGCCCCTTCCGCTTAGAGCCCGTAAGTTCCGCGGTCACACCGCCTCTGGCGACAGCCCTCGCGGTCAGGGCAGTTATGCCTCCAGGGGCCTGTAAGAGGGTGCCGGGCATCATATCAATTGCGGTCAAGCTAGGTCTGTATATCGATCTGATGTTACTTATCGGACTACCGATGTTTGCTTTATATGCGTTGCGCGGGACGGAGCATTGGTCTCGTCCCAACTTGGCCTTACAATCGATCTTGGCGACGCTTGCTCTAGTGGGCATTGGATTGTCAAGCCTGAGCATGATGCCTTTAGCAGAGTCTGCCGGTGGTGTGCTGGTCGCACACGTCAATCGCACTTCTGTCAGTCCTATGTTATCGAGCATCGCGAGTGGCACAATGTGGCAAGTGCGCGTAACTGCACTCGTGCTCGGGCTGTATTTTTCCATTCTGGGATGGCGTCGGACCACATTCGCACTTTGTTCGATCTCCGCGACGGCCGCAATTGCACTTGCGACTATGGCCTAGGTGTTTGGTCCCGGCATTTGATGGTGTAAATTTGTCATCGTCACAGCAGAGCGATCTATGGGACGCCGAATACGACGGTTTAAGAAACGCGAGGTCAAGCGTCGAGAAGGCGTAGCTTCTTCGCCTGTTCGATCACTAGCCTTACACCCTCAGCTGACCACGAATGGCCGCCTCGCGCCGTTGGCTCGCGCAAATCGCGCGACAACCACACTGCTATCTCGCGAAGCGAAGAATCCGGACGGGTTTTGATTCGATCTGCCACTAGCCGCGCTGCCCGCGTATCAGGTGGCAATCGTGGAGCCGGCTCGAGAATGCGTGGATCGACATATCCCGATCTCGCGAGCATTCGACAGGCCTTGACCAGTGTCCGTTCGCTAAATGATCGCACAGGCGGAGTTATGGCGTGAATCTGTCTGAGCACCAGTGCCCAGGGAAGATGCGGCCGAAATCGCTCGACAGTGGGCAGCCAGCGATGGCGGCCATCTAACAACTCGTTGAGATGGCGTTCGTTGTGGCTGTACCGGATATCCGCAATCGCGACTGGATCCCGCGCGTGCATCTTTGGGTTACCAGGCCTGGCCCCGCGCGCGACGGCAGCTTTGATCCCCGCCCGGGTGCGCTCGCGGATCAGCGCGCGTTCGAATTCAGCAAAGGCACCGAGCATCTGGGTCATCAACATACCCTGAGGGCTCGAGGTATCGATAGGATCATTGATTGAGCGAAAGTAGGCGCCCTTGGCGCGAAGCTGCTCTACGAATTCAAGCAGGTGCGAAAGCGAGCGCGCCAAACGATCGATGCGGACAACGAGTAGGGTATCGCCCTTCCCCACCCGGTCCAGGGCACGAGCGAGGTTGGGTCGCTCCTTGCTTGCGCCGCTCGCCTTGTCTTCAAAAATCATCGAACAGCCCTGCGCGCGCAGTGCATCTTGCTGGACGGCAGTGTCCTGCTCGTCGGTTGAAACTCGGGCGTAGCCGATCTCGGTCATTTGTCACATATCATAAGATGGGTGCAATCGTTCGGTTGCTCCCGTTAGATATACTTCTCAGTCAGTCCTGACCAGAGGCAAGATTCCTCGTGTTTCCGGCTGTTTGAGCCCCTCCCCGGTCCATTTTTCCATACGAAGACACCCCGATAAAGCCGTCCGTGAAGGGTTGTTATCGGACAGTGAAATTGCGAGTGATCAGATGGTAAAGGCGACGAATTTCTCTCCCAAGCCGTTGAAAGGCGTGGTATCTTCCGACCAGAGGTAGATGATCCATGCGCAGACACGCTCCAATGTGGGAAGCAGAGCTTCGCGGCGACAACAGCGTTAGCGACTTTGACGTATATCTCCGCAGATCACTCGACGATGCGGAGATGCTGAACCAATCAGAATATTCCAGTCGGCCGAGCTGGTTTCAGCTTCTGCTGTTTCTGGCAGTCGCGGCGATACTCATGGCTGTGATCCTAAGCTGGAAACCTGGCGGCTAATTCTTCCGATCCTCAAACCACTCGGCGTTGGTGCGCCGCGTGTGTTCGTCATGCAGGCCTTGTGCACCGCGAACTGCCTGACCGTGTTCGTTCTGCCGGTTGTGTTGTGCGCGATCGAGTTCAGCTGACCCCTGCTGCAATTCCCTCGCAACCCCGTTTTCGGTGGGCTGCGGGGGTTGCGCTGGCGAGATAGAGTGGCTCCCTGACATGTCCGCATGCGGGGGCTTCATGCTCAACTGCGCGGGGCCTTCGACCGCTCCCATAGCGATAGTCGGATCGACGAGACGCGACTGCACGGTCTCGACCTCGGTGCGGACGTAATCCTCGAGAATCTTGCCGACCACCAGGTCGCGCGCGGCGCGTTGGGACGGCGTGGACGTGGTGTCGAGAAGCGAGGGCGCGCCAAGACCGCGATAGGGACCGCTGGCCAGCTCGTAATAACGGCTGGCCACGTACTGCGACATGTCCTCGCTCAGCTGGTAGCCGTGCGTTTCACTGTAGGAGGCAATGTCCTCGAGCCGCTTGCCAACCTCATCCATGCGCGAGGCTTGGTGCTCAAGGGCACGCGCGTGCTCGTAATAGCGTTCCGATGAAGTGCGCGCTTCGGCGAACGTCTCGCTCCGGCTGAAGTCGCCGTTCCGCGCATAGGTGCCGTCGCTGCTGGAGACATCGCGGCCCCCGGCGTGGTCCTCACGATAATGTTCACTCTGGCTTTGCGAGGAACCATCACTCCGCGAACGGTTGGTGCCTTGTTCAAATGACACGCCATTCTGGGCATTGATTCCAGCACTGCCGGTGACGGCTGCAGGTATCCCGCCACCGCGGATGCCTGCGGCTCCGCGTCCTCCTCCGCTCAATGTGCCACTGAGGCTCCAGTTCGTGGCCGTACCTGAGGCGTAATTGTCGCGAGCCCCCTCGCTGGCTGAGGTCGTGTCGCTGATGGTGCGACTGCTGGCGGTCTGGCTGCCCTCTGCGCGCGAGCGTCGGTCGTATTCCGAGATCGAGGTGCCCTGCTGACTGCCGCTCGATGTCTCACTGCCCGCGCCCGAGCGCGTCCCGCTCGACGTACCGTGGCTCCAACGCTCGCCTTGTCGCCAGTTTTCGTTCGCGGCTTCCCGCAACTGGTTCGCCCGGCTGTGATAGTTGGACGCCGATTTGCGAAGTTCGCCGACAAACCCTTCGCTGACCGTCGGCTTGAAGCCATAGGCGCTGATGCCGCGCGCTACATTCTCCACGCGTGTTCCATCGGCGGTCCGCGAACTGGTCGTCCCGTTGTTGTTGACCTGGGTCGTATAACCGAAGCCCCCTGTGAAATTGGGTGCAGCGCTCCACTGGTCGCGCTGCACAGTGTTGGCCGAGAGATTCTGGTAGCTGACGTTGCCATAGGCATAATTGCCGGTGGTCCGCTCGGTCGCGGCCTGCTCGGCAGCATTCTGCGCCGGCGCCAGCATCGAGGTTGCATTGCTGGCAACCGCCATCGCGCCGCGCGCCATGCCGGCTGCAAGGAATGGCACCGACATCATCAGGAAGCCGGCGATGGTCGCAGTATCGGCGCTGACCGCATCGATCCCGGCCATTCCCGCCATGGTCATGCCGCCAGGCGACGCCACATTCATCGCCGCGATCGTTCGGTCCATCACAAACATGTGCAGCACAACGTAAAGCGGGCCCCAGGCCGCAAGATAGAAGAAACCCGTGATGTAGCCGCGCAAGGCCACAGGCCCGGTTTGAGGCATCAGAAACAACGGGAAGATCACCGGAAACATCGCGTAGAACACGACCGTCAGCACGATGCCGAGCAAAGGCACCCAGGTCATCGCCTGCTGGGCAATCGAGGTATAAGTGTTTCGCGCCTGCGCATCGGCGCGGAGCATCGCGAACGTATCGCCCTCGGCCGCATCGAAATTGGCGCGCGCTTCGAGAAAGGCATCGACCAGCGAACGCTGCTGGAAGATCGTGCTTGCGCTCTGCGTAGCCCCGTTGAAGGCCTGCGCTACGATGGGAAGATCAGCGATCAGCTTGGCCTTGGCAGCCGCCGATGCGAGGTTCGGAAACGCGGTGGGCGCAAATCGCGTCAATTCGTTGTCGGTCGCCGCCGGAATATCAACGTTGCGCAATGCGGTGTAGGCCGCGGCACAGGTTCGGATATCGCTTCCGCCACCCTCCCCCGGCGCTTTCAGCCACTTCATAGCGCGGGCAGGCGAGCCAGGTCCCATATCGGCGAGGATGTTCGTCGAATTCGCAATCTGATCGGTCGTCCTGAAGCCCAGCAGAATGTCGTAGAACAGGCACTGCCGAAAATAGCTCTCGACGTTGGCGCGTACGCGCGGATCGTGGAATTCAAAGCCGCGCGTCCGGTCGTAGAGTCTTGCACCGTAAAGCATGCCATTTGTCGAGAGGCGCAACTGGCCGGGCATGACGAAAACGGTCTCCGCGCGCCTCGTCAGCCAGTCACCAATCTGGCTCGACAGCGACGCAATTGCGGCAAGGCCGATCGGCACATTGTCAACGGTCGCTGGTGCAAGGCCCGGATTGATCCGGTCGGTGACCTTCACGCTGGTCGTCGGCACGATCATGCACATGTAGATGACGGTCGCCGACAGGAACCAGTTGAACCAGACTTTCCAGTTCAAGGTGAACGCGACAATCAGCAGCACATAGCCGAGCCCCATGACCATCACGACCTGGATCAGCGAGCGAAAGCCCCCTCCCCCGCACCAGGCCGCCACGGCATTGAGCACGTTGACGATGGGCTGCCCGCCCCCGATCGTGAAGATCTCGAGCATGGCGAAACAGCCCTTCCCTACTGAAGGCCCTGCGCGGACAGCCCACGCGAGAAATTGAGCGCAGCGGACATCTGCGGCGAGAGGCTGTTGCGCAACGTGCGTTCGAGAAACACTGTCCGGTCGAGCACAACCTGCATCCTGGTCAGCCGGGCATTGAGTCCGTTGCTTTCACTGTCCATCGCCAGCGATACCTGTCGCAACTGCTCGCGCCACTGTCCCAGCGTCTCGGCATCGGCATTGTGAAAACTCGCCTGTCCCTGGTTCACGAGATTGTAGAACTGTCGAACCAGTGTCTCGAGCATGTCGACGCCAACAATTTCGGCGAGATTGTCCATGTCTGATGACGACATGCCGCCAAGCTGGGCTGCCGCATTGACGGTCACGATCTTGTAAAGCGGAATACTGGTTGCCCCGAGCAGGCCGATCTCCTGCGTGGTGAGCGCGGTGTTGCTCCGAACCTTGGCATTCATGCTCTCAAGCAGCGCGCGAATGCGCGGTTTGAGCGCCTGGCCCGGGTCGATCGACAACGTGCCAAGCACCGGGTTGAGGCACCTGTCGGCGCTGTCGCAGCGCAGGACTTTCGCGCCGCTCCCGCCATCGAGCAACGCGGTCAGGATCGCGCGATCACCCTGCCCCAGATAGCGGTAGGAGGGGTTATCCGCATCGTTTTCGGCTTTCACGTAGATGACCGTGCCCACCAGCGTCATCAGATATTCCCGAAAATCTTGGTCAAACGAGGGATAGGACTTCTTCAACATGTCCCAGGTGTAGTTGTAGGAATCAGCAGGGATCGTCGGATCGCTATTTGCTGCCAGAGTCGAGGCACGCGCCCCGCCTTCGTTGCATTCATGGCGCGACTTGGCCCAGTCGGAAAAGATGCCCTGGCTGTTACCGATGTACTTGCAGATCTCGGCCTCGCGTCCCGCCTGCTTGCCCCAGAGCCCTGAGACAAGGTTCTGCGCCATCTCGCACGAGTTCATGTTGAACTGGTTCAGCTGCTGGACCTTCTGCGACAGATCCTCGAGCGTCGAAGCGATCTGCGGGCTGATCGACTTGATCGCGAGCATGAAGGCAAAGCCCAGCGCGTTGCTGGCGGTCGCCTTGAGCAGCGCAATCAACTCGTCCGAGTTGATGAACGAAAAACTCCCCCCAAACAGGTCAATGCCGCCGCAGCCCGCTTTCACATTGGGCAGCTGGAGATTTACCGGATTGACCGAGGCCTGCGGGAACCGCGTCCACAGACTGCCGCCGGTGTAATAGCCCGCCGACTGGCCCTGATAGGCCGATGGCCCGGTCACATTGGCCGCGCCGCCCATCTGGTTGAAAAACGTGTTGAGCTCGGCATTGACCCCTGCGTGCGCTGGCGCTGCCAGGGCGACGTTGAGCGCAAGGGCAAGCATGAGGCCACGCGCCGCCGTGTGGAGAAGCCGCTGCATCAGTAATCGCTCCCGGGTGCAACGCGCGTGAGGGTGAAGATGCGCTGCATGACCTCGTCGGCCGACATCATGCCGTAACCGATCGGCACCGGCCGCCGGGTCACCGTGTCGAACAACACAAGCGCCGGGACCTGGTTGCCCGTGAGCCCCATCTTCTCATACTGGCCGGTATTGACGACAAAGCTCGGAAAAGCGCTCGACCGGCCCCCATCCATCGAAACCGGCAGGACCGAGAGCGCGTACTGGTCCGACAGGCTCCTGAGGATCGGTGCGAAGACCTCGCAGGCCCCGCAACCAGAAGCATAGAAATAGTAGACGCCGTAGCGCTCGGCGAGGGCAGCCATGGTCGCGGCGCGGTCGGTCTTGCGCCCGTCAAGCCAGGTGCGCTTGCCCAGCGTGTTGACCGGTCTGTGCAAGGTATAATCGAGATCGGGGTTCTGCCAGACCGCGCGGCCCCACACGTCCGCGAACAAAGACGCCCGATTGAGTTGTTCGCGCTGGAACGCGGCATAAGCGGTGATATTGGCCGTCGTCGGTTCGAATACCGCCCGCGCCTTCAGCTCATCGAGCTGACGCGTAATCGCGCCCAGCTGCTCCACCGCAGCAAGGGTTGGCGGCTCTCCTGACGTTGCCCTATCATCAGGAGATTTGGGTGCTTCGCAGTAGAACCAGGTGCCAAGCTGGCGTTCGGCGCAGTAGAAGGCGTCGCCCTGGGGCATCGCGCCAGCGCGCGGCCCTTCGTCCGACGGATTGGCGGCGATCACGGCGACCGGCATTGCCGCTGCGCCGACGAATGCCAGAACATGAGGCAATTTGCGCGAGTGACGCATGGGAGATCTCCTCGTGCTCACGGCGAGGGCGTTTGGCCGTGAAGCTGGTAATATTCGCGGATGCGATCCTGGATCTGCGTGGCTGTCGCGACTTCATCGGGCAGCTTCACCGCTTGCGTAAAGTCGGCATAGACTTCGCTGAAATTCATCGCGCCAAGATCGAGCCGTTGAAATTCGGTGACGGTAAATCCGCGGCAATCGGGATGCCTGGCCTCGCCCCAGCCCAGCCTCAGCTGCGCGCGCCCCTGCTCCTGCAGGATGCGCGAGAGCTTGCTCGGGAAGCAACAGTACGACTTGCGCTTGGCGGTGCAGACGAACAGCACCTTTTGCGAACAATAGGTCCCGACGTAATGACACAGGCCCATACGGTCCTTGACATCGAGGAGCTTTTCTTCCGACGAACACAGGAACTGGGTCAGGAACGGCGTCGCCAGTGCGGCAATTGCGGCCGGGCCGCCCGCGATCGCAGCAGCACCGGCAGATGCGGTCAGCAATCCCGAACTTTTCCCCGCGCAGCAATTGACCAGTCCGAATATCGGCCGGTGGCACCCGGTCGCCTCGCCCTTGAACAGCGACAGGTCGGCAGGGTCGAACTGATCGCGCACATCGCCCATGGCGTGCACCGCGACGATAGCGTCGCGAAATTCCGCCGATGCCTCGCGTTCGACTTGTGTGCATTCGCCGCCCAGGCAGTAGAGATCGGATCCGCACAGGCTCGCAGGCGCGCTCGCGCTGCTGCTACTGGTCGTGCAGCGATAGACCTCGTCCTTGACCTGGCAGTCTCCGACTTGCGGGTCATCAAGGCATTCCTCATGGTCAAAAGTGCAGCCGGGTCTGCCTGCAAGGCTCGCGCAATCATTGGCGTGCTCGGTGCCGGTGCAACTATATGTGCGGTGCCATTTCCAGCAGCTTTGCGTGACCGCCACGCCCCCGATGTCCCGCGTTGCGGGATCGGTATCGATGCAGGTCTCCTGCTCCAGCGTACAGGTTTGGCCCGCTGTCGCAGCGGCGCATTGGGTCTCATCTGGCGCTATGATGCCGCCCGTCATCGTGCGCGCTGCCGGAACAGGCAACCCTGCCACGGCTTCGCCGCACTCCAGCCTGGTCACCGTAATGGCATGCTGTTCGGTACAAGGCCCGTCCCCAGCTTTAAGGCAAATCAGGCGTGTGGAGACATCGGTGACCCGGCAGCGACCGTCGGCAAGATAGGGATCGAAGAGTGCGCAGGCATCGTCAGGCCAATCGCGGCACGAATAGTCGTAGACGGAGCGGGGAGCGGATGTGGCGACGAGCGGGACATCGCAACTTGCACTGGCCCGGACGGGCTTGAGGCCGTCGTTGCAGCTCTCCAGATAAAAAATCCCGGGTTCTTCGCCCGCTGGCAGTGGCTGACATTTACCCTCGCTGCCGGAAATCCCCTCGCCTGCACCGAGATAGTTGTCGGGCTCTGCCTCGATACTTGTCGCACGGGTCATGTCGAGTTTCACAGGATCGAAATAGGGCCGCCGGGGATCGATGACCGTCTGGTAGGCGCTCGATGTCCTCGCCGCGCTGGCCCCTTGGCTCGCCAAAGCATCGGGATCTCCGGCCAGATATCCTTGCGGGAAATCCGTTCCGCCAAATCCCGGCACGAGTGAGGGTGCCGCGCCGTCCTGAACCGCCGCGCCGGCGACCGACTGTACTTGCCGTGCCAGGGCCTCGCCTTGTGCCGCGCCCTGTGTTGCGGAATCTGCCGCAGTTTGTGCCGCGACTTGCGGACCGCCCCCACTGCTGGCGAGCACCACGCCCAGCGCCACGAAGCCAGCCAGTTGCCGGCGGGCCATCATTGCGCGCTCCCGAGCCGCGCCAGCGCGACCTCTGCCACGGGCGCGCCGGGCCCCCGGGCACCGGCAATCGTCTCGAGCGCAAAGCGCGCCGGGACGTTACCGACGAGGCGGTCGAAAGGCGGCACGTCGGAGACGCAGGTTAGGCTGTCGCAAGGGACATAATCACTTGATACCGCGACATACGTCGGCACGGCTTCGACCCCGAACGCCCGGAAGAGCCGGGGATCAATCAGCACGCTCGCTGCCTGACGAGGTTCCACCAGCTTTCGCATGGCCAGGGCAAAGCGCGCTGCGCTGCCGGAGGGGAAACCCCGGAACACGATCACCCCGCCCGCCTGCGTCACGTCGCCGATCACCCGCTTGAGTGAGGCCTCAGGCATCGACAGGCTGGCAAAGGCGACCAGCATCGGCCCGCCGCGCGGCGTGGTCAGGTTACCCTTTGCCCCGGCCAGGATCGCGTCAAAATCCACCGGCCCTTGTGCGCCGCCTGCGGTTCCGAGAGGCGCGCGGCGCAGATTGGCCTCACTGCTGGTCACTGCGGCACTGGCGCTCTCGACCGCGGTCTTGCCCCGTATGAGCGCCTGTTTCACGAGGTTCTCGGCATTTTCGGCAATGGCGGGATCGCGTCCTTCGATCGCGCCGACATCGAGCCCGCCCACTGTCTGCGCGAGGATAGCGCTCGTCGCGCCAAGACCGAGAACCACAAATGACAAGGAGATCAGTCGATTCATGGCCAATTCCCCCTAAAGCACGCAGCAATTGCGCTTGCGCCAGACGAGGAAGCCCAAATCCTCGCCCATAACCGGCGTGACCCGCCCCGAATGGGGCAGGATCGTGCTTGCGCCGACCGGCGAACAGGCCTCGCGCCCCGAGACCATCGGCGAAGGGTTCACCATCTGCAGGCGGTACTGCTGCTTGCTGAGCACCGGCATCAGGTATTTGCCGCAAAGGCCCTTCGCGCCCATGGTGCCCCAAGCCAGCCCGGTTCGGTGCATCTTGTAGAGCATGTGTTCGGCGGCGAGACGGCCCGACTGCTCCATGCCGACGTTGGCACCGATATTGCCGTTCATCGGATACATCGAACCGTTGCAGCCCGAACACCAGAACAGCTTGTCGAGCGGCAGCTGCGTCGTTGCCGCCACGCAGTCGGCGGCGCAGGCCGCCTGCGCGAGGGTCGAGGTAAACAGCGCCGCCTCGGGATTGAGGATCGTGGTCAGCGCATCGTCCTGCCAGGTCGGATCGAGCTCGGTTACATAGGCAATGTCAAAGCTCGATTTTTCAAAGCACAGGAAATCGGTCAGGAGCTCGAGCCAATAGAGCAGCGGATAGACATAGTAGTGGACGTGGTACTTGGCCGTGTTCTGCCCCCGTCCTCCGATCTGCGAGCCCTGGCTCACATAGCCATTGCCGACATTGAACCCGGGATTGAGCTTGATCCCGCCAAGATTGGGAAAACAGAATGGCCTGGTCGTCACATCGATCAGGCGCACCGGCTCCCAGAAGCCCAGCGCGACACCGATCCGGGGAATCGGCGATCCGCAGGCGCAGATCGGAAAATCCGGGTTGTCGGTGTCGGCACGGTTCGACCCCCAGATCTTCATCGATCCGACCGAAAGCGGAAACAGGCAGCCCCAGCACACATCGGTGACCGGGTTCACGAAACGCCCCGAGCAGCGCGATGGTGCCTGCGCCACGACGGGCGCCGCGAGCACAAGCGCCACCACGACCAGAAGAAGGTTCAGGCATCTGCGGCCCCGCCTAGTCATCGTGCCGCTCCCGCAAGAGCCAGGCATCGTCGGCGTGTATTTTCCTGCACAACCAGACCGGAACGAGCACCGCGAGATAGACGACAAGGGCCGCAACCAGCGCGACCCCGAATATGCCCGCCACCTCGCTGAAATCGCTCCAGAACAGGCAGATCACTCCCAGCAGGGCGAGCGCACCCAGCATCGACAGGCGCATGTTCCGCAAAGGTCTGCTTTCAGGCGCGGCGAGGGGAACGGGCGCGAATGCGCGCAGCCCAGTGCGCCATGTGTTCATGACACTGCACCTTTACGCGGCAGTGCGACCTCGCTTACCTCAAGGGTGCGGCCCTGCTGACGCACATAGGCCGGCGTATGGGTAATCCCGAAACGCGTTGTGAGGATGCCTGCCTGATCGAACCAGATGCGCCGCTGCATCTGGCGCATGCGCTCCAGTGGCGCTCCGCGCACCAGAATGATCGAGACGCGCGTGTCATTGCCCCGGGCATTGGCCCAAGCCATCTCGTCGCTGCTCGTGCCATCGACAAACACCAGTTCGCGCGGCAGACGCACCAGATCGAGCGGGTTGATCCGCTGGCCCTTCGTCGCGATCAGCGCGCCCTTGGCATCGCGGACATCGGCATCGATTGCGACTGAAGGGTCGTAGTCCCAGGTTCGGTTCTGCGTTGCAGCCGCCAGACCCGCAACGGCGGGTGGATGATCCACGCGGGCCTGCGCACGGTCGGAAAATGTCCGGTTGAGGCGGTCAATCTCGCCCGAAGCCTGCGCGTGCGCCAGACGCTGGCCGATTGCCTGAAGGAGATCCGGCTCGATTACCGGCCAGGTTTCGCCAAACCGGCCAAAGTCATGAGCTTGCGCACGGGACATTTGCGGCGGGTGTGCATCGCCTGCCAGCAGCACCAGCGCACCTGTCATCCCGCCTGCCAGAATGCGGATGGGCACCCTGCTCATAGAATACCCTCCGCCGTTCCGATCAACCGGTCGCGGCAGATGAAGCCGATTTCTGCATAGCGGCTGTCGAACCCATCCTTGTGCGGCGAGCCTGCAAACACGCATCCCGCCGGGACAAGGCCCAGCGGCCCTGGCTGCAGGATCTCGCCCTGCCGGGTCCGCGGCTTCAGTCGCGCGACAGGTCGGCCATTGACGATGACGGCGCTGCCCGTGCGCGAGACCAGATCGCCGGGCAAGCCATAGGTAATCTTGACGAAAGGCGCAGGCCGCTTGCCAAAATGCCGCCGCACGAGCGGGGCCTTGCCTGGCGCGAACACGACATAGTCGCCCCGCGCCGGAAAGCGCCCTCGTTCCAAGAGGAACGCCCAGTCGGGCAGCGACTGCGAAACGTTGATCAGCAGCACATGGCGATCGTGCCAGTCGCGAACGGCGGCGATGGCAGCGCTGCCTGTCGCGAGCATGAATAACGAAGTCAGGTGCCGAACGCCCACGAGCTGCGTGGCCAGGCGGCCACGCGCTGTGTGCGCCTGATTGTCAGCGGGCCGGCCCATTGGCGCCTCCCGTCTGCTGAAGATAATCGCGCATCCGGGCCTCGGTCCCGCTGTCGCTTGCAGGGTGCGGCGGGGTAAGTCGCGCATGGATCTCGCGGCGCACCACGGCTGTGATATCGGGCACCGACCCGCCAATGACCGCCTCGCTGACCAGAACCACGTGACCATCGCGGGTACGCCGCGCAAGGCTGGCGTCGAGCGATTTCATGAACTGCGCGGTTTCGGTCCTGATCTGCTCGGGGGATCCCGCCGAGCGCGCCTGGGTCCGAACATATTCCGCGACCAGCGCCCCCAGCTGGACTTTCACGAACGGGGCCGGCCGCGCGCGCAAATCCAGAATGGCCCGCGTAGACCAAGCGCCCCAGGCAATCGCGGCGATCGACACAACGAGCACCACCATTTGCGCACGCCCCATACCTGCCGATCGGCGCGGGATGGCTGTAGGTTCAGGAACTTGCGCGATGGGATGTTCATCGCCGGGAAATTGGGTCATCTCGCGTGGCTCCCCTGTTCCAGTGCGCGCAGCAGACTTGCTCGCCTGAAGAAGCCGGTCCCGGCAAAGCCTGCGCTCCACAGCGCAGCGATCAGCACACCAAAGTCATGCTGGCGGGCAGGCGGGGCCGTTTCAAAATGGGCGGCAAGGTTCGCCAGCTGGAGAATGGTCCCGCGCAGCGAAAACCCGCCAAGCGCGCCGGTGATGGCCGCCAGAAGCCCGAGCGCCACCAGTGCGTTGACCGCGAGCCATCCCGACAGCCGCAAACCATTGGCTGCCACAAGGCCCCAGCGGGGAAATATTGATGCAGCGCGCGTCACCGTACGGCCTCGCGGATGGGCTGCTTGTGACCAGCAAAGGCGATGGCCTCGATCGCATCGGCCATCGCGTGTCCGCTGTGCAGCGCCTGCTCGATCTGTGCGAAGACCGCGGGACTGGATGAGTAAAGCGTCGCGGAAAAGGGGTCGAGCACCAGACGGCAGACCGACTGCGTATCGGGCCCGCGGATCAGGAGATCGGAATATTCGGTGCCCTGCCGCTTGAGCGAACGCAGCAGCGCATCGGTATGGTTGTCCATCTCGAAGCGCGCGGACTTCCTGAAATCGGCAATCGTCTCGGCCTTCTGCTGGAGCACGAGGAACCAGTCGGAATTCTCGAGCGCCGCGCGCGAACCGTCCGACTTGTAGTAGTCGTTAATCGACTGGGTCGCGGTGATCAGCGCCGCACCATATTTGCGGCAAGTGCGCGAGTAGGTCTCGATGAAATCGGCCATCGCCCCGCCCTTGAGCATCTGCCAGGCCTCATCGACAATCAGCGCCTTGGGAATGGCGCGATCAAGCTTGCGCATCGTCTGCGAGGCCACGAACATGATCGAGGTCAGGACGACGCTGCGCAGTTCCTCGCGCG
>Ga0075012_10002808_pt1 | contig 16904 bp, 16 predicted proteins | sample All_14_2_FD_71474 | JGI IMG/M metagenome (GOLD analysis project Ga0075012, IMG submission 71474) | Freshwater microbial communities in response to fracking from Pennsylvania, USA - Allegheny Zone_MetaG_DW_15 | ecosystem: Environmental > Aquatic > Deep subsurface > Groundwater > Drilled... | reverse complement strand
TCGCTGCCCATGACGCTCTGGCGCCTGTGGACCATCGCCGTCCTACTGTGCATTGGCGTACTGCCGGCATTCGCCCAGGCGCAGGACGTCCAGCCGGTGCCGACACTCAACGCCCGGGTCATCGACCAGACTGCCACGCTGGACAGCGCACAAAGCCAGGCACTGGAAGCCCGCCTGGCGGCCTTTGAAGCCGAACGCGGCAGCCAGATCGTGGTCCTGCTGGTGCCGACGACTGCCCCCGAGGACATCGCCGCCTATGCCTACCGGGTGGCCGACCAGTGGAAGATCGGCCGCCGTGATGTGGGAGACGGCATCCTGCTGGTGGTGGCCAAGAATGACCGCACGGTGCGCATCGAAGTCGCACGCGCGCTCGAAGGCGCGGTGCCCGACCTTGCCGCCTACCGCATCATCGATGGCCTGATCACCCCCGCCTTCCGCCAGGGCGATTTCGCGGGCGGACTGCAGACTGGGACCGATGCACTGATGAAGCTGATCCGCGGCGAGGACCTGCCACTGCCTGCCTCACGTGGCGAAACCACGGGCGACTCGATGTCGCTGTACGACCTTGCCGTCTTCCTGTTCGTTGGTGTGCCGGTGCTGGGCGGCATCCTCAACAACATGCTGGGGCGCAAGCTTGGAACGGTCGCCACGGCCGGCGCCACCGGCCTGCTGGTCCAGTTGCTGACCGGCAGCCTGCTGCTGGCCGGGCTGGGTGCCGTACTTGCCTTCATCTTCGTGCTGGCCATGGGGGGTGGCGGAGGTGGGGGCTCCGGTCGCGGTCCCGGCGGACCGGTGATCTGGGGTGTCAGCGGACGCCGTGGTGGTTTTGGTGGAGGCGGCGGCGGGTTTCGCTCGGGTGGCGGCGGCAGCTTTGGAGGCGGCGGCGCCTCGGGTCGCTGGTAAGCCCATGCACAAGGATTGCAGCGCATGAACAGCCTGTCCCGCCTTTTCCGTCATCTCTGGCTCGACGCGGGCGATGCCCGGCATGTACTGAGCGACGAGGCACTGAGCCGCCTGGAAAAACGCATTGCTGCCAGCGAGACCCGCCATAGCGGCGAGATCTGCCTGCAGGTCGAGGCCACGCTGCCGGTCGGCTACCTGTGGCGCCATCTCCGACAGCGGGTACCGATCGAGACCGTGGTTCATGAGCGCGCACTGGCCCAGTTCGGTCGTCTGCGGGTCTGGGACACCGAGTACAACAACGGCGTGCTGATCTACGTGCAACTGGTCGAGCATCAGATCGAGATTGTCGCCGACCGGGGTCTGGCAAAGGAACTGAGCACCGATGACTGGCAGCATGTCATTGCCCAGATGCGCGAAGATTTTCGCCAGGGCCATTACGAGACCGGCCTCAATCGTGCGATCGACGCCGTCGATGACGCACTGACACGCCATTTCCCCAGCACGACGTCGCGCACCAATCAGCTGGACAACCGCCCCCGGATAGACTGACCCGCTGCGACAGGCGCGACAGGTGTCGCATCGTTCGCGCGACAGCTGTCTCAGCGTCGTATCGGCACATCTCTGTAACCACATGAATTACAAGGAAAAAAACAGACTCCCTTGGGTCAGGCCTTTGATCCTCGCCAGCAGAAATCTTAAAATATCAATAAAAACAATAATTTAACTTCGTGGCACCCAAATTGCTCTCCTTCCCCTGGCACGCCGACGACCGGCTGCAGTAGCGGCACTCGACGACGCGCCGGCACACCTGGCGCGACGTACAAACCAGAAAGGAGACAATCAGATGAAGAAGTCGAGAACCTCACGCGCCCGTCCCACGGGCGTCCGCGGCGCACTCTGCCTCACCGCACTGCTCACCGCGATGAGCATGGCCTTTGCCGGCGATGACGGAAACTGGACCGAATACACCGGAGACAAGGCCGGTTCGCGCTATCTGGCGAGCAAGGGCGTGACTGCCGAAAGCGTGAAGTCGATGAAAGTCGCGTGGCGCTGGTCCATGCCTGACAACGCCGTCGCCGCGGACAACGCCGAGCTGCGTACCTGGGTCAACGAATCCACCCCGCTGGCAATCGACGGCATCCTGTACTCGACTTCGCCGATGAGCACGGTATCGGCCATTGACGGACAGACCGGCAAGACCTTGTGGACCTACGATCCGCAGGCCTATAAGGACGGTACCCCGCCCAATCTCGGCTTCATCAACCGCGGCCTGACCTACTGGGCCGACGGCGAGGACAAGCGCATCATCGTCGGCACCGGCGACGGCTACCTGATTGCGCTCGACGCCAAAAATGGCAAGCCGATCGAATCGTGGGGCGAAAAAGGCCGCGTCGACCTGACCAAGGGCATGCGCCGGCAGGTAGACCGCTCGCTGATCGCGGTCACCTCGCCCCCCATCGTCTGCGGCGATACCGTGGTGCCGAGCATCGCCGTGCTCGACTCCTTCGCCATCGGCCGCCAGCCGATGAAATACCACCCGCCCGGCGACGTCCAGGCCTTTGACGTGCGGACCGGCAAGCGGGTGTGGATCTTTGAACAGCCGCCGCAGAAGGGACAGGCCGGTAACGAGACCTGGGAAGACGAATCGTGGAAGACCACCGGCTCGGGCAATATGTGGGCGCGACCGGGGTGTGACGAAGAGCTCGGCCTGGTCTATTTGCCGTTCTCGACCCCGACCAATGACTTCTATGGTGGCCACCGCAAGGGTGATGGCCTGTTCGGCGAGTCGCTGGTGGCGGTCAATGCCAAGTCAGGCAAGCTGGCCTGGTATTACCAGATGGTGCGTCATGGCCTGTGGGATTACGACCTGCCAACCGCCCCCAACCTGATGGATCTCACCGTCAACGGCAAGAAGATCAAGGCCGTTGCCCAGGTCACCAAGCAGGGCTTTGTGTTCACCTTCGACCGCGCTACCGGCAAGCCGGTGTGGCCAATCGAAGATCGTCCGGTCCCGCAGTCCACCGTACCGGGCGAACGCTCCGCAGCGACCCAGCCGCATCCGACCGTGCCTGCACCCTTTGTCCAGCAAGGGGTGACCGAAGACGATCTGATCGACCTCACCCCCAAGCTCAAGGAAGAGGCGAAGAAGATCCTGGCGCGCTACAACTACGGTCCGCTCTACACCCCGCCCACGCTGGACAAGGCCGGAACGCTGCAGGTGCCTGGCGTGCTGGGTGGTGCAAGCTGGGCCGGCGCGGCCCACAACCCGAAGACCAATGTGCTGTACGTACCCTCGTTCACCATTCCGTTCGGGATCAAGATCAAGAAGGAAAACGCCAGCGTCTATGACTACACCGGCACCTGGGCCGGGGTGGGTGGTCCGCAGGGTCTGCCGCTGTTCAAGCCGCCGTTCTCCACCGTCACCGCGATCGACATGAACACCGGCAAGCACCTGTGGCAGATACCCGCCGGCAAAGGTCCGGTTGACCACCCGGCCATCAAGGACCTGAAACTTGACCGCGTTGGCGTACCGCGCGAGAGCTTCATCGCGCTGACCGACGAGATCCTGTTCCTTGCACCTGAGGGCACGCACGGCGTGATCGGCCTGTCCTCGCGCGGCAATGCGCTGATCACCCAGATCAGCCTGGAGGAGAAGGAGCCCTACCTCTACGCCCATGACGCCCGCACCGGCGATCTGGTCGGCGAGCTGCGCCTGCCGGGTGCTGCCTTCGGCGCGCTGATGACGTATCGCGCCGGTGACAAGCAGTACGTCGTGGTACCGATCGGCGGCGCAGGCCTGCCCGCCGAGCTGGTCGCGGTCCAGGTCAACTGACCGCAGGCGGCGGGACACCCGGCCCCTCCGGGTGTCCCGCATGCCGTTCGTCAACAGAACCAAGGTTCGAAGATCATGCAAACATATCGCCTCCTCCCCTTTGCGCTGACCCTGCTTGCAGCCCCGGCGCTGGCCTTCAATGCCGTGCTGCCCGAGGCCGCACCCGCACAGGAAGTCGTTGCGGACGCCGCCGGCGGCCCACCGTTCGACCTCACCGACAAGGCCCGGGTCGCGGCCGGCAAGGCGCGCTATCAATCCGGATGCGCCGACTTCTGTCATGGCCATCAACCCGCCCTGTTCATCGACCGCCAGGGGCTCGATCCCGATTACGTCTACAACACGATCCGTGAGGGTGGTCGTGGCGCCACGCCGATGCCCCCCTGGGGCGACGTGTTTTCACCCGAAGAGATCTGGGAACTGGTCGCCTACCTGAAGTCACTGGGGCAGTGGTAATCGACAGCTTTCTTGCCTGAGCCCAATGCATGACGCCGCCGGTCGCAAGACCCGGCGGCGTCATGCATTGGAGCCGGTCGCCACCCGGGAGCGGCGACCGGGCGTTTTACCAGGCGTAGGCGTACTTCAGATTGAAGCTGTTGGTCATGCCATGATCCTCACCGCTGACGCCACGTGAGTAGCGCACGGTAATCGACTGATTGCCGTAGTAACTGAACATGACCCCGATACCGGCCGTCGTTTCACGGCTGGCCGCCACCTTGACCCCGGTTGCTCGATTGGTCCATGAACCCTGACGTTCATAGTCAAGCGCGATGAAGGGCTGAACCGCATCGCTGAGCTTGTAACCCACGCGGTGGTTGGTGTGGAACACGGTCGCCGGCCGCGCATCGGCGGCAGTGGATTCGCCAAAGAACACGAAGCCGGCGTCGGCGGTGTAGCTGAAGCGCTGGAACTGGACATCCCAGAACAGGCTGGACAGGTTCTTCCAGACATCGCCACCGCCCACATCCTTGTTGCCCACCGGAATCTGGAAGAAGGTCTGAAAGCCGAGGGTGGAATTCGGAGTTGGCTTGTACCAGATCGCCGGACCGGTCAGCGGATCGCCCAAGCCGCTGTTCGACGTATTGGTGGCGTCGTTGCTGACGCCAACCTCGGGCAGGATCACCTCGTAGGCCAGGCCGATGTTCGGGTTCGACTCCGGCGTCCAGAAGCGCACGTACTTGGACATGCCGACGATGGTCCGCGTCTTTTCCGCCGCGCGTCGGTCATCGCCGCGACTGTCCCATGCGCGTGAGCCGTTCTGGAAGGTGGCGTACTGCACGAATACGTTGAACGGCTTGAAACCCACCGGCAGGTCGTATTCGTGCGGTCCGATCACGTCCAGGGTGACCTGGGCCTGGGCTGGCAATGCCACGGCCAGCGCAGCACACAGGCTGGACAGGGCAAGGACACGCTTCGGGGTCCGACGCGATTGAGGAAAGGTGGTGTGCATGGGTGTCTCCTTTTGTTTTGGTGCGGATCATCAGGTTCGATATCGCGGCCATCGCGCTGACCGTTCCCGGTGCAGCGGCGCCCACGTACCGAAGCTGCTCATTGCACTTTCGGTGCCATGAAGCCGGTCCTTTCCAAATCAATGCCTTAGCGCCAGACACCCGCGACACCCGGGTCGCAACTGTTGCGCCCCGCCTGCGACAGGTGTCGCTGTCGCTGCGACAGTCCTTCGCCCGCCGCAGCGACAGCGGGACCCGCACCCTTGTCCGAAACGAGCAGCCATTTCCTTTATTTTCAATATTTTGCAAGTCATCTGATGCAGCCGGCGCAACGGTGGCATCGAAGTTGCGATGTCAGCCTCAGACGCAGTGGCAAGGCAGAGCAGGCTGAACGCCCCCGCTCCCACCTATGACCGCAGCGCGAACACCACCCATCGACGAGGAGGCGTTGCAGCGATGCAAGCGACAACTGAACAATTGCTGTGGATGTACGAAAAAATGGTCGAGATCCGGGAGTACGAGGAGACCATGGCCAAGGTCTATCTCGAGGCCAAGCTCCCGCCAAAGATCCAGAAGGGACTGGCTTTCGACATCGGCGCCGGTCCGGTGCCCGGCGAAATGCACCTGGCTGCCGGCCAGGAACCGGTGGCCGTCGGGGTATGCGCCCACCTGCGCCGCGACGACACCGTGGTCGGGGCTCACCGCCCACACCATTTCGCCATTGCCAAGGATGTGGACCTGAACGCAATGACCGCCGAGATGTACGGCAAGGCCACCGGCCTGGGTCGTGGCAAAGGCGGCCACATGCACCTGTTCGACCCGGCGGTGAAGTTCTCCTGCAGCGGCATCGTCGGGGCGGGCGCACCGCAAGCCTGCGGCGCCGCGCTGGCGGCAAGGAAGCTGGGCACCGACGCGGTGGCGATTGCCTTTTTTGGCGAGGGCGCGGCGAATCAGGGCGCCTTCCATGAAGCGCTGAATCTTGCTGCGCTGTGGAAGCTGCCGGTGGTGTTCGTGGTCGAGGACAACAAGTACGGCATCTCGGTGGAGAAGTCCGCCTCCACCGCGATCGCGTCGAACGCAGACCGCGCGGTGGCCTACGGCATGCCAGGCGTGCTGGTCGAGAAGAACGACGCGGTGGCAGTGTTCGAAGCCGCTGGCGAGGCGGTGGCGCGCGCGCGCCGCGGCGAAGGCCCGACCCTGATCGAGGTCAAGACCGACCGCTACTACGGCCACTTCCAGGGCGACCCGGAAACCTACCGCCCCAAGGGCGAAGCAAAAGCCCTGCGCCAGCACGACCCCATTCCCGCGCTCGGCGCCCTGCTGCGCAGTCGCGACCTGCTCGACGACGAATCAGATGCTGCACTGCGCACCCGTGTCTCGGCACGCGTCCAGGCCGCCTACGACTTCGGTCGCAACAGCCCCTATCCGGAACCGCAGGACGCGCTGCTGCACGTCTTCGCCGACTGACCCCCAGGAGATCCGCATGAGCACGACCACTACCACCCGCCGCCTGACCATGGCGCAGGCGATCTCGGAAGCCACTGCGCAGGAGATGGCGCGCGATCCACGCGTCTTCGTCATGGGCGAGGACGTTGGCAAGTACGGTGGCATTTTCAGCGCCACGACCGGGTTGCTCGAGCAGTTCGGCCCGGAGCGCGTGATGGACACGCCAATTTCCGAAACCGGCTTCATGGGCGCGGCCCTCGGCGCCGCGGCTGAAGGGTTGCGGCCGATCTCGGAGCTGATGTTCGTCGACTTCTTCGGCGTCTGCTTCGACCAGATCTACAACCATATCGCCAAGAACCACTACATGTCGGGCGGCGCCTGCAAGTACCCGCTGGTGATCACCACCGGCATCGGCGGCGGCTACAACGATGCCGCACAGCACTCTCAGTGCCTGTACTCGATCTTCGCCCACGTACCTGGCCTGAAGGTCGTCGTGCCGTCGAATGCCTATGACGCCAAGGGCCTGATGACCACCGCAATCCGCGACGACAACCCGGTGATCTTCCTCTATCACAAGGGCATCATGGGTTTGAGCTGGATGTCCTATTTCGAGGGCAGCACCAACGAAGTCCCCGAAGCGCAATACACCATTCCCTTCGGCGAGGCCTGCGTGGTGCGCGAAGGCAGCGACGTGACCATCGTGACCCTGTCGCAGATGGTGCAGAAGTCGATGCTGGCCGCCGACCAGCTCGCCACCGAGGGCATCTCGGCCGAAATCCTCGACCTGCGCACCCTGGTCCCGCTGGACCGTGCCGCGGTACTCGCTTCGGTGGCCAAGACCGGGCGTCTGCTGGTCGCGGACGAGGACTACCTGAGCTACGGGCTGTCCGGCGAAATCGCCGCACTGGTGGCGGAGAACCTCGACACCCTGCGCCTCAAGGCACCGGTGCGCCGCCTTGCGGTGCCCGACGTTCCCATTCCCTTCAGCCGTCCGCTGGAGCAGTTCGCCATTCCACAGGTGGACAACATCGTGGCCAGCGTGCGCGGACTGATGACCTTCAAACTCGATTGACCCTTCAGGAGACACAACATGACAGACATCATCCTCGACGACGCGGTGTGGGCCGACGTCGATGAAGGCACCGAAGCCCTGCTGCAGGAATGGCAGGTGAAGGAAGGCGATCGCGTGGAGGCCGGTCAGGTGCTGGCCGTTGCCGAGCTGGTGAAGACCAGCCACGAGATCTTCGCGCCCTCGGCAGGCCGTATCGTCAGGCTCAAGGTCGCCGAGCAGGACACCTTTGGCCGCGGCGCCGTACTCGCCGAGCTGGAGGCCTGAGCCATGACCACGAGTGTGGCGACCCACCCTCCAGGCGCCAGCGCAGCGGCACGCCAGACCGTGCCGCTGACCGGCCTGCGCGGCGCCATTGCACGCAACATGACGCAGGGCTGGCAGGCACCCCGGGTGGCGCATTCGGTGGACGTGGACCTGAGCCGCGTCGAGACCCTGCGGGGCGAACGCGCCGCAGCCGGCGACAAGCTCAGCCTCAATGCCTTCGTGCTACATGCGGTCGCTCAGGCATTGCGCGCCCATCCCCGCCTGAACGCGCTGATCCGCGAGAAGGAGGTCGAGCTGATCGACGACATCAACATTGGCGTCGCGGTCGCGCTGGACGACGGCCTGATGGTGCCGGTGATCCGCCATGCCGACACCAAGCCGGTATCGGTGCTCGCAGCGGAAACCCGACAGCTCGCTGAAGGCGCCCGTGCCGGCGCCCTGACCGGCGGCGCCTACCAGCGCGGGACGTTCACCGTGACCAACCTGGGCAGCACCCCGATCGACCGCTTCAGTCCGGTACTCAACCCACCGCAGGTCGGCATCCTGGGGGTTGGCCGCACCCGTCAGCAAGCCGTGGTGAAGGACGGTGCCGTGGTCGCGGCCCCGGTCGTCAACCTGACTCTGGTGTTCGACCACCGCGCGGTGGATGGCTACCCCGCGGCCCTCTTCCTCGGCGAGATCGCGCGCCGGCTGGAACAGGCGGAGTTCGACTGATGCCCAGCGTTGCCCTCGCCCCTTCCGGCACGCGTCAGCGTACGACAGGCAGTTGCAGCGCGCTGACACTGGCCCATGCCACCGCCGAGCAGGACTGGAACACGCGCCAGCTTGCCGCACCGGTGACCGCACCGCGCGTACGCGTGTGGGCCTACCCGGTGCCGGGCGTGGTGTTCGGTTGCGCCCAGGCGGTGCTGCATGACGAAGCGGTGCAGGCAGCGCGCACCCAATGCGAGCTGGTGCAACGCCGTGCGGGTGGCGGCGCCGTACTGACCGGTCCCTGGATGCTGTCATCCTCGGTGGTCCTGCCGCCTCACCACCGCCTGCTGGCCGGCGGTACCGTCACCAGCTATCGGTGGCTGGGCATCCTTCATGCCGGCCTGCTGCGCGACTTCGGCATCGCCGCGCATGCACTGGCGCCGGACGAACTGGCCCGGCGTCAATCCGACCCCGCCCTGGCCTGGGCCTGCTTCGGCGGCCTGTCGCCATGGGAAGTGATTGCCGATGGCCGCAAGCTGGTCGGGCTGGCACAGCTGCGCCGTCAGCATGGCGTGCTGTTGACCACCGGCACCCTGCTCCAGCGCCCGGACTGGTCCTTGCTGTGCCGCGCCCTCGGCCGCCCGGATGAGGACGTCGCCCGGCTCGACGCCGCCACCACCTCCTGCGCCGACCAGCTTGGCACCCCGATCCATATCGAAACCCTGGCCGACGGCCTGCAGCAAATGCTGACCGACGTCCTTGGTGAGTGCGAGGAGGAGAACGGCACCTGACACCGCACCACCCCCGATTCCGCAGAGAACCGGCCAAACGGCCTGAATAACAGCAAGGAGACAACCATGAGCAATACCTCATCGCGCCCACCGATGCGCGTCATTGAAAAACGCGTCACCCTCTCCCGTCGCGGCTTCCTCAAGGGGGGTGGCATGGCCGCCCTGGGTGTCGGCGCACTGTCCACCGCCACCCTGATGATGCCGGCCGATGAAGCCCTGGCCGCCAACTTCAAGGTACTGGGCGCCGCCAACGGCAAGACCCTGCTGCAACTGGCACGCGACATCTTCCCGCACGACCGTATCTCCGACCGCTACTACCTGCAGGCGCTCGAGCCACTGGAAGCGCAAGCGGCACAGGACGACAAGCTGAAGGCCTTGCTGACCGAGGGCGTGGCCGCGCTGGACCGGCTGGCAAAGCTGCGTTTCAAGAAGGCCTACACCGAACTGCCCAAGGAAAGCGACCGCCTCAGCCTGCTCTACGTCATCGAGCACGGCGCCTTCTTCCAGAAGGTGAAGGGGCACCTGGTCACCGGCTTCTACGACAACAAGGCGGTGTGGCCACTGTTTGGCTACGAGGGCTCGTCCTGGGAGAAGGGCGGCTACATCAACCGGGGCTTCGACGACATCGACTGGCTCGACAACGACGCCTGAAACCTGGCCCCCGATAACACCAAAGGAGACAAACCATGAAAGCGAAATTCTCGCTGGACGATGACGGCGTAGTGGTGATCATCGGCTCGGGCGCCGGCGGCGGCACCCTGGCCGACGAACTGACCCAGCGCGGGGTGAATGTGGTCATCCTCGAAGCCGGCAAGCACTACACCCAGGCCGACTTCGAGAACGACGAGTGGGCCATGTTCAAGAAGATCTCATGGCTGGACAAGCGCATCTCGGCTGGCGGCTGGCATCACACCGAAACCTATCCCAACCTGCCGGCGTGGATCGTCAAGGGTGTGGGCGGCTCGACCATGCACTTTTCCGGCCTGGCGCTGCGCTTCCTGCCGCACGACTTCAAGACTCGCAGCACCTACGGCGAGGTCAAGGGCGCCAACGTGATCGACTGGCCGATCAGCTACGACGAGCTCGCCCCCTACTACGACATCGCCGAACGCAAGATGGGCGTGGCCGGCACCAAGGCCAGCGGTCTGCCGGAGATGCCGCCCAACAACCACTACAAGGTGATCGCGGCCGGCGCGAAGAAGGTCGGCTACAAGGACATCAGCCGGCCGGTCGCCTCCAACACCCGGCCCAACGATGGTCGCCCGGCCTGTCAGCAGATCGGCTTCTGCATGCAGGGCTGCAAGATCGGCGCCAAGTGGTCGACGCTGTACTCGGAAATTCCGCGCGCCATCGAGACCGGCCGGGCCGAACTGCGTCCGCAGAGCATGGTGCTGAGGATCGAACACGACAAGTCGGGCAAGGTCAGCGGTGTGCTCTACGCCGACAAGGACGGCCGCCAGCACCTGCAGAAGGCGCGCGTGGTGTGCGTGGCCGGCAACTCGATCGAGTCGCCAAGGCTGCTGCTGAACTCTGCCTCCAGCCTGTTCCCCAACGGTCTGGCGAACTCCTCCGGTCAGGTCGGCAAGAACTACATGAACCATACCACCGCCGCCGCCGTGGCGATCCACAAGGGGCCGGTGTACATGTACCGTGGCTTCGACATTGCCGCGGTGATCTCGGACGAGGCGCAGCTCAACCCCGACCGCGGCTTCCTGGGCGGCTATCACCTTGAAGGCCTGGCGCTGCATCTGCCCTTCACCGCCGCCTTCATGAAGCCCGGAGGCTGGGGACGCGAGGTGACGTCGGCGCTGGAACAGTACGACCACATGAGCTGCGTATGGGTGTGCGGCGAAGACATGCCGCAGGAAGAGAACGGCATCACCCTGCACCCGACCGAGAAGGATCAGTACGGCCTGCCCATCCCCATCGTCACCAAGACCGACCACACCAATGACGCGGCAATGCGCCGTCATGGCCTGGCGGCCTGGCGCAAGGTGTCGGAGGCGGTGGGCGCGACCCGGGTGATCGACATGCCGCCCTACCCGGCCAGCCACAACATGGGGACCAACCGGATGAGCGCCAACGCCCGCGACGGCGTCCTGAACAAGTGGGGTCAGACCCACGACATCAAGAACCTGTTCGTGTCCGACGGCAGCCAGTTCACCTCCAGCTCGGCGGCCAATCCGACGCTGACCATCGTCGCACTGGCAGTGCGCCAGGCGGAGTACATCGCCGGCGCCATGCAACGCCGCGAAATCTGACCCACTTCACCCCGGCGGTCCGGCCAACGCTGCCGGACCGCGCTTCATCAACATCAAGGAGACACCCACCATGCCACGCCCCCTGTTCCAACGCCTGTGCGCCACGCTCGCCTGCGCCGCCACCCTGGCAGGCGCTACCGCAACCGCGCATGCCGCGCCGATTCCCGGCATGCGCGGCATGCAGCACATCGGCATCACGGTGCCCAACATGAAGGAAGCGGTCGCCTTCTTCAAGGATGTGCTGGCCTGCGAGCCGTCCTTCACCTTCGGTACCTTCAAGTTCGAGGACGACTGGATGAGCCGCCATCTCGACGTGCATCCGCGCGCCGTCATCAGTGACTTCCAGATGGTCCGCTGCGGTAACGGCACCAACCTCGAGGTATTCGAATACAGCTCGCCGGACCAGAACCGGCGCGGCCCGCGCAACAGCGACATCGGCGGACATCACCTTGCCTTCTACGTCGATGACATGGACGCCGCCGTCGCCGCGCTCAAGAGCAAGGGCGTCCGCGTACTCGGCACACCAAGCACCTTCACCGAAGGGCCCGCAGCCGGCCTGACCTGGGTCTACTTCCTGTCACCCTGGGGGCTGCAGCTGGAACTGGTCAGCGCGCCCAAAGGCATGGCCCATGAAAAGGACCTGAAGCGCAAGCTGTGGGATCCGCGCTTCCCCGAAAAGTAAGCCCGATGTCCCCGGACACCGCGGGTCCGGGGGCCACGATCCAGATGCCTGACTCCCTCCTCCAGGCGTTTTTCCGGGGTGTGCCTGACCGCCACCCCGCCTTTTTTCTTGAGTCGCCGTCGAGGGAGGAGTAACTTGTACCGTTACACGCAGAGACCGATACACGGTCCGCAACCGGGCAGGGTGATCACACCGCCTGCAGGAGGAGACAAGATGCTGGCCCCATCCCAGCGGGAACATATCGACAATGTGCTCGCCGTATCCCAGACCGGCGCCGCCGCATCCGACCCGATCCACAGCTCGTGGGTCCGTTGCGTGCGCGATTACGGCCTTGACCCCTGTCGGCCGACGCGCGCTCATATCGTCGAACACGCGCAACTGCGCGAACACAAGGACCAGATCGAAGAGTTCCTCGGTGTTGCCCGGACCGGCATGGAGCAGCTGTACAAGCGCATGGCCGGCATTGGCTATGTGCTGCTGCTGACCGACGCGCACGGCATTGCGGTGGACTTCATCGGCAACGATGCCTGGGCGCGCGAACTGAAGCAGTCGGGCCTGTATCTGGGTGCAGACTGGAGCGAAGTGCGCGCGGGCACCTGTGCGGTCGGCACCTGCATCGTCGAGAAGGCCCCGATCACGGTCCACCACACCGATCATTTCGACGCCACCCACATCAGCCTGACCTGCAATGCCGCACCGCTGTTCGACCCCACCGGCGGCTTTCTCGGCGTGCTCGACGTTTCCGCACTCACCTCCCCGTCGCCGCGCGAAAGCCAGCATCTGGCCCTGCAGATGGTGACCATGTATGCGCAGATGGTGGAGGATGCCAACTTCCTGCGCTACTTCCGCGACCGCTGGGTGCTGCGCCTGGGGTCGGCATGGTCGATGGTGGATGTGGCCGGCGAGATCATGCTCGCCTTCGATGGCGACGGGGTCATTGTCGGCACCAACAGTGGCGCACGCCGGGCACTGCGTCCGCTACGTAACGGGCCGGGCGCGGACACACTGATCGGCCGTCCGCTGAGCGACGTGTTCCGCGAAGGCATGGATGCCATCTGGCGGATTGCCCGAGCCGGCGCCAGTGCAGACCGGAGTGCACTGTCCACCGGCAGTGGCGAAGTCTATTTCGGCACCGTCCAGGCACCGCGGGTCACTCCACAGCGGATCATGCCGTCCACCGCCGACACCCCCTGCGCGCCTGCACTCGAACGTCTGGCCGGCGATGATCCGCAGATGCAGCGCCTGATCAGCCAGGCCTCACGTCTGGTCAATCGTCCGGTCAACATCCTGGTCCACGGCGAGACGGGAACCGGCAAGGAGGTGCTGGCCAAGGCCCTGCACGAGTCAAGCAGTCGCAGCAGCAAGCCTTTTGTTGCGGTCAACTGCGCTGCCATTCCCGAATCGCTGATCGAAAGCGAACTCTTCGGCTATACCGCCGGCACCTTTACCGGGGGCCGCAGCAAGGGCATGCGCGGATTGATCCAGCAGTCCGACGGCGGCACCCTGTTCCTGGACGAAATCGGCGACATGCCGCTGCATCTGCAGACCCGGCTGCTGCGTGTGCTGGCCGAGCGCGAAGTGCTGCCGCTCGGTGCAGAAAAGCCGGTGCCGGTCAGACTGACCGTGGTGGCAGCCTCGCATCGCGACTTGCGCAAACTGATTGCCGAAGGACGCTTCCGCGAGGACCTGTATTACCGGCTGTGTGGCGCCATCCTGTACCTGCCGCCGTTACGGGAGCGCCTCGACCGCGACTACCTGATCGAGCGCCTGCTGGCCGCCGAAAGCGCGGAACTCGACAGCCGGGCCCGGCTGGATCAGGCCGCACATGCCGCACTGCTGTCCTACGACTGGCCGGGCAATGTACGCCAGTTGCGCAACGTGCTGCGGTTTGCGCTTGCGGTATGCGACGGCACCACGATCAACATCGAGGACCTGCCCGCAGAGTTGATGACCCGCATCGAGCCTTCTCCGGTACCGGACGCATCCGCCCCGATCGCCCGCACCCACGATGAAGCGTCCGTGCTGCAGGCCGCCCTGCGCCGGCAACGCTGGAACGTCACCGCGGTCGCAGCCGAACTGGGCATCTGTCGGGCCACCGTCTATCGCCAGATGAAGCGTTACGGCATCGTGCCGCCCAACCAGGCCTGACGCACACCCCACTGCCCGGCACCCGGTCAATTCGTCATAATCCCGCTTCCCCAACCACCTCGAGAAAACGTGCGATGAAGCTCTACCTGAAGCCCGGCGCCTGCTCACTGTCACCCCACATCATCCTTGAGGAATGCGGCCTTCCACATCAGCTCGAGACCGTTGACCTGCAGACCAAGCTCACGGCCAGCGGCGCGGACTTCCTGCAGATCAACCCAAAGGGCTACGTACCGGCACTGCAACTGGACGACGGCACCTTGCTGACCGAAGGCCCCGCGATCGTGCAGTATCTCGCCGACCAGGTGCCGGACAAGAAGCTCGCACCACCCAACGGCAGCCTCGAGCGTTACCAGCTGCAAGGCTGGCTGACCTTCATCGGTACCGAGCTGCACAAATCATGCTCGCCCTTCTTCAACCCCAACGCCAGCGCGGACTGGCGCGCGGCAGCCATGGCCAACCTGGAGCGCCGCCTGGCATATGTCGCGCAGCATCTTGAAAACCGCAACTACCTGATGGGTGCCGACTTCAGCGTGGCCGATGCCTATCTCTACACCGTGCTGAGCTGGATGAAGTTCGTCCAGCTCGACCTCAGCCGCTGGCCCGCCATTACCGCCTTCCAGGCGCGCGTCACCGCGCGCCCGGCCGTTCAGGCTGCACTGAAGGCCGAAGGGCTGATCTGATCCCTGCCCGGCAGGCTGCCACCCTGCACGGGTGGCAGTCGATCAGGCCTTCCTGACGAACTCCGACTTCAACTGCATCGCGCCAAAGCCGTCGATCTTGCAGTCAATGTCGTGATCGCCATCGACCAGGCGGATGTTCTTGACCTTGGTGCCAACCTTGACCACCGAGGACGAGCCCTTGACCTTCAGATCCTTGATCACGGTCACGCTGTCGCCATCCTGCAGCACATTGCCGTTGGCATCGCGCACCACCTTCACCTCATCGGCCACCACCGCAGCAAGCTTGGGCCATTCGTGAGCGCACTCGGGACAGACGAAGTTGTCGCCGTCTTCGTAGGTATATTGGGACGCGCACTGCGGACAGGCGGGCAGGGTGCTCATGCGAACTCCTTGAATCGACGCGGACCATCGCCCGCCGGAAAAGAGGCCGCACTATACGCCCCTGCTGCGGGCAGGGGAAATGGGTCGCCCCTGCGCTTCCGGCACCCCCTTGCTCTCGCTATGTCAGGAGACGGTGGTCAATACGAGAACGGAAGCCCCCTTTAACGAAGGCGCCTGCCCACAAAATTGCATTGGATGCATCCATCGAATCAATTCCATTCGCATCCACACCTCTCCTTCAAGCGCATTGACAACTCCATTTGTCATATATAGATTCTTCATGATTATGACAAATGATGACTCATGCATGACTAACGAACAGGATAAGGAAGAGGTGCGTCTGATGATCGAGGGTCTATTCCGTCTGGCCGGCGTTCCACTGATCTGGAGAGGCGAGATCAATGATCAGGTCGCAGAAGTTTTCGGTACGATGTTGAGCGAAACCCGGTCATGCTCTGACGCCTTCAGGGCGGTGCCGACTCCGCCACTTGGCAAAGCCAGCATCATGTGGCTGGTAGGGCAGTTTGGTCATGGCCTGTTCAGACACTACAGTGCCCGGTTGTCTAGTGCGTGCGCCCGGGCAGTAGCCTACCGTTGGCGTACACCACTGGAACTGGCATCAATTGGTTTTGCCAGAAAGCCCGCTCCGCAATGGGGATGAGATCATTTGCGGCAACGCTGCTGTGTGGCGTACTGCTTGGCCTGGCTCCGACCACCCAGGCCCAAACGGGGCCCTCGATCGAAACACTGGACTGGCCAGACAGTGGCATCTGCCATGACTGCATGCGCCTGCAGTTTGACCGTCTTGAACTCCGCCTGCCCCCGGCGTCGATACGCCGCGTGCTGTTCTCTGGTGTCCCGGCGCTCCATCTCTTCATTGACAGCGACGATATCCACGACAGCGTGACCCTGGTCGTCCCACACCCCCCCGATATCGTGGCTTTCTACCGGGAAGCCGGCTTGCTGAACGGGCTCGAAGTCAGCTCGCCAAAGGCCTTGTTTGAGGTGATGGGCAAGTCCATACCCGCCTCTACAAATCTGGAAAGACTGAGAAAGGCATATGGCATCGATCTCGCGGACCGCTACCTGATGGCGGAAAAAGAGCAACTCACCGCATTTCTGATCGAGTCCGCGTACCAGACGGAAACCCTCATCTATCTCATCGTCGACGGCGAGCCAGGCGCCTATCTGCTGGCGGGGAAATTCGACCGGGCACGCATCGAAATGCTGCTCTCACACATGTCTGTGGCAGCCCCCCCATAACGCGCGGACGGGCTGGCGACTCGTACTTCAACCCGAACTCAG
>Ga0075012_10002806_pt1 | contig 16912 bp, 15 predicted proteins | sample All_14_2_FD_71474 | JGI IMG/M metagenome (GOLD analysis project Ga0075012, IMG submission 71474) | Freshwater microbial communities in response to fracking from Pennsylvania, USA - Allegheny Zone_MetaG_DW_15 | ecosystem: Environmental > Aquatic > Deep subsurface > Groundwater > Drilled... | reverse complement strand
ACCTTGAAGACCCCGCCACCATTGCGGATTTCGTTCGTATTGTGCAATCGCCGCAGCGGCTACGTCTTTTGCTGCTGGTCACCGTGGCGGATATCAAGGCCGTGGGGCCCACCATTTTCAATGGCTGGAAAGGCGCACTGATGCGCACGTTGCATGAGCGCGCGACCGCGGCGATGGGCATCGGGCGCCCTTTGCCAAGCGATGTGCTGCAGGATGAACAACTGGTGGCGCAATGGAAAACCAACCCTGCCATGCCAGCCATGCAAGTGAGCCATGACGCGTTCGAGGCGGTCACCATTATCACGTTGTGCCTTCCCAGTACACCGCGCCTGTTCACGGTACTGGCCGGGGTGGTCGCACGGCTTGGCGCGAACATCGTATCTGCGCGGTTCCGTGCGTTGCAGAATGATGAAGCACCCGGTGCAACATTGGTGCAGCTACGCATCCAGAACGCACATGGCGAGAATTTCGCGGATGACGCAAAGCGCCTGATCCCGCTTCCCAAACGCATCATGGAAGCGCTTGAAGATCCTGATAATCTGGCGCGCGGCCTGGCGGAGCGGCGTGTGGTGACCCGCGCGCGTGAGGTGCCGGTGCGCAGCGGCGTGTTCATCGACAACAACGTGAGTGCCAGCGCTAGCGTGGTGGAAGTGAACGCGCGCGACCGCGTGGGGCTGTTGCACGATATCCTGCAGGCGTTCGATGCCTGCCAGCTCAGCGTGCTGACCGCGCACATCGCTACCTATGGCCAAATGGCGGTGGATGTGTTTTACGTGAAGGACCCGTACGGGCATAAAATCACGCACTACGCACGGCAGGCACAGTTGCAGCAATTGCTAGCCCATGCCATGGATCAGACCACGGAGGATAACGCATCATGATCACGCCGCTCTGGCTGGATGAACCCGCACTGCAGCAATGGTTCGCTGCCGTTGAGGCGCGTGGCGGTGAGGCCCGCGCCGTGGGTGGCTGCGTGCGCGACCATGTGTTGGGCCGTCGCAGCAATGACGTGGACATGGCCTGCACGCTGGTGCCCCCCATGGTGATGGATATGGCGCAGCAGCTGGGATGGAAGGCCGTGCCGACCGGCATTGCGCACGGCACAGTCACGTTGGTGCTACCCAACCGCGTGCTGGAAGTGACGACGCTACGCCGTGATGTGAAGACCGATGGCCGCCATGCCGAGGTACTCTACACCACGCGTTTTGAAGACGACGCAGCGCGGCGTGATTTCACCATGAATGCGCTGTACATGGATCGCTACGGGCAGATCACGGATTTTTATGATGGCGTGACCGATGCGCAGGCAGGCCGTGTGCGTTTCATTGGCGATGCACATGCACGCATCCGCGAAGATGGATTGCGTATTTTGCGGTTCTTCCGTTTTCTGGCTACGCATGGCACACCCCCGGCGGATGCCGATGCCCTGAGCGCCTGTGCGGGCTTGCGTGGCATGCTGGATGATCTCTCCGGCGAGCGTATCCAGCAGGAGATGAAGAAACTGCTGATGGCCCCCGACCCCACCTATGCGTTAGTGCAAATGAGCGTACTGGCGCTGGGCGAAGTGCTGTGCGGCAGCGCATGGCAGGTCGGTTTGCTGCAGCCTGTGCTGCAGCGTGAAGCGCAGCATAAACTGCCACCCAGTCCGTGGGTACGCTTGTTGGCAATGGTGGTGCCTACGCAGCGCATGGCCGTGGCACAGCATATTAGCATGCGTTGGAAGCTCAGCCGTGCAGATACGCAGGTGCTGGAATTCCTGACCGCCCCACCGCCCTTACAGCAAGGGCCACAGGTGAAAGAAGCATTGCGGCATTATAAGCGCGAATGGGTGCAGCAGGCGCTTCTGCTGCATGCGGCAGATGATCCTGATTTTGTGCTGCAAAGCGTGCTGCCGCTGGCACGCAGCTGGGAGCCGCCCGTGTTACCGGTGAGCGCGCATGATCTGCTGGCGCGGGGCATGGTGCAGGGCCGTGAGCTTGGCGATGCGCTACGCGCCATGGAGCAGCGGTGGGTAAACAGCGATTACCGGTTAACGCGCGACGAATTGCTGGCCGGTTAGAACCAGCCCGGGCACGTGGCCTATTCTTCGTCGTTGTCGCTGTTGGAGTAGTTTTTACCGTCGGTGTTTTCTTCCAGTGCGTAACCAGCTGAGCGCACGGTGCGAATGAGATCGGGCTGCTTCCCATCGTAATTCAGTGCTTTGCGCAGACGGCGGATATGCACGTCTACCGTGCGTAGTTCCACATAAATATCGTGGCCCCAGACCGAATCGAGTAGCTGTTCGCGGCTGAATACGCGACCCGGGTGCTCCATGAGGTAGCGCAGCAGGCCAAACTCGGTCGGCGACAGATGCACGTCCTTGCCGTCACGCGTTACTTTGTGCGAGGTCAGGTCCATGTTGATGCCGGAAAATTCAAGCACACGCTCGGAAAGCGAGGGGCGAATTCGGCGGAACACCGCCTTGATACGCGAGATAAGCTCCGGCGGGCTGAACGGTTTTACCATATAATCATCCGCGCCGGAATCGAGGCCGCGAATACGGTCGCCTTCTTCGCCGCGGGCGGAGAGCATGATGATGGGCGTATTTTTCAGCTCCTGGTTCCAGCGGATATGTTTGCACACTTCCACGCCAGTCATGCCGGGCAGCATCCAGTCCAGCACGATAATATCGGGGCGATGTTCTTTCACCAGCTGCACAGCTTCTTCGCCGTCGCCGGTGGAGATCACGGTGAAACCTTCTTTCTCGAGGTTGTAACGCAGCAGGGTGACGATGGCCACCTCATCCTCTACGATCAGGACTTTGGTGGGGTTCTCGCGTGGTCCGGCCATGGTATGCTCCTTCGTGCCGCCAAATGAAAGGACGCGGGCGGTTGCGCGTCAACGGTTTTTGCGTATGGTGAGGCCATCTTTACCGCGAATTCCTTAATACACTGTTAAATAGGCCACAAAACAATGCCCCGTTCGCTACCCGCCAGTTCCAAGCTGATTCTCGACTTCGCACCGCTTGGGGTTTTCTTCCTTGGCTTCAAATTTGCCGACATGATGACCGCGACCATCGCGCTGATCGTGGCCACCGCCCTCAGCCTCGCGATCATTTATGCGGTGGAGCGCAAGATCGCCATGGCGCCGCTCATCTCGGGCATTCTCGTGGCGGTGATGGGTGGGCTCACCATTGCGCTGAATGATGAGCAGTTCATCAAGATCAAGCCGACTTTACTGAACCTTTTATTTGCAACGGTGCTGCTCGGCGGGGTGTATCTGGGCAAGCGCGGCATGCTCAAATACGTGCTGGATGTCGCCATTTCCCTCACCGATGAAGGCTGGCTAAAGCTATCCCGCCGCTGGGGGTTCTTCTTCCTGTTCCTGGCCGCACTGAACGAGGTCATCTGGCGCAGCTTCCCCACCGAGTTCTGGGTGAACTTCAAAGTGTTCGGCATGTTCACGCTGACCATGGCCTTTGCGCTGAGCCAGTGGAAGTTGATCCAGCGTTACACGGTTAACCATTAGTACGCTGCTAGCGTAGCGTAGAAGGAGGCGTCCCGCCGCCCTTCGTGCCGTTCCGGGCTGATGGTTCGCTCGCCCGGCTCGCTTTCTTTTATTTCTAAAGAGCCCGCCAGCCAATGTCACGGCGGCAGAAACCGTCCGGCCAGTCGATCGCATCCACCGCCTGATAGGCCTGCGCGCGTGCGGTTTTGAAATCCGCTGCACGGGCGACTACGTTCAGCACGCGGCCACCATTAGCCACCAGTTGGCCATTTTTCTCACTCGTTCCGGCATGCAGGATTTCAGCATGTTCACTTGCTGCGCCCAGCCCATTGATGGGCGTGCCTTTCTCATAGCTTCCCGGATAGCCTTTGGCCGCCATGACAACACACACAGCGGCATCGGTACTGAATTTCAGGTGGCGTGCATCCAGCTTGCCAATGGCGCAGGAATGCAGCAGCGCGGCAAGGTCGCCGGTGAAACGCGCCAGCATCACCTGCGTTTCGGGGTCGCCGAAGCGGGCGTTGTATTCGATCAGCTTGGGGCCGTCCTTCGTCAGCATCAGTCCGGCGAAGAATACGCCGATATACGGGATGCCTTCCGAAGCAAGACCCCGTGCGGTGGGCTCGATCATCTCGCGCATGATCTGCGCGTGCAGTTTGTCGGAGGCGGCAGGCGTGGGCGAATAGGTGCCCATGCCGCCAGTGTTGGGCCCGGTATCACCATCAAAGGCGCGTTTATGATCCTGCGCGCTGGCGAAGGCGATGCTTCGTTTGCCGTCGCACAAGGCGAAGAAGGAAAGCTCCTCGCCCTCGAGAAATTCTTCCAGCACCACGCGTGAGCCCGCCTCACCGAAGGCGCCATCGAAACATTCATGCACGGCCTGCAGTGCGGTTTCCATATCCATCGCTACGGTCACGCCCTTACCAGCGGCCAGCCCATCGGCCTTCACAACGATGGGTGCGCCGTGCTGCAGCACGTAATCCAGCGCCGGGCGCTTCTCCGAGAAGGTGGCGTAACGTGCGGTGGGAATGCGGTAGCGGTCGCACAGCTGCTTGGTGAAATCCTTGCTTGCCTCGATCTGCGCGCCCTTGGCCGAAGGGCCGAACACGGCGATACCTGCTGCACGCAACGTGTCGGCCAGCCCGTCGACCAGCGGTTGCTCGGGACCAATCACCACAAGGTCGATCGCCTGCGTGCGGCAATATTCAAGCATGCTCAGTGCATCGGGCAGGGTGGGGCATGGCGCATCGGCCGCGATGCCGGCATTGCCGGGGCTGCATGCCACAAAGCTGGCGCTTGCGCTGCGCTTGAGCGTTTTCACCAGCGCGTGCTCGCGCCCCCCGGAACCGATGACTAGTATTTTCATACGAGTCCTTATATCAGGGGGGATATGGATTTCCAGCACAACCAACCCGAATACAGCGTGAGTGAGCTCGCCGGGCGCATCAAGCGCGTGGTCGAGGATAATTTCGGCCATGTGCGCATCCGCGGCGAGATCAGTAAGGCTAGCATCAATCAGGCCTCGGGCCATTGTTACCTGACGCTCAAGGACGATAAAGCCGTGCTGGATGCGGTGTGCTGGAAGGGCACGGTCGCGAAATTGAAGCACCGGCCCGAAGCAGGCATGGAAGTGATCGCTACGGGCAAGCTCACCACCTATCCGGGCAGTTCGAAATACCAGCTGGTGATTGAATCCATGGAGCCTGCAGGCGTGGGGGCGCTCATGGCCATGCTGGAGCAGCGCAAAAAGCAACTGGCTGCCGAAGGCTTATTTGATGCGGCGCGCAAGCAACCCATTCCTTTCCTGCCCACCACCATTGGCGTTATCACGTCGCCCACCGGCGCGGTCATCCGCGATATGCTGCACCGTCTGAGCGACCGCTTCCCTCGCCATGTGCTGCTGTGGCCGGTCGCGGTGCAGGGGCAGGGCGCGGCCGAACAGGTGGCTGCAGCCATTGAAGGATTTAACCGTTTGTCTATGCGTTCTGCGGAGCAACCATTACATCGTCCCGATGTGATCATCGTCGCGCGCGGTGGTGGCTCCATTGAAGATCTGTGGGCGTTCAACGAAGAGGTGGTGGTGCGAGCGGTGGCAGCGTCCTCCATTCCCGTTATCTCCGCCGTAGGCCATGAAACGGATACGACACTGATTGACTATGCCGCCGACAAGCGCGCCCCCACCCCCACAGGTGCGGCAGAATTCGCCGTGCCGGTGCGCAGCGAATTGCTATCGCTGGTCGAGGTGCTGGATGCACGGCAGCGCCGTGCTGTGCGCAGCATGCTGCAACACGCGGGGGAACGCGTGGTGGCGCTTGCACGGGGGCTTCCTCGCCCGCAGCAATTGGTGGCCAGCATGGAGCAGGGGCTGGATGGATTAAGCGAACGCCTGCAGCATGCGCTGCAACGCGGCCTGCAGCATAAGCAGGAAATGCTGCAGCATTATGCCCGGGCATTATCGCCCCGCTTTATCGTATTGAACATGCAGCGTCATACGCAGCAGACCGTAAGCCTTCAGGAACGCGCTACCACTGCCATAAGCCGCGTGATGGAGCGCTTTGAGAGCCAGCTGGAACGGCAGGGTGCGATGTTGCAATCATTGAACGTGCTGGCGGTCATGCAGCGTGGCTTTGCACTGGTAAAAACAGCGGATGGTGCAATTGCCAAATCCGCCACGCAATTGAGCAACGGCCAAAATATCGCGCTGCAATTCCATGATGGCACGCGTGATGCAGTCGTCGGCCAAGGCACACAACCCGCCACGGTGGCAGCACGTAAACCGCGAAGCAAAGCTGCGCCTTCCGACCAGCAGGGCGGCCTGTTTGACTAGTTGATGCTGGCCGACAGGTGGAACAGATTGAAGATACGCTTACCGATGCGGTAGGTCAGCCAAAGCGAAAGCAGGATGCCCACCAGCGGCATGCCGAGAATCGGCAGCGTGTATTCGACCACGCTTAAGCTGGCGCGGTTCGTCATCCAATAATCCCACAGGCTGCTATAGGTATCGATGGTGTAGAACATATCCGTCCATTTTGCGGCGAGTGGGTGCGGGCCGGCATCGGGCATATACACCACATACGCTGCCCCGAAGAAACCCGCATAGGCAGGCACGAGCAGGGTCGCGCACAGGATCACGGGCGTGAGGATGGCGACAAGGAATAGAACGGGCGTTTTCATACATTCCTATTTTGGAAATGGTACGGCAAAAATCAAGCCTGCTGTGTGGGGGTAAGTAATGCAGCGAACGCATGGCGTAACGCAGTGTCATCGGCAAGCACGAGCTGTACAGGCAGGAAACTTATCGTTTCACGCCATTCGGGCGAAAGCCGCATCCAGTCTTTCTCGGTAGTGATAAGGCTCAGACCCTGCGCCTTTGCCGTTTGCGCAAGCGCTTCCAGCTCGTGCGGTGCGAAGGGGTGATGGTCAGCGAAATCTTGGGTTCCTGCCACATGCACTCCCATCTGGCGCAACGTATCATAGAATTTCTGCGGCCGGGCAATGCCCGCAAAGGCTAGCCAGCGTCCCTGCATCAGCGCAGCCTGATCACCCACGGGCTGGAATGTTGCCTGCAGCACCGGGCAATTCTGCCCGTATGCCGCGCGCTGGTCGTGCGACAAAGGCCCGATATGCAGGATAAGCTGATTGGCGCGGGCAAGCGCGGACTGTAACGGCTCGCGCAGCGGTCCGGCAGGAAGCAGCAGGCCATTGCCGAATCCAAACCCCGCATCCACCACCAGAAGCTGCAAGTCTTTGTACAACCGATGGTGCTGCATGGCGTCGTCGGCCACCACGATGGTGGCTCCTGCTGCTTTCGCCGCAGCAATGGAAGTAAGGCGGTCGCGCCCAATCCAGGTAGGTGCATGCGCTGCAAGCAGCAAAGGCTCATCGCCGACATCGGCCGCACGGTCGGTCGCAGGGTCAACGCGATGGATGGTACGAATATTGCCGCCATAGCCGCGGCTGATGATATGGGGTGTAGCGCCCATGCTGCGCAGCAGGGCAACGACCGCAAGCGTAGCAGGCGTTTTACCGGCACCACCCGCCGTGAGGTTGCCAATGCCGACCACAGGAAGCACGGCATGTTGCGCCGCGTTAAGCGCGCGGTCGAGGCGAAAGCCGAGCGCATAGAGTGCCGAGAGCGGGCGCAGGCTATGGGCAAGCATGCTTCGTGTGTTCCACCATGTGGGGGTGCGCATCATGCCAGTAATGCGAGCGCACGGTGCAACACGGCCTCGCTGGCGCCGCGCGCTTGCTGCACCGCAAGATATGCGCGTTCGCCCATGGCGCGGGCCTGGTCGGGGTGGCGCAGCATGCGCTCCACCTCGGTCGCCAGTTCGGTGGTATCTTCCACGGCGTACAAGGCGCGCTGTTCTTGCATGTGCGTGGCAATGCTCACGAAATTATGCATGTGGCGGCCACTTAGAATGGCACAATGCTGGCGCGCAGGCTCCAGCGGGTTATGGCCGCCATGGGCGACCAGTGACCCACCAAGGAACACTACGTTCGCGGCTTCGTAGAAGCTGCCAAGCTCACCCATTGTATCGGCAAGGTAAATGTTGGTCTGTGCGGTAATAGGTTCATCCGCACTGCGCTGCGCTACAGTCAGGCCCATGCTGCGCAATTGCTGCGCAATATCATGGCCACGGTTGGCATGGCGCGGTACCAGCAGGGTGAGCAAATCCGGAAGGCGTTGGCTAATGCGCTGGTGCGCTTGCGCCACCATTTCTTCTTCGTTGGCGTGGGTACTGGCCGCCAGCCAGAACGGGCGCGGCGCTTGTGCACACAACATGGCCGTCAACGCCGCATCGACCGGCAGGGTCGCCGCGTCATATTTCAGGTTGCCCGCCTCCACCACCGTGGGCGCTCCCAGCGCGCGCAGCCGCTCGGCATCCTCGGGCGTGCCGGCAAAGATGGTGTCGAAGCATTGCAGCACTTGCAGGATGCTGCGCGGCCATGCACGCCAGTTCTCGAAACTCTTCTGCGACATGCGCGCATTGACGAGCAGGATGGGAACGCCGCGTGCCTTCGCCTGCACCAGCAATTGCGGCCAGAATTCCGATTCCACCCATAGCGCAAGGTCCGGTTTCCAGTGGTTCAGGAAATGTTTCACCGGCATGGGCAGGTCCACCGGAACGAACTGGTGGATAGTACGCGGCAGATTTTGTTGTGCTACCAATGCGGCAGACGTGACCGTGCCGGTGGTGATGAGGATATGCAATGCACCGTCTGCTTCCAGCAGGCGACGCACCAGAATGAACACCGACTGCGCTTCTCCCACGCTGGCAGCATGAAGCCAGACAAGTTTGCCTGTGGGGCGAGGGGTGCTGCTGCGGCCGAATCGTTCATGCATGCGTGCAGCATCTTCCTTGCCGCGTTTTGCCCGCCGCTTCAGCCACGGGCGAACAAGCGGTGGCGCTAGCAGGCCCAGTACACTGTAGAGATAGAACATCATGCCATGACCCCGCAAAGCGCGTCGGCCTGCGCGGTGATGCGGTTCAGCGTGGCTTCCAGCGCAACCGTATGCTCGAGGATTGCCTCATCACTGGCGTCAGTCGGCACAAAGAAAGGACCCTCCGCCACGAAGGCGATGCGCCCGAAAGGGTGGGGCAGCATGAATTTGTCCCAGCTGCGCATACGTTTGTGGCGATTTGCAGAGAACGTCACGGCAATGATGGGGTGGCCACTGCGGCTAGCTAGGAACGCAGCGCCGTTGGCAGCTTGCTGAAAGGGCCCGCGTGGCCCATCGGGCGTAATGGAAACATTCTCGCCGCGCCCGGTTACGGCCAGCAGCCCACGCATGGCGTTGGCTGCGCCTTTGCTCGTCGATCCAGCGACGGTACCAATGCCAAAACATTGCATGATGGTGCTGATCAACACGCCATCGCGATGCTGCGACATCAGCACATGCATGGGGCGTGGTGGGCGAATGAAGGGCTGCATGATCATGCGGCCATGCCAGAAGCAGAAGATCGCGGGTTTGCTACCGTTGGCGTAAGGCACGATGGCATCGGGCCATCTGTAGGAGCGTCGGTTGGTATAATACAATGCGCGAATGGTGAGGCTGGCGAGCACCGCGATCAGCCAGATGACCGGCGTGGAAGAAAGCAAGCGTTTGCCAAGTGACCGACGTTTGCTCATGCCAGGTCCCCCTGACCCAGCTGTTGCATGGTGCGGTAGGTATCGCTTTCGCGCATCAGGCTTTCATGGGTGCCCTGCGCTTCGATGCGGCCCTGCGCCAGCAGCAAGATCGTATCCGCGTGCTGAATGGTGGAAAGCCGGTGCGCGATGACCAGCGTGGTGCGCTCGCGCATCAGCTCAGTAAGTGCTTCCTGCACCGCACGTTCGGAAGCGGTGTCCAGCGCGCTGGTCGCCTCGTCCAAAAGCAGGATGGGTGCATTCTTCAGGATCGCCCGCGCGATGGAAAGCCGCTGGCGCTGACCACCCGAAAGCTTCACGCCCAGCGGGCCCACCACAGTGTCATAACCCTGCGGCAGCGCCATGATGAACTCATGCGCGTGGGCCTTCTTGGCGGCTTCGATAATTTCCTCCTCGGTCGCATTCAACCGCCCATAGGCAAGGTTGCTGCGCACCGTGTCATCGAACAGCACGATCTCCTGGCTGACGAACGCAAAACAGCTGCGCAGTGTCTCGAGTGTGACCGTGCGCACGTCTTGCCCATCCACCCGGATACTGCCTGCGGTGACATCGTAGAAGCGCATCAGCAGGTTCATGATGGTGGTCTTGCCCGAACCCGAAGCGCCCACAAGCGCCGTGACCTTGCCCGGCTGGGCGGTGAAGCTGAGCGCCTCCACGCCGCCATGGCCTTCGCCGTAATGGAAGCTGACGCGGTCGAATTCAATGCGGCCTTCGCCCACCTGCAGCGGTTGCGCGTTTGGAATGTTCTGGATATCGGGCACGGTGTCGATCACCGCAAAGAAACGCGCGGCTGCGGCCATGCCTTCATGCAGCTGGGTATTCAGCCCGGCCAGCGCTTTCACCGGGCGATAGGCCATTACCATGGCCGCGATGAAGGAGGTGAATTCGCCCGCGCTGGGGCCGCCATGGTGTATGGCGCTGTAGCCGCTATACCAAAGCACCACGGCCATGGCCGCCGTGCCCACCAGCGACACGATGGGGCTGGCCATAGATTGCACGCGTGCGGCGCGGTAATAAAGTTTAAACAGTTTGCGGATCGTGTCGCGGGCACGCTGCACTTCGAATTCTTCGCGCCCATAGGATTTCACGACCTTCACGCCCTGGAAAATACCGTCGAGCTGGGCGGTGAAATCGGCCAGCTGGTGCTGGGTTGCATCCGCCACCTTACGCATGCGTTTGCCCAGCCGTGCGATGGGAAGAATGGCGAACACAAGGATGAAGACGGCAAGCAGCGACATCTGCCAGCTTTGCCATACCATGAGGCCGCCAAGGAACAGCATGGTGCAGGTTTCCTTGATGACGCCGGTGAAGACCTGGCTGACCGACTGGCGCATCAGCATGATGTCGTTGGTCAGGCGCGAGATGAGCCGCCCCGAGGACTGGTCGTGGAACAGCGACAAATCGGAATGGATGAGCTTGCGGAACAGGTCACCCTGCATGTCGGACACGACGCGCTGGCCCACATATTTCAGCGCCAGCATCTGCCCATAATCACCCAGCGAGTTGAACAGGCCAAGCAGTACAAACCCGAGTGGCACAAGGTAGAGCAAGGTCTCGTTCTTCTTCACGAAGATCTCGTCGATCATCGGCTCCAGCAGGTAGGCGTTGGATGCCGTGGTGGCTGCCACCACCAGCATGCACACGCCCGCCATCAACAAAATATGCTTGTAGCGGAAGATATAGGTGCGCGCGAGGCGACGATAGAGCGTGGAGGAACGCGTGCTCATCAGTTTCCTGCTAAGGTCATGGAGGGAATGAGGATGGTGGGCACGTTCGTGCTGCTGCGGAAGGTGAGGTCGCTGGCCACCTGCATGCTGCGGTACATATCGCGCAAATTGCCAGCGATGGTCACTTCGCTGACCGGGTATTGCACCTGCCCGTTCTCGATCCAGAATCCGTTCGCGCCGACCGAGAAATCCCCCGTGATGAGGTTGGTGCCATGGCCGATCGTTTCGGTCACCAGCAGGCCGTGCGGCACGCTGGCATAGAGCGTCTCGGGCGAAACCGTGCTTGGCTCGATATACAGGTTCGTGGCGGCCGGGTAGGGCGCGCTGGAAAGCCCGCGCAGCGCATGGCCGGTGCTTTGCAGGCCCAGCTGGCGGGCGCTGCGGCAATCCAGCAGCCAGCTTTGCAGCACGCCTGCATCCACCATGGCGCGCTTGGTGGCGGCGATGCCCTCCGCATCGAACGGGTGCGAACCAAGCCCGCGCGGCAACAGTGGGTCATCAATGATGCGAATGGAATCGGCAAACACGGCCTCGCCCATGGCGTTCTTCAGGAAGCTGGTGCCGCGGGCAATGGCGCTGCCGGAGATGGCGCTGGAAAATGCCGAGAGCAATTGCCGCCCTGCGCGCGGTTCAAAGAAAACCGGCAGTTGTTGCGAGCCGATCTTGCGCGGTGCCAGGCGCGCAAGCGTGCGACGCGCGGCTTCCTGCCCAATGGATTCGGGGCTGGGCAAATCGGTGAAATAGACCTTGGTCGCGTAATCGTAATCGCGCTCCATGGCGTCACCCGTCCCAGCGATCAGCGAGCAGGCAATGGAGGCATGCGTGCTGCCATAGCTCTGGGCGAAGCCGTGGCTGGTCAGCAACGCAATGCGCTGGCGGCCCACGCTGGCATCCGCGCCTTCGCTGTTGGCGATGCCGGGTACGCTGCGCCCGGCTTCTTCGCAATCACGGGCGAGGCGTTGCAGCATCTCCATGCTCGGCTCGAACGGGTCGTCGCCATCAATGTTCGCGATGTGGGTGGCAAGCTGTGCGGCATCCGCCAGCCCGGCGAACGGGTCGGCCGAGGCAACGCGCGCAATGGCCACGGCGTTGCTTGCGAGTTTTTCGAGGGCTTCGGTGCTGGTGTCCGACGTGGAAAGCGTGGCGAAGGATTGGCCCACGAACACGCGCAGGCCAATGCCGGTGGATTCCGCGCGTTCAATGGTTTCCGGCACGCCATGGCGCACGCCTGCATTCATATCAGCGGATTCGATGACCAGCACATCTGCCTGCTCGGCGCCAAGGGCGTGTGCGCGCTCCAGCGCTTGCGCGCCAAGATCAATTAGTTGTTGCGTATTACTGGGCATGCTGGCTCGCATAAAGCTGGTAGAGCGCAATAGCCGCTGCGTTGCTCACGTTCAGGCTTTCCATGCGCGCGTCGATGGGTAATTTGGCCAGCTCGTCGCACAGCTCGGCGGTCAGCCGGCGCATGCCTTTGCCTTCCGCCCCGAGCACCAGTACCATTTTTTTGCTGGGGTTGATGCGGTGCAATTGCTGCGTGGCTTCACCATCCAGGCCGATGACCCACCAACCATGTTCCTTCAGCTCGCGTAAGGCGCTGGCAAGGTTGGTCACGGTTATGCGCGGCACCATATCCACTGCGCCGCAGGCGGCCTTGGCCATCACGGCGGATTCGGGTGCGCTATGGTCTTTTGGGAAGAGAATGCCAACCGCACCGAAGGCCGCGGCGGAACGCAGGATCGCGCCGACATTATGCGGGTCGCTCACCTGATCAAGCACCAGCAGTGGCCCCGTCGGTTCGGCGATGTGCAGGATATCCTCCAGCACGAAACCGGGCAGGGGTGCCACCAGCGCGGCAATGCCCTGATGCACCGCGTCGCGGCCCAGCAGGTTATCCATTTCCCGGGGGGGCAATACTTGCGGCTCGGGCAGTTTACGCGGCAGTTTCAACCGCGGGGCGGCGGCTTCGCTGGCGAGGATGCGACGCACCGGCCGCTCCGGGTTGGCCAGTGCGGCGTTCACCGCGTGCCAGCCATAGATCCAGTAGCCATTACCGCTGTCGCGTGCTTGCGGCGCTTTCGCGGGGGCATGGGTGGCAGGGCGGGTTTGCGGGCGGTGTTTTTGTTTCGACATGCCCAGCGGTGTAGCGCAGCTGCCTTGGAATATCTAGCAAAACAGTAAGTAGCCTACCACAGATTTGCTTGTGAGTCATAACGCATCTGCTGGGTCTTCCCGCATGTCGCGCAGCGTCGCTCAAGCGTAACAATTACACAATCTTCGGTCGATTGCTCCAGCGCATACCAGCAACTCCAGTGATGCAGATAGTGCCGATTAGGTAACCAGCGAATGATGCGAAAAAACACGGCCAGAATGCTCCCCGATGGTGATCGGGGAGTTAGAAAAACCTCATATACCAAGGTTCGCGTTGGCCTTTAGCCGTTAAGCCTGAACATGCACCAAAGCCTCCCCGACCAAACGTCGAGGAGTGCGGATGACGGTCGCACAAGACCGGGTATATGAGAGGTTTCTACGCCCCACTGGCTAAATATCACCAGCATGCAAACTATAATGCGTCATTGGGGCGTTAGTCAATCTGTGGATAGGATGAGGCCGTCTTCTACCACTTTTTAATGAAACGCTGCACCATCTCATGGTCGGCGCGGTGCTGTTCCTTCGCATACCATGCGGTAAGCGCACCCTCGCTGAAGCAGTCCAGCACGCCGGGATAGATATACGACTTGCGGCAGATCGCCGGGGTGTGGCCCATGGCAGTGGCAATCTCTTTAATGGTACTGTTCAGTGCCATGGCGGTCTGGCGGGCGCTATCCTGCGGTGCCAGCACGCCAAGCAGGTTGATCGCGTGGGCCGTGGCCGCCCAGGTGCGGAAATCTTTCGCGGTAAAGGGCCCACCGCTGATCTCCTGAATGTAGCGGTTCACGTCGTCGGATGTCACGTCACGCAGCTCACCCGCATCATCTACATATTTAAACAGTTCCTGTCCGGGCAGCTCTTCGCAATGCTGCACAACCCGTGCAATGGGGCGGCTTTGCAATCCGCACTCCCACTGCTTGCCGCTTTTGCCTTTGAACGAGAACCGAATGGTGTCGCCTGCAAGTTCCACATGTTTTTTACGCAGCGTGGTCAGCCCGTACGTGCCATTTTCTTTCGCGTATGTGTCGTTACCCACGCGGATATGGCACTGGTCCATCAACGTCACCACGGCGGCCAGAACTTTCTCGCGGCAAAGGGTGCGTTTGCGCAAATGCGTATCCAACGTGCGGCGAATTTTTGGTAATGCCTGTGCGAAAGCGGCAAGCTGCCCGAACTTGGTTTCGGAGCGAATCTGTGTCCATTCCGGGTGGTAGCGGTATTGCTTGCGCTTACGCGCGTCGCGGCCGGTTGCCTGCAAATGGCCATTCGCGTCCGGGCAGATCCAGACGTCCTGATACGCTGGGGGAATGGCCAGCATATGAATGCGCTCGATAACGGAGTCCTTCGTGATGCGCTCGTTCGTGGGCGCGAAATAAATGAACCCGTTCCTGCGCGATGCCTTGCGCGTAATACCCGGTACATCGTCGCGCACATAGCGCAAATTGGCGGCGCGTGCAGCCTCGCGCAGCGCTTGTTCCTGATACAATGTGCCGTTCAATTCCATGGCCCAACCTTACGATTGGGCCACTTCAAGAATCGATATGGTTAGTAGCTACGCTGCATTACGGGGGCAGTGGGCGCAGCCGGGCTCGTTACCGTCGGGCTGACAGGAGCCTGAATGTTGCTGGCCGGTGCAGTCTGCACACCGTTGATGAACCCCTGGATCTTGCTGCCGATATTATTGGTGTTGATGACATTGCGCAGGATGCTGTTCTGCTGCGCGGCCAGTTCCTCGCGCGATACGCGGTTGTCCTTGTTAGTGTCGGCCATGCCGAAATGGCGCTCGGCCTTGGCGATGAATTCTTCGCGGGTCACGAACCCGTCTTTGTTGATATCGGCCTCGTCGAACACTTTACCCAGCCCCATATCCAGCGCGGGTGCTGCTTGGGCTGCAACGGGCGCTGCAGCGACCGGTGACGCCACGCTTACGCCATCACCGACCGGGCTTTGGGCGTTAAACGGCGTTTCGCTAACGGTGATGGGGTCGGTCGCACCGATCTGCGCGAAGGCATGGCTGGCAACAAGCAGGCTGGTGGCAAGAAGAAGGCGACGCATGGGAACCTCAATGGGTGTGGGGGTGATCGTGGTGCGTGGTATATAGGTCGGGGTGGATAATAATTTCAGCCCCCGGGAACAGATCCAGCAATTTTTTTTCCAACCGGTCCGTGATCGCATGGGCTTGCTCGAAGCTCAGCCCTGCGTCCAGATCCACATGCATTTGCATGAAGGGTTTGGTGCCCGACATGCGCGTTTTCAGTTGATGCACGCTGCGGATCTCGGGCATCGATTCAATGGCGGCGTAGAGCTGCGCTTTTTGTTCGGCGGGCATTTCGCGGTCCATAAGGTTATGGAACGCACGCACACCAATGGAACGCGTCATCCATAAAATGATCAGCGCGATGAGGATCGCCATTATTGGGTCGGCCCACGGTAAGCCGAAATGCGCGCTGAGCACCAGTGCGGCCAGCACGCCGAGGTTAAAGGCGATATCCCCCACGTAATGCATGCGGTCCGAGGCGATGATGAGCGAGCCGGTGCGGCGTGCTACCATGGTCTGGAACATCACCAGCACGGTGGTGAAGCCCATGGCCACGCAGCTAACGATGATGCCGAACGTTTCATGTTCCATGGGGTGCGGGTTGAACAACCGCTCCACCGATTGCAGGATAATGAGCAGCATGCCTGCACTGATGAAGGCGAACTGTGCCAGTCCCGCAATATCCTCGATGCTGGTATGACCAAAGCGGTGTTCGTCATCGGCCGGTTTTAGCGCATAGCGCAGCGCCACCATGTTAATCAGTGAGGTGATCACGTCGAACAGCGAATCGGTGAGCGACGAAAGCATGGCCAGCGAATCGGAGATCCACCACGCGGCGGTTTTCCCCACCAGCAAGGCCAGCGCCATGCCGACCGAAGCATAGCTGGCCAGACGCATCAGCCGTTGGTTGGCCGGGCTGATATGGTGGGGGGCGGCCACCCACGTCTGCGCGTGGGGTTCATGGCCATGGTGGTGATGCAGGTGGAAGCCAGACATGCCTTAACTTTCAGTGGCTTGGAGCGGGTGATGGGAATCGAACCCACGTATGCAGCTTGGAAGGCTGCCGTTCTACCATTGAACTACACCCGCGTGCATGCGTTCTTAACAGGAAAAATCCTAGGCGCAAGCCACCAGAAATCTGTTGCAGGGGCAAAAGGCTCGCGCTATACCGCGGCCATCTTACGCGCTGGAGCGCAGGTGCGCGCGCTGTAATGTCTATTCGATTGAGGAGTTTATCATGGCTAAGGAAAAATTTGATCGTTCCAAACCGCATTGCAACATTGGTACGATCGGTCACGTGGATCACGGCAAGACGTCGCTGACGGCAGCGATCACGATGGTGCTGGCGAAGAAGGGC
>Ga0075012_10002805_pt1 | contig 16928 bp, 13 predicted proteins | sample All_14_2_FD_71474 | JGI IMG/M metagenome (GOLD analysis project Ga0075012, IMG submission 71474) | Freshwater microbial communities in response to fracking from Pennsylvania, USA - Allegheny Zone_MetaG_DW_15 | ecosystem: Environmental > Aquatic > Deep subsurface > Groundwater > Drilled... | reverse complement strand
GTTTGTCCGTCGGGAGAGATCGGAATCGGGGTCGTCGCACGCCCCTGAACACGACTCCATCTCGCTGCAACGATGATCATCTCGACCAAGGAACATGAAACACTCATGACACAGAGCACGATCGCAATCGTCACCGGAGCTTCTGGTGGCATCGGAGCGGCAGTCTCGAAGGTTCTCGCCGCCGATGGCCACTTCGTTCACGGCTTGTGCTTTCGCGCGACGGACGACGCTCTCGAAACGTGGAACTCGGAGCTTCGAGGCGCCGGACGAATGCACCGACAAGATCTGCGGGACCATTCTCAGACTGCCGCCCTGGTGCAGAGCATCATCCAACAAGACGGCGCCCCGAGCGTGCTCGTGAATTGCGCTGGAATCACACGGGATTCGTCATTTGCGAAGATGACCTACGAAGATTGGTGCATCGTTCTCGACACGAACCTTCGTAGCCTCTTCTCCGTCACTCACCCCGTCTTCCTGGCCATGCGTGAGCGGCGCTACGGCAGAATCATCAACATCGGCTCCATCAATGGCCAACGCGGCCAGTTCGGACAATGCAACTATGCCGCAGCCAAGGCGGGCATTCACGGGTTCACGATGTCCCTGGCCCAGGAGGGCGCGCGCTACGGAGTCACCGTGAACACCGTGGCTCCCGGATATACCGACACGTCAATGGTCGCGGGAATGTCAGCCGAAGTTCGAGACAGCATCATCCGCACCATTCCGACACAGCGTCTTGCGAGCCCTGACGAAGTGGCGGCGTGCGTGCGCTTCCTCGCGTCGGGCGACGCGAGTTACGTCACCGGGGCTGACTTCTCGGTCAACGGCGGCCTCCACATGAAGGCGTGACCCGTGACTGACTTCATCGCATCAGTCACGTCTACCGACGAAGCTTCACTCGTAGAGATCAACACCCTGCGAGTGGTCGCGGGGGAGGTCTCGTCCGCGGAATCGGCGACTCTCGCCTACCTGCGCTGGCTTTGTGTGGAGAACCCGTATCGGGCCGCGAAGGTCGCAGCCATTCGAAGCGACGATCGCTTGGCAGCGATCTCGCTCATGATCCCCGTCCCTTTACACGTTGGCGCCAGGGATGGAACGGGCTACTTCATCGTAGAGGTGCTCACACACCCGGATTTCCGGGGCAAAGGCCTCTTCTCGCGCCTGATCGAGGCGATGAAGACCGAGTGTTCGAACGAAGGTTCGTGGCTTCTAGGGCACCCGAACCGCGCGGCACTCCCCGGCTGGACGAAGAAGGGAATGAAGTTCGGCAACGAGCTCGTCCCTCGAGTTCTGGTCCCCACGCTTTCACCGCGCCGATTCCGAACCATCTGCAACGACGTCGCGGGCTGGAGGCACACCGATCTCTCGCAGATCGTGGAGCTCGCGAACAGCAGCACCTCGAGCGCGATGAGACCTGTGGTCGCCCCCGACGAATCGTTCTTTCGATGGAGGTTCGGGAGTCGACCGGGAGTTCACTACCGGCTCTCAGCCCTTCAGCGGAGGGGGCGAGCCGTAGCGTACGTCGTCTCGAAGGCATTCAAACCAGGAGTCGAGCTCGCCGTGGACTGGGCCATCCCGACCCCAATGCTTTGGACCAGTATCGGACGACCGACCATCCTACCGCTGAGCCAGAGTGCATTCAGGCCTCTTTGGGGTGCATTCCCAGCAAACATTCCGATAACGAAGAAGATGATGCCGGTGTTTGCCACGCCACCCGACGGCTCCCAGTCAGACACGGATGGGTTGACACTCATAGCGAGCGACTTCTGATGCCGAGGCTCATCGTCAACGCAGACGACTTCGGCATCACCCCCGATGTGACCGATTCGATTCTGGCCTGCCACGATGCGGGTGCGGTGACGAGCACGACGTTCATGGTGAACGGCGGCGACGCGGAACGTGCCGCGGACGCGGCGCGCTCGCGCCCTTCTCTTTCGACGGGGTTGCATTTCAACCTGACCGAAGGCGAACCACAGACCGATCCATCCCGCGTGCCCACCTTGTTGACATCCTCGGGCTCGTTCGTCGGCCGAGGCGAGTTGGTGCGCCGCTGGATGCGGGGACACCTCGCGCCCGAGGAAGTGTGGCTGGAACTGCAGAGCCAACTGGCCCGAATGCGACACTTTGGCCTCGAGCCGAGCCACCTAGACTCCCATCAGCACGTCCACGCGTTGATACCGTCGGTCGCTTACGCGGTGCGCCGGGTTGCTTCGAGTTTGGGCCGCCCTGCCAGGACTCCATGGACCTGGCAGGGTGCGCGCCCGCGGTCGGTCAAGCGACGACTCACGCAGACTGCGCTCTCCTTCGCGAATCGGATGTGGTCCGCGTCGATACCAATCCCGAGGACGAACGATGGCTTCTGCAGTGTATTCGACCTCGATTGCCCTCCCTCGAGCATCGAGCTCAGGAGCTACGAGCAGCTCCTCGCGCCCTACGTCGACCTTCGCGGAACGATCGAGCTCATGGTGCACCCAGGCGGTGCAGAGGGCGGTCCCGGAACCAGCGCGACGTTCTCCGCCGTCAGCGCGGCCGAGCACACCCTCCTCCGCACGGGCAAGCTCCGTTCCCTTGTAACGTCGATGGGGTTTGAGCTGACGAACTACTGGACTCTCTAATGCCCGCGACGAGCGAGAGCGCTCTCGATGACATCGGCGACCACCACCGACTGCACCTCGCTGCAAAGCCTCGTCTCGACCAAGCTGCGACCCGATCGGGCAAGACCTTCCCTGAGCGCACGGTCGGTCAACAATCGTCGAATGCACGAGTACCAAGAGGCCTCATCGGAGGCCACGAGAGCGTTCTCCTCGTGAACAACGAAGTCGCGCGCTCCACCCACCATGGAGCTCACACATGGCACACCGACCGCCATGTACTGAACTTGTTTGAACGCACATTTCCCCTCACACCATGGGTCACTGAACATGGGTGCGAGCCCCACGTCCAGCTCTTGAAAATCGACGACGTCCCGCTCGAGAGTCCACGGAACGTACTCGGCGTCGATCCCGGGGATTCGGTAGTCCGCACCTCCCACGACTCGAACACGAAAACGGAACCCCTCCGCTCTGAGGCGCGCGAGGGCCGCGGCGGCCAAACTCAACTGCGGTGCAGTCGAGTGCGTGCCAATCCAGCCCACCACCGGAATCTCCGGCAGCTCGCCTGAGAGCTTGTCTTTCGTGGGATGCCAGACCTCGCGACTCACCACGGATGGAACGACGCTCACCTGGGAGTTGACCCTGCGAGCGGTCGCTGCAAGAGACTCGGAGCCGGCGAATAGATGAGTTGCGCTCCTCGCAACCGACCAGAACTTGCTCGGATACCTCACTGCATCTCGTGCCCACCGAGCGAGACCTTGGCTGGTAGCACCTGATAACCAGATCGCGTCGTCGAAGTCCAAGAACACAGGCTTACGTCGAAGGTGCAGCAACGCTTCCGGGAGCGCAGGGCCGACCAGAGTCGCCTCGCGCTGGACCAACACCGCGTCACACGTCTCGAGAGCGGCGAACAACTGCCGCATCGTCCCTTTCGTCGTGGCCTGTGTGCGCGCGAAACCGCTCGCGTAGAACGCTCGAAACTCGTCGGAGGAAAGGAAAGTGCGGACGACAGAGTCGATGCCCCGACGCGACAGCTCGCGGAGCACCGGACCAATTCGGAATCGGGTGGCGGCCGCTTCGAAGGGGTATGCAGCAAGAACCAAGACACGAGCCTTCACATGGACCTCCAGACACGATCGGTCGGCAGACTGGTCCCCAGCGCGATCGCCAGCAACTCGTGTCTTGTACGATGCGCGCTCGCAGCGTAGGAGAGCCGACGGAGGCGATCGATGAAGCTTTGCATGGTCGGAACCGGATACGTCGGCCTCGTCAGCGGCGCGTGCTTCGCCGAGACGGGCCAGAGCGTCGTCTGCGCCGACATCGACCCCAAGAAGATCCAGGTCCTCAACGAGGGCGGCATCCCCATCTTCGAGCCGGGCCTCGACGCCATCGTCGCCCGCAACGTCGAGCAGGGGCGCCTCTCCTTCACGAGCGACGTGCCCGCCGCGATCCGTGAGGCCACGGCGGTCTTCTGCGCGGTCGGCACCCCGCCCCGCGCGGACGGCGGCGCGGACCTCTCCGCCGTCGACGCGGTCGCCAAGACCGTGGCGGAGAACTGCCAGCGCGAGATGGTGCTCGTCCTCAAGAGCACAGTGCCCGTCGGCACCAACGCCCGCGTCCGCCGCATCGTCAAGGACGCGCCCTTCCCCATCCACGTCGTCTCGAACCCCGAGTTCCTCAAGGAAGGCGACGCGGTCGGCGACTTCCTCCGCCCCGACCGCATCGTGGTCGGCTGCGACGCCGACGACGCGTTCGCCAAGCAGATCATGTCGCGCCTCTACCACCCGGTGAGCCTCGACAAGGACCGCATCGTCTGGATGGACCCCGCGAGCGCGGAGCTCACCAAGTACGTGAGCAACACGATGCTCGCGATGCGCATCTCCTTCATGAACGAGATCGCGCTCCTCTGTGAGCGCGTCGGCGCGGACATCCACGCGGTGCGCTTCGGCGTCGGCAGCGACGACCGCATCGGACCGAAGTTCCTCTACGCGGGCCCCGGCTACGGCGGGAGCTGCTTCCCCAAGGACGTCAAAGCCCTCGTCCACACCGGCCGCGATCACGGCCTCGAGCTCGAGCTCGCCGCCACCACCGATCGCGTCAACGATCGCCAGAAGGGCGTGCTCTTTCGCAAGCTCAAGAGCCACTTCACGGACCTGCGCGGCAAGCGCATCGCGGTCTGGGGCGTGAGCTTCAAGCCGAAGACGGACGACATCCGCGAAGCGCCCGCGCTCACGCTGATCGACGCGCTGCTCGCCGACGGTGCCGAGGTCGTCGCGCACGACCCCGAAGCCGAAGAGAACGCGAAGAAGCTCTACGGCGACCGCATCCGGTTCGTCGAGAAGGCCTACGAAGCGGCCGAAGGCGCGGACGCGCTCTGCCTGCTCACCGAGTGGCGCCAGTACCAGAACCCCGACTTCGAGCGCCTCAAGTCGATCATGCGCCAGCCGGTGCTGCTCGACGGCCGCAACATCTGGAGCTCCTACGGCCTGCGCGCGCAGGGCTTCACCTACGACGGCATCGGGGTGCAGAGCACATGAGCACCAGTCTGCGCGTCATCGTCACGGGAGGCGCGGGCTTCGTCGGCTCCCACCTCTGCGACCGCCTCATCGAGGACGGACATTCCGTCCTCTGCATCGACGACTTCTCGACCGGCAGCCGCGACAACATCGCCCACCTGCTAGGCCACCCGCGCTTCTCGCTCTTCGAACACGACGTCACCGTCCCCTACTTCGCGCCCGCAGACCGCATCTACAACCTCGCCTGCCCCGCGAGCCCGGTGCACTACCAGCGAGACCCGATCAAGACGGTCCTCACGAACGTCCAGGGCACCATCCACGGCCTGCGCTGCGCGAAGGAGACGGGCGCACGCTTCCTCCAAGCGAGCACCAGCGAGGTCTACGGCGACCCCGACGTCCACCCGCAGCCGGAGTCGTACAACGGCAACGTGAACCCGATCGGTCCGCGCGCTTGTTACGACGAAGGGAAGCGCTGCGCGGAGACGCTTTGCTTCGACTTCCACCGGCAGCTCGGGGTCGACATCCGGGTCGCACGCATCTTCAACACGTATGGGCCACGCATGGCGGTCGATGACGGGCGGGTAGTCAGCAACTTCATCGTGCAGGCGCTGCGCGGGGAGCCGCTGACGCTCTACGGGGACGGCAGCCAGACGCGCTCGTTCTGCTACGTCTCCGACCTCGTGAACGGCTTGGTTCGCCTCATGGAACACCCGACCGAGGTCGGTCCCGTGAACCTCGGGAACCCCGGCGAGTTCACCATCGCCGAGTTGGCAGCGCTCGTGCTCGAGCGCGTCGCCGAGGGCGCCGCTCCGACCTTGCGGCCCCTCCCTGCAGACGACCCGAAGCAACGCAAACCATCGATCGAGCGCGCCAGGCACTCTCTCGCGTTCGAGCCCGAGGTCCCGCTCGCCGTGGGGCTGGATGAAACCCTTCGCTACTTCCAGCAACGCATGAAGTCCGATGCCCGAGCTCCACATGTCGATCGCCAGCAAGATTGAGACGCTCGCCTGGTTCGCACGCCGTCCCCCGCTCTGGGGACAGGTGCTGGTCCTCGCCCAACACAAGCTCCTCCCGGACCGCGACACTCCCGAGCTGCGCTCGCGAGCCACCGCCTGGTGCCGTGAGCGAGCGGTTTCACTCTCCGAGCTGTGCGATCGGCTCGACTGGCCGGAGCCAGGTAGCTTGCGCGCCTCTCTCGGGGAAGACCGGTGGCGAACCGCGTGTGAAGCGGCGAAGTCAGTTCCGGGTGCCATGGGGGGACCCGGGCACCTCGACCTGCTGTACACGGCGGTGCTCCACACACGGGCGCGCACCGTGTTGGAGACCGGCGTCGCCTACGGATGGAGCTCGCTCGCCTTGCTCGAGGCGCTGCAACAGACGGGCGGACGGCTCGTCAGCGTGGACATGCCCTACGTGAAAGAGGGCAAAGAGAGCTTCGTCGGCACGGTCGTCCCGGCCACCCTGCGCTCCAGTTGGACACTCCTGCGTCTGGCTGACCGGCAGGGGATTCCGCGCGCGCTACGCGCCCTCGGGGGACGAATCGACCTCTGCCACTACGACTCCGACAAGAGCTATTGGGGGCGTCGCTGGGCCTACCCGATCCTGTGGCAGGCTCTGCGTCCGGGCGGGGTGTTCATCTCCGACGACATCCAGGACAATTTCGCCTTTGATGACTTCGCGCAGAAGCACGGTTTGTCTGTATTCGTCCTCGAGTACGAACAGAAGTACATTGGCATCGCGAAGAAGCCATCTGCATGACCGATTCAAAAAGGATCCGCGTCGTCTACATCTCCTATGACGGCATGGAAGAACCGCTCGGAAAGAGCCAAGTTCTCGCATACCTCAAGAAGATCGCTGACTACGGTTTCGAGTTCGAGCTCATCAGCTTCGAGAAGCCGCCCGTACCGCTTCGCTTTCGCGAACTGGTCGCCCCTGGCGTTCGCTGGACCGGACTTCGGTATCACAAGACCCCCACGGTTCCGGCAACCGCCTTCGACATGGCAGCAGGCGCCAGTGCGGCTGCACTTCTGAGGCTGGTTCGCGGCGCTTCGTTGATTCACGTTCGCTCCTACGTCGCTGGGGTCATGGGCGCGACCGCAGGCTTCGGCACGCACACGCCGTTGCTCTTCGACATGCGGGGGCTTTGGGCGGACGAGCGCATCGAGGACGGGGTGTGGTCCGCGGATGGCGGGGTATACCGCGGCGCCAAGAAGGTCGAGCGCCTGCTCGTGCGACGCGCGCAAGCCATCACGACGCTCACGAACTCGATGGCTCACTACTTGAGAGAGGAAGCTCCCTTCCGACACGACATCCGCGCGCCAGTCCATGTCATCCCCACTTGCACGGACCTCGAACGCTTCCATCCGACGATCGCCCCGAACCCGGCGGTGGCGGACCAACTGCGAGGGAGAAAGGTTCTTACCTACGTGGGGTCGCTGGGTGGCCGATACTTGTCCCGCGAAATGGCTGAGTTCTACGTCCATTGGAGGCAACACGTAGGCCCTGCGTCACTGCTGGTGGTGTCGCGACAAGAGCCAGAGGTCATGCGTGAAGTCCTCGGAGACGCAGGTTGCGCAAACGAACTGCTCCATGTCGTAGCTCGCCCCGAGGAAGTGCCTTCTCTCATCCGGTGCGCCGACGCGGGGCTATTCTTTCATCCTCCGACGTTCACCAACCGTGGCGCCGCCCCGACGAAGGGCGGAGAGATGCTCGCCAGCGGTCTCCCCGTCGCCGGCAACCTCGTGGGCGACGTACCAGCCGTCATCCGAGAACGGAACACTGGCGTGGTGGTCGAAGACTTCGAGCACGGCACCCTCGCTGACGCCGCCTTCGAACTCGCTCGATTGATCTCGGATCCGGAGGCACCGAAGCGCGCGCGCAAGACGGCGGAGAGATGGTTCTCGCTCGACGCGGGCGTGAAAGCGTACGCCGACCTCTACCGAGGGCTCATCTCGACATCCCTCGACGGCGACCGAGCATGGCCTCGTCCCGAGAGCCTCTCGAACAACGCGAGGTAGCGGTCGGTGACGCGCGCAACCCCGAACTCGGCCGCACGCCCCATCAGCAAGTCGCGGTCGACGCTCCGCCCGACGACTCGATCGATCGCGTTCGCCATGGCGACCTCGTCGCCGACGGGGACGAGCTCGCCGAACCGTCCATTCGACAAGATCTCCGCCGGACCAGATGGACAGTCGGTGCTCACCACGGGAATCCCTCGCGCCATGGCTTCGACGAGGACGTTGCCAAATCCCTCGTAGCGCGAGGACAAGACGAAGACGTCCGCGTTCGCGTACCACCCTTGGACATCGGTGACGAATCCGGGCAAGCGAAGCTTGGCCCCCAGACCGAGCTCGTTCGCCAAAGCTTCCAGCGGGTGTCGAAGCTCTCCGTCGCCCACGATCGCGACGCTGGCCGCACCACTCCTCGCCGCCGCGCGAAGGAACGTGGCGTGATCCTTCTGTTCCTTCATTCGACCGACGGCGAGAACGCGCGGTCGCGGAGCATCGCCCCATGGGTCTGCCCCGCTCGTTGCCTGGGTCTCCACTTGGACCGCGTTGTACAGCGTCGTGAACGCGGCCCGCGGCAAGCCAGAGATTCGCGCGAGATCGTCACCGACCCCGTTCGAGACGACGATCCGGGCATCGGCCAACGGGTACGTCGCGCGGATGGAGGTCCGCATCGCCACGCGGGTCAGTGGCTTGGCGTACAGCGGAGTCTTCGAGAGCGTGTTGTGGTCGACCAAGACCACTCGTGAGGATGCGCGAGTTGCGCGCGCGACCGTGACGACGATGGTGGTCAGAGGCCACATGTCGGCCACCACCACGTCCGGCTTTTCCTCTCGGAGGAACCGCGCGAGCGGCAGAGGCGCTTCACGCCCACGCTGCACGTCGAGCATTCTGATCCTCACCGACGGGGGCACCTCACCCGAGAGCTCTCCCCCTTTCCGCAGGACACAAAGGTTGACGCGAACCCCACGCTTCGCGAGCTCTCGCGCCATCTCGACGCGCATTCGCTCGACGCCGCCGACTCGAAGGTCCGGCAGCACGACCGCCACATGCATCACCGATCCACGCTAGCCTCGCACCCGTAGGTACTGCAAGCTCGCACTGGACGCGCTTGCTGGCGATGACCGCCACGAATAACATTCTCGCGTGTTGATGAACGTGGGCGAGCGACCAGCAACACACACGTCGAAACGTTCGGGGGTTAGATGACTCGATATCTGGCTGGACTCTTGGGAGCGGCGCTCTTGCTCGTCGGATGCGGCGAAAACGGCGAAGTCGGGAGCACGTCCTTGGCGGTCGCGCCCGCTGGAAGCAATGCGGCGCTCGTCTCCCACACGGTGCCGACGACGATGGCGCCAGGGGAGCGTCGAGTCGTCACCGTCAGGATGCGAAACACCGGCGCCACACCCGGAACCAACGACTGGACCCCATCTAGCTACCGACTTGGTTCACGAGGAACTTGGTTCGGTTGGCCCCACACGTTCGCGACCACGACGGTAGCGGTCGGCAGTGAGCACACCTTCAGCTTCGTGATTCAAGCTCCATCGAGCGCAGGCGCATACATCTTCCGCGCGCAGATGTACGCCCCCACCGGCTATTTCGGCGAAGAGCTGAACGTCCCGGTCACGGTCGATGCCGCAACCACGCCCGCGTGGGCGTGTGCCTATGAGGCCGGGTCCAGCACCGTGCCGACGAACCTCGCAACGTCCGAAGCGGCGACCGTTTCGCTGACCGTCCGAAACGTCGGCTTCGAAACCTGGCCTGCTCCCGGCCTCGGACTGACGAGCCAGGACTCGCCTGCGAACCTTTGGAACAACGCGTTCACGTCGCTCACGACCACGGTGGCTCCCGGAGCGACTGCCACGTTCACGTTCTCCATCCGCGCGCCTTCCACGGCGGGCAGCTACTCGCTTCGTCGCCAGATGCGCGACACGCGCTCCGGCTCGATCGGAGTCTTCAACTCGCTCCCCTGCGTGAACGTTCCGATCACCGTCGGCGGGAGCCCCGCCCTCGACGCCAGCCTGGTCTCCCAAGACTTCCCCGCCGTGATGGCTCCCTCCGAAGTTCGGAGCGTGAGCGTCACGATGCAGAACACTGGGTCGGAGACGTGGCTGAGTGACGGGAACTACATCCTCAACGCGCTCAACAACCTCTGGGGGATCACGGTCGTGTCGGTCCCCACGGTCACGACGAGCGGCTCGTCGACGACGTTGACGTTCTCGATCCGAGCGCCAGCGAGCGCGGGGACCTACGAACATCGTTGGCAACTCCGTAAGCTCTCCGGCACCAATGCAGGGTTTTTCGGCCCAATCATCTCCGTGCCGATGACGGTCGATGCAGCAGCAACACCGCTGTTGGATGCGTCGGTGGTTGCCCAGACGATCCCCACCCTGGTCACGGCAGGACGCCTCGCTCCGTTCACGATCGAGATGCAGAACACTGGCACGGGCGCCTGGAGCGGCTCCGGGTTCTCGCTCCGCTCCACCAACTCGCCCTCGAATCTCTGGACGATCGCGGATGTCCCGCTCGGCGCGGCGGAAACCATCGCCGCGGGTGCTTCGAAGGTCTTCACGTTCAACGTCGTCGCACCCACCACGCCGGGCACCTATTCGAGCCGCTGGCGCATGCGGTCCGGGGCGCTCTTCGGGCAAGAAGCCATCTTCAACGGCATCGTGGTGACGCTGTGCGGCAACAACACGATCGACGCGGGTGAACAATGTGACGACGGCAATCTCGCGGGCGGAGATGGGTGCACCTCGAGCTGCCAAGTGGAGCGACGCTTGGTGGACCTCGCGACCGATTCCGCCGACCGGACACTCTTCGGTTCGCAAGCGGGAGCCCAGTTGGGTCAGGTCACCACGGGGGACGTGAACGGTGACACCGTCAACGACGTCGTCGTCTCCCAGGTCCACACACCTCCCGGCTACACGCCGTTCCGCGGTGGTGCGGGATCCGTGTATGGCTATTCGGGCGGCGCAGGGTTCTTCGGGGTCAGCCCTGGCCTCGTCGCGACGGCCGACACCTTCTTCCACGTCGCCGGAGCCGAGGTGAACGACAACCTCGGGCAGGTCGCAAACGGTGTCCTCGGAATCGGCGACGTCACGGGTGATGGTGTCGCGGACGTCATCGTCGCGGCGACTGGAGCGGATGGCGTCGGAAACGCTCGGTCGAACTCCGGCGAGGTGTATGTGCTCCGCGGGGGAGCTGGCTTGACGGGATTGATCGACCTTTCCGCTACGCCCGCCCCCACCCAGCTCGTCGCGACGGTGTACGGAGCGAACGCGAACGATGCGATCCGCGTCCTCGCGGTTGCCGACCTCACGGGCGATGGCATCGAGGACGTGGTCATCGGCAGCCCCTTCGACGCCACGAACGGAGCCGAAGCAGGAGCAGTCTTCATCGTGCAGGGAGGCGCGTCGCTCACGGGGGCCATCGATCTCTCGTCGCCGCCGAGCGGGGTCTTCCGAGTGCTCGGCCCCACGGCAGGCGGGCGATTCGGATTGACGGCTGCCGTGGGAAGTGTCGGCGGGTCGTCGAGCTTGGACCTTCTGGTCGCGAGCCCGTTCGCGGCGCCCGGAGGTCGGCCGCGCGCCGGCGCCGTTCATGGCGTTTTCGGACCCATCGGAACTGACATCAACCTCGCGTCGTCGTCCGCGGACGCCATTTGGCTTGGCCCGAGCGACTTCGCGTACCTCGGGATCGCCCTCAAGGTCGGCAACGTGACGGGCTCGGCCGCCGAGGACGTCGTCATCGGTGCGAACCAATGGCAGCGCGCTGGCTCTCCGGTCGGCGGAGTCGCGATCTTCGAGGGAGGGGCGCTCGGCGGCACGGTCGATCTCAGCGGAACCTCCCCCGACGTGCTGCTCCTCGGGGTCGACTCGTTCGACGATACCGGTACGTCGATCGCGCTCGGAGACACCAACTCCGACGGGTTCCTCGAGGTCCTACTCTCCGCTTCCGCGGCCGATGGCCCCGCCAACGACCGAAACGCGGCAGGCGAAACCCAGCTCGTATTCGGCGCGGCCTCCCATCCGGCGGTCGTGGATCTCGGCGTCGCGACCGCAGGCACCACCGTCGTCTACGGCGCGAACGCCACGGACGCGATGGGGCGTCACCAGGGAGCGACCGCGCTGGCGGACATCGACGGCGACGGCAGGGCCGACATCTGCATCGGCTCGTTCCGCGGGACGAACGGAGCCCTCTCGGTCCCGGGTCGCGTGGACTGCTTCATCACCCCCTGAGTTCTCGTCGACCAACCGAAGTGCCCGCCCGGCTCGCCGCGTGGGCATTTCGCATTTCTAGAGCGTCCGATGCTCCCCTACTTCGTCGCGCTTGCGATTCCCTCCGTGCTCAGCCTCGCACCGGAGCTTGCCTCGCGCCTCCGTTGGACCGTGCTGGGAAGTGCGCTGCTCATCGCCTTCATTGGCCTCCGGTATGACGTCGGAGCCGACTGGTTCGGCTACGACATCATCCATTCCCACCTCGCGGACCAAGATCTGGCGTACGCGTTGACGCGCCCGGAAGCTCTGTCGTACCTCGTCTTCTGGCTGTCCGTGCAGGCGACGGGTGACATGATCGCCTCGAACCTCGTCGCCGCAACGGTCCTGATCGGGGGGACGCTGCGCATGTGCCGCACCACGCCGAACGCGTGGCTCGCTGCGGTTGCGGTGACCCCCTACCTCCTCATCGTCTTCGGGATGTCCGGTTTGCGGCAGTCGCTCGCGGTCGGCATCATCCTCTGGGCGCTCGCGGATTGGGCGAAGCTCAAGCTCCACTGGCGTCTCGCGTTCGTGGCCGCCGCCACGCTCTGCCACACGAGCGCGATGATCACGTTGATCTTCGTGGTCGTCGACTTGGAGACCAGCCGGTTCCGAAAGTCGGCGGCGGGACTCGTCACGGTACTCGCGGCGGTGTTCGCGACTCGAACGGCCACGCTGTCGAGCGCGCTCGACCTCTACCAAGCCCGCTACTTCGGCGCGCCCGGCGGCGTCGTGTCGGAGGGGTCACTCTTCCACATCGCTCTTCTGGCGGGGCCTGCGGTCCTCGCGTTGGCGTTTTGGTCCAGGTACCGCGCCGAGCTCGCCTCCACGCGGCTGCTGGGGATTGGCATCATCGGGACGTTCTCACTCTTCGCCCTCAACGTGCTCTCTTCCACCATCGCCAGCCGCCTGACGCTGTACTTCTACTTTTTGCCGATTCTCGTCTTCGGAACGTTCCCTCGCGTGATCGCGCGACAAGAGCATGCGGGCGTTGCCCTCGCCGTGATTGGATTTCATTTCGCCGAGCTCGCCACGTGGCTGCTCTTCGCGAACAACTCTTGGACCTACCTTCCGTACCAGACGATCTTCGAGCGATAGCGCGCGAGGGCTAGACCTCGACGATGGCGGAATCTCCCGCGTGGTAAGCGACCAGATTTCTGCTCTCGAGGTGGCCCCCGAGGCTCACTCGGCGCACGGAGACCGAGCGATCGTGGACGCCTTCGACGATGCCTGTTCGGTACCCGAGCTCGTCGAGGAGACTGCGTGCCCGAGATGCTACGTCTTCCTTGCCGTGCATCCACTCGACGGTCCACTCGAACAAGATCCGTGGACGAGAGGCTTCGAGGAAGCGACGCGCACCCAAGATCACCTCGGGCTCGAACCCCTCGACGTCGATCTTCATGACTACTGGACCGGTGGTGGTCTCGTCGGCGAGTAGCGCGTCGAGGGGCTGAAGCGAGATTCGATGCCCGCCGCTGCCGCCATCGCGAAGTGAGAACTTGCCGGGCTCCCCGCCACCGTGGTCCCGCAGCATCGCCTCTCCCGGAAGCTCCGCCACACCAACGCAGTCCAGCGTCACATTCCGGATCCGATTCATCTCCACATGGCGTTGGAGCTTGGCGGCCGTGGTCGGATTCGCCTCGAAGGAGCGAACGCAAAGCGTCGACGACGCGCGAGCGGCACAAGCGGAGTAGAAGCCGATGTTCGCCCCAACATCCACGAACAACTGGGCATCACGCGTGAACGCGAGAATGGTGTCGAGGACATCATCCCGAAACCCGAAGTACTGGTGCCACTGAAAATAGTCCGAGAGGTCGAGCTCCCAGTCGAGTCCGTACCGGCGGGCATGTCGCGGCGGAGAACCGACGAACGACCGCGGAGGCGGACAAACCCGCCGGAACAAGCCCTCCTGCAACCACTCCGGCGCGTACTTGTTCGCCGCGGCAAGCGAGGTCTCCGCGTGCGAAGCAACGACCGCAGAGTGCAGGGTGTCGCGCACCAGGTTCTTCAACATCACATCCTCCACACGGGGCGGCCTTACGTGGCTCTACCTGTCGGCTGATCGGCGTCCGGCTCGGACCTGCGCATCGAGAAAGCGACCGCAATCGCCGTCATCGCGATTGCAGCCATCAAATACACGAACGCGGTCGCGTACGCCAACCCGACGACCCCCCACAACTCCCTCGCGATGTAATTTGCTGCATAGTTGGTGACCGCCATCAACACACCAACGAACACAAGAACACTGCTTCGACCCAGCGCAATAACGGCGCGTGAGGCGACTCCTGACAGGAGATAAAACGGTACCTGAAGCCAATAAGCCTGCTGACAATCAACCGCGTCCAACGTGACCCGCGTCGAGAACGATGAATCACCAAAGAGCAGCACGTGAATCAACGACGCAAACCAGAACCCCATCGCGGCAACAAGCACCCCTACAAGAAGCACTGCCGTCGCGTAGCCCCATACCAATCTGCGAAACCGGTCCAGTTCACCAGCATTCGCCACCAACCGAGGAAGCAAGGTGGCCCCCACCGCCAGCGTCGCAACCGCCAGCAGTGCGGACGGCCCCCGCGAACCGTACACCAAGGAACTGACCGACCCATCTCCAAGCGGGGCGGCCATCGCTTGATCGACCACAGCCATGGAACCGAGCGCAAGCCCGTTGAACGTCAGCCACGTCGACTCACGCAGAATCGAACTCAGACCTGCTGTCGCCGACCAGCGAACGCGAACAGTAAACTCAGTTCTCCCGAGACCGCCGAGCAAGAAGAGTGATTCAGCAACGTAGCCAAACAGAGACGCGATCAAGAGATCTCGCCAAGAATCGCCGGCCAGAGCGATCCAGCAAACGAACGAAAGATGTCTGACGAGTGGGGCATATGCCGCAAAGATGGCCCGCTCAGCTACCTGCAGCGCGGCAGTGATCGCCACTGATGCAACCACCAACGGCACAACTGGCGCGAGCCAGGCCATTGTCATCGACGCAACGTGCTCCACGTCGCGTCCCGGCATCAGCCATCTCGCCACAACAGTGTTGAGTCCCATCGTGATGGCGAGCGCTGCAACCAAACTGAATGCAACGCTTCGCGTCAGAACGACGTGCAACGTCGCGTGTCGTAGTGGTCCCGTCAGCTTCGGAATGAGAGCAGCGCCGAGAGCCCCAGACGGGACCTGCACGACGAAGAGAATCACAGAGAGAGCGATGAGGTACCCATCGAACCCTGACGCCAAACCGAATCGGTCCACTGTGATCCGGTCTCGAACCAGAGACGCGCCGAGCCCTGCGACTACGATGAACCCGAGGACGCCGTGCTCAAGAATCCAGCGTCGACGCTGGGCTCGCCTAGGCTCACGAGTCATGTCAGCCGACGATCATCGACCAACGCGCCCGCCTGGGCACTCGAATGGGATCCGCAGCTGGCGCAACGGAACCTACGATTGACGTTCGTTCCGGTGCATGACACGCAGGCGAGGCTATGGAAACCATTGGCGTAGTTGGGTTGGGGTACGTCGGGCTGCCGGTGGCGCTGGCGTTGGCGGAGCGGCACCCGACGGTGGGCTTCGACATCGCGCGGAGCCGGATCGAAGAGCTCCGGCGGGGCGAGGATCGCACGCGAGAGGCGAGCGTCGAGCAGTTGCGTTCGCGGGCGATGCGATTCACCGACGCCCTCGAGGACCTCCGCGACTGCACGGTCTTCATCGTCACCGTCCCCACCCCCATCGACGACTCGCGGCAGCCCGACCTGCGGCCCGTGATCTCGGCGTCCCGGACCGTGGGGCAGGTGCTGAAGAAGGGCGACCTCGTGATCTACGAGTCGACCGTGTACCCCGGGGTCACCGAGGAGGTCTGCGGGCCCATCCTCGCCGAGGTGTCCGGGCTCGCGCGGGAGGACTTCAGCCTCGGCTACTCGCCCGAGCGCATCAACCCCGGCGACAAGGTGCACCGGCTCGAGACGATCACGAAGGTCGTGAGCGGGGACTCGCCCGAGACGTTGGAGCGGGTCGCAAAGCTCTACGAGTCGATCGTGCCGGCTGGCGTGCATCGCGCGCCGAGCATCAAGGTCGCCGAGGCCGCGAAGGTGATCGAGAACACGCAGCGTGACCTCAACATCGCGCTGATGAACGAGCTCGCGCTGATCTTCGACCGGATGGGCATCCGCACGAAGGACGTGCTCGCCGCCGCGGGGACGAAGTGGAACTTCCTCCCCTTCACGCCCGGGCTCGTGGGCGGGCACTGCATCGGCGTCGACCCCTACTACCTCACCGCCAAGGCGGAGCTGCTCGGCTACCACCCGGAGGTCATCCTCGCGGGGCGTCGCATCAACGACGGCATGGGTCGCTTCATCGCGCAGAAGCTCATCAAGATGCTGATCGCGCGCGAGCTCCCCGTGAAGGGCGCGAAGGTCGGCGTGCTCGGGCTGACCTTCAAGGAGAACGTCCCCGACCTCCGCAACAGCCGCGTTCCGGACATCTTGCGGGAGCTCTCGGAGTTCGGCGTGACGGCGCTGGTACACGACCCGCTCGCGGACGCCGCAGAGGCGAAGCACGAGTACGGCG
>Ga0075012_10002802_pt1 | contig 16936 bp, 3 predicted proteins | sample All_14_2_FD_71474 | JGI IMG/M metagenome (GOLD analysis project Ga0075012, IMG submission 71474) | Freshwater microbial communities in response to fracking from Pennsylvania, USA - Allegheny Zone_MetaG_DW_15 | ecosystem: Environmental > Aquatic > Deep subsurface > Groundwater > Drilled... | reverse complement strand
AACCGCCAAAACTCTCATACCCCTTATGTACGCTCAATTGACGTTTATGTTCTATGATCGGCAGGCGACCCCGTTGACTTTCTTGTGTTATGTTCGCGTCATCAGTCACTCCCACTCGATGGTTTACGAGGCCTATAACGTATTGAATTCGCAATGCAATTTTGTGAGAAAAAATCCGGATACCGTCACAGATACCGTCAGAAAATCGCGCTTTTGAAATAGCTCGCTTTATTCAGAAATTCTCGTGGCATACACTCCGCCGATTCCATCATACCACCTGGATTGTAATGCAGCCGAGATAACCAACGATCAGGGACCTGCAACCCCCATTCAGTCGATCCTCGAAACACTCACGAACTTGAATAGCTCAAAATCTGCCTGTCTCAACCGCTCAAATGATTTCGGATGATTGCCTGAACCGTTGATGAGTCAAAACCGGCAGTACTTGTTTCCGACGTCGTGACCAATAGTCCTGCTGGCCCGGCACCTTCGCCAGCGGGCAAAACACCGTTGGCTCGATACCAAACAAGTTTCTTCTCCCAGTGTCGGCGATAGTCCGCCCGTTCAATTAAGCCCAGATGCTCCCAGTAAATGATTCGACCGGCTATCTCGTCTTCGACTGTAAAATCTGGATATCGAGTCACACCGCCCATCGTGAGAGGTTTTTCATACTCAAAAAGTATCCCAGCATGGGTCAGCGCATCTGCAATTATCAGTTCGGACTTGGATCGGACCGCCAATCCCTTCGATGTGCGGTGAAGGAGACCATCCTGCAAAAACACGCTTCCCTTTGCCTGGGGAAATTCGAGCATTTTGCAGGGGTGTAGAAAATTGGTCATTCGCCTTGCGGTCTCGGATCTATGTGGTGCCGAGAATTCCTTAAGTAGCGACCTTGCACCCTGATGCATGACAACCACTCGATCTTGATGCCGCGTCAAAGCCGTGTAGATGAGTTCGCGAGAAAGAATTGGATGCCCCTCGGGAATGACAAGAATGACCAGTTGGAATTGGCTACCTTGCGCCTTGTGAACGGTCAGCGCGTAAGCCAATTCCAGGGCTGCTTCCCCCTCTTCCCGAAAGTCGCTTGCGTAAAAATCGTACGTGAACCCTTGTTGTGACGAAAATTCGATCTTTAGAATCTTGGGGTTTCCCCTCGTCTTCCACAACCCCGTCGCAATACCAATTTCGCCATTCGCCAGATAGCCGAGAGCCCCATCCTGAGGGTACACCCGGCGACCATCCCGCCGATGATTGCTGAGATTGATAACCTTATCACCATAGACGATCCGTTCGACACCGAAAGGCTTTGGTATCGATCGCCACTGACGACTTGCCAGCTCGACAAACCCAGAGCGAAAGCGTTCGTGAATCTGTCGATTGATGTCACCAACCCCAAAGGGCATTCCACGCAATGGGCTCAATATCTGCCACGCCTCAACTGCTTCAACTGCGCCAACCACTCCGTTTCTGGTTGCGTTAAAATAGTCGTACTCTCCCGTTGCCGTAGCACCGAGCTTCCTGTTGAATCCTCTGCTATCATCAGGTCCCGACAGCTGCAGTTCGCTGACCAGAACTTCTACCAGTTTGGACTGAAAGTCCTCCGACCTTTGCCATTCCACGAAGCGGATAGTCGCGTGATCATCCGCGCCCGCAAAGAATACATCGTCTTCGCCAGAAGATGGACGAGCAGTGCTGAACCAACGCGCCAGTCGAAGATCCGGGCGCTCTGCTCCGACCTGTCGTCTCTCGATAGTCAGTTCGGCATAGCCAGGCGCAATGCGAGGAAACTTTCTCTCGTAGTCATCAGGCCGAAGGCGAGCAATAACATCAACGAACGGTCTACCAGCACCGATCGGCGGCAATTGGGCAGGGTCTCCGACAAAAATGAACCGCTTCACTCCTTGAAGCGCGTCGAACAGCGCTCCGAGCATGTCTTCGGTCAGCATCGAGGATTCGTCGACGATGACCGTCCCGAACCCAGTCGTCTTTGGCCGATCACTTAGGAAGTAGCGCCCTGTTGAGCCGTCATACCGTCCGTTTTGATTCAAGAACTGGGCAATTGTCAGTGCTTTCGAACCCCCGCTTGCCGCCAATTCCTGCATCCGAACCCGGGCCTTTCCCGTGGGAGCAAGTAGGAGGAGGCCTTCGGCTTTAATCTCCGGGCGGGAACACAGAATCCCCAGAACTGTTGTCTTTCCAGCTCCGGCCGGTCCCGACAAGACGCTGAGACGGGCCTCCGCAAGTTCCTTTAATGCGGCCGATTTTTCTTGCCGAGCGACCTCTTCGTCAGCGTCCGTGACTGCACCAAATTTTTCGCGAAGCAGTCGCTCCCAATCACAATCAACAACATGCCTTTGGCCGCCAACGCGTCCTTCGATCTGCTTGCGCGCCAATTCCCCAATCGCGGCATAACGATCAAGCTGCAGAGCAATGCCGTCCTCTAAATCGACAGTCCGCACATCTGGCCCCAGCTCGCGGGCTCGCGCTGATATGGTGTCGCCTGTAACCGCGCATGCAGGCCGCACAGGCCGGTTCGTGATTGCATCGACAATATGGGCCTTGGGAAGCAGCGTATGGCCACTCAGAGCAGCATCTTCCAATGACGCGATACAAAACGCACGAACACGACGAAGATCAACGGCCGAATGCAGTTGAGTCGGCTCTTCGAGTGGGTGTTGCAGACGGACGACATCCTCGGGGAAAACCCCCCGGTCCACAGTCAACAGCTGGATGCTCTCGGGGGAATGCCTGGTCAGCTCAAAAATGCGATATGGATTCTGGAGTATTTCACGGTCCGTGCCGGCCCAGCCACGCTTGCGCCTGCTGGCATCGTCGTAGAGACCGTCAGCTTGCTCTTTGCTGAGTTCAAATCGACTTATGAGACGCAAGTAGGCCCGTCTTTCAGCTGGGAGTCCTCTCCATGTAGGGGCAAGCTCCTTGAGATCGCGCCTAAGTTCTTTGGGAATGGCTGTAGGATCGAGAAACGCCGAATCTACCTGAGGCCAGGGATCCGCGTTCTCCCCGGCCTTTTGCTGTAGCGCGTGGGCGAGAAATATACCCCGCGCGACACCAAAAGCGGAGAGCACTGCACCAAGCCCCGGGAACGGTCCACGGATTTTCCAAAGGCGGATCAATTCATCGTGAATCCATTTCCGCTGCCAATCGGTCGCGATGCCGAGCTCTGTCTCAATGCGACCAAGCACAACATCCATCGAAAGAAGCGCGCCGATCGCTCCATCGTGGGTGACAAGCTCGCTTGCATACGAAAATTCACCCCAGTGCTCATCCGGCGCCTTTGCAGTGTAGCGCTCCATATCGAGCGATGGGTTTTCTTCCACTCGACGCAGAACGTCATAATAGGGCATCAGAAACCCGTCTTTGCCCTTCGATCGGATCGAGTGCTGGATTGGGCGCTCCCAAACCATGCCCCTCATACCATCGCCGCTTCTATCGTATTCGGTAAGCTTGCCAATCTGCTTGATACGACCAGCCCCAATCAGAATGCGGCCTGTCCCTTCCACGAAGGGGACATGCTTCGCGTAGAAGAGCGTCAGCGACTCTTCTTCCTTCAGGTGGGCTGCGAACCCATCCATTAGTGCCTTCTGGTTCTGCGCCTCATGAATCCAGTTGGTGTCATAGCCCAAGTTCGGTTCCCGATCAGGGTCCACATCGAGCTCAAGCAGATCCCTATAGCTCTCCATGTTCTCGCGCATGAGCCAGAGGAATGGCACGACGCCGGCGGAATAGGCTGGATAACGCTGAGCCGTTGGCTTGAAATGACCGTAGTGATCGCGATTTACCTCAGCCAACGCATGGCGTTTGACTTGGACGAGTTCAAACGGCGCCATGAAAGTTACGCGCTCGTCAACGCATGGGGGCCACTGTTCAACGGGAAGCTCTTCCAAGCTCCTTCCTGCAACCGCTTGCTCGACGTCAGCCCTTTTCTTCTCTGCAATGCGCGAAAGCTTCGCGCAGGCCCCATTGAGATGAGGTGCCCGGCAGACAACTCCCGACCATCCAGTGTCATGCCACGGCACACGAACCGATAAATGGCGCAACGGATAATCGAGGCCGCTCATTCAGTTGCTCCTGCAAATACACCTGGCACCAACAGCATTTCCGGCCATGCCACTGGCCGGACCATCGCGGGGACGTGTCCATTGAGCTGACTACCGAGAAACGATCTAAACCTCTCGACAATTACCTCCGCCCTCTCCCCATTCAATAACTGAGGTGCGACACCACTCCTTATGGAGAACCGATTCAGCCTGACCAGAAGTTCCCAGTCCCGCAGCACGACAAGTGCTCCCGCCTCCTCAGTCACGGCCAAGACCACGCGGTTGACGGAAGCGCCCGTTCCAGTCACCTCATCTTCAACTGACAACACTAGAAAAGGATGTTGCAGGCCTTCAACCGGAGCCGTTGTCGTTCTAATGCCAAGCGCGTCATCCATTGCAGTGTCGAACAATCGATGCCCGACACCAATCACCCGAGTTGCGGCAAGCTCACCCCGAAGTGTGCGATCGAAAGATAGGCCCTCATACTTCTCGCGGACAGCGTAGTCTTTACTTTTCCAAATGTCCGGGGTCTTGATTTCAATGCCATCGGCACGTCTGAACACGCGCCGCCCATGACGGCTCACTGCATTTGAAAAGAAATTTTCAAGGTCGGGGAGATCAACCTTTGGCAGATCACGCCCAACTTGCTGGAAGTCAAACCGTGCGACGTTTCCAAGCAACTCGCGAACCGTTTCGACCACGTCCTTGCCGCCAAGTGTCGCCGTCGAACGGTCGAACCAAGCGTCTAGCCGGTCTTCCGCAACGCCCTGTGCGCCGGCAAAGAGATCATTAAACATCGTGCCGCCAGCCATACCTATGACCAATTGCGCAATGTCTTCTTGTTCTTCCATGACCGATGAGAGAACGACCTGAATGCGTTCAAGTTTGGCATTTAAAAGATCCCATATCCGCGCCTCCACCGTGGCCGGATTCCTGAGGATAAACACACTCACAGGGCGCTTTTGGCCATATCGCGAGAGCCGTCCCACGCGTTGGTGCAACCGCATGGGATTCCAGGGCATGTCCACATGCACAAGCGTAGCGCATCTTTCCTGGAGATCGATACCCTCGCCTCCCGCCTCTGTTGATACAAGAAATCGCACTGCACCAGTGTTGAAGGCATCCGCCGCGTGCTCGCGCGGTGAGGTAATACTCTGCCTCCTGCCAGATCGGTCCTCAACTCCATCCAAGCGTTCATCGCCATTGATGAAGCTCACGCAGCCCGAACCAAACCGTCGCTGCAGGGCATTCACTACTAGCGCCTGCGTTGCTTTGTACTCAGTGAACAACAGAACAGGTTCCTCCGCCAATTCCGTATCAAGCATCGACATTAGGCGCTCGATCTTCGTTTCAACCAGAATTGCGTCTGCAAGACCAAGCAGCTCTCCGATCCTTGCGATCTCATCCTCCATCAACAGTGCCGCAACGGCCCCTGGCAAACTCTCTTCGGCCTCGGCAATGTCATCAAGCGTGGCCTGCTCGTCATCCGGCAAGATTGGAGCCGAAGTCGATCCAGTGCCGCTCACAATGGCCGAAAGGGTTGATTGACGTTTTTGCAGGGCGTTGCGGATCGCGGCAATCGAACTCGCTGCAAGCTTCTGAAGCGTGACGAGTACCAGCATGCGGGCTGACTGAGCGCGGCCGTCGAGCGTCCCCGCGTACGCTCGGCCGTCAAGAATGAACTCACTCAGCGTCCTATAGAAAAGTGACTCGGCCTCGCTGTACGAATATTCCCGATTAAAGACACTTATTGGCTTAAAGAGCTTATTCCCCTGCAGATCGGTCGCATACGCCTTGTTTGTGCGTATCATCACGTTGGACAGATGGCTGAGCTGTTGGCGCATGTCGCCTTCGGGGTCAAACAAGTCCGGTCGGACCAAATGCATCAACCCGAAAAACCCATAGTCCTTCCCCCGATGGGGTGTCCCGGTGAAAAACAGCAACGAATTAATCTTCTTTCGCTCTTCGAGGTCGGAAACCAGACTATAGGCGAGCGTCTCGCCATTGCGTTCATCAACACCGAGATGGTGCGCCTCATCAACGATGACGAGATCCCAGGGTTCCGCATCGATTAGCCGCTGACGCGCACCACGACGATCATTTCGCAAGGTATGAAATGATGCGACGACCATCGATGCGGTCTGCCAGAAGTCTCCCCGTTGATTGTCTGCTTCGGAAACGTAACGCTGCAAACGAATATCGAACATGTCTTTCAGTCGGTATTGCCACTGAGGAACCAACTTGGCCGGCGCAAGTATAAGCACCCGCTTGACGCGCCCGGATGCAATCAGCGGCATCAACACCAAGCCGCATTCGATCGTCTTCCCCAAGCCCACATCATCTGCGACCAGCCATCGGAACGGCCAGTGTCGATTGACTTTCTGACAAACCCAAAGCTGATGCGGCAGAAGTTGAACGCGTGAGCGAGAGAACACGCCCCACTGGTCATTGACCGACTTCACAGCCAGCGACTGAGCTCGTGTAATGGCATCCAGAGGATCGCCAAATTCTTTGGCAATGAGCGAGACAGTCAGGGAAGGACCCGCCACGAGCTCATCAGCCAACACCTGCTCAACCGCGCCGTCGAACCGGACGATTACGGTTGGCCCCATATCAATGATGACACGTCCGCTTCCATGTCGCGGATGGATGACAACCCGCCCAGCCTCGTATGGCTCTCTATTGCCCGTCATAACTAGGCCTCCCAATCTTCAGTCATATCAGATCTGTAGGCCTCAGGGGGCAGTTCTGATCCTGCCTGTTCAAAGCATTGTTCAAGTATTTGACGGTTGTTGGTTTGGGTTACGATTTGCAACGGCAAATCGAAATCACCGTCGAAACGAGCGAAATCAGCACCAATTTGCTCAACAACAAACCCGTAAATCGCGCGGCTCGCCTCCTTGTCTGCCGCCTCCCCTACCCGCCCCCCTAGCTGTTGAAGCAGTTCGCGAACCCGTTTCGTCGGCGCCCAGCAGTATGGCGCCATCCGCTGCTGATCCTTAGATTCATAGATTCCATTTCGGAGCAATTCCCGGATCATCCAGTTGAGTCCGATTCCAAGTGAACGATTAATCGGGGCTGCGTTGATACCCAGCGGACCAAGCAGCGGTGAAAAGCTCGGTCGAAGAATATCATTCAAGGAAACTGGCCCGTGGTGCTCCACAATCCGCGGAAGCTTTCGAATGATTTCAACATACTCTTCGAGCCAGCGCGCCACTGTGTACAAATCGACAAACGCTCGCCTCCAAGGCAGGAATGTTTGCTCCACCTCCGCTGAGCTGCTCCAACCTTCAAGACGACCGATCCAAGCATCTAGATCCCTGGGCGGCCTTGAATTCGCAAGCTCGTCCCACCAGCCCTCTCGCTGGCCACGTTCGAGGAAAGCACGATGTTGGGCTTCCTGGGTCCTACCAAGCGACTGAAAACAAGCCAGAGCGAACATCGTGAACCAGTCCCTACGTGCATCAGTCTTCCCGAGATCCAATGGCGCAAAAAACGCAGGGTAAAGTCGCTTGTCATATTCCGCCCGCTCCGAAACTTTGGCGCTGTCCCACCAGGCATGAACCGCCCTCAGAACGTCCTTTGGATCAGCATTCGGTCCCGGTTGTGTTTCCGGCAGCGAGAGAATGCCAAACAGGTGCCCTCCGCCGAGTTCAAGCAAAAGCTTTTTCTTGTCATCCTCGCTCCATCCATCCAGCAAGACGCTGCTAAACAACCCCTCGATGGGCTGCGGCATCCAAGGCGGTGTGGCTTTTCGGATCTCATGAGCCAGGCCTGACCGCTGGTCACCAGACAAGACATAGAGAAGAACGGCTTGCTGCTTCTCGAAAGTTGCTGCCTCCATCGCCCACTGGATCATCGTCGACGGTTGCGGCCCGTACCCGGACTGCGTCCGCGCGACGCGGAAAAACTCGACACCAGCATCCGAATAATCGGCGTGGAGCAGTGTATGATCTGGAGAAAATGCGCATCGCATCTGCTCGTCCTGTTGGCCAGTTCTTACGGAGCTGAGCTCCTTCACCGAACGCCAAGAACCGTCCTGAGCACGGAAGACTGCCTGCTTTGCTACATCAAGGATCTCGTATCGTTCCAGCCGGATCGGCTCATTCTCGATGTCAGCAGGCGATAACACCTCGCCGAGGCGCGACGCCACTTCAATGTCGATACGCCGCTCCTTGCCCATCTCCGCTAGAAGCAGCGTCGAGAGGTTCACTGGTTTGGAACGCTCAAACCCGAGCTTTCTCAACTTCTCCGCAACCTCGGGCGCAACCATGCTTCCCTTAAGCGACTGCAAGGATATCCAACCACGCAAACTCAAGAGGACATCACGGTCAGATAGCGCACCGAGAGTGTAGTGCTCGACGCCAGCAGCACAGACTAAACCGCCGAAAGGCTCGGGCAACCGTGTAGGTACCACCGGACGCATGGATACCAAGTGCGCGTAGCCACGACCATCGACATGGACATGCCTTGCCAGATCATCGTCGAGATCGTGTCCAAAGACATCGAATAGACGAGACCAAAACAGGCCCGGATCGGAAGTCGCCTCGAAATCTAGGTCAAGCGCTTTGGCAAAGTTTTGCCAGTCACTTGCCGCAAAGTCGTAGAACGAAACAAGGCATTCTCCGAGGGCCTGCCCCAGCCGTTTGAACACACCCTGACGGCTCTCAATTGATCCGGCCAGCCGTCCCCGGCCTGGATCGACGGCGAAGGGCCCGTTCAAAATCCAGCCGGAATGCAAGTCCTCTTCGAGAGGCGCAAGGTTCCAAACCCGACGAATGCCCTCAGGAAATCGAGCCGGCCCAGCACTCTCCATCTTCAGCAGGAAACTCACACGTCCACCAAGATTCAATCGCAAAGCGCGTTGCGTAATCCCGTCGTGAAGTTCCACTATTTCAATCAGTCCATCCCCCAAAAGCGGATAGATCCTGCACACAACGCTCGCCTGATCTTCTCCCCTGACCTCCACTCTCCGTATTCTCCGAGCAAAGACTGGCAACCAAACCATCGAAACTCTGAAGGCGCGAACGGCAGCGTCACCATCATTGAGTGTTTCGAGAGAAAAAGGGACATCAATGAAGGTCGCTTTCCGACCGTCGCCACGCCGCCGAGTTTCGACCTCATCAAGGCCCTCATGCCAGGTCTCTGGAAGGAATCCTCCACGCGTTCGCAACGAGATAAAGCCGCTCGCGATGCCAACGCTGTCTGAAAGGATATGGACGCTCTTAAATCCCAAACCGAACTTCCCGGTCAAATCATCCTCAGCCCGCTTTTCCGAAAAATTCATCAGAAGCATGTTTAGAAGATCGCGGTCGTGCCCGAGGCGACGACCATCGTCAGCGTTAGCTCCCAGATGGTTGATCGGACGACCCCAATGGGTAACCTGAAATCCGCGTTGGCCCCCGGCCCGAAGTTCAACTCGGAAACACGCCTCTTCTGAGACGTCATCCAGCTGCCGATAGGCATCATCGGCATTCTGAAATAATTCAAACAACACGCGACTGGGCGAATAGCCAAAGTCATTGATCTTTGCTCGAACTGCGACAATCAACTCCTCGATAGCGATCGGAGATTTGACGCTTTCCCAAAGCTTGATCTTCAGCTCATCCCTTTCCGCGGCCTTGGATGAGAGCCTATTCATCCGGCTCTCGCTTGCTTGGTAGTCGCGCAGCGCCTTTTGTACATGTGATGACGTCGGGAGCTTAAGTTCCGCCAGAATTGTCGGCAATCTGTCGCGCAGGAGGCGCTCTGTTTCCTCCAGGGTCGCTTGGTCGACCTGTATGGCTTTGTCGAGTACCTCCTGAATCGCCTGCAGCTGGTTTGTCATGCCGAGCCATAGGCAGTCGGCGCATATTGCCTCGACATACCTGCGGAACAATGAAGACGCATCAGCTTGGCCAAGCGAAACTGGGTCGCGCACCCGAAGCGGCAGGCACACCAGCGAACGTACCGATCCATCAGCCGCTCGAATGCCTTGAGTTCGCTTGTGCAAATTTCCTACCAGAATCCCATCAGCACTGCCGACTAACGGAACTTCAATCACATCGCCGGACATCGCGACCGCCGGTACCTGCAGAGTTCCAACATGCTCAATTATATAGCGGCGCTCATCGACCTCTTTTGCAAGCGGGTTGGGATAGAGCGTGGGATTGAGGCGCCTATCTAGGTCAGCCCAAAGCGTATCGACATCGGCGGTGGCGTCAGACACCCATTCGCCTGCGAGCTCGCGCAGCGCTGGAAATCGTCCAATGAGTCCAAGATAGATAATCACCAGGTCTGACGGCACGCGGCCGCGCCATGCCTGTAGAAACGCACGATGCTGGGTAGCACTCCGTGCCTCGATTTCGTTGAGATCAACGGGTCTTATCTCAACGCGCGGAGAAGTCGTCACCGCCTCCGAAATGTCGGTTTGGCCGCACTTCAATGTCTGGTAGCCGGCTCCATCCTGGCGCGGTCTGATCTTAGAAGAATATTCTCGGGCCAGAACATGCTCTGGCGACACGCCATCTCCATCCTCAAGGACCTCACAGCCTATGCGCCAGCCACCGGCTTCGTTGGGCACACGCGTGCGCCCAAATACCTGCTTTCGCGCCTCCTCGGACCAAGTGGCGACCGCGTCGAAGCCGTGGCGATAGGCTCGCCTTGCGGCCTCACCACTTCGCCCATTTTCGTCCGCCAAAGTCGCCAAGGCTGCGAGGTGGTCTCCTGCCAATTCCGGCCGTTCCACCCTTGAAAACGTTTTGACAATTGTGAGCGCGATGTCTGCATCTGATAGGTCAGCGGTCAGAATGGAAGCCATTAGCGGCCAACCGGGAAGCGCAAGATTGGCTCCCACCCGCGCCATAACCGCGAAGTCGTCCAATGGGAACTCTTCGGGCCGTCCCAGATGGGCAACAAGACCGGCATCTTCAATCATGAGCCCAAGGGCAACAAATGACGCGCGCTGATCGGGCAGAATCTGCCTTTCAAGGACCATGAACGCCTTGTGAGTTCGCGTCTTGTTCGACAACTGATTCGCTGTAAAAAAAGCGGACTGTCGATCACGTGCCAAGAGCGCCGTCCGCGCTGCTTGATCGACGCCTTTAGGCAAAGTGAGGATATCCTGTGCGCTAACAGGTGAGCCACTAACAATGAGCCATGCTGTCTCGCGAAGCAGCCGCAACAGATCTTCGGCCAACCCGATTCCCTGGTCGGAACATTCGGCAAGCGCGTCGAGAATATCAGAATGGTATTTGGTCGCGTCGGCAATCCTCAGGGCCGCTTCGATCTGAGTCAGAGGTGACCACCCGGGAATAAGGCTTTCCTGTCGCTTGCGTACAAGCGCGTCACTGCTGAGGATCACCGTTATGACGTGTTCGCGCAAAGATACGGGAACGCGCCACTCGCCCTCGCGATACAATCCGTCTGCAAGGCTGATCGATCCGTCAGAACGACCGTGAATCGGGAGGCGACGAAGCAATGAATCCGATATGTCAGTGAGGAGAAAGGCCTCCCTTTCGGCTTTCGTAAGTTCCAGTTCAGGGATGGTGTCAACGTTCTTTTCGAGAAGGATTTCGAGGCCCGGAGTGTCAAGACTTCTTATTCCCAGCCGATTTCTCATTTTGATCGTCAGATCTTCGGCCACCCGCGCAGGCACAAGAAACTCTCTGCTGCTACGGTTCAGAATACCTTTGATGACCCTCTCCAGATCAATTGGGGTATCTTCGATGACCCACAAGTTAGCATTCGGCGCGCCTGCCGCGGATGCTCCAGCACAGAGCCGACGCAAGGCATCACGATCATCTTCCTCCGATGGCCTCAAGCGATCGAGCAACGCCGATCTGGCAACATCCGGCCCAAAGCGAGACATTCCATTGATGGCCGAGAGCACATTCCCTTTGTTCGCGGTAAGCACGGCGATGGTTGGTTCCGACTTGTCTCTCAAGAACTCTGCCGTCCTGCCTTCGACAATTAGTGGTTCAGCGTCCGGGGCCGCTTGGATCAGCAAAGTCAAATATGAATTCGCGTCCGGTGACGATCCGAAAAGAAGCCCGGCGTTCGACCGATCCAGCAGGGTGCGAAGCGAAATGGCTACGGCACTTCGATCACGGACGTTGCGCGCCCTCAAGACCTTGTTGTCAGCAAAGCTCGGGTGTTGAGCCAGTTCCCTCAGCTCACGTTCAGCGCTAACCAGCATGGCTACAGCAGCTGTTGCCGCGTCATCGGAATTGTCATCCTCGATGAGCGGCTCAAGCGCATCAAGCAACAATTCGAGGTCGGCATCGCCAAGGCGTGGAGATCGATGGCTTTCGCCCAGCCAGGCCGCCCTTACAGGAAGAACGCTAGCGTTAGCAGACGCCATCACCCTGATTACTTGGCGGTTTTCGACCGATGGGGGGAGCCGAAACAGCATCGTCGACGGAACATATTCGAGTGCCGAGACTAGGATCTCGGTCGCAGTCAAAGGAGGCCTTTCCTCCATCGCCTTTCTCAATGCCGATACCAGACATGGCCCTATTGACTCGCGCGTTTCATTGTTCTGTCCTAGCAGTGCTAAAAATTCCACAAGTAGCGGCGCCAGTGCGCCCGCCTGGAATGCTCGTGGCGACAACTCCAACAGCAGCGCCGCCAACTCGGCCGCTTCCCAATGCATGGCATTCGGTGCAAGCGATGCGCTTTCGTCTACGCAGAGCACAATATCTCGCTCTTTGGCCCACGCGAGAATGTTCGGGAGCAGTTCCGCAAGCCTCGACGGATTGTCAATGACAGACTTCGGTAACGGTCGCAGGTTCGAGCCTGATGACAAAATACGCCAAACAACTGATCTAGCACCCTCAAATACCCGAACAATAACGTCCTTGCCGCATATCGAATGCCGGTTGCTTTGAAACCAGTCGCTTTTGGAAATCGCTGACACAAGGGTCGCCAACTCTGCAGATGACAACATCTGACATTCCAGCGCATCTCTGAGCACTCCCGGAATGAGGGGAAGGACGACACCGTCTCTGAGCTCGCCATTCCAAGCTTTTCGCAAACTTGCCGCATCGTGCGGTTCGCTTGCTTCGGGCCGATCTAAGAGTCCCTCGATGTGTCGACGGCCGCTGTCGAGGAAGAAGTAACCATGCAACAGCAATCGAAACTGACCGAGACCTGTGTCATTCAGCGGCAAAGAAATGTCTGCAGTTTCCGCAGTGGGCAGGAAAACAGCCCAGGAAACCTTCAATTCCGATCGGCTGGGGTTACGCAACCGCAACAGCGTCGCGGCCCCATGCGGCGCTCCCTTCTCTGGTTCCGGCTGAGCGTTGAAGACGCTGATGGTCCTAGGCCAATGTTCAGTCGATCGCAGTCGGTCTAGACGCCCTCCTACAACTGTCGCTTCTCGCCCTGTAAATCGCGCTGGATCGCCATCGCCAGATTCCCCCGAACTGATAACGCCGGCGAAGGTTCTCTGACCACTCAACCATTGGTCTGGACCCAGAAGCCGCCCGGTTGATTCACTTACGCGAACCGCAACGAGCGCCTTACCGGTCTCTCTGATCTGGATTTCCCGAAGATGACGAAGTCCCGCAAGAATCGACCGAAGATCGTCCTTAAGTGCCAACTCTTTGATCGCTCGCGCCGAAGTTGGCCGGTTGCTGGAAAATCCAACACGCGGTGCCGGCTCAAGCCCTTCTCTGCGAAGAGGCAACCAAATGAGCAGGCCCGCCTCATGAAATCGCTTGCCTGCGGAAGATCGCAACAGGGCAAGGTCGCTGTCGCCGATCGAGTCCCATGTAGGCGTAACATTCCCATCGATCTCCACATTTAGAAATGGGTTGACCACCGTTGAGAAAGCATAGTTCCGCGCAAATGCATGAACGATGAAGGCGTCGCAAAAATGGAAAACAGCTTTTTGTCCAAAGCCAAATTTTCCGATGGTCGCACTATCCGTCGACTTGCTGCTTTCACCGAAGGAGGTAATGCCGCGTTCGTCCGTTTGCCGAAAAGTGCCATCATTCGAAACCAGCAGTCCCGGGCCGCGTAGCAATGGGTTATCGGCGGCAGCCCATCCCGGTAGTGCATCGATACAGATTGTCTGGGAGCGGGAGTCATCGGCATTCTGAAGCAGCTCTTTCAAGATCGGAAAGCCGGAACCATAACGATCCTGGAGGTTGCTCTTGATCTGATTGAGGACCGAGATGGGGGATACGATAAAATCCGGCATGGTTCCACTTTACTCCTGTCCGGTAAGCATCATGAGTGGCGGGATGAAGCGCCTTGCCCAACCCGATGCATTTTCTGCTGAATACAAGACGAAAGAGCGGCTAATTCTCTTTTTCATTGCCGTCACACTAATAGCTTGAGCCTCCATATTTTGTTCGAAATGAAAATACGTGCGTTTCACTCTCGGATTAGCACAATATTTTCGCGGCATCGGCAATTGTTGAGGACGATTCTGCCAGAGAATTGCGCATCGACTCGACTGCAAATGACCGACACAAGCATCTGTTTCTATCTTGGTGTATTGTAGGACGTTTTTTCAATACAGTCGGAACCGCTGCGAGAAAATAATGTTTTTGATTTGTCTCAATCTAATCAGCATTTTGTACCGCGTTCTACCTTCTCTTCTGTGGTGTATCAGTTGTTGCTCGATATCGACAGCTGTCTACCGCCCAGCATGGCAAATGCACGTGTTCTGCAGGTCAGAACGATGACTTGCTGCTTCAGTCCGGCTCGGTTGAGCGCATCAAACATCTGCTCGATGCGGTCGTCGTCTGAAAACACGAGCGCATCGTCGAGAATGATCGGAACAGGCTGCCCACGGTCGCAGATCATCGCACCCATAGCCAGTCGTACCAGTACAGCGATCTGCTCCTGTGTCCCCGCGGACAGGCGCTCAAAGCTTTCCGCGCTTGGTCCGTTTCTCTTGATGCCGGCAATGGAAAATCCATCGCCGAGTTCGATCTCGGCCGCTGGAAACACGTCGTTCAAAAAGGGCTTCAGATGTCGCCGCAGCGGCGCATGGAGCCGATCTCGTTGTTCGGTGTAGCACGCCTCAATGGTGCTCTTCAAAAGCAGCAAGGTCTCCACGCGACCCTTGTGTTTTTCAACTTCGCGTTCCGTCAGGTCGCGGGCTTGCCGCAACTCCTCGACCTTTTCCCCAAGGCCGTCGCCGCCGGCATTTTGTATCTGTCCTTCGAGATTGGCGATTTCTCGATCCAGAATTCCGAGACGGGTCTTCTGGTTGTCCAGTGCGTTGAGGAGGCGCGTGACACGGTTCTGCCGCCGCTCCAGTTCTTCAACCAAAGGGGCTTTCTGACGCTGCTCTTCCAAGGCGGCAGCCTTAATTCGATAGTCGCCTTGCGCGTCCTTGACCGCCTTGTCGGCGGCGGCGACCAGGGAAAGACGATCAGAATCTGGAAGAATGGCTAGATCCGCTTCTAAACGATTTTGGATTTCAGTCAGCGTTCCACCGAGGCGGCCACGGGCGTCGGCCACATTCGAAAGTATCGTGTTCTGGGCGTCGATTGCTCCGTCAAGCGCCTGCCGTTGGCGACGCGCCTCTTCCCGGTTCAGCCGCAGACCATCCTGGCGCCCGGCAATATCCTCGGCCGATGGAAGGCTATCAACCTTCATCTGCGCCAACGCCTCGCCCACCATCGCGTCGATAGCTTGGATTTCAGTTTTGAGCCCCTCGACCGCCAAAGCGGGAGTCGCCTCGGAAATCCCCAACATTTTGAGCTCGGCCCGAAGCGCCAGGGCCTCAGCTTCCAGCGCTTCGCGCCGCGCACGCGCCGCGCGCAGATCGCTGGCGGAAGCCACGCCAGCATCTTCGATCAGTTTGGAAAGGCGCCTGTGAGCATCCTGACGCTTCTTCAGATCGACGGCGCTCGCCGCCTTTGGCGGGGTGACTGTGATTGTCGCAATATCGGCGACCCGAATGGTCAGCGGATCTATCGCGGCGTGAACGGCGTTGCCCGCAAGCAGAGTTTCGCCAATAGAAATCTTTCCCGCGCCAGCCGCCCCCAGCTCGATAGCCACTTCGGGGGCCGCCGCTTCGAGACGCGCGGTCAAGATCGCGATCTCGCGCTCGACATCATCCAAGGAGGTCAAAACGGTTGCGGTAACACGATTATTGCCCAAGGCTGCGGCGCTCTTCACGAGCCGTTCGCCAAGCTCCACCAGCCCATCCCGCTGGCGGACAAGCGTTTCACGCGCGTTGGCGCGCGCGACGACACCCGCGAGCTGCTGAAGGCTGCGCTCCAGTTCTTCGTCGCGCTCAGCCTGTGCGTCGAGTTCGGCGATCTGGTCCCGAGCACCGCGGATCACGTCCCGCGCGGCCCGCTCCTGAGCCTCGACCGGCACTAAGCCGGCGCGTGACTCCTTGCCGCGCTGGCGATCACTGTCGATGCGCGCCCTTCGATCCACAAGATCGGAAAGTTGATGCTCGACACGTTCGAGGATAGCCTTGCTGCGCTGCTCCGCAGACTCGAACTGCGCGAGCAAGGCTGCGGCCCCTTCACCTGCCTTCTGGCTCTCTTGCGCAGCTTCGAGATCTGTCGTCATTTCCTTGAGCAATGCAGGGTCACCCAAGCGATCGCGCTCGCTCCGCTTCGAACCCAGCTCGACCAACTGGCCATCAAGAACGGACAGCCGCATCTCGCCATCGGTCAAATCCCTTTGGAGCGTTTCAAGACGGGTCGCTGCTTCAGCCAGCGGACGGCCGGCCTTCGGACGGCCCGTGTCAGTCACCAATTGCGCAAGCTCCTCCTTCAACGTCGCCAAGACGGCGCGAGCACGCTCGCCGCCGACCAGACTGCCCACTTCGGCCTGGATCGCCGAGTTGAGAACGGTCGTCGCCGCTTCGGTCGGTTCAGGGGCCTTGAAGGATTGTCCCTGTCCAACCCAAAGGATGCCAA